>R27__coassemble_90_pt1 | contig 79578 bp, 54 predicted proteins | sample R27__metabat2_high_PE_018 | metagenome-assembled genome bin R27
GGATTGCGATCATCTCCTCTTCTACAAGAACCTGGGTGGTGTCTTCGAGGACGGCCACGCTCTTTTCACGGGAAGAGAAGTTGAAAGCGAAATACACAATGCCAAGAGCGACCACCAGGCCGATCTCGGTGAGGAGCAGTCTCTTGTTTTCGAGGCTGGCTTTGGGTGATTTCTTTACTTCCATACCTGTATGATTTTAGTTGTTTTTCTTCTGATGCAAAGTTACAAAACCCGTTCCAAGGAAAAAAATAATGCGCCCGCGAAAATCTCGCAGGCGCGTAAAAATAAGTGTTTGATTTTCAATTATTTACAACCGGGCCAATTTCGAGAAATCTCGCATAGACGTTGATTCACGTCGATAACCATCATTTTTTGGCTATTTACAATCACTTGTCTAAAACGGCCAATAACAGTGTTCTGTGCGTTGTATCAGACTGTTTAATGCGCTCTTTCAGGCGGTAAAGTTTGTTGTAAACGTAGGGTTTGTCCTTCTCAAGAAGGGTGGAAATGGTGGTTGAAGAGAAGCCGGAAGCGGTGAACATATAGAGAAGATAGTCCTCCTCTTTCCAGGCGGGAAATGCCTCCCGGAGTTTTGTCATTACGCCGTCATATCTGGAGTTCAGGGACTGCTCCAGACTCTTCTGGACGGAAGGGTCCGAGCGCAATCCCTCAACTATTGAACGGACTTCTTTCAGAATCTTCGGCTGCAGGTTTTCCGTACCTTCATATATATAGTACTGCTCGCAGAGGCGGTCCAGCGTGTCCAGTTTTTTATCGGCCTTCTGCTCCACCGCGGAAAGACGGGACTTGAGGTCTTCCGCAAGCGACATAACCCTCTCGTTTTCCTCCCTTTCCTGCAGGAGTTGCTTTTCCAACTGTGCCTTCCTGGCCCAGAAATACAGGACCAGGGTGGCAAAGACAGCGGTTATGAAAAGCAGCAGGGCGCCCATCGGCTAGAGGTTGCGGAGGAGGTTGGTGAGGGAGACTTTCTTCTCGATGAGGGCGCGGAGGTCTTCGATCCTGACGCGCTCCTGGGTCATTGTATCACGCTCACGTACGGTTACGCAGCCGTCCTGGAGGCTGTCGTGGTCGATTGTCACGCAGAAAGGAGTGCCAATGGCATCCTGGCGGCGATAACGCTTGCCGATGGAGTCTTTTTCGTCGTACTGGTAGGAGAAATCGTACTTGAGTTCATCCACAACCTTCTGGGCAAGTTCCGGCAGGCCATCCTTCTTGACAAGGGGCATAACGGCAACCTTGATGGGAGCCAGGGGAGCGGGAATACGCATTACAACGCGTTCCTCGCCGTTTTCAAGTTGCTCTACGGTGTAGGAATGGGCCAGGACGGCAAGGCACATACGGTCCACACCGATGGAGGTCTCAATCACGTAAGGAGTGTAGGAGGTGTTTTCCTCGGGATCGAAGTACTCGATCTTCTTGCCGGAGAACTTCTGGTGGTTACCGAGGTCGAAGTTCGTACGGCTGTGTATACCCTCAAGTTCCTTGAATCCGAAGGGGAAGTTGAACTCGATATCAGTGGCGGCATTGGCATAGTGGGCCAGTTTCTCGTGGTCGTGGAAACGGTAGTTCTCTGCGCCCATACCAAGGTTCACGTGCCATTTCATACGGGTTTCCTTCCACTTCTTGAACCAGTCAAGTTCGGTTCCGGGCTTGATGAAGAACTGCATTTCCATCTGCTCGAACTCCCTCATACGGAAGATGAACTGACGGGCAACGATCTCATTGCGGAAGGCCTTGCCAATCTGGGCGATACCGAAGGGAATCTTCATACGGCCGGTCTTCTGGACATTGAGGTAGTTCACAAAGATACCCTGGGCGGTTTCAGGACGCAGATAGATAAGGTTTGCGCCGTCTGCGGTGGAGCCCATAGAGGTGGAGAACATAAGGTTGAACTGACGGACCTCTGTCCAGTTGCAGGTGCCGGAAATAGGGCAGACTATATTACAATCGATAATTATTTGCCGATATTCAGCAAAATCATTGGTTTTTTCTGCAGCAACATAGCGGTTGTGAATCTCATCCCATTTTGCTTTCTCACGAAGCACGTTGGGGTTGGTTGCGCGGAACTGTTCCTCGTTGAAAGAGTCGCCGAATTTCTTGCGGCCCTTGGCCACTTCCTTCTCAATTTTCTCCTCTATCTTGCCAAGGTAATCCTCTATGAGGACATCGGCCCTGTAGCGTTTCTTGGAGTCCTTATTGTCAATGAGGGGGTCGTTGAAGGCACCTACGTGGCCTGATGCCTCCCAGATACGGGGGTGCATGAAGATGGCGCTGTCAATGCCAACGATGTTCTCATTGAGGCGGGTCATAGCCTCCCACCAGTAGTCCTTAATGTTGTTTTTGAGTTGTACGCCCATCTGGCCATAGTCATAAACTGCTGCCAGTCCGTCATAAATCTCGGAGGAGGGGAAAATGAATCCGTACTCCTTGCAATGGGCTACAAGCACCTTGAAAAGTTCGTCCTGTGTCATATAATTAATACTATTCAAAAATTTCCGGGAAGGCTTCACGGATTTCCGGTTTGGATATCTCCAGAAGCGGTTTTTTAGCAAAATCTCGCTCTGCTATAAGCGGGTGGGGAACAACCAGATCCTTGTTCTTTATGGTAAAAGCGCCGTAGCAGAGGATGTCAATGTCTATTATCCTGTTATGGTAAACGCGGTTTCCGTCGGCATCAAAAAGAGGCTCTGAGAGGTCTCGGCCAAGTTTTTCCTCCACTTCCTTGACCTTTCTGAGAATCTCCATCGCGTGGTCCTCGGGGTTACCTGTCCTGGGCAGCCTGTAGAGCACGCAGAAGTTAAGGAAAGCCGGGCCGTCAAAGCCCCAGGAAGGGGTTTCCACAATGCGTGAAATGCGCTCCGGATGGGTGCCGAAAGCCTCATCCAGAAGGTTTACCGCCTTCAGGAGGTTCAGTTCACGGTCTCCAAGATTGGACCCAAGTCCAAGATATACGTTAACTCTCTCCATCTAATTTACTGTAATCGTCTTCTTCATAGTCAAGACCCAGTTCCACGCGGGCTTCGTCGGAGAGCATACTGCGGTCCCAGGCGGGATCGAAAGTGAGTTCAATAGTGCATTTTTGCACCCCTGGAACGGCCTGAACACCCTCCTGGACCTCCTGCAGCACTTGATCAGCCATAGGGCAGTTGGGGGCGGTGAAAGTCATGAGGATGGATACCTCCCGGGCCTTGTTTATGGTAAGTTCATAAATGAGCCCCAGGTCATATATATTCACCGGAATTTCAGGGTCATAAACCTCCTTGATTGCGGCTATCACGGCCGCATAGAGGGGCTGAAGTTCCTGAACGTCCTCTGCTGTAAGTATGTCCTTATTCTCCACGGGCAATCTTCTTTAATGTTTCAATCATTGACACCAGGCCGTTGGCCCTTGTAGGGGAGAGGTTGTCCTTAAGGCCGATTTCCGCCACGAAACCGAAGTCGTCGGCCGCTATTTCTGAGGGCGTATGGCCCGAATAAACGTCTATCAGAAGGGATATGATACCCTTGGTGATAATGGCGTCGCTGTCGGCCTTGAAATAGAGTTTTCCTTCCTTGATTTCACTGGAAAGCCACACCCTGGACTGGCAGCCCTTAATGAGCCTGTCCTCTGTCTTTTCCGACTCAGGAAACGGCTCCAGGGCCTTTCCAAGTTCAATCAGATACTCGTATTTGTCAAGCCACTCCTCATACATTGAGAAGTCCTCTATAACCTGCTGTTTCTTTTCCTCTAAACTCATACCAACATATTAATGGCCTTATTCAGACACTCTATAAAATACCTGGCCTCATCCATTGTATTATAAGGCGCAAAAGATGCCCTCAGGAGGCCTGTAACGCCTAAACGGTCCATAAGAGGCTCTGCGCACATCTGCCCTGAACGGAGGGCTATACCCATCTTGTCCATAATGAGGGCAAGGTCCTCGTGATGGGCACCTTTCACGGCAAAAGAGAAGAGCGGAATCTTGTATTCCATACCCGTTCCGTAAAGCGTAATCCTCTCATCCTCAGTTAGTTTCCTATAGACAAACTCTGTAATGGCGGGGTCTGTTTCGTTTTCCTTGGCAAACTCAAGGGCGGGAACAAGGGTTGGAACAGAGTTAAAGTTCTGAGTACCAGCCTCAAACTTGGTTGGAGCCTTGGCATAAGTGGTACCTGAAAAACTTACGGATTCTATCATTTCTCCTCCGCCCATAAAAGGCGGCATTGCGTCCAGAAGATCCTTCTTTCCATAAAGGACTCCGGTTCCGGTAGCGGCATAGATCTTATGACCTGAAAATGCGTAGAAGTCACAGCCGAGTTCCTGGACGTCCACTTTAGAATGAACTATGCCCTGAGCGCCGTCAACAAGCACCGGAACCCCGTGTTTATGGCAAACTGCAGAGAGTTCACGTACGGGATTTACAAGGCCTAACACATTGGAAATGTGACATATAGCCACAATTTTAGTGCGCTCAGAAATGAGTTTTTCCAAAGTATCGGGGGAGAGCACGCCATTTTTCTCAATGTCAAGGACTTTGAGAACAGCCCCCTTTCTCTCACACAGAAGTTGCCAGGGGACAATGTTTGAATGGTGCTCCGCAACTGAAACTATAATCTCATCTCCTGCGCCTACAAAAGCCTCTCCAAAACTGTAAGCAACCAGGTTGATTGAAGCGGTTGCACCTGACGTAAAAACTATCTCGGAGGCATACTGCGCATTGAGATATTGGCACACGTATTCACGGGTGCTTTCATAGGCCTCAGTTGCGTCAGAGGCAAGTTTATGAACCGCCCTGTGGATGTTTGCATTGACTCCCTGGGCAAGTTTTCTCTGCAACTCAACAACGCTTGAGGGACGCTGCGCTGTAGCGGCGTTATCAAGGTACACCAGAGGCTTGCCATAGACTTTCCGGTCCAGGGCGGGGAACTGATCTCTGATGTTTTTAAGCGCCATAATGATATTGTAAAATCCTACAAATTTACATAAATTTGCGATATGATAGACTATATTAAAGGACAAATCATTGAACTGACGCCCACGGAACTAATTTTGGAGAACGCGGGAATAGGTTACAGCATCCTCATTTCACTCCAGACATATGAGGCATTCCAGACCAAAACGCAGGCCGTGGCATACATCCACCACTACATCAGGGAGGATGAAGAACTGTTCTACGGCTTTGCCACAAAGGACGAGAGAGAACTCTTCCGCCTGCTAATAGGCGTGTCCGGTATTGGCGTCGCGTCTGCCAGAATGATGCTCTCCACACTTACCTCCGACGAAATCCGTCAGGCCATCCTTTCAGAGGACGTAAACAAGATAAAAAGCGTCAAGGGAATTGGCCTCAAGAGTGCCCAGAGGCTTGTTTTGGAACTCAAGGACAAGGTTGTAAAAGGAGAGGGACAGGCCGATACCGTACTATTCAAGGCCGGCAATTCCGCCCTGGTGGACGAGGCAACAACGGCCCTCACAATGCTTGGATTTTCCAAGGCAAACATTGCCAAAGTTATGCCTTCAATCCTCAAGGACAATCCTTCCGCCCGCGTGGAAGACATAATAAAAGCCGCCCTTCAGCGGCTATAGCGTTCCACGTGGAACAAAGATTATCTACAAAAGTAAACTAGTAAAACAGAAATATCAGAAGGGGACACCCCGGAGATTCTTGAAGCCTGAGCGATAGTCTCAGGCTTATATCTTTTCAGTTTCTGACGGCATTCGATTGAGAGTCCCTGCAGGGAGTCAAAATCAAAGTCTGAAGGAATTCTGATATATTCCAACCGCCGATTTTTATCGGCCTGATCCTTCTCTCTTTCTATATAACCAGAGTACTTTATACCTATCTCCACCGCAGCAATGACATCCTCCGAATAAGTTCCACGTGGAACAAAATTCATAAAATCAGAGAGAGAAACCTCTGGTCTGGACACGATATCTTCCAATCTCTTGGATTCAGAAAGGGGAGTAGAACCAAGAGATTCAAGGACTGGGTTGGCAGCATCGGCGCGCAACTTAACCCTGGAGACAGCGGCAGAAAGCGTCTCAACAGCCACTTGTTTTCTCATCATTAGAGAATATCTTTCCTCTGATGCAAGGCCAAGAGAATGAGACAGAGCGGTAAGGCGGAAATCGGCATTATCCTGCCTCAGGAGTATCCTGTATTCCGCGCGGGAAGTAAACATACGGTACGGCTCGTCAACGCCCTTATTGATAAGATCATCGATAAGAACTCCTATATAAGCCTGGTCACGTGAGAGAACAAAAGGATCCTTTTCCTGGAGGTACAGATGGGCATTAATACCTGCCATAAGGCCCTGACAGGCGGCCTCCTCATAACCGGTGGTACCATTAACTTGCCCTGCCAAAAATAGGTTCTCCACTATCTTTGAGCGCAGGCTATGATGCAGGTACTGAGGGTCAAAATAGTCATATTCTACAGCGTAGGCGGGCTTGAATACAACGGCATTCTCAAGGCCCTCGATATGTCTCATTGCCTCCAACTGAACCTCAAGGGGAAGTGAGGAGGAAAATCCTTGGAGATAATATTCCGGCGAATTAACGCCCTCGGGTTCAAGGAAAAGTTGGTGAGAATCTTTATCGGCAAAAGTTCTTAACTTGTCCTCAATGGAAGGGCAGTAACGAGGACCTTTACCGTGAATCATTCCGGTGAAAAGGGGTGATTTGTCGAATCCGGATTTCAGGATTTCGTGAACGGTCTCGTTGGTATGAAGAAGGAAGCAGTCCATCTGGACTCCGCCGGACTGGACGGCAGAAGGTACATCAAGGAAAGAGAAGCGCTCAGGATTTTCGTCTCCCTTCTGACGAAGCATCTTATCAAGATCAAGAGAGCGGACATCGATCCTTGGAGGAGTTCCGGTTTTCATCCTGGCGGTAGGAATTCCAAAAGCAGCCAACTCATCGGAAATTCCGTAAGCAGCCTTCTCTCCAATTCTGCCGCCTGCAAAAGAATGCTGGCCAACAAACATCTTTCCGTTAAGGAAGGTGCCGGCAGTTAAAATAACCGCTTGAGAGTAAAATTCTGCACCGGTAATTGTACGGACTCCGGTGATTTTTTGATTCTCAAAGAGAAAATTCTCTGCAAAATCTGCGTAAATCCTTAATTTTGAATTACTTAGGAGGATTTTGAGCCATTGCGAAGAAAACTTCTGTTTATCGCACTGAGCGCGCGGACTCCACATTGCCGGGCCCTTAGAGCGGTTGAGCATCCGGAACTGGAGAGTTGAAGCATCGGTAACAAGTCCGGAGAATCCACCAAGCGCATCAATCTCCCGGACTATCTGACCTTTGGCAATTCCTCCAACAGCGGGGTTGCAGGACATCTTGGCAAGTCCGTTCAAGTCCGGAGTGAGAAGGAGAACGGAGGAGCCAAGGTTGGCCGCGGCCATGGCGGCTTCGCAGCCGGCGTGACCTCCGCCTACAACTATGATGTCAAACTTATTATTCATACTTTGTCGCGGAGAGAAAGATAGTAGTTCTCCTTTGCGCGCATAACAGCAATATCTTCCTCCGAGTGATCGTCGTAACCGATAAGGTGAAGGAGACCGTGAACGATCACGCGGTTAAGTTCCGTAGGGAAATCAACCCCATAGAAAGAGGCGTTCTCACGGACAGAATCAATGGAAATGAAAAGGTCTCCAGAAAGGACGTCTCCCTCACAGTAGTCAAACGTAATAATATCGGTGTAATAATCGTGTCCCAGATATTTTATATTGACATCCAAAATATAATTATCGGAACAAAATATAATTGCAATGTCGCCCAACTTCTTGGCCTCGCTGCCGGCGACAAACTTTAGCCAGCGGGAAGTAAGACGCTTTTCCTTGAAAGGAAAACTAATATCCTCAGTGAAATAAGTAACCATTATTCAAACTCAAAGATTGAAATAAAACCGGTAAGTTCCAATACATCCTTCACTACGTCATTGACGTTTCTGAGCACAACCCTGGACCCCACGCTCTTTGCCTTCTTTAAAATGCCAAGGAAAAGCCTGAGACCGCTGGAGGCTATGTACTCAAGCCGCGTGCAGTCAATCACAACGTCCTTTCCGTCGCTTTCAAGAAGGGGATGGAGAGAGACCTCGGCATCTGCAGCAGCGGCGGTATCAAGTTCACCGTCAAGGATGGCCAGAATCTGGTTTTCTGACTTTTGAACCTCAATTGTCATACTATGGATTTTGTTAAAGTTAGCACGTTGAATTCCGTCTTTCGGCAATAGGACACGGAGTCCATTATCTGGCGGGAAAGAAGTATACCAAGGCCGCCTATTGAACGTTCCTCGGCACTTAGGGTGATACTCTGCGGTACTACAGCCGTAGGATCAAAGGGAATTCCCTTATCAACAATAGTGAAGCGCAACTCCTTATAGTCGCTATCGGCATATATGGAAACCATACCCTCCTTGGGATAAGGGTAGGCGTAGTTGATGACGTTTACTACCATTTCCTCAACCGCAAGCCTGATGCTTAGGCCCAGTTTCCCTTCAAGACTCAGTTTTACGCATATGTCTTTAAGGAAAGCGCTTAGTTTCTTCACCTCCTCAACCTTATTCTTAAGCACCAGGCTCTCCTTGAAAAGATTCTGCGGCGGATAATGGATAAGGAGCATCGTAAGGTCGTCGGCGCGGGGGGCGTCTCCGGTGAATTTATGGGCCGATTCCAGAAGCGCCAGAACAGTTTGTTCGGCCGAAAGAGAAGCGCCCAGGGACTCCTTGAGAACATCCTCTACGCGGGACCGGCCGAATTGCTCTCTCCGGGTATTCTTAGCCTCAGTAAGGCCGTCAGTATAAAGGAAAATGGACGTGCCGGGAGTCAGTTGAATAGCCTCTTCCTCAAAAACGGTGTCCGGGAAAACGCCAAGCGGAAGATTGGCCTTGGACGGAAGGAGGGAGACGTTATGGGAAATAAGGAAAGGTTTGTCGTGACCAGCGTTACTGTAGCGGAACTTTCCGGTATAAAGATCCAGGCAGCCCACAAAGAAGGTCACAAACATATTAGTGTCATTGTCCCTGCAGGCCTGCGCATTGAGGACTGAAAGAATCCTGGAGGGGCTTTCCTCCTTCTCTGAAACAATTCTGAAAAGGGAATGGATGACGGACATCAGCATTGCCGACGGCACGCCCTTTCCGCTTACGTCGCCTACGCAGAAGAAGAGTTTACCATCCCTCCGGTAAAAGTCAAAAAGGTCTCCGCCAACCTCCCGCGCGGGCTCCAGAAGGCCGAAGATATTCTCCGGAAAAGCCTTTGGCAGCATCTCCTTCTGGATATTGCGCGCCACGGAAAGTTCTCCGTTTATACGTGCCTGTTCCTGAGAAGCCTCACGTAGTTTTGCCTCACTTCTGGTATAACGGTAAAGCATAAGAGCAAGCACGCCTATGCCAAGAAGAGCCATCAGAAGATGCTCCTGATGCATTTGCCGGATAGGGGCCGATATTTCTTCTGACAGATCCTCGTGAACCTCCTCTTCCACCATATCAATAGTGCGCCGGTAATGCATAACCGATATTATCTCCACCAAAACGGCGGCGACAACAGCAATGCACACTATGACAATCCATTTTTGGGCCGGATTTTTCACGGTGTAAAGTTACATAATTCAAACGAAAATTCTAAATTTGTGAATACCAAACACTCTAACGATGAAACCGGCCCCCACAAACACTGTCATTCAGGACTTCGGAAAGCAAGTCAAAAGTAACCCGGAACACGTAGCAATTGTATATGAAAACGCCAGCCTGACATACTCAGAGGCAAACCGCCTCTCTGACAACCTGGCAGCATACATTCAGTCAAAAGTACCTCAGAAAAGCGTAGTGGGAATAATGATAGGCCGCGGTTTGCATATGCTCACGGCCCCAGTGGGTGTTCTGAAGGCAGGCTGCGCGTACCTTCCGCTGGATCCTTCGTATCCGCCTGAGCGTCTGCAGTTTATGATGAAGGATGCCGGCGCCGCCATGCTCATCGCCGACGAATCCCTCCTTCCCATCCTCAAGGACACGGACGTCCCCATAGTTAAGACGGCCGATATTGAAAAACTGCACCCCGGTAAACCCGCCAGGGAGCCATCGGCCGATGACCTCTTTATCCTTCTATACACCAGTGGCACCACCGGTACGCCAAAAGGCTGTATGCTTAGCCACCGCAACGTCTACGCTTTCTGCTCCCACCACCGGGACAATATGGGCTTTGACAGCAGCACCCGTATGACAGGCTACGCCAGTTTTGGCTTTGACGCATTTGCGGCAGACCTCTACACCACAATAATCTCCGGCGGAACCCTCTACGTCATTCCGGACCGCATACGCCTGGACCTTCACGCCCTCCACGCCTACTACGAGGAAAACGGCATCACGCACTGCTTTATGACCACACAGGTGGCCACGCAGTTTGCCATCAACTACCCGGACTGCAAGGGCCTGAAAGTCATGTTCACGGGAGGAGAAAAGATGTCCAGTTTCCCGCTTCCGCATTACCGGCTTTTCAACTGCTACGGCCCAACGGAATGTATGTGCTATGTGGTGGACGAGGAAGTGAAAGTGCAGGAGGACAACATCCCTATCGGCCTTCCCCTGGAGGGCGTCCACACCTATATAGTAGATAAGGACGGCCGTCAGGTCCCTCAGGGAGAGAGCGGAGAACTGTGGGTTGCCGGCTGGCAGGTGGGCCTAGGATACCTCAACAGGCCGGATAAAACAGCCGAGGTATTCATCCCCAATCCCTTTGAGAAAGACCCTGAATTCGCCCGAATTTACCGCACTGGAGACATAGTCCGTCAGCGGGCCGATGGAAAGATAGAGTATCTTGGACGCCGTGACGGCCAGGTTAAAATCCGCGGCTTCCGCATTGAACTGAAGGAAGTGGAAGCCGTGATAAGGGAATTCCCGGGCATCAAGGACGTCACAGTCCAGGCTTTTGACGAGCCCGGCGCCGGCGGCGGAAAATTCCTTGCGGCATACATAGTAAGCGATAAAGAAATTGACATTCAGGAACTTGATTCCTTCATTGCCGATAAAAAGCCGCCGTATATGGTCCCGGCCGTCACAATGCAGATAGAGGCCATCCCCCTCAACGTAAACCAGAAGGTGGACGTGAAGGCCCTGCCAAAGCCGGAGCCCAAGGAACGTAAAACCGAAGGCCACGTTGCCCCTCTGAACGTTCTGGAGGAGGAACTTGCAGCCCTTGTAAAGGAGACGGTTGGAATAGGAGGCTTCGGTCTTACAGAACCCCTCTACTACAGTGGCCTTTCCTCCCTAAGCGCCCTCAGGCTTGCCACTGAACTGTACAAGAAATACGGCATAGAGCCCAATATGGACAGTTTTGCAAAGACCGCCAGCCTCCAGAGCATAGAGAACGAGGTCCTGAAAGTCCTAATGAAGCCAAAGGCGACCGATGACAAGAAAGAATCGGCCCAGGATGAGCCTCAGGAACTTACCTTCCAGCAGACCGGCCTGTATCTTGACTGCGTCAAAAACCCTTCCTCAACGGCCTACAACCTGCCTTTTATCCTCACACTTCCGGATGGTGTAGGTGCAATTGAACTGAAGGCGGCGCTAGTTGACATCCTTAAAGCCCATCCGGTACTCACCGGCCGATTTGAGCAGCGCGACGGAAAGGTCCTGATGGTTCCCGGAAAGGCTCCGGAAGACATCCCTTATACAAAACTGAGGTCAGAGAAAGAATTCCTCCCGCTCAAGGAGAACTTCATGCAACCCTACGACCTATCAAAAGGTCCCCTCTACAGGCTTAACATTGTCCAGACTCCCGGCAAACTGCGCCTTATGGGAGACTTCCATCACCTGGTGTTTGACGGCCGATCCTATGACGTATTCCTTGCAGAACTTGCCGCCGCCCTTGAAGGCCGGAAGCCGGAAAAGGAAACCTACACCTACTTCCAGTACGCCCAGGACCAGAAAACCTACCAGGAAAGCCAGGAATTCAAGGAGGCCGATTCCTACTTTGCCGCCCGTATGCAGGGAAAGGAAGAGGAAACCGGCCTTATCCCTGACAAGAAGCCGGAAGAAGGGGAGGTTGGCCACGAAAAATGGCTCCGAAAAAAGGTTGGGGCAGACGTCCTTACCCGCTGCCACGCCCTTGGCATATCCCCCGCAAGTTACTTCCTCTCCGCCGCTTTCCTTACCGTAAGCGCCTTTTCAGGACAGAAGAAAGTGTTCCTCTGCACCGTTGCCAACGGCCGCACGGATATGCGCGCATCGGACACCTTCGGTATGTTTGTAAACACTATGCCGCTGGTTGGAGAGATCGGTACCCAGAGGGCCGATGAATTCCTGAAGGAGACTGACGCCGGCTTTGCCACAACGCTTTCATATCAGAACTATCCCTTTGCAAGGATTGCATCGGCCTACGATTTCCATCCCGCGGTGATGTTGGCATATCAGGTGGGGCTGCTGGAAAAATACAGCGTAAACGGTAAAACACTTGAGGATGAATTAATTACACAGGATACGCCAAAATTCCCCTTAAGCATATTCATAGAAGGAACGGAGGACGCCCCTGAACTGGCGCTTGCCTACGACGACTCCCTGTACTCCGAGCCCCTTGTGCAGAGTTTTGCCGATTCCCTTGAAACCGTGTGCCGCGGCCTTCTGAAGAACTGCCCCGTAACGGAGATTCCATTTGTGGAGGGAGAACGGCTTAAAGAACTTGACAGTTTCAATGACTTCACCCAGGAAGTAGACCTTAAGGAGACCGTCGTCACCCTTTTCCGCAAGCAGGCAAAGGCCACTCCTGATGCCCCTGCGGTGCTTTTTGAAGGCAAAACCATCAGTTACGGGGACCTTGACCGCATAACAGATTCCCTGGCCGCAAAGATCCTTGGCTTTGGCCTTAAAGAGGAGGATGTAGTTTCCGTCCTAATAGGCCGAAACACCTGGATGACAAAGGCTTCCATTGCCGCAATGAAGGCCGGCTGCGCGTATCAGCCGCTGGATCCTTCCTACCCGCCGGAGCGCCTTAACTTTATGATAAAGGACTCAAAGGCAAAACTCCTTATTGCCGATAAAGAGTTTCTTCCGCTGGTTGGGGACTACAAGGGGCCGGTGCTTACAACGGAGGAACTGGAGATTTCTCCGCTCGCTCCGCTCGGTCGAAATGACAGGACCCCTAAGCCGGATGGCCTCTACATCCTGCTTTACACGTCCGGTTCCACGGGTACGCCCAAGGGCGTTATGCTGGAGCACCGCAACCTTGTGAACTTCTGCGCGTGGTACAACAAGTATTTCGGCCTCAAGGCCGGAGACCGCGTTGCCGCATTTGCAAGTTACGGGTTTGATGCAAATATGATGGACCAGTACCCCGCCCTCACCTGCGGCGCGTGCGTGTGCATAATCCCGGAGGCCGTCCGTCACGACCTCTCCGCCCTGGACCGTTTCATCACGGAAAACGGCGTCACGCATAGTTTTATGACCACCCAGGTGGGCGTTATGTACGCAAGGAACTTCCCCGGAAACAAGTCCCTCAGGCACCTTTCCGTGGGTGGAGAAAAACTGGTTTCAATGCCGCCGCCCTCGTACGCATTCTACAATGGCTACGGTCCCACGGAGTGCACCATCTTCTCCACCATCTTCCACGTGATGGAAAAGGAGGACAACATTCCTATCGGCCATCCGCTCAGTAACGTGAAACTTTATGTGGCCGATCCTGAGATGCGCCGCCTTCCTGTTGGCGCAGCAGGAGAACTGCTCATAGGCGGCGCAGGTGTTGGCCGCGGCTACCTTAACAACCCTGAAAAGACAGCCCAGAGTTTCATAGAAAACCCCTTCCAGCCCGGAGTAAGGCTGTACCGGTCCGGCGACATTGTGCGTTACAGGCCGGATGGAAACATTGAATTCGTGGGCCGCCGTGACGGTCAGGTAAAAATCCGCGGCTTCCGCATAGAACTTAAGGAAGTGGAGGCCGTAATCCGGGAAATCCCCGGTGTGAAGGACGTCACCGTACAGGCGTTTGACGCCCCCTCCGGCGGCAAGTTCCTGGCGGCATATGTGGTGGCCGATGACTCCTTTGACACCAAGGCCGCGGCGGGTTACATCCGTGAGCGCAAACCGCCGTATATGGTCCCCGCATCGTGGATCATGCTTGACAGGATTCCACTGAACGTAAACCAAAAGGTGGACCGGAGGGCCCTGCCGCCGGCAACTCCCAGCGCCATGGACGACTACGTTGCCCCGGTTGGAGATACGGAAAAAGCCCTCTGTTCTATTTTTGCCGATGTACTTGGCGTAGAGAAAGTGGGCGCCACAGACTCTTTCTTCGACCTTGGAGGCAGTTCCCTTATGGTAACCAACGTAATGGTGAACGCCGAAAAGAAGGGCCTCCGCTTTGCCTATTCAGACGTTTTCTCCCATCCATCGGCCCGCACCCTTGCAAAATTCCTTGGCGGGGACGAGGCTCCGGCAGGGGAAGACAGCAACATTACAGAATACGACTATTCCGCCATTGACGCCCTCCTCAGGAAGAACAGCCTTGAGTCCTTTGCCGAAGGAGCGCGTATCGGCCTTGGAAAGAATATCCTTCTTACCGGCGCAACCGGATTCCTTGGTGTGCACGTTCTGAAGGAACTTATTGAAAGCACAGGCCCTGATACCACCATCTGGTGCCTCCTTCGTTCAAAGGGAGAAATAACGCCACAGCGGCGCCTCAGGGAAATGCTTGTCTACTACTTTGAAAAGGACTACCGAAAACTCCTCGGCACCCGTATACAGGCCGTGGAAGGCGATATTACAAAGCCCGAAAGCCTTGACGCCCTGAAGGATATCGATATGGTCTTCAACTGCGCGGCAAACGTCAAGCACTTCTCAAAAGGAACTGACATTGAGGACATAAACTACGGCGGCGTAAAGAACCTTGTGGCATTCTGTGAAAAGCGTGGCGCCTATCTGGTGCACGTTTCCACGGAAAGCGTTGGAGGTCTCACTCCCGGAAAGGTCCCCGCTACCCTCACGGAGCAGACGCTCTTCTTCGGGCAACTCACGGACAACCAGTACGTCCATTCAAAGTTCCTTGCCGAGCGCCATATCCTGGAGCATATGGCGGAAGGGACGCTGAAGGCAAAGATACTCCGCGCCGGAAACCTCAGCCCCCGCGCCATAGACGGAGAATTCCAGGTAAATATGAACGCCAACGCCTCCATGGGCCGATTAAAGGCCTTCAAGATGCTCGGCGCCTGCCCTTATGCACTCCTTGAAGAAAGCCTGGAGTTCACGCCTATCGACGAGGCCGCGCACGCTATGGTCCTCCTTGCCGGAACGCCCCTTGAGAACTGCGTCTTCAACGTTTCAAATGACCACCTCATCCCTATGGAGGACATCCTTTCACGCCTGAAGATAATAGACGGAAGGCCTCTTAAATACGTGGAAATGCCCGCTTTCCGGAAACTGATGAAAAAAGCCAATGCAGACCCTCTCAAGGCAAGGATAATGGCTCCGCTGGTGGCTTACGAGCAGTCTGCCGCAGAGAAAGAGGGCGTGGAGACAAAGTCCTCCACAACCTTCACTATGCAGATTCTCCACCGTCTTGGCTTCCGCTGGGACCACACTTCAAGCCTGTACCTTGATATGATATTCGAAATGCTGCGCACAATGCAGTATTTTGATTAACTTTGCGCCCTATGAGTGAATTCAAGACAAACAAGGCCGTATTTGTGGGTGTAATCCTGGAAAAGGGCGGCGAACGTAAAGTAAAGGAGTATCTGGACGAACTCCAGTTTCTGGCCGAGACTGCCGGCGCAACAGGTGACAAGATGTTCACCCAGAGGCTGGAGAGGCCCGACAAAGCAAATTATATCGGCCCCGGAAAACTGGAGGAGATAAAGGAATACTGCATTGACAATGAGATTGAGTACGTCATCTTTGACGACGAACTCACCGGTATGCAGCAGCGTAACATTGAGAAGATAATCGCTTGCTCCGATGTCATAGACCGTACCAGCCTTATCCTTGAGATATTTGCCCAGAGGGCCAAGACTTCCTATGCCAAGATGCAGGTGGAACTGGCCCACTACAACTATATGCTCCCCCGCCTTGCGGGTATGTGGACCCACCTTGAGCGCCAGAGGGGCGGTATGGGAACCCGCGGCGGTATGGGTGAAACCCAGATAGAGATTGACCGCCGTATTGTAAAGCAGCGCATTTCCAAACTTAAGGAAGACCTCAAGAAAGTGGACCGGCAAATGGCCACGCAAAGGGGCAACAGAGGCTCTCTGGTGCGTTTAGCCCTTGTGGGGTATACCAATGTAGGGAAAAGCACTTTGATGAATTTACTGGCCAAATCTGACGTGTTTGCGGAGAACAAACTCTTTGCCACCCTGGACACCACCGTAAGGAAGGTAGTCATAGAGAACGTGCCGTTTCTCCTGAGTGACACCGTAGGGTTCATCCGCAAGCTCCCCACCCAGCTTGTGGAGGCCTTCAAGAGCACCCTTGATGAGGTAAGGGAGGCCGATGTACTTGTGCACGTAGTGGACATCTCCCACCCTGATTTTGAAGAGCAGATGGAAGTTGTGGAAAAGACTCTCCAGGACATCGGCGCCTCAAACAAGCCCTGCTACGTTGTTTTCAACAAAGTGGACGCCTACACCTATGAGCCCTACGACGAATTCTCCCTTGTGCCAAAACAGCCCGCAAACCGCACGCTGGAAGAACTCAAGCACAGTTGGATTGCGGAGGAAAAGACTCCCTGCATCTTCATATCGGCAAAGGAGAAGATAGGCATAGAAAAACTCCGCAACGACCTTTATAAAATCGTTGCGGAGATTCACGCAGGAAGATATCCTTTCAATAACTTCCTTTGGTAACAAACGGATTACTGGAGAGGAGGGAAAGCATCGCCCCAGTCATCAATGGTCTGATCGTCATCTTCAGGATAACCCGTCCTTCTATAACCGGCCACATAGAAAGTGGTTTCATAAGGAGTAGTGTCATCCTCGAAGGCAATGAAGAACTCTATCTTATCACACACAGACTCGGAAACAGGAGCAATTGCGGCACCTACCGATATCTTGCCTCCCCAGATTTTCTGCTTAACATTATTGTAAAGATCTGTATACTCTTTTTCTTCCTGACCGAATGTTGCAGCAGAAGCATCAGAGTCAATCTTACACTTAGTTCCCCAGAAATCTTCCTGGTCATCAAGCCAAAGTTCCGTACCTATATTTGCAGCAGAGTTATAAGTCATATATTCTGCAGCGTAATAAGGAACCCACTGAGTACCATCAGAATAATAGATTGTGCAAATCCAGTTACCTGCAAGAGACTCAGTCGCTGTACCCTCATGAGGGAACGGTTTATTGCACGAAGACAGTCCGATAACAACTGCCATCAAAGTTAAAATAATCTTTTTCATACACTAAATCTGAGTCATGGTTACAATAAAGTGGAAAGGATAATCGGTGTACTCCAAGTCATAGGAAATAGTCTTGGTAGCAGCATCGAATTTCCCGTTGGTAAGAGCTGTCGCAGAATCACCCCAACCAGGAACAAGAGAATCGTCCATGGTGATAGTGCCGTCGCCGGCAATTGTAATCTCTCCTGCCATAGCATAATTGCTGCCATAACCGGCACGCTGGGCGTACCAACCGGCAAGCAAGTCATCTACTGAGTATTTGTCTCCGCCAAGGGAAAGCACAACAACAGTGAAACGCTTTCCATAGGCAACCTGGGCGCTGTTATACAGACGATAACTGGCAGGGTCGGTAGCATAGACACCCTCAGCAGGGATAGCAGGATCAAGTACAACTACCGTACGATTTGCAACGGCAGAAAAACCATCCTCGTTTGTTATCGTATAAGACACAGTATATACACCAGATGTATTTACATCGATATTATCTTTGACTACAACCTGGTCTGTCACATCTACTCCTTTAAGTTCGGCATAGTATCCGGGATCGGTATAAGTTCCGCCCTTCTCAACCTTGACAAGACTTGCTCCTGCCAATTCAAGAGTAGGATAATAGGTTACCTTCTGGTTCTGTGCGTGGTCTACTTTGGCGCAAGATGCAACAAATGAGACTGAAGCAGCACAAAGAAGAATATAAAATAAACGTTTCATAATCATTCTTTTATTTATTTTGCCCAGAATACCTTAACTGACTTTTCTTTCCTTTCAGGCGCATTGGCATTTCTGGTTGTGGAATAGGTTGAAGAATAAAGCAACCTTCCGACAAGTGTTCCAGCTGTGATGCCAGTAGCAGACTGAGGAGTTACAAGTTTTCCAAAAGTATACACACCGGCGTCTGACAGATCCTCTGCAGTAGGAGTAGGATCTGCAACATTGTTGTTGATATTATTCTTGGCCAGTGTTGTCCATGTAGAATATACTTCAGCGCCGGTTTTAGCGTTGAATTCGGGATATCCGAGACGACGAAGTTCGCACCATGCTTCAAAGCCGTTCACATTAGTAAGGGCAATCCATTTCTGAACGCCGATAAGTTCTTCGGCCTTGGACGCATTCCAGGCATATTTGGCTCCGGTAGCATAGATTGCATCTGAACCGGTAGCGCCGTCTGTTGCAAATGAAGCATCAATGGCAGCCTTGTAATATTGCTCGGCTTTAGTTGCATCAGGAGCAATCTTTGCATAATACTCGGCGAGGAAGAAATTAACCTCGGATACAGTCATTACGTAAACCGGAGTATTGTAAGCAAGGACAGGTTCACTGTAAGAGTTTTCATTGCAGTAACCGGCAGTTATTTCATTTGAATACTGCGTATCGATGAAACCGCCTTCATATAGTCCGCGTCCAACGGAAGGAGTGAATTTTTTAGAAAGACGGCCATCAGATACCTCGTTCATAGCGCTGATTACAGCCATGTGGCCTACAATATCCTTTGTACGTTTTGCGCTTGCATTACCTGCTCCACGGACAAACTGGTCATACAGGGGATTGTCCTGACCAGCCTGGTCTGAGAACAGACCGGATACAAACTTAGCATCGGCGGTGATGAAATTATCCTCAGCAACAAGAGTTGCAAGTGCAGCCTTTACATCAACAGCACCGCTCTCACGCATGAGAAGACGAAGTTTGATTGAATTAGCAAGCTGAACATAATTATTAACATCATTGCTCTGGAACAGCATGTTGTCACATACCATTTCTCCGCCTTCAAGTTTGGAAAGAGCCTCGTCAATATCGGCCACAAGAGCAGCATATACATCCTTACCTTCATCATAATGAGGGGCTGTAATAGCTGTGTTCTCGGCCTCTGTATAAGGAGTCTCTCCAAAAGCATCTATCAGCATCTGATAAGCTATTGCACGATAGACAGTACCAACAAGATAGTCTCCCCAAGCATTATTGGCGGCAGCCTGTTCACGAACCGTCCTTGCATTATTGATGATACGGATATAAGTAAACCTGTAAAGGTTATCGGCATTGCCGGCAAGTCCGGTACCATCCTGTGTAAGCCATTGGGCCTGAGAAAGAGTATTAGGACCTCCGGGCATAACTGCATACTGCTCACTGAGATAAGAGCCAATCAAACTACCATACAAACCATAATTGTTAAGTACGGTCATTTCGATAGCCGGAACAATAAGATCATTATCAACAGATGTCACAGCATTAGGATCAGTGTTTACATCAAGCCACTTCTGGCAAGATACAGCACCTAATCCGGTGAGAATCATTATAATATAAAATACCTTTTTCATAATACGCTTCCTTTTTAGAATACAACCTTCACATTCAAACCAATATAACGGCAGGGAACCGTGCAGAAGTATTCACCGAGCATACCATTAAGGTCTGTTGTAAAGCCCTGGTCAGGATCGATGTAGCAGTTGCTTGCAGGGGTCCAAACAAAGAGGTTATTACCGACAGCGGAGATAGTAGCACCCTTGATGCCGACAGGTTTAACCCACTTGTCGGGAAGGGTATAGGAGATACTCAGATTGCGCAGTTTAGCATAAGTACGGTCTATGAGATTACAGGCCGATCCAAGGAGAGGATTGGAAGTATTACCATCGAAGTAGTACTGGAAGTTGCCGCTGTAGAGATCAATAGGAGTAGTATTTTCAACATACTCTTTTGTTGCTTCTCCTCCGGCAAGAACACCTGCATCTACTACAGAGTTAGGAAGAACGAATGCACGACGCTCGTTGTATGTGGTCTCGATGGAGTTACCGGTGAACCAGAGAAGGCTCTTGGTACGGCTGTACATCTTTCCACCGAAACGAACATCAAGAGTTGCAGAAATTGAGAAGTTCTTATAACTCAGGCTTGTTGAAATACCTCCGGTCCAATCATTCTGCACATTGTAACCGGTGTCTTCAAAGTTTTCATTCTGCAAAGGAAGACCAGTAGCAGGGTCGCAGATATACTTACCGTCCTCAGTTTTAAGAGGAAGAGTGGCATAGAGCTGGCCGATAGGCTTTCCAACTTCTGCGTACATATAAATTTTACCCCAACCATCGCGGACGATAGAGGCCTTTCCTCCTTCAAGTCCCTCAGGCAGTGATACAACCATATTATTGTTCTTGGCAAAGTTGAAATCCAAATTCCAACGGAAGTCGCGAGTCCTGATAGGAGTTGTTGAAAGGAGGAGTTCCACACCCTTGTTGCTCACCTTACCGAAGTTCATCACCATGGTATTATAACCAGTGGCAGGGTCAACGGGCAGAGAGAAAATCTGCATATCAGATACTCTGTCATAGTAAGCCACATCAATGCCGATACGGTCGTTGAAGAAGCGGAAGTCGCCACCAACCTCAAATTCTGTCGTCATTTCGGGCTGCAGAGTTGAAGACGCCAAAGTTGCAGACTTCATAAAAGCATTATAACCGCCGAAGGGGAAATAAAGTGCGGTACCTGCACCGAAATATCCGCCAGCCTCGGCCTGGGAATATGTAGCCACAGTCTGATAAACCGCCGGGTCATTACCTGTTTTACCATAAGCAAGACGGAACTTTGCAAAGCTGATAGGAGTCTTGGATAGGTCGAAGGTATTTGTAGCTATCCAACTCAGTGTTGCGCCAGGGTAGAAATAGCTGTTGTTTCCAAGAGGAAGCGTTGAAGTCCAGTCATTACGGGCAGTAACATCAAGGAATACCTGATCGTCCCAACCAAGCTGAACATCGGCGAACAGGGCAATTCCACGACGGCGAGACTGAGATTCACTAGCTGAAGGTTTGTTGGATGTATTACTCAAATCCCAGAATCCGGTATCGAAAGTGAGCCCGGTTACAGCTGATGTCAAACCGGTGGAATAACGCTCATTGATGTTTGCACCAACGGTTGCATTTACCTCAAACTTGTCAGAGAAATACTTATCGGCCCAATTCACCAGAAAATCATGGTTTGTCTCAAAATACCTTGCATAATTTGCCTGGATGGTTCCTTCCATGTTGGTACCGTTGTTGGGGTTGTCGGCGGGAAGGTTGATCTGAGCCTCAGTAAGCTTGCTGTCATAATCCGTGTAATCGAAGCCGTAACGGTATGAAATTGTAAGCTGACGCATAGGGGTGATATTTGCCTGGACCTTACCGAATAGTTTTTTCATGTCGGTATGGTTATAAGCATTTTCAATCAGCCAATAAGGATTGGTAATACTGTAAGGAGTATACCATCCGGCAGGCGTGTTGAAGATATTGCTCTGATCCTTGGCATCAATGAAACTTATATCACGGCCAGACTGGTATAGACCTTCAATCATTGAAGTATTCTGTGAACCTTCACCTACCTGATCGGTTGACTGGGTAGTAAGGTTGAACGAAGATTCAAGCTGCAACCACTTGTAGGCCTGATGGTTTCCACGTAAACTCAAAGTATTCTTCTTGTAAGTGTCCTTGTTATAAGGAAGGATACCGTTATCGTTTACATGTGAATAAGATACATAGTAACCGGTCTTGTCGTTACCGCCCTGCAAAGCAATACTAGTGTTGTACTGAACGCCGGTCTCATAGAAATTACGGATATTGTTGGGGATTGCAACAAAATCCTTGATCATCTGTGAATTATTGACGACAGGACCGTATTCACGGAGTTTTCCGTTCATGATAGGACCCCATGAACCGTTCTCATCAAGGGTAAGTGAACCATTCCAACCAGTTCCCCATGTATTCTGGAATTCGGGAAGAGTTGAAACGGAAGAGAACTGGACACCCGCATTGACAGTAACCTGTGAGTAGTTCTTGTTTTTACCACTCTTGGTATTGATTACAATCACACCACCTGCGGCACGTGAACCATAAAGTGCAGTTGCGGCAGCACCTTTAAGAACGGTCATTGACTCTATGTCATCAGAGTTGAGTGAGCCGACACCGGCACCTAAGTTTCCGTAACCGGAATATGTATTATATACGGTTACAGACTGTAGAGGAACACCATCGATAACATACAGAGGCTGATTTGTACGACCGATAGAGCTGACACCACGGATGATTACCGACTGCGCACCACCGGCGGTGGTAGAAGAGTTAGAAACCTGCATACCTGCAACCTTACCGGCCAGGGCCGACATTGCATCACTGTTGCGGGAGGCTGTGATTTCGTCATTTCGGACAGTCGTGGCAGAATAACCTATGGCCTTTTGGGATTTGGTAATACCCAATGCCGTAACGACAGTCCCTTCCAGATATTCAGACTCGAGTTCCAACACTACTTCCACTCGGGGAGCAATGTTAACTTCTGCAGTCTTCATACCCAGGATGGAAACGATAAGCGTACTGGCTCCGGACGGAACAGAAGAAAGATGGAAAGTACCATCATTTCCTGTAGCTACACCAACACTTGTTCCTTTAACAAGAACAAATGCACCAGGAACGGGTTCACCCGTGACGTCAGTTACAACGCCGGATACCTGCCTGTTCTGTGCAAAGATGGTGGTAGAAACAACCATCAGCAAGCACGCTGCAAACAGTTTGAGTTTTTCCATAACTTGGTTTAATTAAACATAAATATTGATACAAAAATTGCTTTCCGTACCTTAAACACTACTAAATGTCCCTTTAAAATAAGGGAATACTGGTGCAAAGAAAGAAAAACAAATTTAAAAATGCAAGAGCCTTAAATAGGCTTTAAAATACATTAAATGCGGATTTTAGATGTAATTTTTAGCTTGTTTAAAATAATTTAAGTCCTTTTAGGTTTAGATTTATCACAAAAATAGCAAATAAAATTACAAATCCCAAGAGAAAAAATTTTTAAAAGTTTTTACGAATTAAAAAGGAAAACTACAACTTGCTGTCCCTTATGTACCTTGAAAGTGTATTTGGATGAACTTTCAATTCCTTAGCAAGAACCCTTATACTGGCGCCAGATTCCCTTTTACGAAAGATTTCCTCCTTTCTTTCACAGAATATTTCCTTCTTTCTGGATGTTCCGAAAGGTCTTCCAAGCTTGACTCCGGAGGCCTTTTTTGCAGCCAGAGCCTCGCGCGTGCGTTGAGATATAAGGTTACGCTCTATCTCTGCAGCTAAAGAAAAGGCAAAGGCAATTATTTTCGAGTTAAGCGAATCGGAGAGTTCGAATCCATCTTTTATTGAGTAAAGGAGTATCCCTTTCTGAGAACATTTGTTCAGGATAGCCATAACCATCATCATATTTCGGCCAAGGCGGGATAGCTCACAGCAAACAATTATATCTCCGCCTCTCATCTTTTTTATCGCTTTTCCAAGACGACGCTTCTCGAAGGAAACTGCTCCGGAGGCTGTCTCCTCGATTATTGTCTCCGGCACAATTCTTTTTTGTTTGCACCATCTCTCAATTTCATAGCGCTGGCTTTCATAACTCTGGAGTTCTGTACTGACCCTAATGTAAGCGTATACCATAATTAATTGTTTAAACAGCGAAAAGTAACTAATAAAGGGACGTTTAGTAGTGGTATTTGATAGAAAAAGAGTTTTTCGTATCAATATTTATGTTTAACTAAAGTTTCATGCTTATGAAAAATCTAAAACTGTTCATGGCGTGCATTCTTTCGCTTATTTCTGTCAATCTCTGGGCTCAGGGATTAACCGTAAATGGCACAGTAAAAGATGCTTCTAACGGAGAACCCGTTTATGGAGCAGCTGTTGTTGTGAGAGGAAGCGCAAACGCCTATGCACTGACCAACGAGAAAGGAAACTTCTCTCTTTATGTGGATCAGGGCGACATCCTTGTCATCAGTTCACTGGGTTACAAAACGCAGGAATTCCAAATCAGTGGAAAAGCTTCCATTGAGATTGTGCTGGAGCCTGACACACAGTTCATTGACGAGGTAGTTGTAACGGCTGTAGGTATCCAGCGCTCAGAGCGCTCCCTCGGCTATTCTGTTACAAAGGTTGAGGCCGAAGACGCCATCCGCAAGGCTGAACCCGACCTTCTGCGTTCACTCGACGGAAAGATTGCCGGTGTTCAGGTTTCCGCTCCTTCCGGAGATGCCGGTGGCGCAACGCGTGTTACCATCCGAGGCAACTCATCATTCCTCGGCAATAACCAGCCTCTATATGTGGTTGATGGTGTACCTTACAGTAATGACGGAAGCGGCGCCTCAGATCGTGCAAGCGGAGTTGGCGGTGCTCTGGGCTCCGGTATTTCTACTCTGGATCCTAATGACATTGAATCTATGAGTGTCCTTAAGGGTGCAGCTGCAGCCGTACTTTATGGTTCACGCGCAGCAAACGGCGTGGTGCTCATTACCACCAAATCCGGCGCAAAACAGGCCAGCCAGAAGAAAGGCTTCTCTGTTACCTACAATGGTTCATTCTCCCTTGAACAGATAGCATCTCTCCCTGTCTATCAGAACTCCTACGGACAAGGTTCCAACTTTATCAGTGGTGGTTCTAATGGCTCTTGGGGACCGGCCTTTACACCTGGTGCAACCATGGATATGTATGCCGCAATTGCAGCCGAATATCCGGATCTTGCCCTTAGCCTCTATCCCGACCTTGGCGGAAAGATTCCCTATCAGGCCTATCCTAATAATGTTAAAAACCTGTTCAGACTGGGTAATATCTGGGATCACTCACTCAACGTAAACAGTGTCAATGATAAAGGATTCTTCAATGTAACCGGCTCATTCACAAGCCAGAACAGTTATATTCCCGCATCTGATTTTAAGCGTTATTCAATCAGCGTTGGCGGCAACCAGCAGGTTACCAAACGTCTGCGCGTAGGCGGTAACATCGCTTACTCTGTCACTGACCAGAACAGCCCCATGTACGGCTACAATCAGTCCAGCGCAGAGCTCGGCGGTCTGTCATCCCTTGCAAGGGCATTCATCATGCCAAGAAGCTGGGATATCCAGAACTATCCTTATGAGAAACTGGATGGCAGCAACCTGCTTTTCCAGCTCTCCTCTCAGGCAAACAACCCGTACTGGGCATGGAAAAACGACAAAATTATCACCAACCAGAAACGTACTGTTGCCAACTTTAACCTTGGTTATCAATTCACTGACTGGCTGTCTTTAGATTACACCCTGGGATATAATGACTATACTTCCGAGAGAAAGTATATTGTCAATCTTGGCTCCCGTGGTTATGCCGGAAAGGGTTATATCAGTAACAGCGTCTTCAATGACAGTGCTCTTGAATCTACGCTCCTCCTTTCGTTCGACAAGGATTTTGCGAAAGACTTCAATATCAAGGCAACACTCGGCCATAACTACATGCAGGATGTAGCCAAAAACTTTGGCGCAACCGGTACTGAGATTGTGAATCCCGGCATCTACGCTATTGATAATACCAAGAGCCAGACTGCAAGCGAAAGCTTCTCAATGGCACGTAAATGGGGTATTTTTGCCGATGCTACCCTTAGCTATAAGAATTGGGCTTTCCTGAATCTGTCAGGGCGTAACGATTTCTCGTCCACCCTCCCCATCAAGAACAACAGCTTCTTCTATCCGGCTGTATCAGCTTCATTTGTGTTCTCGGAAGCATTAAACATTCCGGCCAATATTATCAATTACGGTAAGGTAAGAGCTAGCTGGGCAAGGGTTGGTAACGACGCATCTCCCTACTATGTAAACGGAACCTATGTTGCTGGAAGCCCTTACATGGGACAGTCACTGATGGAGGTTCCCACCGTAAGGTATGATGAGAATCTCAAACCCGAATTCACTTCGGAAATCGAAGCTGGTCTGGAACTCAAGCTTCTTGAAAGCCGTATCGGCCTTGATTTCACTTATTATAACAGAGTCTCCGACAACCAGATTGGTGCCAAGACCGCTGCTCCTTCAACCGGTTTCAGTAGTTTTGTTACAAACTTCGGTTCCATCCGTAACGCCGGTATTGAAGCTGGCCTTGACCTCTATCCCGTAGTGACCAAGGACTTCAACTGGAGCATTTACACCATCTTCACCAAGAATAAGTCTGAGGTTCTTTCACTGGCCGATGGCGTAGATAAAATCTATATCGGCGGTGACTTCTCCAGCCCCAGGCCTGTACTTATGGTTGGACAACCCTACGGTGTTCTGGAAGGTGAAAAACTTGCCCGTGCAGAAGACGGAACTCCTCTTGTAAGCCCCACTACCGGTATGTACATCAACGATCCAAAACCCGGCATCATTGGAGACCCCAACCCGGACTATAAGATTGCCATGACTAATACCTTCAAGTATAAGGGAATCAGCCTCAGCTTTATGTTTGATTTCCAAAAGGGTGGATGCATATTTAGCTCATACCTCACAGACCTTCTTGGCCGTGGTGTAACAAAAGACACTGAAGACCGTCTTGGTACACGTATCATCCCTGGTATCTATGCTAATCCGGACACACTTGAACCATATCTTGATGCTGAAGGTAATACAATTCCCAATACAACTCAGCTTACAGAATCAGACCTTTGGTTCTCTGACGGTACTTATTCCACTTATGCTATCAACTCCTGCGACGAAGTTGCAGTTTACGATGCTACAGTTCTTCGTCTGAGAGAAGTCAACCTCTCATGGCAGCTGCCTAAGAAATGGGTATCAAAGATCAAGCTCTCCGGTGCAGAAATCGGACTTGTGGGCCGTAACCTCTTCTTCTGGGCACCAAATGTTCCCAAGTACTCTAACTACGATCCTATTGTGAACTCTTATGGTGAAACTAACGTTCAGGGTATTGACTATACGTCGGCCCCTTCCGTACGCCGTTTTGCCGTTAATCTCAAGTTAACCTTCTAAAACAGCTTGCGATATGAAAAGAAAATTTATCCAGATTCTGAGTACGGTTGCTGCTGTTATCACGGTCAGCGCTTGCAACCTTGATATCAATAAAGACCCTTATGCGGTTACAACACTTGATTTTGCACAGGTTCTTACTGCAGCCGAATATGAGGTTGGAATAAACTTCGCAGAAGGCCATTACCTTAATTCCAACTTCTCAGCTTACGTTCACCAGACGGTGAGCCGTGAAATTGACAACTATTCCCTTGTTGCCAACTACTCCACACTTGGAAATACCTGGTCTCAAGCCTATAGGTATTCCATCAAGAATTGTGATGCAATTATTTCCCAGGGTGATGCCGAAGGAAATGTAATCTATGCAGGTATTGCAAGGATTCTCCGGGCACATGTTTATATGAACATGGTAGACCTCTGGGGTGATATTCCTTATTCAGAAGCAAATGCTGGAATTGAAACTCCTAAATGTGACAAGAGTGAGGATATCTATAATGCCCTTATTGCCGATATTAACAAAGCCCTTGAGAACTTTGCAGACACCGAGGCAGAGAATAAACTCAAACCTGGTGCAAATGACCTGTTCTACGGCGGTGATGTAGAGAAATGGATAAAGGTAGCAAATACCCTTAAGCTTAAGCTTCTTGTTCAGAGCCGTCTTGTAAAAAACAGTATTACAGGTTGGAATACGGAATTAACAGCCCTTCTCGCCGAGAATAACTTTATCGGTGATGGTGAAGACCTCCAGTTCCCGCACTCTTCTGCTAAAACACCTGTTGACGAGCGCAATCAGGGATATGTGGACGAGTATGCCGGAGGACAGAAGACTGTCTTTATCAGCCCCTGGTTCTACGAGTGCCTTAACGGAACTTCCTATAACTGGAAGAATAATCCTTTCAAGGGCATTAAAGACCCACGTATTCCCTACTACTTCTACAACCAGAGCACGGCCACATCCGATGCCGCAAACCAGACCGACTATAGAGACGGCGCCTTCATTTCAATCATGTTCGGCTCTAATTCCGGCTTCACTTCAATGACCCAGGAATCGGCCATGACAGTTGTGGGTATCTATCCTGTAGGAGGAAAATATGACGATGGTTCCGCAAAGGCAGTAAACGCTGACAGCGGTTCAGCATCAGCCCCCGACAAGATGCTTCAGGCATACTCAGTACCCTTTATGCTGGCCGAACTTATCCTGGCCGGAGAAACAACCGGTGATGCTAAGGCAGAACTTGAAAAAGGTATCCGTGCATCCCTTACGCACGTAGTTACAACAAGTAAAGCCTGCAGCGCTGCAACACCCGCTATTGATGATGCAGCAATCACAACTTTCGTAGATGCCGTAAAAGCTAAGTATGATGCTGCTTCAGACGCCGGAAAAATGGAAATTGTCATGACTCAGAAATGGATTGCAAATTTCTACAATCCGATAGAGTCCTACAGCGATATCCGCAGGACCGGCTATCCCGTTCTGTTCAAGGGCGACGAAAATAACATGGCCTGGACCCCTTATGCCCAGACTGTTGAAGCTACTCCTACTCTTACTTCTTACAATCTTGTAAGCATACTGAAGTACCCCAGAATAATGTACTATCCTCAGGGGGAAATTACACTTAATCCCAACATTACAAACGAGGGACGTATTGTAAGCGACAAGAATGTATTCTGGGATGTTCAATAATAAAGATTACATCGTATGAAAACAAACAAAATAAGTATCGCTTTCGCTCTGGCAACAGTAGTTTTTACCGCATGCCAGCAGAAACTTCCCTACGACCTGCAGGAAACAGAACACGGCGTAGTGATTGATATCCGGAAAGTTCAGGGAGCAAGCACTACACTCTCTACCGACATGAACGACGGAGACTACAAGGTCCTGCTCACTATTCCTGAGCAGCAGGGAGACTATTCCATGCTGAAAGAAGCCCAGATTATGGCCATCTATACAGACGGTGCAAAGAATAAAAAGTCAGCAAAAGTTGTTACCGGTATCAAGGAATTCCCCTATACCGCTACTATCAATATTGCCGATGCATGTTCAAAACTTGGCGTTTCTACCATTGAAATTGGGGATCGAATTGAATTTACTCCCTGTGTAACCCTTAACAGTGGAACACAGGTAGACGGATGGTCTGAACTCGGTGGTTTTAACAACACACTATTTACCGGATGGCAACTTCCAAATGGGCCTTTCTCATACAGAGTTGCTTACACTGCATTTGCTCCATTCAATAAGGATGCGTTCAAAGGAGATGCTATTCCTTGGTCTGATGGTACTAATTCCGACGTATGTAAAGTTACACAGATTACAGAGCTTCCACAAGAATCATCTATTCCATCAGGTGTTACTGCAGCAGATCTCGTTGGTCTGAAAGTAGAAGGAGATATTTGGTTTGGCGGAGATACCTTTACGCTTTGGATTAATACCCAGGATTATACGCTTATTATGCCAGATCACGTTATATGTCCTGACTTTACCTATGGAACTTATGGAACGTATGACGGAATGGCTACACAGTGTGAAGGAGAAGTAGATACACTCAATAACTCATTATGGTTCTACTTCTACTCTGTTTGGGGACCTTACTCTTTCGGAGACGCCACTATTACACTTCAATTCTAATCTGAAATACCATCTTAATAAAAAACGGGATAACCTGATTAATGGTCATCCCGTTTTTTTTTATAAATAATATCCTTACTCGCTGAAACGTGCCTTCAGATATTCCCTGTTGAGACGGGCAATGTGGTCAATGGTAACGTGCTTAGGGCATTCCATTTCGCAGGCACGGGTGTTTGTACAGTTACCAAAACCTAGTTCGTCCATCTTGGCAACCATTGCGCGGGCACGCCGCGCTGCCTCCGGCTTACCTTGAGGCAGGAGTGCCAGTGAACTTACGCGGGCTGCCACAAACAGCATTGCAGAGCCGTTCTTGCAGGTTGCTACGCAGGCGCCGCATCCAACGCAAGCCGCTGCGTCCATAGACAGTTCTGCGTCATCGTGAGGGATAAGGAGAGTATTGCCGTCCTGTGCACTACCTGTACGTACGGTGATGAAACCGCCGGCCTGAAGGATCTTGTCAAATGCGCCGCGGTCCACCACAAGGTCCTTGATCACGGGGAAAGCGCCGCTGCGCCAAGGCTCAACGGTAATGGTTGCGCCGGGTTTAAAGTGACGCATAAAGAGTTGGCAGGTGGTAACTTGGTCGTCCGGACCGTGGGCACGGCCGTCAATGTACAGGGAGCAGGCTCCGCAGATACCTTCACGGCAGTCGTGGTCGAAGGCGATGGGATCAATGCCCTTGCGGATAAGTTGATCGTTCAGGATATCAAGCATTTCGAGGAAAGAAGCGTCTTCCTCCACATCCGTAACGTGGTAGGTCTCGAAATGGCCTTTTGCTTTGGCGTTTCTCTGACGCCATACTTTTACATTATATTCCATACTCGGGATTAGTCTTTATAGTTACGGGTTGCTATCTTGATGTTCTCATACTTGAGTTCTTCCTTATGGAGCTGAGGTTCCTTACCTTCACCCTTGTACTCCCAGGCGCCTACATACATGAAGTTTTCGTCGTCGCGCTTGGTTTCGCCGTCCTCGGTCTGCATCTCCTCACGGAAATGACCGCCGCAGGATTCCTTCCTGTGAAGGGCGTCACGGGCCATAAGTTCACCAATGTCAAAGAAGTCCACAAGGCGGAGAGCCTTCTCCAGTTCCTGGTTGAATTCCTCATTGCAGCCAGGTACGCGGACACACTTCCAGAACTCTTCACGGAGTTTGCCGATTTCCTCGATACCCTTCTTAAGACCTTCCTCATTACGGGCCATACCTACATACTCCCACATAATGTGGCCAAGTTTCTTATGGAGGCTGTCCACTGTTTCAGTACCCTTGACGGCAAAGAGTTTTGCAATGCGCTCCTTGACTGCCTTTTCTGCAGCATCAAATTCAGGGGCGTTGATATCGGTCTTAGGCTCTGCAAACTTATGTGAAAGGTAATCGCCGATGGTATAAGGCAGGATGAAGTAGCCGTCGGCAAGGCCCTGCATAAGGGCCGATGCACCCAGGCGGTTTCCGCCGTGGTCGGAGAAGTTGGCTTCACCAATTGCATACAGGCCGGGAATAGTGGTCTGGAGGTCATAGTCCACCCAGAGGCCGCCCATAGTGTAGTGGATGGCAGGATAGATCATCATAGGCTCTTCCCAGGGAGAAGAGGAAGTAATTTTCTCATACATCTGGAAGAGGTTTCCGTAACGCTCCTCTACCCTCTGATGACCAAGACGCTTGATAGCATCGGCAAAATCAAGGAACACGGCAAGGCCGGTCTCGTTTACGCCGAATCCTGCGTCGCAGCGCTCCTTGGCCGCGCGTGATGCAACGTCACGGGGAACAAGGTTACCGAAGGCGGGATACCTGCGCTCAAGATAGTAGTCGCGGTCCTCTTCAGGAATCTGGGAAGGCTTAATCTCGTGTTTACGAAGTTTAAGGACATCCTCCATCTTCTTGGGAACCCAGATACGGCCGTCGTTACGCAGGGACTCACTCATAAGGGTGAGTTTGCACTGCTGGTCTCCGTGTACGGGAATACAGGTGGGGTGAATCTGGGCAAAGCAGGGATTTGCAAAGAAAGCGCCCTTGCGGTATGCCTGCATCGCGGCCGATCCATTTGAATTCATAGCGTTGGTGGAAAGGAAATAGGTGTTTCCGTAACCGCCGGTGGCAAGCACAACCGCGTGCGCACCGAAACGCTCTATCTCACCGGTAACAAGGTTACGGGCAATGATACCCTTTGCCTCGCCGTTTATAATAACAAGATCCAGCATTTCGTGACGGGGATAACTCTTGACGGTACCCGCTGCGATTTCCTTGTTCAGGGATGCATAGGCGCCAAGGAGGAGTTGCTGTCCGGTTTGTCCTCTGGCATAGAAAGTACGGCTTACCTGGACACCGCCGAATGAACGGTTGGCAAGGTATCCGCCGTATTCACGTGCAAAAGGAACGCCCTGTGCAACGCACTGGTCAATGATTGAGGCGCTTACCTCTGCCAGACGATACACATTGGCTTCACGGCTGCGGTAGTCACCACCCTTGATGGTGTCATAGAACAGACGGTAGATGGAGTCGTTGTCGTTCTGGTAGTTCTTAGCAGCGTTTATACCACCCTGTGCGGCAATGGAGTGAGCACGCCTGGGGGAGTCGCTGATACAGAAAATCTTGACGTTGTATCCCAGTTCACCCAGAGATGCAGCGGCCGATGCTCCGCCAAGACCGGTACCTACAACAATCACTTCCAGTTTCCTCTTGTTGTTGGGAGAAACAATCCGGATTTCCGCCTTGCGCTTGGACCATTTGTCCTTGAGCGGTCCTTCCGGAATCTTGGAAATTAATTTAGGATCTGCCATATAATTATATTAATTGTGTTTCTGAAATGCAATTATACGCATTTTTCGTGAATAAATTGTCACTTTTTAGAACAAAGTGTTGTCGTCGGGGGTGTATTTCCGCTGATTCAGGTATTCGGTCATCCCCATATGCTCATACGCCATCTCGGTTGCAACGCGTCCGCGAGGGGTACGGATGATGAAACCCTCCTTGATGAGGAAAGGCTCATAGACCTCCTCTATAGTGCCAGGATCCTCGCTTGCCGATGTTGCAAGGGTGCCGATTCCAACCGGACCTCCCTTGAAATTCTGAATGAGCGTACGGAGAATTTTATTGTCTATTGCATCCAGGCCCCTCTTGTCGATCTTGAGTTTATTCAGGGCAAAACGCGTAATGTCAAGGTTAATCCTGCCGTCACCAAGCACCTGGGCAAAGTCACGGACACGCCGCAACAATGAATTTGCAATACGCGCCGTGCCACGGCTTCTGAGGGCTATCTCATATGCTGCATCGGCATCAATGTCAAGGGATAGGATGCGGGCGCTCCGAAGGACTATATTCTTAAGGTCCGCGGTGTCGTAATACTCCAGGGCGCAGGTTATGCCAAAGCGCGCACGGAGAGGAGCGGTGAGAAGACCGCTTCTGGTAGTAGCCCCAACCAGCGTGAAAGGATTTAGGGAAATACGAACAGACCTTGCACCGGGCCCTTTGTCTATCATAATGTCAATCACATAGTCCTCCATGGCGGAGTAGAGGTACTCCTCCACCTCCGGGGAAAGCCTGTGGATCTCATCTATGAAAAGGACGTCTCCCTGCTCCAGGGAAGTGAGAAGGCCGGCAAGGTCTCCGGGCTTATCCAGCACGGGACCTGAGGTTACCTTCATATTCACCCCCATCTCATTTGCTATTATATGCGCAAGGGTTGTCTTTCCAAGGCCGGGAGGGCCGTGAAAAAGCACGTGGTCAAGGGCTTCTCCGCGCATTTTAGCCGCTTTTATATATATGTCCAGATTGGACACTATTTCCTTCTGGCCGGTAAAATCACTCAGCCCCTGCGGCCTTATAATTCCGTCAAATTCACTATCTTTGTGGTCGATTGCACTGTGCGGGTCAAATTCACTCATCGCTCGTGGAGGTTCAATTCAAATACAAATATAGTTTTTATTTTTTTATAACTGATGTTTTTTATGATTCTGTGGATATGTTGATAACTATGAAAACATATTTGAGAATCAATTATTTACATTAAATTTAAACTGTTGAAAACTGTTTGATTTGTTGTTGAAAGATTGTTCAGGAAAAGTTCGTCGCGGGGCGCTTCCGTTTATCAACACGTTATGAATAGGGTTATCAACAGGTTTTCAACAGGCAAAACCGGGCAGATGTTAATAAGTCAGAAATCTACGGCCGCCCTTCAGGAAAAACTCCTCAAAAGCAAGGAAATATACTGCTCCGGGCTGTTTCTCTCCGCAAGGTGGGCGGTACTTTCAAACGCCGCAGGAAATAATACAAACCTCATAGTCCTTCCAACTATGGAGTCCGCCGAATACTGCAGCGCGGACCTTTATAACCTTACCGAGGGAGACTGCGTTTTCTTTCTTCCTATATCAGGAAAAAACATAGAAAGGAGCAATTACAAGTCGTCCCTCGGCGTCCAGAGAACTGCCGCAATAGGAAAAATACTTGAGACAAAGGCCGATGAACAGGTTTTCATAGTTACCTACCCCGAAGCCCTGGAGGAACTCATACCTTCAGAGAAAAACCTGGTATCGGCCCATCTTGAAATAAAAAAGGGAGACAGGCTTCCCTATGAAAAACTGAGGGAGATCCTTACGGAAAAGGGCTTCGAGAAGGTGGATTTCGTGTCGGCGCCTGGACAGTACGCCATAAGGGGCGCCGTCATAGACATTTTCTCCTATTCGCTTGACAAGCCATACAGGATAAGTTACTTCGGCAATGAGGTGGAGAAGATCCATACCTTCGACTGCAACACCCAACTTTCCACCGGCAACATTGACAAGGCCGATATTTACTCGGATATAGCCGCCGGAGGTGAAGAGGGAGGAGACTCTATCATCGGCCTTCTTCCTGAAGATACAACCGTATGGCTGGATTCTTCCGATATGTACAACAACCGGGATTTCTTTAAGGACCTTCTTAAATTCCGGCACGTATATCTGGATGTTCCCCTTAAAAAACAAGGCGTCAGTACCGTAGAATTCAATATTGCGCCGCAGCCGGTATTCAACAAGAACTTCGAACTCCTCATAAGCGACATCCAGTCAAGGCTGGAATCGGGATACAAGGTATATATAATTGGAGAGAAGGAAACGCAGCTGGAAAGGCTCAAATCCATTATGGTCCAGGAAGAAAAGATAGCCCTTCCTGATTTCATAAAGGGAAAGAACCTCCATTCCGGATTCATAGACCAGCAGGACAAGATTTGCCTGTATACGGATCACGAGATTTTTGACAGGTTCCACCGCGTCCGCATACGCCGCACCGTAGAAAAGAGCGAACAACTTACCCTCAATGACTTAAGCGCCTTTAACATAGGTGATTACATAGTCCATATAGACCACGGCGTGGGAGTGTTCGGCGGCCTGGTGAAGATGAAGGACGACTACGGAAGGGTAAAAGAGGTTGTGAAACTTATGTACGGCGGCTCCGACGTAGTTTTTGTATCCGTCCATTCCCTCAACAAGATTTCCCGCTTCCGCTCAAAGGAAGGAGAGCCTCCAAGGATAAATAAACTTGGCTCCAAGACCTGGATAAACCTCAAGATATCGGCAAAATCCAAGATGAAGGATATTGCCAAGGAACTTATCCAGTTATATGCAGCCCGCCGCTCCCAGAAAGGTTTTGCCTTCAGTGCCGATACCTACCTCCAGGAAGAACTTGAATCTTCCTTTATGTATGAGGACACCCCGGATCAGGAGAAGGCCACAAAGGCTGTCAAGAGGGATATGGAGGACACTTGCCCTATGGACCGCCTTGTCTGCGGAGACGTGGGCTTCGGGAAGACTGAAATAGCCATAAGGGCTGCTTTCAAGGCTGTTACGGACTCAAAGCAAGTTGCGGTCCTTGTTCCCACAACCATCCTTTCCCTGCAGCACTATGAAACCTTCAAGGCCCGCCTTCAGAACCTTCCCTGCACGGTGGAATATGTGAGCCGGTTAAGGAGCGCAAAGCAGATTACCGATATCAAAAAACGCCTGGCTTCCGGTGCAATTGATATTCTTATCGGCACGCATAAGATCCTTGGAAACGGCTTTGAATTCAAGGACCTTGGGCTTCTGATAATTGACGAGGAGCAGAAATTCGGGGTATCGGCCAAGGAAAAACTGCGCCAGATGAAAACAACCGTAGACACCCTTACGCTTACGGCTACCCCTATTCCAAGGACCCTTCAGTTCTCTCTTCTTGGCGCGCGTGACCTCTCAATAATCCAGACTCCTCCGCCAAACCGCATACCCATCCAGACTGAGATAATCCTCTTTAACCAGGAAGAGATAAAGAGCATAATAAACTATGAACTGAACCGCGGAGGCCAGATTTTCTTCCTTCACAACAAGGTTGAGGAACTTCCGTCCATTTCGGAAATCCTTCACCGCCTGGTTCCGGATATGAAAATCTGCGTGGCCCACGGCCAGATGGAATCCCGTGACCTTGAAGACCGGATGCTCTCCTTTATGAGGGGTGACTATGACCTTCTTCTCTGCACAACCATCATAGAAAACGGCCTTGATATTCCCAATGCCAACACTATCATAATAAATCAGGCGCAGAATATCGGCCTCAGTGACCTCCATCAGTTGAGGGGAAGGGTAGGCCGGTCCAACAAGAAGGCTTTCTGCTACCTCATAGTGCCTCCGCTTGTCACCATAACCGACGAAGCCCGCCGTAGACTCAAGGCCATCGAGGAGTTCTCCGACCTTGGCAGCGGCTTCAACATCGCCATGCAGGACCTTGATATCCGCGGAGCCGGCAACCTCCTTGGCGCGGAGCAGAGCGGTTTCATTGCCGATATGGGCTATGAGACATATCAGAAGATACTCTCCGAGGCAATGGAGGAGATAGGGATAGAGACCGGCGTAACCCATCAGAGGGCCGATGAAAAGTATGTTGACGACTGCACCATAGAAACTGACCGCCCGGCATTCATTCCGGACAATTACATAGACATCACAGCAGAAAAAATCCGTATCTACAAGATACTGGATTCCCTTACCGAAGACCGTGAGATAGACCGTATAGCGGGCCAGTTGGAAGACCGTTTCGGGCCGCTTCCGGAAGAAGTCAAAAACCTTGTCAACGTTGTAAAGATAAGGAATCTGGGCGTTCAACTGGGTTTTGAGAAGATCATCGTGAAGAACGGAATGCAGATTATGTTCTTCATCTCAAATCCCATATCTCCGTACTATAAGTCAAAGGTGTTTGAACGGGCTATGGCGGCAGTTATAATAAACGAGTCCGTTTTCAAACTCAATCAGGACGGCGGAAAACTCAGAACCGTCTCCCGCGGGGTGGATTCGCTTGATAAGGCCCTTGAAATTTTGAAAAGACTGCAATAATTGTTACTTTTGCAGGCTATGTCAAATCTGCTCATAGAAATAGGAAATACGGCGGTCAAGGCTTCCTGGTCGGACAGGATGACCCTTGGCAAGACTTTCCGTTACCAGGGAGAGAAGTATATGGACTTCATACTCTCCCTCACCGCGCGTGAAAAACCCGCCGTAATGGTGGTTTGCAGCGCTTTTCCCCTTTCAGAGCAGGAAACTGAGTGCCTGAAGCCGGAATGCGGGAACCTCCTTGTGCTGGACCGTAACCACAGGGACCTTCTCCTTAGGAACGGACTTCCATCTTACCTTTCCTACGACAGGGCCGCATCCGTTGCCGCCGCGCGTTACCTCTTCAAGGGACGCGGCTGCACCATTGTAGACTTCGGCACCACCCTTACAATAGATTTCATCTCCAGTGACGGCACATACTCCGGAGGCAATATCTCCCTTGGCTGCCGTACCCGTTTCAAGGCCCTTCAGCGGTATTCAAGGTCCCTTCCCCTTGTGGAAATCCCCGAAAATCCGGATACAATCGGCCAGAGCGAGGTATCTTCAATAGAGAGCGGAGTGGTTTCAGGCATCCTTTTTGAAATTGAGGGCTACCTGAATCTCCATCCGGACCATATTGTAGTTTTTACCGGAGGTGACGCTAATTATTTTGCCAAACGCCTGAAAAGTTCCATCTTTGTAATCTGCAATCTGGTGCTTATGGGTTTGGCCCTAATGGCAGACGAATATGCTCAAAGCAAATAGAATACTGGCAGCGGCCCTTATGCTTTTCTCCTGTGTCTTTGCCAAGGCGCAGACAGACGGCACGTACAGCGGCTTCTCGCCTTATTCCGTATACGGCGTAGGTAACCTCCATACGCCCGGCACCGCCTGGAACCGCGGTATGGGCGGGGTGGGCATCGCGGCCCGCAACCACAGGTTCATAAACATAATGAACCCCGCTTCCATAACCGCCAGGGACACCCTCTCCTTTATGGCCGATTTCGGCCTTGACGGCCGTATTTCCGTTTTCTCGGAAGGAGAAAAGAGGGCTCTTAACACCACCTTCAACATAGACGATTTCGTGATTTCATTCCCTATGTGGAACCACACCGCGTTTATGGTGGGAGTAACTCCCATAAGTGACGTAGGATACAAGATAGCCTACTCCAACCTGGACGTCAACAATCTTGTCACCGGTCGCCAGAATTTCTCTTCCGTTGGAAACGGCGGAGTATATCAGGTATTTGCAGCCGCTGCCGGAACCCTATGGAACCGCCTTTCAATCGGTGCCCAGGCAAACTACAGTTTCGGCAACATCACCAAGAAGGCCCAAATGAGTTATGAAGACGAGGCTTCCCGTTCCTGGACCACCGGAGACTCCCTCCAGGTGAACAACATCACGGCAAAGATCGGCCTTCAGTATGAGCAGCCCATCGCCCGCGGATCAAGCCTTATCCTTGGCGCCACATACAAGATTTCAACGCCAATTACCGGTTATCATACCCATTATGAGAAAAAGGGTATTGACACAACCACCGGCAGGTATCAGGAACTCCTCAAGGAAAAGAACGTGTGGATGGGAGATGAACTGGGAATCGGCCTCAGTTACAGAAAGGGAGATGATCTTCTCATTGAATTCGACTACACCCGTACGGACTGGAGCCGTTCAGGCTTTGACGGCGTTGCCGGATTCTCAAACAGCGGAGACGCTCCGTTTGCATCTTCAGTTGGCCAGACTTTCCGTGTTGGAGCGGAAATAACCCCAAACAGAAACGACATCCGTTACTTCCTCAAACGCTGCACATACCGCGCAGGAGCATACTATGACAGTTCATATTATACCGTAGGCGGAGCGCATGTAGACGCCGTTGGAATCACCATAGGAATGACCATTCCGGTGTTCCGCTGGTACAACGGATTATCAATTGGCCTGGATTTTGGAAGAAGAGGACTCCAGACCTCCCAGGTAAAGGAAACCTACTTTGGTTTCAACGTGGGAATGAACGTATTTGACATTTGGTTCAAGAAGCCGCATTACGAATAAAAAGTTGGCAAAAACAAAAAAACAGGATACTATGAAAAGATTAGCTATCATCACCGCTTCCCTCCTGACCGTTTTCTCAGGATGGAACCTGAGCGCCCAGACCTCAAAGTACGGTCACGGCGAGGACAGCCTGAACTGCCTCAAGTACCTTTCGTTCTACACTGAGCGTTTTAAGAAGGACGAGAAAGACCCTATGGCCCTTTCCAACTGGCGTCAGGCCTACAAGTACTGCCCTGCTACCGCTTCTGAGAACATCTTTGTGAACGGTACAAAGATGATGACAACCCTGTATCGCAGCACCAAGAACGCCAAGGAGCGCGCTGCAATCGCAGACACCATCCTTATGCTTCAGGACCAGCGTCTTGCCGCTTATCCCAAGAAGAAGACCACCATCCTCAACAACAAGGGCCAGTACATCATCAATTACAAGAGCGCGGACGTACAGTATATGTACGACAACCTCTCCTCAATTATGAATGAACTGGGCAAGGACACCAAGAGCAACATCCTCAGCGCCCTCATGCAGTCTGCAGTGGCCCAGTACAGGGAGGAGAAATTATCGGCCGATGAAATAATCGCCCTCTATGAGAACGTGAGCGGCATCATCGACGAGGCTCAGCCCCGCAACGAGAAAGAGACCGCATCCCTCGCCGAAGACAAGGAGAAGATCGAGTCCATCTTCGCGGCCAGCAAGGTTGCTTCCTGCGAGAACCTCATCGCCATCTTCAGCCCCCGCTTCGAGGCCGATCCCGAGAACCTTGCCCTTGTGACCAAGATAGTCCAACTTATGAACGGCGCCGACGACTGCGCTTCCAATGACCTCTATCTGAAGGCCGCAACCGCAAAGTACAAACTGGATCCTTCACACGGCAGCGCCTTCGGCCTGTACCGCCTCAATGCCGCCCGCGGCAATGTGGCCGATGCCGGCAAGTACCTCCAGGAGGCTATCGACTCCCCTGAGTCCGATGAAGCCACCGACGCCCAGTACTTCTACGAGATGGCAACTTTCTGCTACAAGAACGGAATGCGCGCAAAGGCTTACGATGCAGCCCGCAAGGCAGTTGACCTTGACTACGGCTATGCCGGTAAGGCCTATATGATTATGGGTAACCTCTGGTCATCGGCCCCCTGCGACGACGTAGTTAACAAGTACGCCCGCTACTGGGCAGCAACCGACTGCTACCAGAAGGCCCGCAGCGCAGACGCTTCCCTTGCCGACGACGCTTCCGCTTCCATCTCTGCAGTGGCGCGTTACTACCCTGAGGCCGCCGAGGCATTTATGTACGACCTAACAAAGGGACAGTCCTACACCGTCAGTTGCGGCGGTATGGTAGCAACTACAACCGTACGCGTGCAGTAGAAGGTGAGAGTCTCCCGCATATTTACCGCGATTGCAAGCACCCTGGTGCTTGCTTTCGTCGTTTATTCGTGCAGGAGCAACCTGGCCGAAGCCCAGAAACTTGACCTTTCCGTAACCCCCATACAGGTGGTGGACACTATGCTTCTTATAAACTCCGACAACGGCCACCTCAAAATGAGGGTAGAGGCCCTTAGAATGGAGGTTTATGAGTATGACACCCTGTCCTACAACTACTTCCCGAAGGGAATAAACGTCTTCGGATACAATGAGGAGGACGGACTCCTTGAGACCACAATCGTGGCCGATGAAGCCCGTCACAACAAATACGCTCACGGCGGAGACGATATATGGTCGGCCTACGGAAACGTTGTGGTCAAGAATATCCTGAAGCGCGAAAAAATTGAGACTGACACGCTTTACTGGGATGCAAAGAACAAGGAAATATGGACAGACTGCTATGTGAGGCTGTCTTCTCCGGACGGAGTGATGCAGGGTTACGGGATGCGCTCTGACGAAATGGCGCGCAACTCAATCCTTCTCCATCCCTTCGACAATACGTTCTTCGTAAACTCGGATTCCACTAAGGTTGTGATAGATACGCTCAATTTTATCGGCCCCTTTCAAAAAAAATAGTGGTATTTCCGCAGAAAAATGCTATCTTTGCAGCCCTTATACTGATAATAATTAAAAAAACACATAAAAATGGCAGCACTTGAGACCATTAGAACCAAATTCGGCATTGGAGCATCGCTCATCATTGCCTTCGGTCTTTTACTCTTCCTTGTGAACCCGTCCGACATCATCCAGACCATCCAGTCTGCTTCAACAAAGTATGATGTCGGCAAGATTAACGGCAAACGCATCACCTACACTGACTTCGAGCAGGAGGTGAAACAGAACGGCCAGGTAATGGAAATGCTCTCCGGCCAGTCCGCTTCCAGCGAGCAGGCCCAGAAGCAGGTCCGTGAAATGACCTGGCAGCAGCTTGTAGAGCGTTATCAGGTTATCCCCACCATCCAGAGCGCAGGTATCCGCGTAGGACAGCAGGAGGAAATCGATATGTTTGTAGGTGACAACCTCTCTCCTATCGTGGCTTCTTCCGGTATCTTTATGGATGAGAACGGCGAGTTCTCACCCGCACGCGTCCGTGATTTTATGGAGCAGACTTCAGACGACTACAACGGTCTTCTGGTCCGCAACTACATCCAGAACGCAGTCCGCACAAACCGCTTCTCTGAGAAGTACAACGCCCTTTTCCTTGGCTCTTCCTATATGAACAGCCTGGAGGTAAAGAACGCTGTGGCAGAGGGTAACACCGCCGCTACCGTAAGTTTCGTGATGGAGCCCAATACTTACTTCCCTAAGGATTCCTCCATCGTCATCTCAGACTCTGAGGTGAAGGCTTTCTACAAGGAGCACAAGGAGAATTACAAGCGCAAGGCTGCCCGTGACATCGAATACGCAGTGTTCGAGGTTACCCCTTCCGCAACGGATATCGCAGCCCAGAACGAGGAATTCGTAAAACTCTACGACGAATTCGCTTCCACTGAGTCAATGCGCGCTTTCCTTCAGCGTAATTCAGACCGCCAGTTTGAAGACCGCTGGTACAAGGACGGTGAACTCCGCAGCGTAAACCGTGACGTGGACGCCTTCGTAAGCGCCAACAAGAGCGGTGTTTCCCCCGTTTACCAGAGCGGCAGCAGTTTCTATGCAGCCCGCATTATGGAAACCGGCAACGTTCCTGATTCCGTGTATGTACGCCACATTATGTTCCAGGGCACAGATGCACGTCATCTGGCCGACAGCCTCCTTCCTCTGGTGAACAATAACAACTTCTCCACTATGGCCACCCTTTATTCCGCAGATAAGGGCAATGCCTATGACGGAGAGCAGGGTAACCTTGGCTGGATGACCCAGAACGCCGTTATTCCCGGCTTCGAGCCCGTCCTCAGCGCCGCTATCGGCAAACCTATGATCCTGAGCACCCAGTATGGCGTTCATATCGTAGAGGCCGTTAAGGCTACAAAGCCCGTTGTCAAGAAGAAGGTTGCCGTATTTGAGAAGGCCACCCTTCCCAGCAAGGAAACCTATGCAGCGGTTTACAACAAGGCTAACATCCTTGCAGTACGCGCCGCCGGCAAGTATGCCGGTTACAAGGCCGCCTGCGATTCAACCGGCACCTATTCCCGCGCTATGACCATCAACGAGGGAACGGACACCTACGGTTCCATCGACCACGCAAAGGAAATCACCCGCTGGGCATTTGACAACAAGCCCGGTAAGGCTTCCGGTATCATCACCGTAGACAACAACTACTTCTTTGTGGTTGGCATCAAGGATGCTCACAAGGAGGGTTATGCCCCCATCGCAGAGGTTGCAGAGCCCATCCGCAATGAACTCTACCGTGAGAAGTGCTCCGCAAAGCGTGCCGAGGAAGTGGGTGCCAAGATTGCAGGCCTCACCTCTCTGGATGCCATTGCAGAGGTTCTTGGAGCAACCGTTTCCACCCTGTCAGACGTAACGTTCTCCACCAATTCCGCTCCTACCACAGAGCCCGCATTCGTGGGTGCTGTGGCAGCCGCCAAGGAAGGTGAGATCACCGGCCCCGTCGCTGGCGTTATGGGAACCTATGTGCTTCAGGTAAACGGCCGTGAAACCGCTTCCTTCTTCACAGAGGAAGATGCAAAGGCCGCCCAGTCCCGCATTGAATCCTATCACAGCCAGATGCTTCTCCCCCTTATGGCAGAAAAGGGCGTGGAAGACAACCGTGCAAGATTTTATTAGTAGTCTATGTCACTTAAATGTGGAATAGTAGGCTTGCCCAACGTGGGCAAGTCTACTCTTTTTAATTGCGTCAGTTCCTCCAAGGCCCAGAGCGCAAACTATCCTTTCTGCACCATAGATCCCAATGTGGGCTCCACAAACGTGCCGGATAAGCGCCTGGAGGTCCTTACGGAGATCTGTAACCCCAAACGCACCGTTCCCGCAACCGTGGAGATTGTGGACATCGCAGGCCTTGTTAAGGGCGCTTCCAAGGGTGAGGGCCTTGGCAACCAGTTCCTTGCCAATATCCGTGAAACTGATGCCATCCTTCACGTTCTCCGCTGCTTTGACGACGGAAATATAGCCCACGTGGACGGTTCAGTAGACCCTGTGCGTGACAAGGAAGTAGTGGATACGGAACTCCAGATAAAGGACCTTGAAACCGTTGAGAACCGCATCAAGAAGGTGGAGAAGATGGCAACAACGGGCGGCGACAAAGAGGCTAAGAAACTCCTGGGGCTGCTCCTTAGGTACCGTGAGGCTCTTCTGAAGGGCCTTTCCTGCCGCACGGTTGCGCTTGAGAACGCAGAGGAGGAGCAGATGTCCCACGACCTCTTCCTCATCACCAATAAGCCGGTTATGTACGTATGCAACGTTGACGAGGCATCGGCCGTATCCGGAAACGCTTACGTTGACGCTGTGCGCGCCGCCGTGGCTTCGGAAAACGCAGAGGTCCTTGTGATTGCCGCCAAGACAGAGGCGGAAATTGCAGAGATTGAAGAGTACGAGGACCGCCAGATGTTCCTGGAGGAACTGGGCCTTGAGGAATCAGGCGTTGTACGCCTTATCCAGGGCGCCTACAAACTGCTTGGCCTCAGGACCTTCTTTACTGCCGGGGCCGATGAATGCCGCGCCTGGACCATCAAGGCCGGCGACAAGGCTCCCCGTGCCGCAGGTGTCATCCACACTGACTTTGAACGCGGCTTTATCCGCGCGGAGGTTATCAAGTACGAGGACTTCGTGCAGTACCGCACGGAAGCCGCCGTACGCGCCGCCGGTAAAATGGGCATAGAGGGCAAGGATTACGTTGTCCAGGACGGTGACATAATGCACTTCCTGTTCAACGTATAATCTTTAGCCAGATGGGGCAGTGGTCCGATACCCCTCCAAGGTATCTTGGACCGGAATAAGTCCGCAGGGGTTTTGTTCCTGTAGAGGCCTTGTCCTGAGTTTGCAGAAATGGGATATCGAGGATCTCCATTTCTGCATTTTTTATTGGTTCAGAAACAAAGAACATATCTATAAGTTCCCATTTTCCGGCAAATTTTATGGTTCCGTGGCCTTTTTTATGGAACTGTTCCGCCTTGTTCCACAGGGTTGGTTCCACAATGTGATAAACCGGGTTTCCTGGGGTGTCATTGAAATCTCCCATTGCTATAATCTTTTCTATTCCAAGCGTTTGCAGCGAATCGGCCAGTTGCCTCAAACGTTCCACGGCAATGTTCCTCCGTGCCTCCGATGCCGCTGCTCCGCCGAATTTTGACGGGTGGTGATTCACAAGGAAGGCTACAGTGTCTCCGTTTTGGCCGATAAAAGTAGCAACCAGGATGTCCCTTGTGGGCATAATGGTGGAATCGGCATTAAAAAGATGGGCGGGGCGAGAATCCAGCGGCTTAAGGCCACGGTAAAGCAGAGCAACGTCTATCCCGCGGCGGTCCGGAGAGTCAAAGTGAACTATCTTGTAGTCAAGTTTTCTAAGGACCGTTGCTTGGATCAGCCTTCTTAGAACAAACGCGTTTTCAATTTCAGCAAGGCCGATTACATCCGGCACCGCTCCCTCCCGGGCCGATGCCCAGAGGATTCCCTTAGCCACGGCATTACACTTGGCATAGAAGCGTTTCTTGGTCCAGTGGCGGGAGCCACGAGGGGAGAAATCGGCGTCAGAGACGCTTGTGGAGTCGTTTCTGTAATCAAAGAAGTTCTCAAGGTTCCAGAACATTACATTAAGGGTGTCCGGCCTGCCTGCAAGCAGGAAGAGTGCTAATAACAGTGTTTTCATGGTGCAAAGGTAAGGAAGGCCGCGGAAGCCAGTGGAGGTTAATACGCTGTAAATCTGGCGTTTATGAAGTTGTTTGGGATTACCGGTAATCCCAAAAGATCTTGTAAGTAACAGATACAGAGATAAATAACCTCCACCCAATCGGCATTACAATATGGGTGGAGGGAAAGGAAAAAATGATTATATTTGTATGATACAAGACTAAACACTAAAACTTACAATATGAAATCCAGAATTCAGGAAAAATTCAAGGCTCTCTTTGGTGAAGAGGGTGTTCTTTATGCATCGGCCGGCCGAATCAACCTTATTGGTGAGCACACTGACTACAACGGCGGTTACGTGTTCCCCGGCGCTATCAACTTTGGCATTATGGCCGCTATCAAGCCCAACGGAACTGACAAGGTGAAGGTCTACTCCCTTGACTTTGACCAGATGTCGGAGTTCGGACTCAGGGAAGAGGACAAACCCAAGGAAGGATGGGCCTGCTACGTGTTTGGCGTATGCCGTGAGACTCTGAAGCGCGGCGGCAAGGTGGAAGGCTTCAACGCCGTTTTTGCCGGAGATGTTCCGCTTGGCGCCGGCCTCAGTTCATCGGCCGCCCTTGAAAGCACCTTTGCATATGCCCTCAACGATATCTGGGACAACAAGATAGAGAAGTTTGAACTTGCAAAGATAGGCCAGAGCACGGAGCACAATTACTGCGGCGTGAAGTGCGGCATTATGGACCAGTTCGCTTCCATTTTCGGCAAGGAAGGCGCCCTTATCCGTCTCAACTGCAAAACAGGTGAGTACAAGTACTTCCCGTTCCACCCCAAGGGCTACAAACTGGTTCTCATTGACTCCTGCGTAAAGCACGAACTAGCCTCCAGCGCCTACAACAAGCGCCGTGAAAGTTGCGAAAAAGCCGCAGCGGAGATAAAGAAACTGCACCCTGAGGTAGATTTCCTCTCGGACGCAAAGCGCCTGTGGCTGGACGAGGTCCGTGACAAGATCACGGAGGAAGACTTCCTCCGCGCAGAATACGTGATCGGAGAGGTCCAGAGGGTCCTTGACGTCTGCGACGCCCTTGAAAGGGATGACTATGAGACTGTTGGAGAGATGATGTACCAGACTCACTTCGGCCTCAGCAGGCTCTATGAGGTATCCTGCGAAGAACTTGACTTCCTCAACAAACTTGCCCGCAAGATGGACGTCACCGGTTCCCGCGTTATGGGCGGCGGCTTCGGCGGCTGCACCATCAACCTGGTGAAGGAAGAACTCTACGACGCCTTTATCGGCGCGGCAAAGGAGCAGTTCACCGCAAAGTTCGGCCACGCTCCCAAGATCTACGACGTAGTTATTTCAGATGGCGCTCGCAAACTGCAGTAATTGCGGAAAGAGCACGGAGGTATCCATCCCCCGCAGCATCAACACCGCCCTTGACCCGGAACTCAAAAGCCGGGTCAGGGACGGTTCTCTTTTTATCTGGGAGTGCCCGTACTGCGGAAGGCGCAGCGTGGCGGTCTCCGAAACCCTTTACCACGACCCTTCGTCAAAACTTATGCTGTGGCTTCTCCCCGGCACGGCAGAGCCCTCGGAGGCGGCCCAGGAGGCCGTAAAAGGGCTTGAGGGGTATACTCTCCGCATAGTCCGGGAGGTAGGGGAACTCATAGAAAAGATAAATATTGCCGATGCCGGCCTGGAAGACACCACCATAGAGATGTGCAAGTGGGTGACCAGGAGGGAGTTATCGGCCAAAAATCCCGCGGCGGCCGATGCCCGCCTCAAATTCCTTCGCACTGAAGGCGCAGACCACGACCTAGTGTTCGCCTTCCCGCTGGAGGGGAACATGCAACTTGTAAACGTGGGCTTCAACGTGTATGAAGACGCCCGCGGCATTATCTCCCGAAACCCTGCCGTAAAGCCTTCAGAGGGTTTTTCCGAGGTTAACGGGGAATGGCTTGAAAGATTCTTTCGCTAGAGGGGCCGATGAAGCGACAACTCCTCATACTTGCGCTTCTTTTATGGGCTGTTCTCCCTGCCCGTGCTCAGTTTGTGCTAACCGGCGACGACCCCGGTTATCTCCGCTGGTACTCCATAGAAACACCTTACTATAAGATAATCTATCCGGAAGGGGCCGATTCCCTTGCAGTCAATTACGGCACCCTTTTGGAAAAATTCCGCCCTGCAATAGGCCTCAGCCTTGGTTTTGTGCCGGGAGAGGGGCAGTGGAGGATGCCGGTGGTGCTCCATACCCATAACCCTGCGTCCAACGGATCAGTGGCCTGGGCGCCAAAGAGGATGGACCTTTTTACGATGCCGGAGCCTTATGGGTCGGACCCTACTCCCTGGGACCTCCAACTGGTGGCCCACGAGCCCCGTCATCAGGCTCAGTTGGAACTTGACCGCCACGGATTCGTAAGATTCTTCTCATATGTGGTGGGCCAGGTGTGGGACCCCGCCGTGTTCCAGATGTATCTGGCCCGCTGCCTTGCGGAGGGAGACGCCGTAACGGTGGAAACCGGCCTTACAGCAGGCTCCAGGGCACGTACTGCAGATTTCCTCAACTATTACCAGGTAGCGCTTGACGCCGGTGACTACCGCAGTTGGTACCGCTGGCGCTATGGTTCATACAAGACTTTTACCCCGGATCTTTATAAACTTGGATATATAACCGTGGCGGGCTCCAGGGCACTTTATCAGGATCCCCTCATCCTTTCAAACGCCCTTGACAAGAGCCGTAAGAACCGCTTTCTGCTGGGAACGCTTAACCTTCAGAAGGTAATTGAGGACCGAAGCGGGCTTAAGTTCAAGAAGGCTTTTCCCAAGATTCTGGATTATTTCAATGAGACCTGGCAGGAAAGTGCCGCAGAGAGGGCTCCGTTCACGCCTTCCCGTCAGGTATCGGCCCCGGAAGAATTCCCCGTTAATTACAGTTCCCCTGCGGAACTTGACGGACATATCTACCTGAAGCGTTCAGGGTATCTCCGCCCTACGGAACTTGGAGAATGGATTGACGGTGAAATCCGGAGTATCAGTCCTTTTTCGGCAAGTACGTCTTCCTTGTATACAGACGCTGTAAACGGCCGCCTGTATTGGTCCGAAACCATCTATCACCCCCGCTGGACACTGGACGGAAAGTCAATAATACGGTATTTTACGCCCGCAACGGGCAAGGTTACGGACCTTACTTCTGAGGGCCGCTTATTCAATCCTTCGCCATCCCCGGACGGCACAAGGGTGGCCGTGGTTGAATATCCGCTTGGCGGCGGCTCATCCGTAGAGATTCTGGATGCCGATGACGGACATCTTGTCCGCCGGTACATTTCTCCGGACGGAATCCAGGCGTCGGAGGTTGCGTGGGTTGGCGAAACCATCTATGTGTCAGGCGTTTCCGAAGGCGGGTACGGCATTTATACAATAGGCCCTGACGGAAGTTGGAGCGCGGAACTTGAGCCCTCAATCCAGAAACTTGTGAACTTTGGAGCAGAAGGCTCCTGCCTCCAGTGGGTGTCTGACCTTGACGGGGCAAATGCCCTTTACAGTTATGATTCCGCGTCAAAGGAACTAACGCAACTCACCTCCACCCGCTTTGGCTCCACGGATTTCTGCTTTGCCGGTGATTCTCTCTACAGCATATCGCAAACGCTTGAGGGTCAGATGCTTTTCTCTACGCCCGCAGATTCCCTGCTCTCCCGTAAGGCCGATTTCTCCAATGAGCACGTCTACCCCATAGAGGACCGAATCACCCGCCAGGAGAATTCGTTCAGGAAACCCGTGGTGGAGAAGGTGGAGATATCGGCCCCAAAAAGGTACAGGAAACTGCCTCACCTTATGCGTTTCCACTCCTGGGCGCCCATCTTCTTTGACTATGACGACGTAGATTCCTTCTCTATGGACTATGTCTGGAGTCCGGCGGCCCCCGGCCTTACCGGATATTTCCAGAATACGCTTGGAACTATGTCCGGAATGGTAGGTATGGCCGTGCGCCCGGATCCCTACAAGACAGAGACCTGGCGGCCATCTCTTCACGCAAAGTTCAAATACACAGGTCTTTATCCCGTGATTGAGGGTAATTTTGACTTTGGGGACTCTATGGCCGATATAGTGGTGAAGGACAGGATGAAGGACGGGGATGAGATTTCCTATGCACTTGCCGACGGAACCCGCGACAACCTGAAGGTAAGCGGCAGCCTGAAGGCGTATATTCCCCTTGGCTTTGCAAAGGGCGGCATATCCTGGGGCTTTATCCCGCAGGTGAGTTACGGCATCTCCAACAGCCTTTTTGACAACGCTACGCGCGGCCTCACCATAACGGAAAAGGACCCTCAGACGGGTGAGATCAAGGATTACAAGTGGGATGAAGGCCACGTTCCGGCTTATGTCCCTATGCAGAGGCTTGGGATATCGGCCCGCACATATCTGATGCGGTCCAGGGCGCGCTCGCAGTTGTATCCCCGCTGGGGCATAGGCCTGGAGGCCGGATTCAACTTCCGCCCCGCAATGACAGGGACCTTCATCCCCAACGCCTACGTGTATGCCTACGGATATCTTCCCGGCATCTGGCGCACTCAGGGCTTAAGGCTCACGGGAACCTTCCAGCACAGGATAAATGTAAGCGACGACGTTTTCACGCTTGGAGAACTCACGGCAAACACGCTTCCAAAGGGCTTTTCATCGGCCGCGCACCTCGGGGCCGGGCGCCTCTATCCCTGGCAACTTAATGCATCGGCCTCCTACGCCGTTCCGGTGTACGTTGGAGACATTGCCCTGCCGCCAATCCTCTATATCAAAAACTTCCTCGTCATCCCCAATTTTGACTTCACGCTCCTTCCCGGAAATGACAACCTGTGGAGCGTGGGGGCCGATATTACGGCGGAAATGGGTAAATTCATCATTCCCTTCGACTGCTCGCTTGGCGTTTCCGTGTCCTACCTTGGCGGCAGCGCATTTGAGGCCGTGGGCCAGCGTGACCGCTGGTCCCTAGGGCTCATTATGAGTTACGATTTCTAGCCCAGGAGTATTGTAAGGAATATTCCCAGGATGCCGATGGGGGCAAGATAGCGGATAAGGAAGTACACCACGTTAAATAGCGCGCGGTTACGGGTGCCGCCGTTGGTCAGTTCGTCGCGGACATCGTTCCTGGACATTTTCCAGCCCACGAACATAGCAAACAGAAGGCCGCCAAACGGCATAAGCCAGTCAGAGCATAGGTGGTCAAGGAAATCAAAGACGCCGCCGGAGAGAGAGCACGCAACGCCAATTGCCCAAACAAGGGCGCCCAGGCCGATTGTAGCCTTAGTCCTACTCACGCCCTTTTCCTCTACAAGATACGCTACGCCAACTTCAAGAAGGGAAATAGACGATGTAAGCGCCGCTACAAGCACGGACAGGAAGAACAGGATGGAGATCACGGCGCCTACCCAGGGAGTCATCTGGGAGAAGATGTACGGCAGGGTGTCAAAGAGAAGGCCGGGGCCCTGGCCGGGCTGGATTCCCGCCGCAAACACCGCCGGCATCACAGCAAAACCTGCAAGAAGGGCAAACAGGAGGTCAAAAAAGGCCGTTCCGCCTGCCGAGACCATCAGATTCTCGTCTTTAGACACGTAAGAGGCATAAGTGAGAATTGTGCCTACTCCCAGTGACATTGAGAAGAATGCCTGACCCATTGCAGAGGTTATGGCGGACGGTGTAATCTTTGAGAAATCAGGCTTTATAAGGTACTCAACGCCCTTTCCAGCGCCAGGAAGAGTTAGGCCGAACACCACTATTATTATAATAAGGATAAAGAGAAGCGGCATTGTGATCTTTGTGAACCGCTCAATCCCCTTCTTTACGCCAAGCAGAATTACAATGGCCGTTCCCACCATAAACGCCGTATGCATAAAAATGGGCTCCCAGGTAGAAGAGAGGAGGCTTTCAAAAACTCCGGTGGAGTCCTGCGTAAAACGCAGCGTACAGGCTTTGAGGAGATAATCCACGGACCAGCCGCCCACAACGCTGTAGAAACTCAGGAGAAGGACCGGAGTAATCACTGTCACCAGCCCGGCCCAGCGGTAATTGCTTCCGGGGGCAAGTTTACGCATTGCCCCGAAGGTGTTGCTTCCGCTGCGCCTGCCTATGACGCATTCCGACAGGAAAACCGGAATGGCCAGCAGGGCGCACGCCACAATGTACACCAGAATAAAGGCAGCGCCTCCGTTCTGACCCACCAGATAGGGAAATCTCCAGATATTGCCAAGGCCGATGGCTGATCCCGCCATAGCCAGCACTACCGCCAACCTGCCGGTAAATTGTTCTCTCTTCTTCATAACCGATTGCAAAGATATTGATTTATTTTGTAAATTTGTAATCTATGCAACAGTATCTAGACCTACTCCGCCACATAAGGGAAAACGGCGTAATGAAGGAGGACCGCACCGGCACCGGAACGCAGAGCGTGTTCGGGTATCAGATGCGCTTCAACCTGGCCGACGGCTTCCCGCTTCTCACCACCAAGAAGGTTCACCTCAAAAGTATCATCCACGAGTTACTCTGGTTCATATCCGGAGACACCAATATCGGCTATTTACGGGAGAACGGCGTTACTATATGGGATGAGTGGGCCGATGAACACGGGAATTTGGGTCCTGTCTATGGCCACCAATGGCGCTCTTGGGCTTGTCCCAACGGTAAGGCAATCGACCAATTATCAGAGGTAATCAACCTGATACAACACAATCCCAACTCCAGAAGAATGCTGGTAACCGCCTGGAATCCCGCAGAAGTGGACCAAATGGCCCTTCCTCCGTGCCACTGCCTGTTCCAGTTCTATGTGGCCGGCGGAAAACTCTCCTGCCAACTGTACCAGAGAAGCGCAGATGTCTTCCTTGGGGTGCCTTTCAACATTGCTTCGTACGCTCTCCTTACAATGATGATAGCCCAGGTCTGCGGCCTTGAGCCCGGAGAGTTCATCCATACAACAGGAGACACGCATATCTACAAGAACCACTTTGACCAGGTGGCCCTGCAACTATCCCGTGAGCCCCGCAAACTTCCTACAATGAAACTCAATCCGGATGTGAAGTCCATATTTGACTTCAAGTATGAAGATTTCACCCTGGAAGGCTATGACCCCTGGCCCGCAATCAAAGCACCCGTCGCTGTCTAATATGAAAAAATGTCTTATCGTTGCCATAGCGGACAACTATGGCATAGGCGTAAAGAACCAGTTGCCCTGGCACATATCGGAAGACCTCCAGTACTTCAAGAACACCACCCGCGGATATCCCGTGATAATGGGCCGCAGCACGTATTTTTCCATCGGCCGTCCTCTTCCCGGCCGTAAGAACATAGTGCTTAACCTAGGCGGAGACCCTATTCCGGAGGTTACCTGCGTGTATTCCTTTGAAGAGGCTTACCGTGAGGCGGAGGCTGCAGGGAAGGACAAGTGCTTTATAATCGGCGGCGCTTCCGTCTACAAGATGGCTATGCCGGAGATGGATCTTCTCTATATTACTCATGTCCATACGGAGGTAAAGGACGCCGATGTATTTTTCCCCGTCATCAGCCCCGATGTATGGGAGAGGGAAAGTACTTCTGAAACGCATACGGACCCTGAGACCGGCTTCAAGTTTGAATTTGCAGTTTACCACAAGAAAATGAATATCACTAAAGAACTTTGGGGTAAAACCCCGGAGGGTAAGGAAATCTTCCGTTACACCCTCAAAAACGCCTCTGGTGCATCTGTACAACTGTCCAGCCTTGGTGCAGCCATCACTTCAATTATGGTTCCGGACAAAGCCGGCAAACTTGGAGAGGTGGTGCTTGGCTATGCCAACGCTATGGATTATATGGCCGATGGTCCCTGCGCAGGCAAAATTCCCGGCCGTTACGCAAACCGCATTGCAAAGGGCAAATTCACCCTTGACGGCGTGGAGTACACTCTTCCTGTAAATAATGGCCCCAACCACCTTCACGGCGGCCCCAAGGGCTTCCAGAACCAGGTTTGGGAAAGCCGCGTGGTGGATAACGCCGTAGAGTTCATGTATTTTGCAGAGGATGGAGAGGCTGGATTCCCCGGCAACCTCAAGGTTATCGCCCACTACACCTGGGGAGAGGATAATTCCCTGAAACTTGTCCTCACGGCAGAAACTGATAAGCCCACGGTGGTGAATCTAACAAACCACGTATATTTTAACCTTGATTGCGAAGGCTCCGTCCTGGACCATAAACTTGAACTGAATGCCTCCCAGTGGCTTCCTACGGATAGTACCCTTATCCCGCTTGGTGAGCCCGAGGACGTTGCCGGAACCCCTATGGACTTTGTGGAGTCAAAGAGAATCGGCCAGGATATTAATGCCGATTTCCCCGCACTCAAGTACGGCAAGGGCTATGACAACTGCTATCTTATTGACGGAGCAATGCCCGGCCAGTTAACCACCGCCGCTGAACTCTGGGGCGCAAAGAGCGGCCGCCATCTGGAGGTTCTCACCACCCAGCCCGCCGTTCAGATATATACCGGAAACTGGCTTAATGGTTGCCCCAAGGGCCGTCTGGGCCAGGAATACCACGACTACGATGCCGTTGCAATTGAGTGCCAGCACTGCCCGGATTCCCCCAACCAGCCCGGTTTCCCCTCAACCGTTCTCCGTCCCGGCGAGGTCCTGGAAGAGGCTATCATCTGGGCGTTTGACTAGATTGTCCTATGGCAAAGATTGCAGAAGATACCCCCATGCTGAAGCATTACTTCGAGGTGAAATCCCAGCACCCGGAGGCCATCCTGCTGTACAGGGTGGGAGACTTTTTTGAATGCTATTCAGACGATGCAATCACTGCCGTAAAGGTCCTGGGGCTTGTTCAGACCAAGAAATCCAACGGGGAAAAGGGCCCGGTTGCTATGGCCGGTTTCCCTCATCACGCCCTTGAAAACTACCTCACAAAACTGGTTCGGGCAGGCTACAAAGTGGCCGTCTGTGACCAGTTGGAGGACCCTAAATTTGCCAAAAAACTTGTAAAGCGCGGCATTACGGAGATTGTAACGCCCGGTATCTCCTTCGGGGAGAATATGCTGGACGTGAAAGAAAACAACTTCCTGTGCGGCCTTACAATTGAAAAGCACCTGTGCGGCGCCGCATTCCTGGATGTTTCCACCGGTCAGTTCCAGGTGGCGCAGGGAACGCTGGATTACATTGGAACCCTCCTTGGTTCAATGAAACCGCGTGAACTTGTGGTCCAGAGGGGCTACGAGAAAGGCCTTAAAGACCGTTTTGGAGATTATTACACCACATCCATAGACGAGTGGGCGTTTGTTTATGACGCCGCAGTGGAACGCCTGAAGAGGCAACTTGGCGTTGAAAGCCTCAAAGGTTTTGCCATTGATCCGTATCCCCTTGGCGTCTGCAGTGCCGGTGCCCTGCTTGTGTATCTGGAGCAAACCCAGCACACAGGACTTAAGAATATCTGCTCAATAGGCAGGATTGACGAAGCCCGGTTTGTGTGGATGGATAAGTTCACTCTAAGGAACCTGGAAGTGTTCCAGAGTGCCTCTGGAGCAGCAGGAGTGCCTCTTGTGGAACCTCTTGACAAGTGTTCCACGCCCATGGGCGCACGTATGCTCAGGAACTGGCTGGCAATGCCAATAATGGACCTGAAGGAACTTAACGCCCGTTATGACATTGTGGAACACTTTGTGGGCGCTCCGGAACTGTTGGAGGCCACACAGGAGGACCTTGGAAAACTTGGAGACATAGAGCGCATCCTTGGCCGCATCGCTTCCGGCAAGGCTATGCCCCGTGAGGTGATGCAACTTGGAAGGGCGCTGGCTTTATCGGCCCCCATAAGGGAAAGACTGGCCGATGGCCCCGAGGCCCTTACAAAACTCCTCAAGGGAATGAAGAACTGCGCCTCCCTTGTGAAGGAAATCCAGCGCGTGATGGCTCCGGAACCGGCAATCCAGATTGGTAAGGGGCCGGTTATCTGCACGGGCGTCGACGCAGATCTTGACGAACTCCGCAGCCTCAGCGCGGGGGGCAAGGATTACCTTCTCCAGATGCAGCAGCGGGAGGCGGAAAGAACCGGTATAAGCAGCCTTAAAATAGCCTACAACAATGTTTTTGGCTATTACATTGAGGTCCGTAACGCCTACAAGGACCAGGTTCCGCCGGAGTGGATCCGTAAGCAGACTCTTGTCAACGCAGAGCGCTATATCACTGAGGAACTCAAGGATTATGAGGAAAAGATCCTTACCGCAGAGGACAAGATCCTGGCAATAGAGCAGACTCTTTTCACAAAACTCATACTCCAGATTCAGTCCTTCATCCCGGACATCCAAACCAACAGCCGTATCCTTGCAAAACTGGATGTACTGGCAGGTTTTGCCGAGCAGGCCGTCCAGATGCATTACTGCCGCCCGGAAATGAACGACAGTAAGGTTCTGGATATCCGTCAGGGCCGTCACCCAGTGATAGAAACCCTTATGCCCGCCGGGGAAGAGTACGTTCCCAATGACGTATATCTGGACTCCACTGAGCAGCAGATTATTATCCTAACCGGTCCCAATATGGCTGGTAAGAGTGCCCTGCTGCGTCAAACCGCCCTTATTGTGCTAATGGCCCAGTGCGGCTCGTTTGTTCCGGCGGCCGAGGCTCATATAGGGTATTTCGACAAGATTTTCACGCGTGTAGGCGCTTCAGACAACATTTCCCGCGGAGAATCCACCTTTATGGTAGAGATGCTGGAAACGGCGATGATTCTGAATAACCTAAGCGCCAGGTCACTGGTACTTCTGGATGAGATCGGCCGTGGAACATCCACCTACGACGGTATGTCAATAGCCCGCGGTATAGTTGAGTTTATCCACGAATACGGCAAGGGTGCAAAGACGCTATTTGCAACCCATTATCACGAACTCAATGACCTGGAAGGCATTTTCCCGCGTGTGAAGAACTTCCACGTGGCAGTAAAGGAAGTGGGTAAAGAAGTTATCTTCCTCCGCAAGTTAAGGGAAGGCGGCACCGCACACAGTTTCGGTATCCACGTGGCCCGTATGGCCGGTATGCCCCAGCAGGTCCTGGAAAGCGCGGAACGCACCTTGAAGGCCCTTGAAAACAGCCAGGCACTGGAAAAGATAGGGGCCCTCACTCCCGTGAAGCCCCATAACGTGAAGGAAGGCCGCGTGGAGAAAGACGGCTCCATCCAACTGTCTATGTTCCAACTTGACGATCCCCTTCTGGAATCCCTCCGTGACCGTCTCAATTCCGTAGACCTCAACAACCTTACCCCGCTCCAGGCCTTCGACCTCCTGCGCGGCATGAAGGAAGAACTGGGAATATAGTGCCCGTTACGGGCATTTTGCCACGGAGGCGCCGCTAACGAGTACCGGAGAAAGGGCAAGCCTGGTAACATCCATTTTGCTTGTTCCTGCAATTTTTTCAAACAATATCCTGGACGCAAGTTTTGCCATGTCTTCTACAGGCTGGCTAACCCTGTGGATAGGCGGTACCATGTAATCCAGATACTTGTTGTTGTCAAAGGAGATGATGGAAATGTCGTCGGGGATAATCATTCCTGCTTCACGGATTGCTTTTATGGCTCCAAGCAAAATGGTGTTACTTAACGCGAAAATAGCCGTAGGGCAGTTTCCGGAGCCAATTAGCAGCTTCGTTTCAAGATATCCGTTCTGGACGGAAAACTCGTTCCCGCAAATCATTTCATATTCCTCCAGCCCGGCTTTTTCCATGGCCCTCTGGTAGCCCTGCACACGCATTTTGTTTGGCATGGAATCCTGCATTCCCTGTATGCAGGCTATCTTTTTATGGCCGTTTGAAATAAGCAGTTCCGTAGCCAGGAGACCTCCTTTGTAGTTGTTCGTGGTTACGTATGAGAGCGGAGCTTCGGCATAGTACCGGTCCACGAGCACCACGGGAATCACATTGCTGTTAATTTCTTCCAGCAGAGTTGAATTTGCCGCGCAGGGGATGACAATAATTCCGTCAACTTGGCGTGAAAGAATGGTGGCGATGGCCTCGTCCTGATTGGAGCCGTCCTCCATCATATCCACAACGATGGTGGTGAAATGTCTGGCGTGAGCCTCCGTGATGATTACGCTTGCCATGTCGGCAAAGAATGGATTGGCCACGGAAGGAATCAAAAGGCCGATTGTGTTGGTCTTGTTTTTGCGCAAACTTTGCGCAAGCAGGCTTGGCGTGTAATTACAGCGCTGAGCTTCGGCTAAAACTCGCTTAACTGTTTCATCGCTAATACGATACTTGCTACCTTGCCCGCTTAGGACCCTTGAAATTGTTGTTTGTGAACAGCCGAGCCTGGCGGCCATTGTGGCTAAAGTCTCCTTCATTTTGTGTTTCGTTTGCGCAACAAATATACAATTTTGCGCAACTTTTTCAAAAAAATTGCAAAAATTTTCCCCCTTGGCGGAAACATAAACAACTCAAAACCATCTATATTTACGAAAAGCTAACTAATAACCAGTCATGGCAGACAAGAAAATCGTAGTTGTCGGAAGCAGCAACACCGACATGACTATAAAAGGCGGGAAACTGCCCGCCCCGGGGGAGACCGTTACCGGTGGGCTGTTTTATATGGGGCCTGGCGGCAAGGGTGCCAACCAGGCCGTTGCCGCAAAACGTCTTGGTGCTGATGTAACTTTTATCTGCAAAGTAGGCTCAGACCTTTTCGGGGACAACGCAATTGCCGGATATGAAAAAGAAGGCATCGACACGTCCCACATACTTCGCAGCAGCAAGGCTTCCGGCACGGCGCTGATACTTGTAGACGCAAACGGAGAAAACTGTATCTCCGTGGCTCCCGGTGCCAATTGTGACCTGACGGAAGATGATATTGATTCCTTAGCACCCGTGTTAAAGAAGGCCGATATCCTCCTCCTCCAGCTTGAAATCCCACTGTCGTCAGTGGTTAGGGCGGCCAAGATTGCTCGTGCGGCAGGCGCGTATGTTATATTGAATCCCGCGCCCGCGTGCGAACTTCCCCCGGAGCTTCTCAAAAACGTCTCGCTCATCATCCCCAACCAAACGGAGACGGCCCTTCTCACAGGAGTCCTGTCAAACGACGAATCCGGCCTGATGGAGGCCGCCACATACATCCGCGCGGCCGGTGTAAAAGACGTCGTAATCACCCTTGGCGCAAAGGGTTCGATTGTTTTTGCCGGAGATAAAGTGGAGCATATCCCCGCCCAGATTGTCCAGGCCGTGGACACTACCGCCGCCGGAGACACTTTCTGTGGCGGCATCGCAGTAGGCTTATCCGAAGGCATGAGTCTTCCGGAAGCCGCCGCGTTTGCCACAAAGGCTTCGGCCATAACTGTCCAGAGGATAGGTGCACAGAATTCAATCCCTTATCGTAAAGACTTAATTTAGAAGTATATGTTCATCGTAAACAGTTATTCTCTCGCAGTTGTATTCTGCTTTATCACCATGCTCTGCTGGGGCTCCTGGGGCAACACCCAGAAACTTGCGGCAAAAAGCTGGCGCTATGAACTCTTCTACTGGGACTATGTGATAGGAATGGTCATCTTCTCCCTGCTTCTGGCATTTACAGCCGGAAGTATCGGCACAGAAGGCCGTCCTTTCCTTCAGGATCTTGGTCAGGCAAGTTGGGAGAGCATCGGCTGGGTGCTTCTTGGAGCGGTCGTTTTCAACGTCTCCAACATCCTGCTTTCGGCCTCAACCTCAATTGCGGGGATGGCAGTGGCGTTTCCGCTGGGGGTTGGCATTGCGCTTGTCATGGGCGTGCTAAACAATCTCCTCCTGCACCCTGTAGCCGGGCAGAACACAGCCCTCCTGTGGCTTGGGGTGGCGCTGGTGGTACTTGCCATAGTTTGTAACGGAGTTGCTTCCGGGAAGGTTTCAGGAGGGCAGAAAGACGCCGCAAAAAACCGTAAGGGAATTATTCTGGCGCTGGTTGCCGGTATAGTGATGTCGTTCTTTTCGGCCCTGGTGTACAACGGCGTGGACCTTGAGAATTTTGCCGCGCCGGCAGCTGGGAAAGTGACGCCCTACACCGCCATGGTAATCTTCTCCCTGGGTGTATTCCTCAGTAACATCGTGGTGAATACAATCGTAATGAAAAAGCCCTTTGTGGGAGAGCCCGTCACTTACAGCCAGTACTTTGCCGGGAATTTTAAAACCCATCTTGTGGGCATGCTTGGTGGCGCAATCTGGGGCCTTGGTACCGCGCTGAATTATATTTCGGCCGGAACCGCCGGCGCCGCGGTCTCATACGCCCTTGGCCAGGGCGCACCCATGATTGCCGCAATCTGGGGCGTGTTCATCTGGAAAGAGTTCAAGGGCGCACCCAAGCAGGTTTACACCCTTCTTGGAGTAATGTTTGTCCTTTTTGTCGCCGGCCTTACCTCAATAGTAATGGCGGGGATGTAAAACAAGTAATAATAACATAAACCAATTAATACCAATTCATTATGAAAAAGATCGCAAAACTCCTGTTTGTGGCAGCACTAGCCGCAGCCGCATTCTCTGCGTGTCAGAAGCCAAATGCAAAGGACAACACCACCCCCGAAGCAGTGGCTCCCATCATCGCCAACGTGGTAATGCCCACAGAGGCCAACGCCATCCCTGGCAAAGATGCAACAATCCAGGGCGTAGGTTTCATGGAAGGTGATGTAATCGAGTGCATTGGCAAAGACTGCCAGCCTAATTTCAAACCAACGGTAAAAAGCGTAACCAAGACTGGAATCACCATTGCGATTCCGGAAACGGCAACCGGAGCCTACACCGTAACAGTAACACGTAACGGTAAAACGGCTACGTTGGACGGAGAGCTGAAGGTGGCCAAGGTTGAAAAGATTGAAAACATAGTTCTTCCTACCGGCGTTGTCCACTGGGGAGAAAAAGTTACCATCAAAGCCGACGGCATCAAGGCAACGGATAAGATTATCCTTGAGTCTGATAATTATGCCGATGTAGAGATTGAAGGCGCAGCCTCCGAGAACAAGGTTGAGTTTGAGCCTGCGGTAACCCTGTACGGTGAGAACCTCGTAAAACTTGTCAGAGGCGAAAGCGTCACCCCTCTTGGAACAATCAAGATAGGTGCTGTTACCATGACAAAGGCTCTTGGCGGCGTTGTATTCTATGTCACCGACGACGGTCTCCACGGCCTTGTAGTATATCCAGAGTGCGTCGTTCCTGCAGAAACAATTTGGGGTCCCTCTATCCCTATGGATCCTTACTATGCAAATACCGAAGACGGCATTTATAAGGGAGCCTCTAACACCGAAAAACTTGTTGCGCAGTGGAAAAATGTTGTTGAGGACGGCACGTATGATGGTACAAAGTCTCCGGCTGTAGTTTGTGATGAACTTGAGGCTGGTGGTTACAATGACTGGTTCCTCCCCTCAAAGGCCGAACTCTTTGAGCTCTTTGATGTCAAGGCAGCTCTTGCCGAAAAGGCCCTGTTTGCAATCCCCGCAAATAACTACTGGTCTTCCGTTGAATTCACGGAAGAAGCTCCTTCATGGGATTGGGCCATGTGGTATGTAAACTTCTATGAAGCAACCGATCACGTTACCTGGTGCGCAGATAAGCTTGGCTGGAAGATTGGCGCAATTGCAATGAGAATGTTCTAAGATTAGTTAGTGGTATGAAGAAAATCGTCAGCGTATTATTGGCGCTGCTTGTCTTCACGGTTTCTGTTTTTGGTCAGAACACGGTCTCCGGGACCGTGTTCGACCAAAACGCAGAACCCCTCCCGGGGGTTACCGTGCAGATCAAGGGCACAACTACGGGGGTACTTACCGATTCCCAGGGACGGTATACTATTTCCGCTGCCAACGGCACAACGCTTGTGTTCAGCTTCCTGGGAATGATCGACGCGGAGGTTGTCGTTGAGAAGCCTGCGCATAACGTGAAAATGCTCACCGACAGCTATGCGCTTGACGATGCTGTTGTCATTGGTTATGGCTCTGTCCGGAAGAGCGACCTCACCGGTTCGGTGGCATCAGTAAAATCATCAGACCTAAAAAACACCAAAGTGGGAATGGCCTCCAGCGCCCTTCAGGGAATGGCGGCAGGTGTTCAGGTGACCCAGGGAAACCTTAAGCCTGGAGCCGATGCCGGAATCGTGATCAGGGGCATAGGCTCTGTAAATGCCGGGACGTCACCTCTTTATGTTGTAGATGGCGTGCCGATGGAGGGTATGCAGGATCTTTCCGTCGGGGATATTCAATCTATTGAAGTCCTCAAAGATGCATCTTCCGCCGCCATTTACGGTTCCCGCGGCTCCAACGGCGTTGTCCTTATCACCACAAGGCGAGGAGAAAGCGGCAAGGGAAGGGTGTCTGTGCAGGCTCAGTACGGCGTTCAGAAAATGCTTAATAAGCAGGACATGATGAACGCCGCCCAGTACTACGAACTTGTCCAGACCTCCGGCCAGCCTTATACCTGGACCGCCGAAGAACTCCAACTCCTCAGCGAGGGCGGTTCCACCGACTGGCAGGACGCCGTAACCCAGACAGGAGTGTTCAAAAACCTGAACGTTTCAGTATCTGGCGGTTCAAAGTCCGTTACACACTACATGGGCGTAGACTACTATGACCAGCAGGGTATTATCAAAAACTCCTCGTTCAACAAACTCACGTTCCGGTACAACATGGATGCAAAAATCAAGGATAACATCCGCGCCGGAGCAAGGGCAAACATCGTGAATTCGCTGCTCCGAAACATCAACGAGGAGGCCGATTCCGGCTATGGCACAATGTTCAGCGCCATTTCATCCCAGCCTACGGCTCCTATTTACGCCTCGGACGGAGAGTATTTTGACGGATTCCTCAACACAAAGGCAAACCCCGTTGCAATTGTCGACCTGCTTGACAAGAGCACCCGCAAGATAATGGCCGTAGGATCTGCCTACCTTGAGTGGGAGCCCGTTAAAAACCTGGTACTGAAAACGGACAATACCGTCCGCTACAGCATTTACCGCACCAACGAGTATGAAGACGGGCGCATGGGCCAGCACTATCCCGTAGACGGAAGGGCTTACATCACCAATTCCATGACTCAGTTCTGGCAGACCGAAAACACTGCTACCTATAAACTTGAAATCGGGCGGCACAAGGCTACCGTCATGGGCGGTTTTTCGGCATCGGGAACAGATTACCAGAGCAATTTTGTACAAGGGAAGGGTATAGATCCCACCATGAAGTTCAACAATATCGGGACGTCAACTACCTTCGGCCCGGATTCTTCCGGAGCATCGGCATCTACCCTTGCATCATTCTTTGCCAGGGGAACATACAGTTTTGCCGACCGTTACCTGCTTACCGTCACGATGCGTGCCGACGGTTCTTCAAAGTTTGCTCCCGGTCACAAATGGGGCTTCTTCCCCAGCGCGGCTTTCGCATGGAGAATCTCCGAGGAAGAGTTCATGAAGGACACCCCGGTGAACAACCTCAAACTGCGTCTTAGCGTAGGCCGCCTTGGAAACCAGAACATCGGCGACTACACCTTCATGGCTCAAGTTGCCCAGGGAACATCTTTTGACAACTATGTGTTTGGCGGAAACAGGACGGTAGGTGCGCAGTATTCCTCTATTGCCAACACCAACCTTACCTGGGAAAAGGCCAACCAGCTGGACCTTGGACTTGACTTCGGCCTGTTCAAAAACAGGATCAGCGGTACCATCGAGGGTTATTACAAACGCACCAACGACCTCCTTTGGACGGTTAACCTTCCCAAGGAGTCCGGTTATATCACCACCCTCACCAATATCGGTGTTTTGGACAACAAGGGCGTTGAACTTACCCTCAATACGGTGAATGTCAATACCCAGCTTTTCCAGTGGACCACCAATTTCAACTTCACGTACAACAGAAATGAAGTGATGGAGCTCTATGAAGGGAAGAAGGATATAGACAAGAGCGTTTTCGTGGGGCATTCCCTGGGAGAGTTCTATCTGCTGCACTCTGATGGTATCTGGCAGCTTAACGAGGCCGCCGAGGCCGCTACATACGGGGCTGTCCCCGGAGACCGTAAAATAACGGACCGCGTCATAGATGGAGTAAAAGACGGCATCATCAATGGTGACGACCGCGATTTCGCCGGCCAAAGCACTCCTACCATGTATGGCGGTATGACCAACACCTTTACGCTTGGCAACGAGAAAATCGGCCTGTTTGACCTGACAGTATTTATCAACTACGCGGCTGGATACATGATCAACAACTCGCTCCTGAGGTATGAGAATGCATATAATACCTGGGGAAACATGAGCGTTGACTACTACAAGAACTACTGGACCATGGACCGCCCCAGCAACAAGTATCCGGCTCCAAGGATTGGCGCCACTTACAGCAACGGCGACGGTACCGATGCAAACCTGCAGAAGGGAGATTACCTCAGAATCAAGAATCTGGAAATAGGATATACGCTTCCTTACAGACTTTTGGAGAAGATCAAGTTTACTAGTCTTCGCCTTAGTTTCTCGGTCCAGAACCTTTACACCTTTACGGCGTTCACAGGTTACGACGTTGAGGCTTGGGACAAGACCAACACGTACCCTGGCGCCCGTGCCTTCATCGGCTCCCTGACACTCACTTTCTAAAAAAGACTGATTATGAAAAAGATTCTTGCAACAATTTCAACCGCGGTTCTTCTTCTCAGTCTTTCGGGCTGTGAGAAGTTCCTCACCGAACTCCCCAAGAGTTCACTTGTGGCCGAAAACTCGTTTACAACCTCGGATGACTGGCAGAAGGCTCTTACAGGGGCATACGCCATGCTCCAGGAGGTGTTCATGGAAAAATACACGATAGTCCTGAACGAATTCGGCACCGACGAAGTTGAGCCTTTTGACCTTAGCTGGGCCCTATATGTGCAGCTGAAGTATTATACCTTTGATGCGCAGCACGAATTCTTCCGTTGCCACTATATATGGGCATACGACGGAATCAAAAGGTGCAATACCGTTCTTGATATGCCGGCGGCAGCCCCTGTAAGCGCTGAAGAAAGGGCACTTATGGAGGCACAGGCAAAATTCCTGCGCTCAATTTACTACTTTGAACTTGTAACCTTCTATGGCGGAGTGCCCATCTGGACCAGTTCCGCCATCGATCCCGCCCAAATCAACAAGCCGCGTTCTTCGGCCGAAGAAGTGTACAAGCTTCTCCTTCAGGATATGGAGGAGGCCGCCGCTGCGCTTCCCGAGAAATGGGATAAGCCGGCCGATGCCGGAAGGGCGACATCCCTTGCCGCATACGCTTTCCTTGGCCGCTTCTATCTTCAGCACGGGGAACCCGACAAGGCCCTTGCGGCGCTTAACCACCTGGACGGCAAATTCAGTCTGTACTCAAATCTGAACGACATTTTTGCTCCTGCCCATAAGAATGAGATGAAGGAGAATATCTTTGAGGTTCAGTTCTCGCATAGCGGCAACTGGGGCCTTGAAGGCAGTATCCAGTCCAGTTACTGGGGACCAAGAGGCGGCGGCGGCCCTACAAACAATGCTTTCGGCTGGGGTGGTTTCGGCCCTACACAGTACCTTTACAACCAGTATGAGGCAACGGACAAGCGCCGCGCCGCATGGTTTGCGACAGAGTACATGGGCGTTCCGCAGAATCCGCCTTGCACCATGAAGTTCCGTGACCCCGATTATGGAAACCAGATTGAAGATGACGACCTCAATTACGTGATGATGCGCTGGGCCGATGTCCTGCTCATGAAGGCCGAAGCCCTCAATGAAACCGACGACGCTTCGTCGGCCAAATACGACTGCATCAACGAAGTTCGTCGCAGGGCGGGGATTTCGGACCTCAGCGGTCTCACCAAGGAGCAGTTCAGGGATGCCGTCCTGAAGGAAAGGCTTCTGGAGCTCAACTGTGAGCACCACAGAAGGACAGACCTTATCCGCTTTGGAAAACTCCAGGAGCAGGTTCATGCCGCATTCCCGGACATTACCCTGAACGGGCACACCAACCTGTATCCTATTCCCCAACAAGCCATTGACAGTAATTCGATGATGTCGGAAGCCGACCAGAATCCCGGATATTGATTATGAAAAACTTCGTGAAATACCTGTCTGTTGCACTTGTCGCCGCTATGGCGGCAAGTGCCTGCAGCCAGAAAGAAGAGAACAACCCTGTTGCAAATCTTGATACGGCCACTGTAGAAAACGGCATAGTTACCATCAGACCCTTTGAATACTACAATGCCTTCCGTAATCCCATGAAGGGCTGGAGGGAATTTTTCGGCCCCGGTGTAGACCCTAAGAGGCCGGAATACCCTTATCCTTACGGAACCATTATCAAGGAGTACATGCAGTGGAATATGATGGAAAACGTTGAGAGCGACGGCGTTGACAAGGTGATTGCATATTCCGACCACCGGTGGAGGGGAATGCCGGAGAAAAACATCAAGGTTATACCCCGCCCGTTTATCATCTGGATGGAACCGTACGAGGGCGGATATGCCAAGAACACATATACGTCTAATCCCGACGACCTCAACGGCTGGCACTGGCCCTCAGACTTTCCTCCGGAGGTCCGTTCCAATGATAACAATACGCCGTCTACGGGAGGTTATTTTGATCCCACCTTTCTTGACAGGATGGAAAAGCTTGTTAAGAAACTTGGAGAGGCTTGGGACAATGATCCCAGAGTGGCGTATGTTGAGATGGGGCTGATTGGAGAATGGGGAGAGCACCACGACCCCAGTATCCGTGGAGACATGTGGGCACCGCATACGCAGCCTAACCACGTTGCCGGTAGAACCTGGATTCCAGGTGTCGAAAAAGTTCTTGGAGACGCTTTTACGAAGTATTTCAAGAACAAGAAGGTGATGGTTCGCTATGCATATGATTTCCAGGACTATAACTTTGGTTATTACTGGGATTCTTTCGCCTATGAAGAAGAACAGGAGCGCGGATACAACTGGTATATGCGGCGTGGAGATTTCTGGAAGAATCAGGTTATGGGAGGAGAAATTACCTGGAATTATGGTAGTTTCTACAATGAGGGGTGCCGTAGCCTTGAAGATGTCCTTGCCAACGACCGCCGTCGCCAGACGGTTATAGACCAGGTCCGTTCGCTTCATGTAAATCACCTTGGAGGTGTCACATGGGCCAAATGGGACAACCAGAACTTCTACGCCAATGCAAGCAACATCCAGAAGATAATGGGATACCGTTTTGTCATAAAGGAGTTCAAGTATCCGGAAAAAGTGGAGATTGGTAAACCGTTCGAGGTGTCTCTCAGCGTCGTCAATACCGGGTCTTCCCCCTTCTACTATGACTGGCCCGTAGAGATTTCGCTCATTACGGCCGATTCCCATGTGGTTCTTTGGAGTACAACCCTTTCTTCTCCGAAGATATCACAGTGGATGCCTGGAGACAAATGGGATTCTTCCACTCAAAGCTATACGATCCCGGCAGAGGTTAACACCGTTACTGAAAGCATTACCATAGACAAACAAATCCCGACAGGACAGTATGCAATTGCGGTTTCAGTACTTGATCCAGCCGGAATGGTCCCGTCCCTGAGGTTTGCCGCGTTCAATTACTGGAACGGAGGCCGTCACCCTATGGGTCTCATAGGAGTAGGGGCCGATTGTCCCACGCACGGCCTTAAAATGAGTTCCTTCGACGATATTCAGAAGGACGAGAGTCTATACTATGTGTATGAGAGTAAAAACTAGCATCCTTATACTTGCGGTTATGTGCGGCTGCACCTCCCGGACCCGGGAAGTGCAGCTTCATGAGTTTGAACCGGCCTTCCGAAACCCCATGAAGGGCCTCAGGGAGTTCTTTGACCCCGGTCAGGACAAAGTTCGGGATGAGTATCCGGAGCCTTTCGGCTCAATGATAAAAGAGTACATGCAGTGGAACAAGATGGAGAATGTGGAGAGTGATGGCGTGGACAAGGTCATTGCGTATTCAAATCATCGCTGGAAGGGTGTTGAGGATATGAACGTAAAGGTAATTCCGCGTCCGTATATCGTCTGGCTGGAGCCCTGGCACGGCGGAAAGCCCTCGGATCCACGTTACCCGGACGATATGGACGGCGTATTCTGGCCGTCGGATCTTCCCGGCGAGACCGGCCCATATAAACAGATTCCGGGAAGTGTTGGAGCATACGTGGATCCGGCCGATTCCCTGACTCCAATAGTGGGCGGATACTTTGATCCGCGCTTTCCGGACCGTGTAGACAAGTTTGTAAAGAAACTTGGCGAGGCCTGGGACAACGACCCCCGCGTGGCATACGTGGAAATGGGGATAATAGGAGAATGGGGAGAACACCACGACCCCGATATCACAACCTTCTGGCCGCCTCATGATGAGCCGAAACACGTTGCCAACCGCACCTGGATTCCCGGCATAGACAAGGTGCTGGGAGATGCCTTCACAAAGTATTTCAAGAATAAGAAGGTAATGGTGCGCTATGCTTACGATTTTCCGGACTATGAATTCGGCATCTATTGGGACTCCTGGTCTATTGATGAGGAAATTGAACGCGGCTATAACCAGATGCGTTCCCTTGGCGACAGGTGGAAAACCCAGGTTATAGGCGGAGAGATTACATGGGGCTGGGGCAGTCTGGCACTAAAGAAACTTCGCGGGTTCCCCGCCTGCATTGCCGATTCCACCACGCATGCGCTGATAATAGAACAGATCCGGAACCTCCACTGTAATCATCTTGGCGGCGTCACCTGGACCAATTTCAAGGACCCGAAGGTGATGGAAGACGTTCAGGATATCCAGAAAGCGCTTGGCTATCGTTTTGTCATAGGGAAGGCGCGTTATGACACCCGCATTGTCGCCGGGCGGCCCTTGAAGATTAGTTTCGACGTAACCAATACCGGTTCATCTCCCTTCTATTATCCCTGGCCGGTTCAGGTGGCCTTGCTGGATAAGATGACTCATGTTCCGGTCTGGACCGGAGTTCTGGACGGTGTGGATATCCGTAACTGGATGCCTGGAGACAATTACGACCCTTCTGTCGGCCGCTATACCCAGGCTCCTAAAGTTGAAAAAGTTACCGCAAAATTATCTGTAGAAGGCGTTCCTGAAGGGGAATACTGGCTTGGCGTCACAATTCTGGACCCCGCCGGAATGTTACCTTCGGTCCGTTTTGCCAACGTTGAGGCTTTCGAAGGCGGATATACTGTCCTGGGGCGTGTCGGCGTAGGCGCGGAGCCCTCCGAACAGTCCGGAGAGCCAGAGTGGTTCGACCTTCGCGACGAACGCACACTTCACTATGTAATTAATTGATTATGAAAAGATTCTTTCCCGTCATCGCCACAGTCCTATTATTGGTTTGCTGCTCCAGGGCAAATAATCCTGTTCCCGTTATCTTTGATACAGATATGGGTAATGACATTGATGACGCCCTGGCCCTTCAGATGTTGTTCAATTATGACAGGGAAGGAGTCATAGACCTTAAAGGCATCACCATTTCTAAATGCAATCCTCACAGCGTTGAATTCGTAGATGGGGTATGTCGATTCAACGGCTTTGAGGATATGCCGCTTGGCTTCGCTTATAACGGGCCGAATCCTGAAGACCACACTTATCTGCTGCCGACTCTTTCGGCAAAAAAGGCCGACGGTTCACCCTTGATTCAGCCGCGGCGCAATCTTGAGAGCGGCATCGATGAAGGCTATGTCGCTCTGCGCAAGCTGCTTATGAAGGAGAAAGACGGCAGCGTGGTACTTATAGCCACCGGTCCGCTTACCAACATAGCCAGGCTCCTGGAATCGCAGGCCGATGAAAATTCGGCCATGGACGGGGTTTCGCTGGTTTCACACAAGGTGAAGTCCCTTCACATAATGAACGGGAATTATTCTGTGCAGGCGCCGGAGTGGAATGTCTTGCAGGATAAGGAGGCAACCAGGGTGGTTTACAATTTGTGCCCAGTCCCTCTTGTAACCAGCGGATTTGAAGTAGGATGCGCGGTCAAGTATCCCCATGAGAGCATCCTCAAGGATTTCGGGGACCCTTCAGAGAATCCCCTTTGCGTTGCGTACATGCATTACCAACCAATGCCTTACGACCGCGAAACCTGGGATTTAACAACGGTTCTTGATGCCATAGAACCGGACAATGGCGCACTTGTCCGTTCCCAGCCTGGCCGCATAACGGTGCGTGAAGACGGTGTTACGGTGTTTGAGGCCGATGAAAACGGCCTTCACCGCTACCTCAAAGTCACGGAGCCCGATAAGGCCGTTGCGGCATTAGTCAAATGCATTTCAGGAAAAAACTACCTTGGTCAGGGCCTTACTCTTTTATCTCCCGGAGGGATTAACAGAGTGGAAGTGAAAAAGGGTGAAAAAGGGACATTCATGACAGTGTATCGGCACGGCAGGGAGATTCTGTCTTCGGCCACCTTTTCCATGGACTGCGGGGAATTAATTTGGAATTGTGAAGGCGCGCCTGTCTCCGTGACAAGGACCGTCAATGATAACCTTGTAGAATTTCCGGTTCCCAGAAAATACCCTTCGGCCAGAGATTTCTATAATGAAATGATTCTGGATTATGGCGGTTATGAAGTGCAGTTCAGGGCATACGACGCCGGTGTGGCCTATCGTTTTGTAGGGAAAACGGATATTAAGGCACCGGTCAATGAGAAAGGCGGCTGGAGATTTTCCCCGGATTGCCAATCCTATACACTTCTGGTAGAGAATTCCCAAAACTGGTTTGAAGAGAACTATACGGAGGCCATGATTGGGGATTTGCCAAAGGATAAGATGAGCATGATTCCCGTGCTTGTAAAAAGCGCCGGCACAAACGTCCTTCTTTCGGAAGCCGATACCCGTCACTATGCCCAGTGCTATCTCAGACCCACGGGAGACGGTTTTGACGCGGAATATCCGCTCTACCCGGTAAAAGAGGAGTATCGGGAATGGAACAACAAGAGATATGTGGTCCAAAGGGCGCCGTATATTGTTGAAACAACCCTTAACCGCTCCTTCCCATGGAAAGTAGCCGGAACCTTTGATTCCGATATGGAGATACTTGGAGACGAACTTGTATATCTGCTTAGCGAAAAGACAACGGAAGATTATTCCTGGATAAAGCCCGGTAAGGTTCTCTGGGATTGGTGGAACGGCCGAAAGATAGACGGAGTTGATTTCAAATCCGGGATAAACACCGCTACATATCTCTATCTTGTAGATTACGCTGCAAAGCACGGCTTTGAGTATGTCCTGCTGGATGAAGGCTGGTGTGAGCATGACGATATCTTTACCCTGAATCCGGAAACGGATATCCCGAAGGTGTGCCAATACGCGACAGAAAAGGGTGTCGGCATTATCCTTTGGGCAAGGTGGACCAATATTGACGAGCGTCTTGAAGACGCATTTGAAATGATGGCATCATGGGGCGCAAAGGGAGTGAAGGTGGACTTCATGGACCGCAACGACGCCTGGATGGTGGATTATTATGAGAGGGTCGCCAAAACCGCCGCCAAACATCGTCTGCTGGTGGATCTTCACGGAGCATACCCCAATGAGGGCATGAGGGCTTTGTACCCTAATCTTATGACCCGTGAAGGGGTGGTCGGCCTGGAATACAACAAGATGAAGGCGAATATGGACACCCCTCATCATGAACTTCTCATTCCCTTCATCCGTCAATGGGCCGGGCCGATGGACTTCACACCCGGTTCAATGCTCAATGTCCAGCCCGAGCATCACAAGATTGTGCACGAGGAGCCTATGAGCATCGGCACAAGGTGCCATCAGATGGCGATGTACATAATCTACGAAAGCCCGCTTCAGATGGTCTCCGACAGCCCCTCAAAATACGACACCGCTCCGGAGTGGTTCCCGTTCCTTGACTCTGTTCCTGCGGTTTGGGACCAGACTGTCCCTCTTCAGGGAAAGATGGGCGAATACGTGGCCATTGCACGCAGAAGCGGCCAGCGCTGGTATCTTGGCGTTATGAATTCAGAAGAGCCTCGGGACATTGAAATTCCTCTGGATTTCCTTGGAAAGGGCAAAGCTGCGTCGGTTTTGTACAAGGATGGTCCAGATGCGGGTACAACGGCAATTTCCACAGAGATTGCTTCTTGTAAACTTAGTCACAACGACACTCTCAGAGTCCATCTTGCCAGAAACGGAGGATTCATAGCCGTGTTTGACTGATGAGAAGAGCGCTCCTTCTTTTTGTTGTGCTGGCAACGTTTTCCTGCGGCAAGGAGCGTGAGGATTTAGTGCCCAGGCGGGATGAGCGGCAGGCAGAAGCTCCCATAACAGGGGCTCGGGATGAAGCGTTGGCGTATATTTTTGACGAGAGCGTCTTGCCGGAAGTCCATATCGGCATAACATCAAGTGAGTGGAACCGCCTTTTAGCCTTTTTTGATGCCGATATCAACACTGACGAATACGTTTATTGCACGGCCACTTATATAAAGGACCGCGATACCACCGTGGTCCCTTTCTCCGGTCTACGGCTCCGTGGAAACTCTTCGAGGCGGCGTCCGGAAGGTTCCTTTGGGGAAAGTCACAACAGTTCCAATCCGTCCTGGCACCATGCTCACTTTACCGTAAACTTTCATAAATACATGAAAGACAGTAAGCATAAAGTTCACGGAATGGAGAAGTTAATGCTCAAGTGGTTTAAGGATGACCCCATGTATGTCCGTGAGATTTATTGTTTCGACCTTTTTCGGCGTTATGGTGTATGGACGGCCCTGAACGACGTCCACTGCCGCGTTTTCCTTAAGATAGATAACGAGAAAGAGGCATACTTTGGCGTTTATCAGATGATGGAGCCGGTGGATGACCATTACCTTGAGCGACGGAAACAGATTTTCAGAATGTTTGGAGGGCATGAAAACGGCTACCTTTGGAAATGCCGATGGGCATCTTCATTACAAAGTATGGATGACAAGAATTTCGATAATAATACGGACACTAAGAATCATCCTTATACCCTCAAAACCAGAAACGACGAATTTCCTGCTGCCCGGGAAATGTTGAAAGATTTCATAGCGAAAGTGAACATGCGTTCAGATGAAGAGTTCTGGGAATGGATAGAGAGCGCCTGCGATGTGAAGTTGCTGCTGCGGACAATAGCTGTAACCGTGGCCGTAGGTTCATGGGACGACTATTGGAACAATCACAACAACTGGTATCTGTACTTTGACAGGCTGGATAACGACTATAAGTTCTACTATATACCCTTCGATTTCGATTATACCCTGGGGACATCCGGCGACACATATTTCCAAAAAGACGCCGCCATCAAGGACCCGCTCCGCTGGGGGACATCGGCCTATCCCTTGATTTACAGGATAATACAGAAGGCGGAGTGGCGCGACTACTATGTTGCCTGCCTCAAGGAACTCTGCAGCCCGGAAAAAGACTATCTGGACTACCATCATAGCATAGCCAGAATCGAGGCCTGGCACAGGAAGATTTCTCCATACATAATGAATGACACCGGGGAAGATTGCGAGATACGCGACGAGCCCGCATCTTTCGGCACCACCCCCTGGTACCGTCTTTTGGATACAGATCCTTTAGTTAACTTTTTCCGTGTAAAAGCGCGGGTAATCAACAATTTATGAATAAAAAACTATTTGCTTCCGTAGCATTGACCGTGCTACTGGTTTTTGTTTCCGGCCAAAATCGGCTTTATGCGCAAAGAAGCCTTGCGTCTATTTTCCGTTCCTGGGGATTCGTCGGGGACAGCCTTTGCAGCGGCGAAATGGAATGTTATGCACAGGGTGACCCATCGGTTAAGTATGTAGATTTGTATGAGTATTCATGGGGCCAGCAGTTCTGCCGCCTAACTGGAAGCGAAGGATGGAACTTCTCGCATGGCGGGCAGACGGTCCGTGGCTGGCTGGCGGAATTGGACGGGGAGCGTGGATGGGGTTATGCTAAGGCTCACCCAAAACAAGCTTACATAATAGCCCTCGGCTATAATGATTACTACGCTTCTCTCCAAAATCGGCCGGGTTTTTCACTAAACGAATTCCGTTTAGACTTACACACTCTCATAAACAATCTGAAGACAGTGCAACCTGATGCCCGTTTCTTTGTGCTTACCCGCCCTCGTGAAACCGACAGGGAAAATGGCTATGATGCCTGGAATGATGTGATCCGGGAACTTCCATCGCAGTTTCAGAATGTCTATGTGATTGATATGTACCGTGATGCCCCGGCATATGATGATAATTTTAAAAGTCAATTTTATCTAAATGGACACATGTCTCCTTCCGGATATCTGTGGACGGCTTGGTATCTTATGGACAAGATAGATTCTATCATCAAAGCAAATCCTGAAGCCTTCCGTGACGTTGCTCTGATAGGGACACCCTGGAAAGGGGATAAATGGTAAAGTATTTGTGTTGTTTCACGTGAATCCGTAAAAACATTTTCAAAAAGTTTTACGTTTCGCGTGATCGTTCCGGAAAAATAAGCATATTATTGCGGTCATTATCCCAGGCAAACGAATCAAACAGCTGGAATTCCGCCCCACAGAGCAGCATGTTTTGGCGCTTTCCGACAAAATTTCTAACTTTGATGCGGTATGTCGACAACTGAGTTTGCTGCATTGGGGATAGACAAGCAATTAAAGGTGACGTCCATTATGAGAACAGAACTTGACCGTATAGCGGAAAATAACTACGCGGAAATAAACGCCCTTTAGGAAAAAATGCGCCGCGTACTTGTCATATCATATTATTGGCCACCGTCTGGCGGCTCCGGCGTGCAGCGCTGGGTGAAGTTTGCAAAGTACCTGCCCGGGGAAGGATGGGAGCCTGTGGTGTTTGCCCCGGAGAATGCCTCTTACCCTGTTCTGGACCCTACAATCGGGAAGGATCTCCCTGAAAATCTGGAGGTTCTCCGTGGCCGAATTTGGGAGCCGTACGCAGCTTACCGCAAACTCACGGGAGCAAAAAGCACACAGGTTACGGAAATTTCCAGCGGCAAAAAGACCTTCAAGCAGCGCCTCAGCCTTTGGATCCGCGCCAATCTTTTTGTGCCGGACCCCCGCGTCGGCTGGGTAAGGCCAAGCGTCAAGACCCTCAAGAAATACCTCTTAGAGCACCCTGTGGATGCAATTGTTACCACGGGGCCTCCGCATTCCGTGCATCTTATCGGCCAAAAACTGCATAAGGCAACGGGCATTCCATGGATTCCGGATTTCCGGGACCCATGGAGCAGGATGTACTACCTCAGATACCTCCCCATGACTGCCGCCACCTGGAGAAAACTCCGCGCCCAGGAGCAGTCTGTGCTGGATAGTTGCTCGGCGGTATTAACCTGCACCCCGCTGGTCCAGGAGGAGTTTTCGGCCCAGACGCACACCCCCGTAGCCATGATTACAAATGGCTATGACTCGGAGGATTTCACCGGCACGGCACCTGCGCAGGATGGCTATTTCAATATAACCCACACCGGCCTTTTTGCCGCCGACGGCAATCCTTTCACGCTATGGAAAGTGCTTGGAGAGATGGCGGCATCCGTGCCCGGTTTCCGTGAGTCCATGCGCCTTCGGCTTGTTGGAAAAGTTGATAAAGAGGTACTGGAGGCCATAAAAGCCGCCGGATTGGCCCAAAATGTAGTGGCGCCGGGTCCCACGGACCACGCTACGGCCGTCCGCGAGCAGCGAAGCGCCGGCATCCTCATACTGCCGCTTCGTAACGACCCCCTGTACAGGCCCATCCTCCCCGGCAAGCTCTTCGAGTACCTGGCCTCCCGCCGCCCCATCCTTGGAATTGGGCAGGAAGACGGCGCCATGGCCCGCGTCCTTGATGCCGCCAAGGCCGGCATTACGGCCGATTGGGACAATGAAACCGTAATTCGCAGCTTCATCGCAAATGCCTGGCAGCAGCACCTTGCCGGCGGCGTCCCGGCCACCAGCGGTGATATTGAAAAGTACAGCCGCCGCTCCACGGCGCATCAGCTTGCCGTACTTCTTGATAACATCTGTAATCCAGACACTTTCTGTCATCCTGAGCGCAGCGAAGGATCTCAAACCGATAATAAATGAAACCGATTGTAAAGAAAATAGCCACGGCCCTGGGCATAGTGGTACTGTTCCTTGCGCTTAGCTATGGCTTTGTGCCTCAGGTACTTGAGGGAAAGATTGTGGACCAGAGCGACATCTCTGGCTATATAGGCATGTCCCATGAGATGAATGAATGGAACAAGGCTCATCCGGAAGACCCTGCATACTGGTCGGATTCAATGTTCGGGGGTATGCCCACAACGGCGATATCGGCCCAAAGGAAAGGAGACCTTACGCAGCCACTTTATAACCTTCTGCTTCTTGGTAAGCGTCCCGCGACATACCTGTTTGTTGCACTTCTGGGAGCGTTTTTGCTGTTCCTGGCCTTGGGCGTAAGCTGGCCCGTGGCCATTGGCGGCGCCATAGCCGTGGCCTTCTGCAGCTACAACTTCCAGATCATCCAGGTTGGGCACAACACCAAGATGCAGGCCATCGCCTTCATGCCCTGGGTCCTTGCGGCCCTGGTTTACACCTATAAACGTAGATCCTTCGCCGGTGCTCAGGATGACAGAAAAACATCCTCTCGTCACTCTGAACATTCTTATAACCCTGAACATTCTTGTCATTCTGAACGAAGTGAAGAATCTCCGGCCAAAATGCTTCTTGGCGCAGCCCTCTTCGGCCTGGCGCTCAGCATGCAAATCAAGGCCAACCATCAGCAAATCACCTACTACCTTGCCATAATGGTGCTGCTCTATGCCCTGGCCGAATTTATCCATACCTTCCGGACAAAGGAGTGGAGGCATTTCTGGATAGCGTCGGCGCTTCTTCTGGTGCTTGGCGGGGCGGGCATAGCAACCAACGTGAACAAGCTGCTGCCTCTGGCAAAATACACTCCCAACACCATGAGAGGCGGTTCTGAGCTGTCCAAGGAGGGCGCCAACGCAGACGGCCTGGACCTTGACTACGCCACCGCCTGGAGCTACGGCTGGGAAGAACTTCCCAACCTCATGATTCCGAATTTCAACGGCGGAGCATCGGCAGGGGCGGTGAACCCAGACAAATCGGAGACCGTAAAACTCCTCAAGCAGTACGGCCAAAAGAACGTAAGGGAAACCGCCAAGTCACTGCCGCTTTACTGGGGGCCGCAGCCCTTCACCGCCGGGCCCATGTACATGGGTGCCATAGCAGTGTTCCTCTTCATCCTGGGCCTGGGGCTCTATAGGGGCCGGGAAAAATGGTGGCTGCTGACGGCAACCGTCATCGCTATCCTGATGGCCGTGGGAAGCCATTTTATGGCATTTACCGAATTCTGTTTCAAGTATTTACCGCTTTACAACAAGTTCCGCACGGTCTCTATGGCGCTGGTGGTGCTGCAGGTCTCCCTGCCGGTGCTTGGCTTCCTTACCCTGGACCGCATAACCAAAGAGCAGTACACTAAGGAGCAGTTCATGAAGGCATTCTGGTGGGCTTTCGGCCTCACGGGCGGGTTCTGCCTGCTGGCCTGGCTGGCCCCCGGAATCTTCGGCTCCTTCAGCGGCGCATCCGATAACGGCCTGCAGGACATCCTTGTAGACGCCCTTGTCAAGGACCGCATAATGTTGTTCCGCCACGATGCCGGCGTGTCGCTTGTTCTCATCGTCCTCAGCGCCGCGGCGCTTTTGTGGGCATATCTTCCAAAGGGACAAACGTCTCATTCTAAGGAATTTGCAGGTTTTGGCCGAAAGTGGATCGCGGCAGTAGCGATAGGCCTCCTCTCCCTTGCAAACCTCTTCGTGGTTGGAAAGCGCTACCTCAACGCAGACCATTTCACAACTCCCAAAGACTTCAACAAGCCTTTTGCCGAGCGCCCCGTAGACAAGATAATCCTGCAGGACCAGGATCCCCAGTACCGCGTCCTGGACCTCACGGTTAACGTTTTCAACAGCTCCGTGCCCAGCTACAGGCACAAGAACGTGGGCGGCTATTCCCCCGCCAAGCTCCAGCGTTACCAGGACCTCATAGACCACTACCTCACGGCCGAAATAAACGGCATCTACAAGGCCCTCAATGAGGCCGAAACCCTTGACGATATTGTCGGCTATATGGCCTCCTCAACGCCAGTCCTGAACGCCCTCAACACGCGTTATCTCATTGTGGATGAGAAGTATCCGCCTGTTGAAAACTACGGCGCATTCGGCCCAGCATGGTTTGTGGACAGCGTTGTCCCGGCAGCCACTCCGGACGAGGAAATTGCCCTCATCGGCCAGGTGGATCTCCGCACACAGGCCGTTGTAGATGCCAGATCCTTTGCTGCCGCTCAGGATGACAATTGTCATTCTGAACGAAGTGAAGAATCCCCTTCTGTTCAGGAAAGCTCCATCGAAATGACCTCCTACACCCCCAACGAGGTCCGGTATCACTATTCGGCCACAGAACCCCGCGTGGCGGTGTTCAGCGAGGTCTTCTACCCGGAGGCCTGGCACGCTGCCGTAGACGGAGAGCCGCTGACACTTTTCCGCGCCGACTGGACACTCCGCGGCGCCCTTCTTCCCGCCGGTGAGCACGACATTGTGATGCGTTTCCAGCCACAAAGCTACAAAACCGGCGCTACGGTGTCCCTCATCGCATCCATCCTGCTTCTTCTGGCCCTTGCCGCCGCGCTGGTACTGAGCGTGCGCATTTTAGGCCGAAAACGTGCTCGGTGAGTACCGAAAAGTACTGAGCACGCACATTTAACCCCCAAAACGTGCACGATGAGTACCAGGAAGCCGAATCTAAGACCATATCTGGAGCCAAGCAGGCTTGAAGCCGGCTGCGACGAAGCCGGCCGCGGCCCCCTTGCCGGCCCGGTGTACGCCGCCGCGGTGATACTCCCTCCGGACTTTTACCACCCGCTCCTAAACGACTCCAAGCAAATGTCGGAGAGCGCAAGGGAAGAACTTCGGCCCATAATAGAGCGTGAGGCCGTTTCCTGGGCCGTAGAGGCCGTCAGTGCCGAAGAAATAGACACTCTCAATATCCTTTGGGCCTCTGTCACCGGCATGCAGCGGGCCGTACTCAAACTGAGCCCCAAACCGGACTTCCTCCTTATAGACGGCAACAAGTTTCGGCCCTTCAGCGGCTACGGCTTCAAGGATTTCCAGACCGTGGTCCACGGAGACGCCACCTACGCCAGCATCGCCGCCGCCAGCGTCCTTGCCAAAACCTACCGTGACGACTTCATGCGGGAACTGGCAAAAGACTACCCCGAATACGGCTGGGACCGCAACATGGGCTACCCTACGCCCGAGCACATAGAAGCAATCCGGCGCCACGGACTCACTCCATGGCACCGGAAAAGTTTTCACGTGAAGGAACTGGAACCGTCCCTGTTTTAAACCGCCGCGGCAAGTTTACGGGCAATTTCCCTGAAGGCCTCGGCGTCCAGGCGCCCGTCAATTGAGGCCACGGGAACGCCGTCATCGGCCCCTTCCCGGATGCCCTGCACAAGCGGAATCTGCCCAAGGAGCGGAATGTCAAGATCCTCGGCCATTTTAATTCCTCCACCCTTTCCAAAGAGGTAGTATTTTTCCTCGGGGTGCTCCAGCGGAGTGAACCACGACATATTCTCCACAAGGCCGAAAACGGGCTTCTGCACCTGTGGATTTCGGAACATGTTTACCCCGCGAAGGACGTCCGAGAGTGCCACCGCCTGAGGCGTAGTCACTATCACGGCACCCTCCATGGGAATGTCCCCGATAAGCGAGATATGGATGTCCCCGGTTCCCGGAGGCATGTCTATGAGGAGGAAGTCCAGCGGCCCCCACTCCGTTTGCAGAATAATCTGCTTAAGGGCCGTGGATGCCATGGGGCCACGCCATATAAGCGCCTGACCCTCAGACGTTACATGCCCAACGGAAAGCCATTTTACGCCGAATTTTTCCACCGGCACAAAGAGGGCGTCGTCCTCGTTTTCTCCGCGCATCTCAATTTGCACGCCGTCAGTTGCCGTCATAGTGGGGATGGACGGGCCGTAAACGTCGGCATCGGCAAGGCCCACCCTGTAACCCTCACGGGCAAGCGCCACGGCAAGGTTTACGGCAACGGTGCTTTTACCAACGCCACCCTTTCCGGAGGCTATCCCTATTATGTGCCGAACCTCCCTCAGCTGCTCCAGATTGAACTCGATGCCCTTTTTGGCGGGCTTTGACGGCTCCTTGACAATGGTGTCCACGGTAATCTCCGTGCCACCCGGGGCATGCCTGTACAGGCAGGACTGCACAGCCCCTATAAGGTAGTTCTTGAGAGGGTCCGGACGCTTGGGAAAAGCCAGCACAACGCGTATGGCTCCGGGGTTAACCTCCACGGAGTCAATCATTCAAAGGGCATCAAGCGGAGAGTCCCCTTTTCCGGGGTGAGTAAACTCTCCAAGCAATGAAAGAATCTGAT
>R27__coassemble_112_pt1 | contig 68608 bp, 51 predicted proteins | sample R27__metabat2_high_PE_018 | metagenome-assembled genome bin R27
GGCGTCGGTGAAAGCGCCTTTAACGTGGCCGAAGAGTTCGCTTTCAAAGAGCGTTTCCGTGATGGCACCGGCGTCCACGGCAACCATCGGTTTCCCGCTCCGGAGGCTCCCGGCGTGGATTTCACGGGCCAGGACATCCTTTCCGGTACCGTTCTCGCCGGTAATAAGGACCGTGGCGTCAGTTGGCGCAATCTTTTCGACAGTCTTACGGATGGCGGCCATGGGCTTGGACGTACCCCAGAACATAGGACCCCCGATCAGGTCGGGGGTGACGGCTCCCGTCATGCCCGGCTCCGACCGGGCATCTCTACCCATCGCCTTCCGGGCCTTGTCCCGGGCGGCGGTGAGCACCTCAATGAGTTTCTCATTGTCCCACGGCTTCACGATGAAATCAAACGCGCCACGCTTCATCCCTTCCACCGCTAACTGGATATCGGCATAAGCGGTAAACAGAACCACCTCCACTTCCGGGACCATCTTCTTGATTTCACCGGCCCAATAGAGGCCTTCGTTGCCGGTGTTGATGCTGGTGTTGAAATTCATATCCAGCAGCACCACGTCCGGACGGAAGCGTTCCAGCGTAGATACCAGAGTTACCGGCGACGGCAGCGTTTCCACCTCTGCGAAATGCACGGGAAGAAGTATCTTCAGCGCCTGGCGGATACCGGCGTTGTCATCCACAATCAGTATTTTGCCCTTCTTTGAAACCATAAATGTTTACGAATTTACACAATTATTCCCGCACAGGCAAACGCAACTCTCGTGCCTTAAAGCGCATATAACTGAATTCCAGGCCGTTACGCCTGGAATCAGAATTGTAAAAGTGTAAAGGAACCCGCCGCAATTGTAAAGGTTCTTTACAGTGGCGTCGGTGGAGGGGGTCCATTAGCGGTTCTCGGTCTCCACCGCGTCGGCATTACAATGCTGCGGAAAACCTACACCGGCCAGATGAGAAGGCCGATACGGAAGGCCGCGAAGGCGCAGATCCAGGCGACAAGGATGGTGTAGAGGCACAGGAGGATAGCCCAGCGCCAGGAACCGGTCTCGTTCTTCAGGGCAACGAAGGTGGCGATGCACGGGAAGTACAGCAGCACAAAGACCATAAAGGCAAGGGCGGCGGCGGTGGGAACGGTGGCTTTGAGGGCAGCCTGGAGGGCGGTATCGTCCTCATCGCCCATACCTTCGTATTCCTCTCCGTCCTGGGCATACATAACGCCGAGGGTGCTTATGACCAGTTCCTTGGCACCCACGCCGGCAAGAAGGCCAACGTCCATCTTCCAGTTGAAGCCAAGCGGCTCCATGGCGGGCTCGATGGCCTTTCCTACCATGCCGATGTACGAGTGCTCCTGCTGATATGCGGCCGTATGATCCGCGTGACGCGGGAAGTAACCCAGGAACCAGATTGCAACGGAGAAGATGAGGATGGTGGTGGCCATCTTCTCAAGGTACTGCTTGCCCTTTTCCCAGGTGTGGCGCCAGGTGGCTTTCCAGGTGGGCATACGGTACGGCGGCAGTTCCATCACAAACGGGAGGTCGTCGTCCTTGACGAATTTCCCTATCACAAGGGCCGATAAAATGGCCAGCACTATGCCCAGAAGGTATATTCCAAGAAGCGCCGTGGCGGGACTTCCGGGGAAAAAAGCGCCTGCGAATAGGACGAAAATCGGTAATCGGCCCGCGCAGGACATGAACGGAATTATGGCCATAGTGACAAGGCGGGACTTCCGGCTCTCGATTGAACGTGTAGCCATAATTGCCGGCACGTTGCACCCGAAGCCCATCACCATAGGGATGAAACTCTTTCCGTGAAGGCCGATCCTGTGCATCAGTTTATCCACGATGAACGCCGCGCGGGCCATATAGCCGCTGTCCTCCATTATGGAAATGAAAAAGTACAGGATCATGATGTTGGGAAGGAACACAAGGACGCTCCCTACGCCCGCGATGCAGCCGTCTACCACAAGGTCCTTCAGCCAGCCATCGGCCATAAGTGAGCCCACGGCGTTTCCAAGCCAGCCCACCCCGGCCTCTATCCAGTCCATAGGATACTGGCCGATAGTGAAGGTGGCCCAGAAAACAAACCACAGCAGCACCAGGAAAATGGGGAAAGCCGCCCACTGGTTGGTGACAATTGCGTCTATCCTGTCCGTGATGGTGCGGCGGGGCCTTTCTTCCTGATATTTCCGGTAGGTCTCGGCAAGGGCGCCCTGGATAAAGGCGTACTTTGCATCCACAATGGCGCTTTCCATATTGGTGCCCACAATGCTTTCCACGCGCTCCATTTCATCGGCCCTGGCGTCTGAGATATCCCCGATATTCGGCTTTGTGGAAAGAAGGCGCTCAACCTCCTTATCCCCTTCCAGATACTTTATGGTGAGGTATCTGGTGGAATAGGTGGCCTTCAGTTCCTCGTTATATGCGATGTGCCTCTGGACTCTCTTTATGCTCTTTTCTATCTCCGCGCCGTGATTGATGTGGATGTGGCGGGCAAGGCGGTCATCGGCCCCTTCATATATTTTTATGACTGTGTCAAAGAGTTCCGGGATGCCGCGGCCGTCACGGGAAACCGTGGGGCAGACGGGCATGCCAAGGAGGTAGCCAAGTTGAGTAGTGTCCAGTTTGTCCCCCTTGTGCTCCAGTTCGTCGTACATGTTGAGGGCCATCACAACCCGAAGGTTCATATCAATGAGTTGGGTAGTGAGGTAGAGGTTACGCTCAATGTTTGAGGCGTCAACCACGTTCACAACAACGTCGGGGGTAGTTTCCAGCAGGTTTTTTCGGACATAAAGTTCCTCCGGAGAGTAGGCGCTGAGGGAGTAGGTGCCGGGCAGGTCCACCAAGGTTATTTCATAATCCCGAAACTTGAAATGGCCTTCCTTGGCGTCCACCGTCACACCCGAGTAATTGCCTACGTGCTCGTGGCTTCCGGAGGCAATGTTGAATAGTGAAGTTTTTCCGCAGTTAGGATTGCCGACAAGCGCGACACGGATAGAGTGGTGACGTTCCTCGGCAACATGGGCCATGGCTTCTCCCAGGCGCCGGGGCTCTTCCATATCGGCCGGAAGTCCCTGAAGGTGCTCATCGCTTACCAGCGCCTCCCTGGCTTCCTCCTCCGTTACCACTTCTATAAGACGTGCTTCCTCTCTCCGGAGAGAGACTTTATAGCCGATTATTTCATATTCGATAGGGTCCTTCAGGGGGGCGTTGAGGACAACCCTCACTTCCTTCCCCTTGATGAATCCCATTTCTATAAGACGTTTACGGAAACTGCCGTGACCGTGCACACGCACAATCACCGCCTTTTCCCCAGTCTTAAGGTCTGAAAGTATCATATATAATAATTACCGCCGCAAAGATACGGCGTATTGCGGTCTCCGTCAATCCCCATTTATTGGGATGGCTGATCCGGGCGGCCATTCGTCGCAGGTCCAAGGGGGTGGCGTCGCAGGTCAGGGCACAAAACGTCGCAGGTCTGCGTTTTTGGCGTCACCTGCGACGCAAATCGGCCTCCGGAGACAAAAAACGTCGCAGGTCCGCGTTTTTTTGCAGACCTGCGACACTTTTCTCTGTCACCTGCGACGGTTTCGCAGCCCTCCAGGGCTAGAAACTCAGAACCATTCCGGTGCCGTACTGGCCGGCGCCAAAGCGGATGTTTGCGCTATAGTTGCTGTGATTATACTCAGTGGCAATCCAGTCCAGGCGCTTTTTGCCGATGATCTGAAGCGGAATACCAGCGCTGAGGCAGATGTCACCTGCTGCAAGGAGAGTGACTCCGGCAGCAAAGCCCAGTACGGCAAGAGCAGCCTTGTCGTCATAACCCTTGACTACTTTCTGGCCGTTCTGTGTCTCATAGGTAACGTGGCCGTTCTCAATGGCATAAACAGTAGCGACAGAACCTGCGATGGTGCCAACCAGGCCCACGCCGGCTGTTGCGGCACCCACTATTGTGAGGATCTTACCGGTTTTGTACTGCTTGCATGCTCCTGCATAGGTCTGGTTATAGACATCCTCACCAATGAGTTGGAAAACTTCCTGGTCGGTAAGGGTGTGACCGTTCTCATCCTCAAGGCCAGCGCGGTGCTGGCTGAGGGTACTGGGCCGATACTGCGCATTTGCTGTAATGCCGGAAGCAATGAATGCCACGGCTGCAATAGCCAGAACGATGATCTTTTTCATCCTGCTTAAAGATTAGCGTTGTCTTTCTTCCAGTCCTTTACGGCGGGAACGATGCCGAGGGAAACAATCTCATCCCTCATCTTCACAAGGTGCTCATAGGAGGCGTCAAGCGCGGCCATCTCCTCTGCGGTGCCCTGGGGAGCGGTGAAGTGGCAGCCGGTGGCGTCAATTACGGTGGGCATTGCCATCATCACGTTCTTGTACTTGCCTTCGTTCACATAGGTGCCGGCGGGCCAGTAGAACTTGTCTCCGCCCATAGCGGCCTCGATCATCTTGACGGCCTGGTATGCAGGGCTCTGGAAGGAACTGCGGCCACGGAGTTTGATGATGTTGGAACCACCCTGGATAGTGTTGTGCTTGATTTCCTCAAAGCGCTCTGCGGAAAGAGGAAGTTCAGACAGGGGCTTCCCGTCAATCTTGACCTGGCTTGCGAATACTGCCATTGCCTCACCGTGACCACCATAGGTGTGGGCGCCGGTAACCTTGTACTGAGGTACGCCGAATTCCTGTGCAAGGGCCTCCTGCAGACGGGTGCTGTCAAGGGCTGCGAGGGAAGTGAGCTGTGAGGGCTTAAGGCCGGAGTGGATGAGGGCCGTAAGAGCGGTAACATCGGCCGGATTGAAGATAACCACCACGAACTTGGCATCCGGGCAGTACTTCTTGATGTTGTCGCCAAACTCTGCGGCAATCTGGCAGTTGCCCTTGAGGAGGTCCTCACGGGTCATACCCTCTTTACGGGGTGCTCCACCGGAAGAGATGATGTATTTTGCGTCTCTGAAGGCCTCTGCGGGATCGATGGTGGCGGTGAAGTTCACGCCCTCGAATGCGCAGTGGTCCATTTCTGCCAGGACACCCTTGAGGCCGGGCTCAAAGATATCGTAGAGGCAGATGTTTGAAGACAGACCAAGGCAGGCGGCAGTCTGGGCCATATTTGAGCCGATCATACCTGCTGCGCCAACAATAAGGAGTTTTTCGTCAGTGAGAAATTTCATGATATTTTCTGTTTACGTTGTTTCAATTGCAGCCACAAAGATACTAATTTCCGCGCAAAAAGTGTTTGAATTCATAAAAATGATTATCTTTGTGGATGAATTTGTAACAATTAGTATGGAGCCTCCCAGTCCGGTCACATCCAGCCAGTTGAAGGTCGTCGGTTCAGACGATCCTTCCCCACGATTGTCCACCACATTTAACTGAGAAACCTGATACCCTCAAAAAGAGTATCGGGCGCTTCCTTATTGTTGTTCAGAACACTTTGTAATGGCACTTTATTTAAAGAAGGAACTTGAAAACGAAGCCACCATCGGCGTGTGGCAGATTACAGAAACTGAGGATGAGCTGGTAAAACTTGCAGCCACCCCCACCGACGAGATGGAAGAAATCTCGTTCATAAAGAGCGAATCCCTCCGCAAGCAGCGCCTTGCGGTGAGGGCCCTACTCAACACCCTGTTTGACGAGAAGGTTTACCTGAGTCACCATGATAATGGCAAGCCCTACCTTGAGAACAACCCCACAAACATCTCCATAACCCATACTGAGAAGTATGTGGCCGTGATCCTCCACGATGACCAGGACTGCGGCATTGACGTGGAGTCCCTGGACCGTGATTTCTCCGCCGTGGAGAAAAAGGCCCTCAGCGAGGATGAGATCGATGACCTTCCGGACGAGAAACGCAATGAGCAACTTGCCATCTACTGGTGCGCCAAGGAAGCCATCTTCAAACTCCTGAGCCTGTACAGCGTAGACTTCGCAGAGCAGATTGAGGTAGACCGCTTCCGTTACCGCGGTGAAGGTGAACTTGAAGCCACCTTCGTGGACAAAGACGACGACGAGCAGGAATTCAACCTTGAATACATGACCTTCGACCGCCACGTCCTTGTGTGGGTGGTGGGAGACTAATTACCTTAAAGGCTCTAGAGGAACCGTCCCGGGAATATCATCCTGGGGCGGTTTTCCGTGAAGATAAATGATGCGCTGGTTGGGACTGCCGCGGAAAAGGAGGTCCGTGTCCCTCTGCTCCAGGATGAACGGGCCGTCCACAATGACGTCCAAGTAAGGGAGCATTGCGGCCATCGTGGGATCGGCCTCAACTTCCTCAAGCGTGAATCCGGTCCAGCACCAGATGGTCTTCCCGGTTTCTTCCTTGATGCGGCGGGCAAGTTCCGTGAACGCCGGAGCCTGGTACATAGGATCCCCGCCGGAGAAGGTCACGTTGGACATTGAATCGGCCTTTATAATCTCCAAAAGTTCATCTACTTCCATCCACTTTCCCGCCTTGAAGTCCCAACTCTGGGGATTGTGGCACCCCTTGCAGCCGTGCTTGCACCCGGCGCAGTAAATGGCAGTGCGGAACCCGGGGCCGTCGGCCATGGTCTGATGCAATATATCAAGTACCCTGATTTTCACTGTAATTGCTAAATGATTGATTTATAGCCTTTTGGCAAATTTGCTCCAGGCAAAAAAGCCCGGAGCAAAATTCATAATTGCCTGTATTTCAATAGTTTAAGTAAAACGGCAGCCTTATTTGTGAATAACGCGGTCATGGAGTTCGGCCAGTTTACCGGCGTTCCAGCGGTCTGTGGTACCTACAAGGTAACCGGTAATGCGCTGGAGGGTGTCAATGTGGTGACCGTGGCAGTGGGGGCACTCATGAAGGTCCTTCTCTGCGTTCTCATAGCCGCAGTCCAGGCAGCGGTTGCGGTTGTGGTTCACGGAGCCGTAGCCAATGTCGTACTTATCCATGAGGTCCACAATCTGCATGATAGCCTCCGGATTGTGGGTGGCGTCACCGTCAATCTCAACGTAGAAGATGTGGCCGGCGTTCTCATACTTGTGGTAAGGGCCCTCTATCTTTGCCTTGTGCTCCGGAGTGCAGTGATAGTACACGGGGACGTGGCTGGAGTTGGTGTAGTAGTCCTTATCAGTGATGCCAGGGATAATGCCGAAGGTCTTTTTGTCCCTCTTGGTGAACTTTCCGGCAAGACCCTCTGCGGGAGTTGCGAAGAAGGTGAAGTTGTGCTTGTAGATTTCAGTGTAGCCTTTCACTCTGTCGGCCATATGGGAGATGATCCTGAGACCCAGTTCCTGGGCTTCCTCGCTTTCTCCGTGATGCTTGCCGATAAGTGCGATAAGGGTTTCGGCAAGGCCGATAAAGCCGATTGAAAGGGTACCCTGGTTGATGACTTTCTCTATGGTATCCTCAGAGTCAAGTTTCTCTGAACCCATCCATAGGCCGTTCATAAGCAGGGGGAACTGCTTCTTGAGGGCGGTCTTCTGGAAGTCAAAGCGCTCGTTGAGCTGACGGGCGGCAATGTCCAGCGCCCAGTCTACCTTCTGGAAGAACTTCTGGATACGGGCCTCTTTTTCAGGCTCTTCCCTCATGGCCTCAATTGCAAGCTTCACAATGTTGATGGTGGTGAAGCTGAGGTTTCCACGGCCGATTGAAGTCTTGGGGCCGAAGGCATTGGCGTACACGCGGGTGCGGCAGCCCATGGTTGCTACCTCGTGGATATAGCGCTTGGGGTCATCGGCCTTCCAGGCGTCGTCCTGGTTGTAGGAGGCGTCCAGGTTGAGGAAGTTGGGGAAGAAACGGCGGGCCGATACCTTGCAGGCGAACTTGTAAAGGTCGTAGTTAGGATCCTCAGGGAGGTAGCTCACGCCCCTTTTCTTCTTCCAGATCTGGATGGGGAAGATGGCGGTAGAGCCATTGCCCACACCCTCATAGGTGGTATTGAGGATTTCGCGGATGATGCAGCGGCCCTCGGCCGAAGTATCCGTGCCGTAGTTGATTGATGAGAACACAACCTGGTTGCCGCCGCGGCTGTGGATGGTGTTCATGTTGTGAACAAAGGCCTCCATTGCCTGGTGGACGCGGCCCACGGTCTGGTTTATAGCATGCTGGAAGGCGCGGTCACGGCCCTGCAATCCGGTGAGGTCACGCTTGAGGTAATCGTCAATCTTTGCGGTCTTGAGGTCCTCGTAATCGGCATTCATGATGGCGCAAACCTTGTCAATCTCTTCCTCGAAGGTTTTGCGTACGAAGGGAGCCAGGTAGAAGTCGAAGGCGGGGATGGCCTGGCCTCCGTGCATCTCGTTCTGGACGGTTTCCATGGAGATACAGGCCAGAACGGCTGCGGTTTCTATGCGCTTTGCGGGACGGGACTCTCCGTGACCGGCCTTGAGACCATGCTCCAGAATCACATCCAGAGGATGCTGGATGCAGGTGAGAGACTTGGTGGGATAGTAGTCTTTGTCGTGGATGTGGATGTAGTTGCCTGCAACGGCCTCACGCACGGGGTCACTGAGGAGGCACTCGTCCACATAGCTCTTGGTGGCTTCCGAAGCGAACTTCATCATCATGCCCGCAGGGGTGTCCGCGTTCATGTTGGCGTTTTCACGGGTGATGTCGTTGGCCTGGGCCTGGATGATGGTCTCGAAAATCTCGTTGGTCTTGGCCTTACGGGCAAGGTTACGTTTGTTGCGGTAGCGGATATACTCCTGGGCAACCTCCTGGCGGGGGCTGTTCATGAGGTGGCTCTCCACTACATCCTGGATTTCCTCAACGGTCATCTCCTCCTTGGGCAGAAGGGAGATATCGTGGGCAATCTGGGCAGCCAGCACAATATCTTCTCCGTTCTCCGTTACATCCATTGCCTTGAGGATGGCGGCAACAATCTTCTGGTTGTTAAATTCGACGCGACGTCCATCGCGCTTTAGTACACGTTTTACCATATTGCGTTTATATTTCTGTGATCTGTTGGTTAGGTCGGACTGGAGACAAAGTTATATCAAGGTTTTTGTATTTACAACGATTTTTCTGAAAAAAGTTATCAACAGCGCACAAAAAAGCCTGTTAATTTGTTGATTAACAGGCAATTATAAAAGTTTCTAATTTAGAACTATTCTAAACAATAACTTTTGTGTTTCTTGAGAACCGAAGTTATCAACACCCTAGTCGCGGAGCCAGTTTTCCGGGTTCTGGGGGGTGGTGTCATGCCAGAGTTCGAAGTGGAAAAGGTCCTCCCCGCCGATGGTGTCCACAATGCCCACAACCTGGCCGGTCTTGACCTTGTCTCCGGGCTTCACGGCCACAGTTGCAAGTTTGGAATAAAGGGTGTAATACGCGCCGTGATTCACCAGCACGCACTGGTTGTAGCCGGGCAGAACCACAATCTGGGTGACGGTGCCGTTGAAGACGGCCTTGGCCTGGGTGCCGCGCTTGACGGCCAGGGTTACACCGTTATTCTGCGGGAGGTCCACGTTCTGGTACACGGGGTGCTTGTGCTTTCCGAAGCGCTCCACTATTGCGCCCTCCACCGGCCATGGTAATCGGCCCTTATTGGAGGCAAATTCATTGGAAAGTTTGGTATCGATTGCCGTGGAAGTCTTCTTGCTGGATTTTGCCGATCCGCCGCCCTTTTTCTTCTGGCTTTCCTTGCGGATTAAATCGGCAATCTTCTTATTGAGTTCCTCCTTCTGCCTGTTCTTGGCCGATAACTGCTGCTGGTATTTCTTGCGGTCAGAGCCAAGTTTCTGGACAAGGCGGTTACTCTCATCCTCCTCGCCGCGAAGTTTGGTACGTTCACTGGCTATCTGCTTCCGGGTTTCGGCCTCCTTAGCCCTGAGCCCTTCCAGACGCTCCTTTTCCACCTCCAGGGCGGCCGATGTCTCACGTATGCGCGTAGCCTGAGCGCCCATTTCAGATGCAAGGGAGCGGAGGTATCCAAACCGCCTGAAGCCCTGGCCGATGGACTCCGATGCCAGAACGTACATATACCACATACGGCTGTCACGGTTCTTGTAGGTGCTCCTCACAAGACGGGAATAGTACTTTGAAAGGGTGTCGTGACGGGCCTGGAGTTTCTCAATATCCTTCCGGCAGGTGCGGATGGAATCGTCCAGGATGCGGAGGGTCTGATCCGACGCCGCAATCAGTTTCTCCCGCGCCTGGATCTTGCTCCTTACCAGCGTAAGGTTAGTGAGTTCCTTCTCCCTGGCCGATGAATTCTCCTTAAGTTGGCGGTTCAGTATTGCAATCTCCTTCTCCAACTGCGCCCTCTGGCTTTCCAGTTTCTTCATGGAACTGGATTTCTGGGCCTGGAGCGGCAGGGCCATGGCAAGCGCCATTATTATTATAAGGAGCCTTCTCATTGTTCCAGACGTTTTGCCATATTAAGGTAAACCTTGGCCGAATCATTCTCTCCAAGGATCTCAAGCACCTTTGCGTAATGCCTGAGGATTACGGGGCTGTCCTTGCCGCCGTAGAGCATAGCGTGCTTGAAGAAGGGCTTTGCCTCAAGGTCCTTTCCCTGAAGGTGGAGGATCCAGGCGAAGGTATCAAGATAGGTAGCATTATCCGGCTCTGCCTCAATTGTTTTCTTGGACATAGTGTACGCCTTCTTCAGTTTCTTACCTTCCTCTGAGAGATAATAGGCGTAGTTATTGAGAACCGGAGCGTAGGAAGGATCAATCTTCAGGGCCTTGTCATAGGCCTTGTAGGCCTCCTTGGAATTGCCTTTGGAGTGATATGCGTCCCCAAGTTGGGACCAGGAAGCAAGAAGGACTTTATTGTCCTTTGGATAATTCTTTATAAGGTATCGGCAGTTGCCGATTATAGCGTCGTAGTCCTCCAGCTGATAGTTTGCCATATTGGCGTAATCCATAAAGCCAAGTTCTGAGAAGCGGTTGAAGGCGTCAAGGGAAGCGTCCCTCATTGCCTCCCATTTTTGCTGGAGGGACAGCACCTGGATATATGTAGCCGTAACGGGAACGCTCTCCGGGAAGGCCAGGGCGGCAAGGCGGAAGTAATTCTCCCCCTCATCCCGCCTTCCGGTGGAGAAGAAGTAGGAGCCAACCGTGGTGTAGAGGGTGGAATCGGCCTGGGAATGCTCCACGGCAAGGACGGCAAGGGAGTCGAAACTGGGCCTGTGGGCCTGGAGCACCTTGGGGTCAATGCTTCTTGTCATATTGCCGATATACATACTCTTTGACTGCGCGGGGATGTCCGGCGACGTGAAGAAGGGACGGAGCGTCCTGAAATACTCCGGATACTGCCTCTGATGCCTGTACACCTCGCTCATACCCATTGTGGCGGGGATGTAGGAACTGTCAAGTTCCAGGGCCTCGGTGAAGCGGGCGCGGGCAAGGGAGTCCTTGAAATCGGCCAGATATGCATCCCCCAGCATGGAGAGGATATGCGGCGACGAATAATCCTTGTTGAAGGCCTCCAGTGCCTCCACGGCAAGGTCGGGGCGGCCCATAGCCTGGTAGATGTCGTGGCGGGTGGTGGCAACTTCCTCCGACATCCCCCTCTGGTGTTCTATCTCCTCAAGGGCGCCAAGGGCCTTGTCAAAGTCCTTTTCCGTTAGATATACCTCCAAAAGTTCATAGGGAAGGGACTGATTCTCCGGGAAATCCTTCACAAGGGATTCATAGATGGATTTTCCATCGGCCTTATTCCCCTGCGCTAGATAAAGGCGGGCAAGGGTGCGCCTGTACCAGAAGTTGGTGCTATCCAGCGCCACGGCCTTTTCAAGGGAGGCCTCAGCGCCCTGCATATCATTAAGCCTGAGTTGCGTCTGGGCCAGGTAATACCATACTGCGTCGCTCTCCGGAGAGGCCACGCTGAGGGTTTGCAAAATGCGCTGGGCCTTTGCATACTGACCATTGGAATATAGGGAAACGGCGTCTACCAGATTGGACTCCACGGTTTGCGCCCGGAGGGGGAGCAGAAGGGCCAAAATGGCAAGTGCCAGAACGAATACTTTTTTCATCCTTGCAAAATTACTGCATTTTTCTCATTTTTGTGTAACAAAATCCGCACCTTTTGAAACGTTTTTGGGTAAAACTGCATCTTATTACTTGGACGGGGGATGAAGAATCCCCTGGCGGCAGCCGCTCCCTTGAGGAACTGGCAGCCGCCTGCAAGGATGGAAAAAGAGATGCCCAGAAACGTCTCTTTGACACCCTGGCACCAAAGATGATGGCCGTGTGCATGCGTTATATGGGTAACCGTGAAGACGCAGAGGATGTGCTCCAGGAGGGTTTTGTAACGCTTTTCACAAAACTGGAAAGTTACAACGGTTCCGGATCATTTGAAGGCTGGGCCAGAAGGATCTTTGTAAACACTGCACTGATGCATCTCAGGAAAACAGACGCCCTGGGATTGTCCGGAGACATTGAGGAGGCGCGGTCCCTCTCCACGGAAGAGGCCACCCCGCTCCAGAAGATGGGTTACAAGGAACTTATGGATATGATAGCCCGCCTTCCCGCAGATGCCAGGACAGTTTTCAATATGTATGTGGTGGAAGGCTATTCCCACAAGGAGATTGGCGCCACCCTGGGATGCTCGGAAGCCACTTCCCGCTCAAAACTTCAGCGGGCGCGGCTTCAGTTGCAGGAAATGATTAGTAAGAGAAAATGAGAGATCAGGACATAAGAGATATGCTCTATAACGCTGAGGAACCCGTTTCCCCCGGCGTTTGGAGTGCGGTAGCGGCAGGACTGGACGCAAAGAAACGCATTGTACCCGCATGGATGTGGGGAGCCATGGCATTTGCTGCGGCAGCCGCGGTAGCGGTGGGCGTTTTCCTGTGGCGTCCCAATCAAGGTTATAGGTTAGAAGAATTTACGCCTGCTTCCCCGCTTGCGGCTCGGCTGGATTATTCCCTTTCCGGAGGCATTGTGACGCCACAATCGGCCTCACAGGCCCCGGTAAGGAAATCCGCTGCGCCCGTTGCTTTACGGGAGGAAGCTTCCCTGGAGGCCGTGCCAAACGCAGCCATTAACCCGACTATACCCCTTCAGAAGCTTTCTTCCCGCCTTGCAATGCCGCCCAAGAGTTCCTATGTGGCAAAGGTAGACGACAACACCCTTCTCAACGAACTGGCCTGGGAGGCAAAACCGCTACCGGGCAGGGATATCTCCCTTACCGCAGCAGGTAATTTCCAGGCAAGTTCCAAGGCTCCGTTCCTTAGCCGCCGCAGCGCCGCCCCGGCCACAGCGCCGAAGGAAGGTGTGTTCAATCCCAATCCGGATTCCGACAAACCGGGGTTCCCGTTCTCAGTGGGCCTTGGCGTAAAATGGAACTTCGCGCCCAGATGGGCCATCGGCACAGGAGTGAACTACCTCAACATCAGCCGCTCATTCGCCGCAGACTTCGCAGACAACGGCTATGTGCTCACCCAGGTGCCCGTAGACATTATGCAGCACTGGATCGGCGTTCCCGTAAACTTCTACTTTGACATAGTCCGCAGCCCCCGCTGGAGGGTGCACGTCCTTGCCGGCGGAGAAATGGATTACCTCCTTGCCAACAACTTCACAATCCACGGCAACAAGCCCATCCCGTGGCAGAAGAAGGACACATCTTTCCAGTGGTCGGCAGGTATCGGCGCCGGCGCGGAGTATATGATCACTCCCCGGCTTGGCATCTACCTCAACCCCACCGCCCGCTACTACTTCACACGCGTGAGCGGCGCCGACATTAACGGTCTCCCCGTCCATCCCGTACGCTTTATGATGGAAGGCGGCCTCAGATTCTCCATCGGCAGTTATTAGGCGTCGCCGGTGGCAGTAAATGTCGCAGGTGACCGAAGGAAATGTCGCAGGTGACACGAAGAAACGTTGCAGGTCTGCAAAAACAGTCGGACCTGCGACACTTTTTGTCTCCTGTGGCCGATTTGCGTCGCAGGTGACGCCAAAAACGCAGACCTGCGACATTCCGCGCTGCTACCTGCGACAGTTCAGGCGTCCCAGGTTATTTTTCTGGAATTATCGGCCTCTACTGAGATGAATACCCGGAGCGTTTCTTCGGGCAGTAATTCTTCAATGTTTTCCGGCCATTCCATCAGGCACAGATACCCGGAATCAAGATAATCATACAGGCCGAGGTCAAGGGCCTCCGACAAACGGTTGATACGATAGAAATCAAAATGATAGATGGGCTCTCCGGAGGCCGCGCGATACTCGTTCAGTATAGCGAAGGTGGGGGAACTGACTGCATCTTCACGTACGCCAAGAGCGCGGCAGAGCGCCGTGGTGAATGTGGTTTTTCCTGCACCCATCGGGGCATAAAATGCTACCAGACGATGACTGCCGATGGCTTCAAGGAAAGTTTTTGCCGCAGAAGGCAGATCTTCCAGACCACGGACTATGATTTCATTTTTCATAGCGCAAAGATACAACATTTTACGTATCTTTGCCTTATGATCACCCATCCAAACGTCAAAATCAACCTGGGACTGAACGTCCTCAGAAAGCGCACTGACGGTTATCACGACCTTGAGACGCTGTTCGTCCCCTACTTCGGCCTTACCGACACCCTTGAAATCATTACCGGAGAGGACTACAGCCGCACAATTGCCGGGCTGCAGGCAAAGTACCCGGGACTTGCCCAGGCCATTTCCCCGGACGGGAAACTGATGATAACAATAGCGCGCCGCGAGGGCGTGGACTGGGATCCCCTGAAGGACCTTACGGCCAAGGCGTATTACATCCTGGCTGAAGACCACAAACTCCCCCCGATGAAGATCTTCCTGGAGAAGACCAATCCCGTGGGGTCAGGCCTTGGTGGTGGATCGGCCGATGCCGCATTTGCCCTCAGGATGATATCGGAACTTGCCGGACTGGGGCTTTCGGATGAGGCCCTTGCCGGGTACGCCGCCCGTCTTGGCAGCGACTGCGCCTTCTTTATATATAATAAGCCAATGATGGGTTCCGGCCGCGGGGAAATCCTGGAGCCGTTCCCGCTGGACCTTGGGGACCTGAGGCTGGAAGTTGTGGTTCCGGAAGGGATATCGGTATCCACGGCCGATGCCTACCGCGGGATAGTCCCCCGAATTCCGGAAAAACCCCTGGCGGAAATCCTGCGTCAGGATCCCTCCACCTGGAAGGAGGAACTCAGGAACGATTTTGAGGAAACGGTGTTCAAAAAATACCCGGAACTTGCCGCAATTAAGGCGGATCTTTATGCGAAGGGGGCGTTGTATTGCGCTATGAGCGGCAGCGGTTCGTCCCTATATACGCTTTTTCGTCCCTAATCACGTGAAACGTAAAAACTTTTTTTGTGATTCTTGCTTTTAAGCCCGCAACTGGCGACATTGTACGCCAAAATGTTGTGAGCCATGAGGAGAATCGTCATTTCCCTGGCGGTCGCAGCCGCCTTTCTTTCCTGCGCTAAAATACCTCTTATCGACATAGTGCCCCGAAGTTTCGGCCGGGGTCCGCGCACCTATGGAGGCGGGCAGCGGGCGGCGGCGGATTCATCGGCCTGGAATGTCCCGGCCGGGAAGGGCATCTACATCGCCGCCCTGCGTTTCCCGGAATGGGCTTCCTGGAAGGACGGGGACTTCCGCGGCGCGGAGGCCGTGCTTTTCCGCGACAGCGTGGAGGTTGCCGCTTGCCCTATGGGGGCGCTGCCGGACCCGGATCGCATACGCATAATAGACGGCCACCTGTGGACCGATGTTGCCTCAAACGGAGAGACCGCCGTCTACTGCGACGGCAGGCACCGGCTTACCATCCCGGAGGAGGAACTTCTGAAGGGCTTTCTCATAGAAAACGACACCATACGTACCCTTGGGCAGCGTTCCGGGGGCGGCCTGTGCTACAGGGTGAACGGAGAAGAGGTGTTCTCCTCCGGCGCCGGGACTGTCTTCGGCCAGATGGAAACGGGCCCCGGCGGCACTCACTTCGCGTACGGCATCACCATCCGGAAGGGAGACGCCGTCACAACGGAATACCATATTATGAACGGGGCCGATGAAATTGCCGTCATCACGCCAAACGGCGGCGGGGCCATCTACGACATACGCGTGAGGGACGGAACGGTATACCGCAGCGAACGCCGCGCGGAGCCTCCCTCCAGCCTTTGCCTTGTCATAGGCGACAGCGTCCACTCCCTCGGGATTACAGCCGGGGAGGAGATACACCAGTGCAAACTCATAGACATTGAAGGAGAGATGATGGTTAAGGGGTATTCCCTGTTCGGGACCCTTATCCGGCACTGGATTCGTTCCAGGGAAGGAATCCGCCATCAGGTGATAAGTTCCCGGGGCGTTCCGGACATATACGCCGACGGCGGCCGCCTTGCGTATTTCATCACCGGCAGTGACGGCAGGATTACTATGGCCGATATAGGCGGAGACTTAATATCGGCCCGGGAAGACAGCCTGTACCTTAAGATCCGCAGTTCCGCCTGTGCCGATTTCCGCGGCGGCACCTTCGCGGCGGCGCTTTCCGACACCTCCGGGAGGAAGCACCGGCTGTTTATGGACGGACGCCTCATCCCTATTGATTTCAACGGTTATTTCACCTCTTTAAAGATAATAGAGTAATGCTTGTAAATATTTATTCCGCAAAGATTATCGGCATAAAGGCCGTGCCGGTCAACGTGGAGATCAACATCACCCTTGGCGTGGGCCTGCACCTGGTAGGGCTGGCCGATGCCGCCGTCAAGGAGAGCCTTCTTCGCACAGTAACGGCCCTGCAGGCGCTGGGATTCCACGTTCCGGGAAAGAAAATTGTGATAAATCTGGCCCCGGCCGATATGCACAAGCAGGGCAGCGGCTACGACATCCCCATTGCGCTTGGGATAGTGGCGGCCTCCGGCCAGAGGGATATGCCCCTCCTTGGCAAATACCTCATTATGGGAGAGTTGGGGCTGGACGGAAGCGTACGCTACGTGAGCGGATCCCTCCCTATGGTGGAACTTGCTATGGAAATGGGATTCCGCGGATGCATCCTTCCGGATGCGGCCGCGCTTGAGGCCGTGGACTACGCCGGGACGGAGATTTACGGGGTAAAAACGCTTGAGGACGTGCTCCGGATACTTTCGGGCGTTCCGGCGCAGGACCTTCTCATATGGAATACGGAGGCGTATAGGGAGGCCCGGGAAAGGGCGCTGAATCCGGCAAAGAGGTATATGGATTTCTCCGAGATAATTGGCCAGGATGCGGCGCGCAGGGGCGTTGAAGTGGCCGCGGCCGGCCAGCACAACGTGCTTCTGGTCGGTGCTCCGGGCAGCGGAAAAACGTCCCTGGCCAAGGCTATGGCGGGAATCCTGCCGCCGATGACCCTGGAGGAAAGCGCCACTACGTCAAAGATCTACTCCGTAGCGGGAACATCGTCCGGGGGCCTGGGGCTCCTGCGGTCAAGGCCGTTCCGGGCGCCGCATATATCGGCCTCAAAGGCGGCGCTTCTTGGCGGCGGCAGCGGGGACAACATCCTTCCCGGTGAGGTGTCCCTGGCTACCGGCGGGATCCTTTTCCTTGATGAATTCTGCGAGGCGCCAAAGTCCATCCTGGAGGCGCTCCGCGGGCCGCTGGAGGACCGGAAAGTGTGCATTTCCCGCCTCAAGGCCAAGATTGAATACCCTGCATCCTTTATGCTTGTGGCGGCGTCAAACCCCTGCCCGTGCGGCTATTACGGGGAGGGAGACCGCTGCACCTGCACCCCAACGGTCCGTAACGCGTACCTTTCCAAACTGAGCGGCCCCATTATGGACAGGATAGACATTCAACTATGGATGCATCCGGTTGAGACTCAGGCGCTTATTGCAGGGAAGAAGGCGGAGGCCTCAGATGCCGTGGCGGCAAGGGTCGTCCGCGCTAGGGAAATCCAACTGAAGCGCTTCGAGGGGCTTGGAATCTACACCAATGCTGAGATGAGCGGGGCGCAACTGGAGGAGTTCTGCCCTTTATCGGCCCCCTGTAAAGACCTTCTGGAAAAGATAATCGACCGCCAGGGGCTCAGCGCCCGCGCATACACCCGCATCATCAAGATTTCCCGCACCATCGCAGACCTTGCCGGCGTCCAGGACATCCTCCCGGAGCACCTTGCCGAAGCCGCCAGTTACCGTTTCCTTGACCGGCGGCATATAATGGGACTGTGACCTATAGATTATCCAGCACAAACTGGAGGTGGATGTTGTAATTCTTCTTGATGCGGGCAACGGCATCGTGGAAGGACATCCGTTCATCTCCGTTGATGATCTGGCCGCCGTTCATCGAGGCGTCTTCGGCGGGATTCCACAGTTTGAAATTGAGTTTGGCGCTCTCCGTAAGGAGGGCCTCGCACTCATCTATGTAATCCGGAATGGTCTGAAGTTGAGGCAGGAGTTCCCGGATACGGGCCCTTGTCTTTTCTAGGAATGCGGGATCCTGGAAGAGGCGGTCGTACCAGATGGCGTGGCGGTTTATGAGGCGCCTGTCTCCGCCTGTTGTGTCAAATGTAAGCACACCCCAGTCAAAGTCCCAGCAGGGACCGGCAACCAGTTTTCCGCCCTTGTCCTTATGGATGAACACGCTTCCGGGATTACCTAGTTCGTGGTTTGTCATTACTTCAAAGACTATCCAGTAATCTATGAAGGAATCCACGTCCAGGTATCTGGCATACCCATTTGAAGGGTCCTTGAAATTACTGCCGTAAATGGCATTGGAAGCGGTTGCTATGTAGTTTTTAATGAATGTCTTCTTCTCCTGGGTGAGTTCAGAAGGTTCCTCGGGGTCCGGGTGCTTCACGGCAAAGGGAATGCCGTGCTCCGTCCATTGGAACTCGTTGTCATAATGGAAGTCAAGTTCCAGGAGGTAGCCGTCGTTCTTGTCAATGTTGACACGGTCTCCGTCCACCCTCACCTGCTCTATGAGGAGGTAGTTCCCCACGTGCTTGCCGTTGAGGACCAGTTCCACGGTCTGGCTTCTGGGAGTCCAGGCAAGGCGCGTCATTGAGGACACCTTCATTGCAACCATATTGCGCATCATCGTGCGGTCCATAAAGTTTGCAAGAAGGACCCAGCGCTTGTGCTCGGGGTAGCCGAATACGGACGCCTTTTCTTCCAGTTTCACAAGATATGGCTTCTTGGGCCACTCCCAGGTGGTATTTCCGCGGCCGCGGATGCTGCAGTTCATTTCCTGAAGGCCTTCAATGGCATCCGTCCCTACTATTGAGATCTTTGCGTCAACATACGTCTCCTTTGAAGTTATTGCCTTGCCGCCATCTGTATCTACAAAAACCACGGGGAGGCCCGTGTGAACCATTCCAGGCTTGTAGGTTTTACCCACAACCATAAAATTCGCAGACTGAACGGCCACCCCATCCTTATCTTTGACACGAAGCTTAACCGTGCGGTTGTAGCTCTCGTCCTTGGTGTCATTCTGGACTATGGCAACATAACTTCCGGGATTCTGGTCCTTTTCAAATGATTCAAGATGGAAACGGGAAGGGACATTGCCGTCCGTGCCAAGAAGCGTCACTTCCTGTAACTGACAGTCAGGATCCTCAACGGTGAAATGAAGGGGAGCGCTGCCGCCCGGCTCCAAAGTGACAATGCTGTCTATTATGGTTATAGACTTAAGGGAAGGAGCAGAAGACTCCTCCTCCTGCTGCTGATGGGTCTCCTCTTCCGGAGCAGGCTCCGGCGTCTTGGCACAGGCAAATGCCAGTGCCAAAACAGCCATATATGCAAGAAATCGTTTCATCAGTTTTTCTGGAAGACACGGACGTAGTCTACCTCCATTGCTATGGGAAGGCAGGACTCGTCAACTCCCTGGGCGCCGCCCCAGTTTCCGCCCCAAGCCAGGTTGAGGATAATATAGAACGGCTTGTAGAAAGGCCAGTAGTCGTGTCCCTGACCATTGTTACGGTAGGTTAGAATGGATTTTCCGTCCTGATAGAAGGTCATATAGTCTTCCGTCCATTCCATTGCATAAACGTGGAATGATGTCTGTGAACCGGCAACGTATCTTTCAGAATGCTCTGTAGGGGTGCCTCCGTTGTTGTAACGGTTACAGTGGATGGAAGCGCTGCAATAATCGGCGTGATATCCTACTTCCTCCATAATGTCTATCTCGCCGTCCTTGGGCCAGCCCGTAAACTGTGAGGGCATCATCCAGAATGCAGGCCAGGTGCCTTTTCCTGAAGGAAGTTTTAACGACGCCTCGATCCAGCCGTACGTCCAGCTCTTACGAGTGTTAAGACGTACGGACCGGACCTTGCCGTCTATTTTCTTTGCGTGAACTTTCAGGGTGCCGTTGGAGACTTCGGCTATCTTTACGCCATTGTACTCGCCGGCAACATAATCCTGTAGTTCATTGTTACCCCATCCACCATCTCCGGTCTGGTATTTCCAGTCGGCCGATGCAGGCAGACCCTCGTAGTCGTCTAATTCAGCGTCCCATAGGGGGTTATCGCCCGCGGGTGTCTCTAGCCCGTATACACGGGTATCGAGACCGGGCTGTACAACGGGCAGATATGCCCTTGTCTGTCCGACTTTGATTACCACTTTCCCTTCACGTGTCTTAGTAAGGCTGTTTGGTTTTACCTTGACTGTGAAAGTTGCATCCTTGTCAACTGAGTAAGGAGGCTCTATGCTGGACACCCAATCGTCGTCACTGTAAACCTGTATTCCGGCGGCCGAAGAGGTTACGTAGAACTTCAGCTCACCTCCCTGCTGCTCAAATTCAAGCTTTTCAGGAGAAAATGCGATACTGTTTTCCGGGACCGCAACAGGCTGCTGGGAACAGCAAACTGCCAAAAGAATGAAAGGAAGGATAGTCAAAGCGTGGATGGATTTCATAAGTCAATTATTTGTTGTATTCCTGGAGGCAGATGTCCTTGATGGTGACAACTGCGCCTGCGGCATTGCCGCCGAAGTCGAAGATAAGGTTGATGTTGTCGCAGGAAACACCGGAGATCACAGGAGAAGTAACAACGGTATCGGTTCCTGCAGCAATTGTCAGGGCGCCATTCTCCCAGATAGCCTCACCTTCGTGCTTGGGACCGCCGGCAGCATACTTCTCAATCTTGAAGAATGCAGGAGTATCCACACTTGCCGTGAATTTAATCTGGAGAGCATATTTCTTCTCTTCACTGAGAGCGATGAAGCTGCCTTCATTGGGGAACATAAAGAACTGGTTCATCCACTGGCTTGTAGTAGCGTTCTCATAAGTTACTGCATAGGAGTTGCCGCTCTTCACCATAAAGGGAACTTCCGTTGTCTCAACCTCGGTGCCGTTCCATTCGCTGCCATTGCAGCTGTAATAGAAGAATTTCTCGCCGTTGGCATCAACCACTGCCTTCCAGAGGTTGGCAGCGCCGTTTACATCAAATACGAAGGAAGGATCAACCTCGGTGCCGGGCTCCGGTTCGGGTTCCGGTTCGGGTTCGGGAATCACTTTGTCGGGGGCGTTGGTGCCGTCATCATTGGCGTGATCCTTAAGGGTGATGCGTGTGATGGAAACCTCCGTGCCTTCTGCGGCCCAGCCAAAGTCAAATACCATCTTTACGGCAGCGGCGTCAATACCGGGAACATCCTTCATATAGAAGATGTTTTCACCTTCCTGCATATCTTCCTGCTCAACAAAGAGGAAGTTGTCGTCACTTGTTGTGTCGGTGAGCTTGAAGGTAACACCGCCGCAAAGCTTGTTGACGGACACTATGCAGGAGAAATCATAGTGCTTATCGGAAGAGAGGGAGACATCTGCTCCGGGAACAAGGTGGAGTTGTGCCTGCCACTGACCGTTGCAAGTGTTGTTAATGGTAAGGGTATAAGGATTGATGGTGAAAGGAAGAGCAATCTCTCCGCCCCAACCCGGGCTGTGCCAGGTGTAACTCTTATCCATACCTGCATCTTCACCAACTTTCCAGATATTGTACTGGGAGTTGTAGTTGAATCCGTTCCAACCCTGCTGTCCCTCAACTGTAAACTCAGCCTCGGAGTAATCTGCAGACTGGCCGGAAGCGTTGCTCACATACATACGTACCTTGAAAGTACCAGCATCGAAGAAGGTCTTCTGGAAACCGTTACCGGTACCTGCAAACACAAACTCTCCGGACTCGTTGGTCTGCCAGATAGGAATGAGACCGGTTACGCCATCGGGAAGGGAGAAAGTCACAACTGTTCCATCGACTTTAACTACAGGAGTTATACCTGCAGCAGAAGGAAGGGTTGCTCCGCCGGGGGTATCGGAATTACCGCCACTGGGCTTGGTGCAGGCTGCTGTTGCTATTACAAGTGCAGCGATGCTCAAAAAAGCGAAAATCTTTTTCATTTTGTTTGTTATTGGTTAATGGTTTTTAATAATTATTCTGATTGAGTGTCCCAAGTGCTGCGTCTATCTCGCTCTGCGGGATGGGGAGATATTTCTTGCTCTCGGACCAGGTGTTTGTGCGGTAGCCGTAGGTGTCAGGGACAAGTACGGTGGGGGCGTCACCCCAACGGACCAGATCCCAGTAGCGCTTACCCTCGCCGACGAATTCCAGACGGCGCTCCTGCTTGATGTTTGCAAGGGTTGCATCTACGGTGTCCGTGAGCCCTGCGCGGCTATGAACCCTGTTGAGCCATATCTTTGCGCTTGTAGGATCGCTTGCCAACGCAAGTTCTGCTGCATTGAGAAGCGTCTCAGAGAAACGGTAGATACGGTAATTATTGCCAAAACGCATGTGAGGGGCACCGTCACCGGTATTGTATTCGGACTGAAGTCCTTGGTATTTTTCAAGGAAGTAGCCCGTGTCCTGGTAACGTTTCTCATATGTTTTACCGGAAACGTCATAGCAAGTTGCACTACGGCGCGTATCTGCGGCGTTGTACATATCATAGGTCTCCTTGCGAACGGGAGTAAAGCCCCAGCCGCCCTTATGGTCATCGGCATCCTCAGACAGATCATAGGGGCCGATAAGCTGTGGAAGGATTGTGCCTCCGGCACCAAGAACGTTGTCGTAGGAGCGTACCTGACCGTCGGCCCTGTAGGTAATCTCAAAGATTGATTCCTGGCTCCACTCGCCTTCGGGCTTGAAGATGGTGCGGTAATCCGCCACAAGGTCATATTCCGTAGAAGTGATTATCTCCTTCATATAATCAAGGGCCTTGGAGTAACGACTCTCGTCCTTCTGATACATGACAATCTCCGCATAAAGCATATAGGCAAAAGCTTTGGTAAGGTAGCCGGCCTTTGCGTCTGGCTGCCTCATAGGCAGGGCGTCAAGTGCGATTGCACCTTCAAGGTCGGCAATCATCTTGCCATAAACTTCGTCGGCAGTATACTGTGTGCCAAGGTACGGATCCTCAAGGTTTGTCTCATAGTATACTATGTTGCCCCAGAATTTCCAAAGCCAACTGTAGTAGTAAACCCTAAGAAGGCGGGCCTGTTCAAGGATAAGTTTTTCCTCTTCTGAATCAATCTCGCCGGCATCCTTGGTCCATCCGGTATACTGGATAAGGTCGTTGCACCTCTTGACTCCTGAGTAGCCACAGGTCCAGATTGAAGTCATACAGTTAGTGGGAAGCGCCTCAAAATTCATCATGAGGTGCCAGTACTGGTTGTCTGTCTTGCTTTCTCCGCCTACCCAGATCTGATCTGCCATTATGTCGCTCATAATCATGAGCGGATTGTACTGATCGTTTGCCCAGTCTGTCCAGTGAAGCGGTGCATAAGCCGCAACCAGGGCTTCCTGAAGATGGGCTTCTGTAGTGAAGTACTCCTCGATAGGCTGTGCGGTAGGATTCTCCACGGTAAGGAACTTGTCCCCGCAGGAAGATGCGGCAAAGAGAGTGGAAACAAATACGAATGCAGAAAGTATATTGTTGATTTTCATAACTTTTCCCTCCATTGATTAGAATGCTACGCTAATGCCTGCGGTAAAGGTGCGGGCCTGGGGATAAACACCGTAGTCGATACCGAGGGACGTTCCGCCGGAAGCGATTTCAGGGTCAAATCCATGATAGCCGGTTAGAGTGAGAAGATTCTCTGCGGCAACGTAGACGCGAACATTGGAAATGAGGATCTTGCGGGTAAGTGACTCGGGGATTGTATAACCCAGCTGGATGTTCTTGATACGTGCGTAAGAGCCGTCGTGAACATAAAGGTCGGAAGACACCCAGTTGAACTTGTCGCCTATGACAAAGCGGGGAATCCTGTTCGAAGAGCCTTCTCCGGTCCATCGATCAAGCATATATGAAGGAAGGTTGACCGAACGGATATCGGTGCGGCGGGTGCAGTCATACACCTGTACTCCGGCAACGCCCTGGATAAGCATGGAGAAGTCAAAGCCCTTCCAACTTGCCTGGAGGTTGAGTCCGAATGTCCAGTCGGGAGTTCCCTTTCCAATGTATGTACGGTCGTTGTCGTCAATTACACCGTCGTTGTTCAAATCTTTGAAGCGAACATCACCGGGGGCGGCCTTAGGCTGTATAACCTTGATGTCGCCGGTCTCGGGATTTGTCCAGGTATAAGCGGCGATTTCTGCTGCGTTCTGGAACAGGCCATCCGTCTGGTAACCATAGAAGAACGGGAAAGGATACCCGTTTTCTGCACGGGAAATAGTCCCGACACCCTGGAACGAATCATAGTTGGCCCAACCGGTGTCGTTACCAAGCTTGACCAGACGGTTTTTCAGATATGTTGCATTTGCATTGGCCCTGAAATTCCAGTCTCCAACGGAAAGCTTGTAGCCAAGTTCAAATTCAACACCGCTGTTGGCCATAATGCCAACATTGCCGATAGGTTTGCTTTCTCCCACATAGGAAGGGATGGGCATAGTCATAAGCATACCGTCCGTAAGCTTGTAGTAGTAGTCTACGGTAAAGGTGAGCTTGTTCCCAAAGAATCCAAGGTCAAGGCCTACGTCGGTCTGGCTGGAGGTTTCCCAGCGGAGGCTCCTGTTTGCAAGGCCGCTGGCCTTTACGCCGATAGCCTCTGACTGGTCCTTTCCGTAGAAATAGTTGTTATTTCCCTCCGTAAGCACGGTGTAGCCAAAGTTACCGATATTCTCGTTACCGTTCTGGCCCCAGGATGCACGGAGTTTGGCGTTGCTGAGAACGGGAGTCAATCCCTGCATAAACTCCTCTTTCCAGATGTTCCAGCCAAGGGAGAAGGAAGGGAATGTGGCCCAGTGATTATTGGAGCCGAAGCGGCTTGAACCGTCGTGACGTACAGTGGCCTCGGCCATATAGCGCTCTCCGTAGTTGTAACTTACACGCGCAAAGTAGGATGCCAGTTTAGCCTGGGCATAGGGGGCACCCCAACCATTGCGGTCGCCATCGGCCTGGAGACCGTTGGTGTAGTCAATATAGGGCTTGTTGATATCCTTGAGGAATTTGGAAGAGGCGCCAAGATATGCGCCGTTTGAGGCTTTGGCCGACTGGCCAAGAAGGGCGGTGATGCTGTGCTTGCCAAACTCCCTGCTGTATGTGAGGGTGTTTTCAACCTGCCAGACCAGTGAATGACATGCCGATGATGAGGCGTAGGACTCCGTTGCCTGCTGGCTGCTGCTGAGATAGAAGACATCTGAATAGCCGTCGTCACCCCAGAATGAGAGGTCAAGGCCAAGGGCGCTCCTGAATTTGAGGCCCTCGATGATCTGGAGTTCTCCGCTGAATCCGCCCACGAACTTGTGGCTCCATCCCTTTGTCCCGGGGAGGGAGAGAGCGGCCACGGGATTCACCATTTCATTGTATCCGCCGCCGGGGACGGTGTACATCCTGCCATCTGCGCCGTAAAGCATTCCGGCAGCACCGTAAGTTGCAATCTGGTCTGCGGCCTCCTGCTCATTTGCATAGACGTTGAGGATAGGAGAAAGGGCCACGGCAGAACCAAGGGGAGAGCCCCAGGTGGAGTTGGTGGCAATGCCGGTAGATGTAATATAGGCGTAGGAGAGGTTGCTGCCCAGAGTTAATTTATTGAGGAAACTGCGGTCCTTCGTCCTGTCAAATACGTCATAGGTAGTGTTGCTCCTGAGGGTAAGACGGTCATAGTTGGACCTTCCCACATTACCGCCGATGATACCCTTCTGGCTGATATAGCCAAGAGAAAGATAGTAGTTTACCTTGTCCGATGCGCCGCTTACGCTCAGCTCGTGCTGGACCTGGGGAGCATTCTTGAAGAAAATCTCATCCTGCCAGTCTGTGCCTGCGCCAAAGCTTGAAGGATCGGCATACTTGGGAGCCTGTCCGGAATTCATCATTCCCTCGTTCACCATCATTGCGTATTGGGAAGCATTGAGGACACTGAGCTTTTTCCAGGGGCTGGAAATACCATAGGAGAAGTCATAGTTTATCCTGGCTGCTCCTTTGGTGCCCTTCTTGGTGGTAACAAGGATGACGCCGTTGGCTGCACGTGCACCGTAAACAGCGCCGGAGGCGGCGTCCTTCAGGACCTCGATGGACTCGATATCGGAGGGGTTAAGGTAGTCTATACCGCCTTCGATAGGCATTCCGTCAACAATGTAGAGGGGATCGGAATTATTGATGGTACCAGTACCGCGGACACGGATTCTTGCGGCTGCACCGGGCTGGCCTGAAGATGATGTTACGTTAACACCGGCTGCAAGACCCTTTAGAGCATTATCCACGCGCACGGGAGCTGTTTTCCCAAGTTCATCGGATGAGACCTTGGCTATGGAAGCGGTAACTACGCTCTTTTTCTGAACGCCGTATCCCACAACCACAACGTCGTCAAGCATAATGGTGTCTTCTTCAATGATGATGACGGCGGAATCTGAAGCCGGAACCTTCTTGGTGACATACCCGATGGATGAAACCTCAAGAACGGCCCCTGCAGGCACGTTTGAGAGTGACCAGGCGCCGTCGGCATCTGTAACCGTACCATTTGACGTTCCTTCCACCATAACAGCCGCGCCAATGACGGGATAGCCGGAATTATCCTGGACTATTCCGCTTACACGACCCTGTGCATAGGCACAATCGGAAATGGCAAAAGCCATAACAATGAGTAGTGCTTTTCTCATAGAAAAAATTGGTTATTATATCTACAAAATTAATAATTAATCTCGTTTTACAGTACTTCAAACTCAACCGGTTCTCCGGAAGCGCTGTCGCCGGCAACCCATAACTGGAAACTGCCGGGCTCAACGCCGTATTTGCCGTCAAGGCCGTAGAAGGCAAGGTCGCTGACGGGAATGCCGATGGTAATTGTACGGCTCTCCCCTGCGGCAAGGCTCACCCTCTGAAAGGCCTTCAGTTCCTTCACGGGGCGGGCGATGGAGCCAACGAGGTCACGTACGTACACCTGGGCCACCTCCGTGCCTTCGAGGCTGCCGATATTGGAGAGGGTGAACGTTACGGAGATGGTATCATCGGCCTTATAACTGTCCTTATCCAGGCCGATATTTGAATACGCGAACGTTGTGTAACTGAGGCCGAATCCGAAGGGGAAGAGAGGGTAGGCGCCGTAGTCAAGATAATATGACGTGTTGCCAAGGGAGGTCTGGCCGGCCTCCAGGGGAATGTCCTTCATAAGGAGTTCTCCGCTGTAGGGACGCCCCGTCATATTGTGATTGTAATACATAGGGGCCTGGCCCACGGTGCGGAGGAACGTGACGGGAGCCTTTCCGGAAGGGTTCACGTCTCCGGCAAGGAGGTTTGCAAGGGCGGGGCCTCCCATAGTGCCGGGGTGGAAACTGTAGAGCATGGCGTTGCAGTTTTCAAGGTCACGCTCTATTGTGAGGGGACGTCCGGCCATAACGGTTGCGACAACCGGCTTTCCGGCTGCCCTGAGGGCTTTAAGGAGTTCGCTCTGGGAGCCGATGAGATTAAGGTCCGCCAGGGAATGTGCCTCGCCGGAAAGGATGGCTTCTTCTCCAAGGAAGGCAAGGACTACGTCTGCGCGGCGGGCGGCGGCGACGACATCTGAGAAATTGTCGCGCTCTTCACGGCTGTAAGTGAGGCCGGGGACATAGGTCACCTTACCCGGGAAACGCTCCTCAATGGCCTTCAGGGGCGTTACGGTGTGGGATTTCTCCCCGTCAAATGTCCAGGTGCCAAGTTGGTCGTGGGGGGCATCGGCCATAGGGCCGGTGACAAGGATGCGGAGACCTTCCTTCAGCGGCAGGACTCCGTCGTTTTTAAGGAGGATTGCGCTTTCCTCTGCGCTCTTCTGCGCTGCCGCAAGGTGCTCAGGGGCATACTGGACGGCGGCGCCTTCATCTATATTAATATAAGGATTCTCAAAAAGACCAAGTTTCACCTTTACCCTGAGGATATTGCGGACGGCGGCGTCAATCTGGGACTCCTTTACCTCCCCGCGGCGGACCATTTCTTCAAGATGGCCGATAAAACCGTAGGTCATCATATCCATATCGACTCCAGCGGCTACGGCCTTCCTGACTGCGTCCGGGCGGTCTGCTGCAAAGCCGTGATTAATCATCTCTCCCATGGAGTTCCAGTCCGTGACAACAAGGCCGTCAAAACCCCATTCTCCGCGGAGGATATCCTTTACAACATACTTGTTGCCGGTTGAAGGAATGCCGTCGTTGTCGTTGAATGAGGTCATAAGGGTCATCGCGCCTGCTTTTACGGTCGCCTCGAACGGAGGGAGGTAGACGTTACGGAGAAGATGCTCCGGGATAAGGGTGCTGTTGTAGTCACGGCCGCCTTCGGCCGCGCCATAACCTACAAAATGCTTGATGCAGGCAGCCATGGAAGTGGAGTCCAGGGAGCGTCCCTGATAACCGTAAACCATAGCCTCCGCCATACGTGCGTCAAGGTAAGGGTCCTCTCCGCTTCCTTCCGCAATGCGGCCCCAGCGGGGGTCACGCGCAATGTCAAGCATGGGAGAGAAGGTCCAGCGAACGCCCTGGGCGGTTGCCTCAACAGCCGCTACGCGCGCGCCTTCCTCTACTAATGCGGGATCGAAAGTTGCGGCAAGGCCAAGCGGAATGGGGAAGATGGTGTGAAAGCCGTGGATAACGTCACGGGCAACGAGGAGCGGAATTCCAAGCCTGGATTCCTCCACGGCGATGCGCTGGTACTCGTTAACCTTCACGGGATCAACCTCGTTGAGGATAGAGCCCACCTTGCCGTCACGGATTGCGCCGGCATAATTGCTTACCTCGCCTCCTACAGAGATCTGGTTCATCTGGCCGATTTTCTCCGAGAGAGTCATCTGCCTGAGGATGTTGTCCACTCTTGAGTCCACATCATTTTTGGGCTGACCGCAGGAAACGGCCGCCGCCACGATGGCGATAAGCAAAACAGGTGTTGAGGTTTTCATTCCGCGCGTTATTAATTAACTTTCTTCGCAAATTTACCGGAAATGAAACATCAAGATTTCGTTTGTAGTTTTAAAGTAGTGGGTATGGAAAATTAAAGCGCTTTGTGTCAAGCGCTTAAGTTTTTTCAAAGTATGTAAAAAAGTAGTAAGGTTAAAGTTTGTCCGCAAGTTCTTTCACCCTCTTTTCAAAGCCGTCGCGGTCTTCAAGGGCGCTGTTTTTCACGCTCACCTTGTAGTTGTAGATGGTGCTCACGGAGTAGTCCAGCATAGCGGCAATCTTCTTGGAATCGTCTACGCCTAGGCATATGAGGGCGAAGATCCTCAGTTCCGTGGTGAGCCTTCCGGCCGGCGGATAAATACGGCCTTCCTCTTTGAGGAGCGCGTTGAAGCGGTCCGGAAAATCCGGATACATTGCAAGGAAGGTTCGGTCGAAGGTCTCGTAGAATTCCTCCCTGGCCTTTTCCGAGCGGCCGGAGATGGAGAGTTCCTTCAGGAGTTGGTCGGCCTTGCCGTGCTTGAGAAGGTTACGGAAATGATTGTCCTCCGTGCGGATTACTGAAATCTGGGAACTCAGTCCTTCCAGGAAGTTCACTATGTAGTCTCCCTTCACTTTATCGGCCTGGGCTAGTTTGCGGTTGCTGCTTTCAAGGGCGGCCTTGGTACGGGTGAGGTTACGGGAACGGGCCACAAGCATCCAGGTGGCAAGAAGGAGGATGACAACCAGGATGGCCATAACCACCAGGCCCACTATTGCGCTGCTGCGGGCATCGGCCTGCCTTACGGCGTAGGCGTCCTCAACTTCCATCAGGAAGCGGGAGATCTGCCAGGGGCGGAGGCGCGCGTTGTACGCCAGTGCGTCCTCCTGCGCCATCCGGAGGTAGCGGAAAGAGCGGTCCACGTCACTGGGGAGGATGATCTGGGCAACCATCGTCAGCGAGGCGTAGTCACGGACGGCGTTCACAAGGTCGCATTCGGCCGACTGGACCAGCCAGCGCATACGCTCGGGATGGTTTCCGCGCCGATACTCTATCTCGCTCTGGAAATACGCGTGGATGGCATAATCACGGTCCTCCGGCTTCACTCCTGCAAGTAGGAGGGCGCTCACGCTGTCGGCGCTGTCAAGGTTTCCCTCCTCTATATATTTATTGCGGAGGGCTATCCGCCAGCGGGGGCTGTCTTTTGGAAGCAGGCGGAAAAGGGTGGGAAGATAGGCCGATGCCGGGGGGATGCTAAGGCTTTCCACAATGCCGGAATTTCCAGCCATATCTCCGCAGAAATCGTAAAGAACCCAGTAGTATTCAGCCTTGAGGGCGGGAGAAAGGGAAGCCGAATCTATCTGGCCGTAGAGGATCTGGGACGCTTCCAGATAGTTTCCGCCCTTCCCGTAAAGGTGCCCCAGCATTATTGTGGCGGCGTTGTAACGGTCTTTGTCCTTCAACTGATCCCTGGCAATGGCCTGGCAGGATTTCAGGTAATGCTGCGTGGAATCAAGGCTGTAGGAAAAGTATTCCCTGGCCATATTCATCTCCAGTTCATACAGGGCTTCCGGGCTTTTTGTTGTGCCGATAATCGATCGCAGGGACTCAAGGCGGCCGTTCTTACGGGCGTAGTAGATTTCCCGGGAGGCAATGTAGCGGTCCAGTTCCTCAAGTTTGCTGCGGGTTGCGCGGTCAAGGGAAGACTGGGGTTCGCAGGCCGCAAGGCCGGCTAATGCAGCAAGTATAAGAAGGATGCGTTTCACAGGCTTCTGATGGCGTTTTCTATGTCCTCACGCCTTCCTTCCGGGATAACCGGAGTGAGGAAGGATATCATCTGGAGGGACTCCGCTTCCTTTCTGGGAATGCCGCGGGAGCGCATATAGAAGAGTTCGTCCTCATTGAGGCGTCCGACGGTGGCGCCGTGTGAGCACTTTACGTCATCGGCATAAATCTCAAGTTGGGGACGGGTCTCAACCTTGGCTGTGTCGGAGAAAAGGATGTTGTGGTTTTCCTGGAAGGCTTCCGTCTTCTGGGCGTCCGGGGCTACCACTATGGTGCCGTGGAATGTGACGTTTGAAGTGCCGCCCGCAATGCCGTTCACAAGTTGGGTGCTGCGGCAGCCGGGGGCCCTGTGATGCACCAGGATGCGGAAATTCACCTTTTCATCGGCCTTGCAAAGGTAGAGGGCCTTCAGGGAGAGTTCCGCGCCGGGGCCCGTGAGATCCACGCTCACGTCAATGTCCCTGGATTCCCCGGGAAGCACCACGTACTCCAGTTCCAGTTTTTCTCCGGAGAGAACCTGGTAACGCCCTTCAGGCGGCGCTATGTACTTTCCGTGTCCCATACTAGAACTGGTCAAATCCTTCAGACTCAATTGCTTCAATGAGTTCCTTGCCGCCGGTTTTCACTATGCGGCCGTCCTTGAGGACGTGCACAAAATCCGGCTGGACATACTCAAGGAGTTTGTGGTAGTGAGTCACTATGATGGCGGATTTCTGAGGGCTCCGGAGGGCGTTTACTCCATCGGCCACAATCTTCAGGGCATCTACGTCAAGGCCGGAATCGGTCTCGTCAAGGATGCTGAGGGAAGGGTCCAGCATAGCCATCTGGAATATCTCATTGCGCTTTTTCTCTCCTCCGGAAAAGCCCACATTCACCTCACGCTTTGCAAATTCCGGCTTCATCTTGAGGAAGGCCATCTTCTCCTTCTGGAGTTTCAGGAATTCCCCGGCCTTAAGTTCTTCCTGGCCGTTAGCGCGGCGCTTTGCGTTCACCGCAGCCTTCATAAAGGCAGTGATAGTGACGCCGGGAATCTCTATGGGGTACTGGAAACTGAGGAAAAGGCCCGCCCAGGCGCGTTCTTCCGGGCTCATTGAAAGAAGGTCCTTTCCAAAGAAAGTGACGCTTCCCTCAGTGACGGTGTAGCCGGGACGGCCCGTAAGGACCGCCGCCAGGGTGCTTTTACCGGCACCGTTGGGGCCCATAACGGCGTGGATTTCCCCGGGGCCTATCTCAAGGTCCACCCCTTTCAGGATTTCCTTGTCCTCTACGGAGGCGTGAAGATTTTGTATCTTTAAGATCTTATCCATTCTTTCTATACAGTTTGATCCAAGTTATCAGTGACCATATGCCATTTGCAAGGTACAGGCCGCTCACAATTGGCATAAACACGTTGCCAACGCTGATATGAAGGATGAGTTGGGTTATATTTACAAGCAGCCAGGCTATCCAGCAGTCCCATTTCTTGAGGGCCGACAGTAACTGCGCCATAAGGATTAGCACCGTCACCGTGCAGTCAAGGTAAGGATGGGGATCCGAGGGGAAAAGGCTGTCAAGTATCCAGCCCCAGAGCCCCGCTACAAGAAGCACGGCGCTTACGCTCATTATGCGCCAGGGCCAGCTGAGCATACTCACCTTGAGTTCACCCTTTGCAGTGGCCTCTTCCTTCTTGGGATGAGTCCAGCGCCAGTGGCCAAGGATGTTTATGGCAAGGGAGATGGGCTGCAGAAGCAGGCTGGCGTAGAGGTTCCTGTTCCAGAAAAGGAAGAAGAGCGCCGCCGTGTAAAGGTAGCCCACCCAGAAGTTGTACTTTGAGTTTCGGCCCGCCAGGACAACGCAGGTAAGGCCCAATATACTGGATATCAGGTCTATCAGCAGCACCGGGTGGCCGGCAAGGGAGAATATGACGGTATCCAGCATTATCCAACAGAGCCTTCAAGTGATACCTGGAGGAGTTTCTGGGCCTCGACGGCAAACTCCATGGGGAGACGGGAAAGGACCTCACGGGCATAGCCGTTCACAATGAGGCCCACTGCTTCCTCGGGGTCCAGGCCCCTCTGGTTGCAGTAGAAGAGTTGGTCCTCGGAGATCTTTGAGGTTGTGGCCTCGTGCTCCACCGTGGCCGACGGATTGGCGCTCCGGATATCCGGGAACGTGTGTGCGCCGCATTTGGAACCAATCAGGAGGCTGTCGCACTGGGAGTAGTTGCGGGCGTTCTGGGCGCCTGCCCCCATTCTCACAAGACCGCGGTAACTGTTCTGGCTCACTCCGGCCGATATTCCCTTGCTCACGATGCGGCTCTTGGTGCCGCGGCCAAGGTGGATCATCTTGGTGCCTGTATCGGCCTGCTGATGATTGTTAGTGACGGCTACGGAATAGAACTCAGAGGACGAAAAATCCCCTTTCAGTATGGTGGAAGGGTATTTCCAGGTGATGGCGCTGCCGGTTTCAACCTGCGGCCAGGAAAGGTGGGAGCCTTCTCCCTTGCAGATGCCGCGCTTGGTCACAAGGTTAAGGATGCCGCCCTTGCCGTCTTGGTCTCCGGGGTACCAGTTCTGGACCGTGGAGTACTTTACATCGGCCCCTTTTTCAACTATTATCTCAACCACGGCGGCGTGAAGTTGCTGATCGTCTCTCATTGGGGCGGTGCAGCCTTCCATATAGGAGACGTAGGAGTCTTCATCGGCAACAATCAGCGTGCGCTCAAACTGGCCGGTGCCGCGCGCGTTGATACGGAAATAACTGGAGAGTTCCATGGGGCAGCGGACGCCCTTTGGAATGTAGCAGAATGAGCCGTCGGAGAAAACCGCGCTGTTAAGGGCCGCAAAGTAGTTGTCACTGGCCGGCACAACGCTTGCGAGGTACTTGCGGACAAGGTCCGGGTGCTCTTTCACGGCCTCGGAGAAACTGCAGAAGATGATGCCTTTTTCTGCCAGGGTCTTACGGAAAGTTGTGGTGACGGAGACGGAATCGAATACGGCATCTACGGCCACGACGCCGGCAAGGACGTCGCGTTCCTTGAGGGGAATGCCAAGTTTATCGAAGGTTTCGGCAAGTTTGGGGTCTATCTCCTTGGGGCGGTCCTTGTCCTTTTTGGGAGCGGCAAAATAGATGATGTCCTGGAAATCTATCTCCGGCATATCAAGATGCGCCCAGTCCGGCTGGGGCATCTTTTCCCACTTATGAAGCGCATCCAGTCGGAATTCAAGGAGCCACTGAGGCTCTTCTTTACGGGCCGATATCATACGCACGATATCCTCGTTCAGTCCCTTGGGGATGAACTCCTGCTCCACGTCTGTCACAAAGCCTTCCTTGTATTCGGCCTTGGTGAACTCATTTATGATATCATTAGGCATAGGAATACAAAGATAACACTTTATTCTTTCCCTTTCACAAAAATCATGGCCATCAGGGGCAGGGCAAGGATTGCCATTGTGGCGCTGATGGGAAGGTAGATGCCAAAATTGACGTACTGGACCACAAGATAGGTGACAAGAAGAAGGCCGATACCCATAGCGCTGCTGATGATGTAGTGCCTGCGGATATCCGTGCTCTTGCAGATGAGGCGGCTAAGGTTTGGAACGCCGAGGGAAATGAAGCCGATGGGGCCGCAGATGCTCACGGCACTTGTCACAAGGCACATTATGGCTAGAAGGAGCCAGGCCTTGTCACGGTTCGGGATCTCTATTTCTTCCTTGAAATGACGGGTTAGCCGGCCCGCCTGCCACAGGGCTACGCCAAGGCCCACGGCAAACAGGGCCAGGGAGAAAATGATGTCTCCGGTGGTCACTCCTTCAAGCCTGAAATTGGCCGCACCCCAGAGGTAATACTGCTTCAGAAGGTCTCCTGTGGGCGCATTTGTAACCACAATTGTTCCAAGTGAACCGATGAAAGTGCCGAAGAGAATGCCAAATGTGATGAGTTGCTGGGTGTTAACTTTAAGCGTCACAAAGTAGCAAACCAGCGTGCATATAAGCGTGCATATAAAACTCCCGACGGTAAGGGAGCACCAGCCGGACATTGTAGCCGCCGCGGCGCCAAGGCAGGCCGCAGAGCCAAGGCCCAGCGAATACACGTCCCCAAGTTGGTTTCGCCAGAGGTATTGCATCTGGATTCCGCCAACCGGCAGGGCTATTCCGGAAATAAGTACGTACAGAAGACTTAATAACATAGTGCAAAGATACACGAAAAATGATTAACTTAGCGGTATGAAAAAACTATTGACCATCATTGCCGCCCTTTGCGTGGCGTTTTCGGCCTTCGGCCAGATAATAGAGACCCATACCCTCCACAGCAACATTCTGGACACAGACCAGAACTACAACGTGTATCTTCCTGCAGGGTACAATCCCGCAAATCATTACCCCCTGATAGTGCTCCTTCACGGCCTCTCCGACGACTACACCGCCTGGCAGGACCGTGGCCGCGTGGACTGGGTGGCAAACGAACTCATTGAATCCGGAGAGTGCGTCCCGTTTGTGATCCTTATGCCAAACGCCGGCAACGCCAACATCCACGCCTACCAGAACGGCTATTTCAACGTTCCCGGATGGTCCTATGAGGATTTCTTCTTCAAGGAACTCCTTCCGGCCGTGGAGGCCAAGTTCAACTGCGGCGGCAGTAAAGGCCAGAGGGCCATTATGGGCCTTTCCATGGGCGGCGGCGGCTCCGTGGTGTATGCCCAGCATCACACGGATATGTTCTCCAGTTGCTATGCTATGAGCGGCTGGCTGGACAACGAGAAGAGAGAGGTATGGGCCGATATCCCCAAAGGCAGCAAGTTCCCCGCAACGTCCAACTCCGTTGCAGATAATTCGGCCATAAAATACGTTAAAAAAGCCACTCCGGAAACCCTGGAGCGGCTTAAAACAGTAAAATGGTTCGTGGACTGCGGAGACGACGACTTTATCCTGTACCTTAGCCTGGACTTCTACCGCGCCATGCGTGACGCCGGCGTTCCGGCGCAACTTCGCGTGCGTGACGGTGTGCACAACTGGGAATACTGGCACCTCAGCCTCCGCTGGGCTCTCCCCTTTGCGTCCAGGAACTTTAGCATTTAGTCCCCTTCAGTTCCCCAAGCGCGGTAAGCGCCGTTACAAGGTAGCGGCGGGTAAGCGCGGGCTCTTCTTCACCGGTGACCAGAATGCCGTTGTCAAGGGCGTAGAGTTCTCCAAGCAGTTTCTCTATGAAACTCTTGTAATTGAAGCCCATCAGGGTCTTGTCACCGTTTTCAAGGACAAAGAACACGGGACCGTAAACTTCCTCGCCCACAATGAGGGTGCCGGCGCGGTTCAGTTTTGGATCGGCCCAGTAGTCTTTATTTGCGTAAATCATAATGAGGCTCCATCCGCCGCTGAGGCCAAGTTTGGAGTTGAGGTAGTCAAGATTCTTTGATGTCCTGTGGAAGCGGAGGGATTCTGCATCCTGGAACCACGCAAAGACCTTGTCCCTCACCTTGGCCTGTCTGTCGTACTGGACAAAGCCCACGTAGCCGTCGCAGATACTTTCATTGACGCGGCGGTAACTGATTGTCACGCAGGTTTGCTGGTCCAGTTTGATGTCGCTTTCATTCTGTGCGGAATTTGAAGAGGATGAGCCGCCCTCAAGGTTGTGGTCCGGAAGACCGCACTTTTCCTGGATGTCCCAGTAGAGGCTTTTCTCGTTCTCCTCAAGGTTTCCGTCGGCCACGATGGTCTTCACAAAGAAGTTGGAGGTCCACTGCTTTTCCACGGGGCCGAAAGCGGCTATGTGCTGAAGGGCAACCTGGGGGGCCATCGCCATCCCGTCGTTGATATACTGCTTCAGGAGATCCTGCCGACCCTCAAAGTTATACTGGTCTGTGATTGCTTTCACAATAGCCTCCATTTCGTCGTCGGAAACGTTTCCATCGGCGTTTGCAAGGTGAACTGCCAGGCAGATCACGGACGCAAGGTCTTCGTAAGATAAATTTAGTGTTGCCATAATGTGTTAGTATCAATTGTTTTATGCAAAGATAGCATTTCTACACAAATAGCAATACTATTTGCAATTATATGTCCAATTTCTACCCAAAACGGAATAATTGATAATTAATATCTAAGGAACCTGTGGCTTGATAAACCTGCAGGAGGCTAAGATGAGAAGAACTAACGGCTTATTTTAGGCCGATTGGCTCAGCGATTAGGATTATCTATGCTTTCCGTGCTTGAAAGTGCGGGTGATGAGCCCAAAAAAGTCACACCACCCGCAAAAATGGCCGTTATTTGCAGGAGATGTGCCCAAAAATGTCACATCTCCCGCACCTATGACCGACGCGTGAGATTCGGAGGCCGAAGGCCGACTAAGCCCCTCCCCGAGGGAGGGGTTTGGGGTGGGGTAATGTCGAAGACAAGGCACAAGAAAAGGCAGCTTCGGCTGCCTTTTCTTGTGCCCAGAGCGGGAATCGAACCCGCACGGTATTGCTACCACAGGATTTTGAGTCCAGCGCGTCTACCAATTCCGCCATCCGGGCAGGGATGGGCCCAAGCGGGCCGCCAGATTGGACTGCAAAGTTATTGCAAAATCCTGAATTTGCAAAAATTACTGCTCATCGATGCCTGCGGCCGAATAGGAATCGGCCAGAAGGTGGGTGGACATCTTGCGGCGGGCAAGTTTCATTCCCCAGAAACAGAAGAGAAGAATTACGATGGAAATTATTCCGCTCATTTCAGGCGTTACAGCAGACTGCATTGCAATGGTGTCATAGATGCCGTGAGCCAGGACGGGATACAGCCACATCTTGATGCCGGCGCCGGGAGCACGGTACCTGTCAAACCAGTTAAGGGAATAATAATAACCCATAATCACGGCAAAGCCAAAGTGGCCCGGAATAGCCGTAAGGGACCTGCCGATACCAGTCGTGATCCAGTCCGACCCAGCCGCAAAGAGGTACTCGATATTCTCAAAAGCCGCAAAGCCCATACCCACGCAAACGGCATAGACAATGCCGTCCATACGCTCGTCAAAGTCACGGCATTTCCTGAGAAACAGCCACAGGCAGAAGAGTTTTGCCGTTTCCTCCGGGATTGCCGCGCCAAGGAAAGCCGTGCGGACCGCACCCCAGAAAGACGTTATCTCCCGCGGGAACGCCCCCATCCACATAAGCGGCATAGAAATGAGAAGCGACGCAAAAACGGAAAGCCAGCCGTAGAAAAACGCCTTAACTATGTTCTTCACAGGCTCCCTCTGGAGTTTATCCTGCTGATAAGTATAATAAACCAGGATCAGGGCGGGCAGCACCGCCAGCGCTATAACGTGTAACATATGTGCAAAGTTAGCCTATTTTGCCGATTATTGGTGCGCCTTCCGGTATTTCAGGGGCGTCTGGCCGTCGTGGAGAAGTTTGAAACGGGTGGCAAAATAGCGCGGAGAAGAATACCCCACTTTCTCCGAAATGTCTAATATTGAGAAAGATGTGGAGGAAAGAAGTTCCTCGGCCATTGCCATACGTTTTTCTTCAATTACCTCCGCAACACCCTTGCCGAAAGACGCGTTCATCTTATAATAAAGCGTGGCGCGGCTCATAGCCATATGGCCCGCAAGGTCCGACACACTGAGGCCCGGCTCCGTGATATGCTGCTCTATGAACTCCTCCACCTTGGAAGTGAAAACGATGTCCCGGGCCTTGAGTGCTTCCTCCAGGGCGCGGACACGCCGGCGGCTGAGCCTGTCTATCCCGAAGAGGGCGGCCGCGACAAACAGCACCGCATAGAGAAGGAGCATCGGCACGGAAAGATACCACGGCCTTCTGATATGGATCCTTGAAACAGTCTGGGGCCTGCTCCACGTGCCGTCCGACTTAAGATAAGAAACAAGCAGCCTGTAGTGCCCGGGCTTCAGTGCCGGAAGAGATATGGACTGATCGAAAGAATCCGCGCTCACCTCCGACGAGCCCTTCAACTGATACCTGTACAGTACGCGTTCAAAAGGGTCTGCTCCGTCAAGGTTAACGGAAAGGGATAGGGAAGGATAGTTGTACGGAAGGCTGATAGAAGAAAGGGACTGGTCCTTTAGTTCAATCCTTCGCTCTTCAGGGTCCCCGAAATAGCAGTCCGAACCTATCTCCACAAGGCCGGCGTTGCCTCCAAGATAAATGGATCCGTCCTGCGCGCAGGTTCCGGAAACAATCTCGTTGGCCGGGACGCCTCGGTTTTCCCCCGTCACTTCAATGACGCCGTTCCGGCTGAGGAAAAGTGTATTGTCGGCCGATATCCAGAGGTTGTCCGCGCCGTTGCTCTCAAGCCGGCTTACTCGGGAGAAAAGGCCGGTGTTAACCTTCTGTACCTGAGAACTCCGGGGGTCGAACGAATAAAGCCCGTAGTTGGTGCCGAACCACACCATTCCTCCGTGATAGACGGCCGTGTTGATGCTCCCGGTTCCGGCGTCAACCCTGTGAATCAGGTTAAGTTCCATCGACTCAAGGTCTATGGTGAAAATGCCGGGAGAAGAATACGCATATATGGTTCCGCTTCCTGAAACCCCTATCACAAGAAGTTCCAGGCCTTCTCCTTCAGTTGTATCCTTGAACTGGTAGAAACGCCTTGTGCGGGGATCGTACAGATAAGTATTGACCGCCAGAAACAGCATCCGGCCGTCAGGGAGCGTATAGATGGAAGGAGAGTTGCTGTTGAAGCATTCCTCCGCATTGGATTCCCTGTCCTTAATTATAAAAGGAGTGAGGCGGAAAGACTTCCTGTCCATCAGGAAATATCCCCTGTTGTAAGTGCCTAGACAGAGGCTTCGGGAATCGAAATCGGCCAAAGCGGTTACCTTGAGACCGTCCTTTCCGGCAAGGCAGGTGAGCCCCTCCGACTGATTGTAACGCCATATACCGCTGCCGTCCGTTCCAATATAGACATTGCCGTCCTCAGATGCAAGGAGGGAAATGATGACGTTTTCAGCCTCCGGATCCTTACCAGTAAGCGACAGCGCCTTTATTGGGGAGAGTTTCAGGCCAACCAGACCGGAACGGACGCTTCCCACCCATATATTTCCGTGGCGGTCAGGGTACAACGTTGTGACGGAAAGGGGAATACGGGCCCCGGACTGCGCCAGTTGCCTGTCAAGAGGAACTATCCTGTGAGTCTGAAGGTCCATAATCCATACGCTGTCTCCGTCAAAACCCATCCACAGGGCGCCGTCAAACACCATAAGGGCAAGAAGAGGCTCTGAAGAAAGGCCGCCTTCCCCTCTCTGGAGGGTATAGACCTCCTTCATCTCCGTAAGGGAGAACCCCACAAGCCCGTAATTGAGGACGGAAAGGTACAGCGTATCTCCGTCTATGGCCGATGCCATCACAAGGTTTCCGTCAAGGTGCGGAATTTCTATTTTCTGAGTCCCCTGAGGAGTATGGACGGAAAGGCCCTCCCTCCTGTCAAGGGAATAGAGGGCTCCGTTATGATAGAAAAGCGAAAGGTAATCAGTGTAAACGTCACCGTCTTCTCCGGAAAGGGCGCCGGTATCATAAGAATAGTATTTTAGGCCGAAGTGCGCCCCGAACCAGACGCCTTCCGGCGAATCCACCGCGCAGGTAACCGTGCTCTCGCTCTCCTGGATAAACTGATCCCCCGCCGGATCATACCTGAAAAGGCCCTTGTCCGTAGAAGTCCAGAGCGTTCCGCGGCTGTCACAGTGCAGCATATAGATATATCTGCCCTGCCCGTAATTGTCCTGCCTGCCGATCACCGTGCGAAGTTCCCCGTTCCTGTACTCGTTGAGCCCGAATCTGGTACCTATCCACAGGGCCCCTCTGTCGTCATAAGCGACGGTGGTGACGGAAGACTGGGACAGTCCGTTTTCAATGCCTATCTGCTTGCAATAGAAGCCATCTGCAAACAAACTCCAATTTTGCAGCAGAAGGATGAATAAAAACAGACACTTTTTCATTACGTATATGCTGAATTCTAATTGGAAGTGCAACGACTTCCGAAGTCAAAGTTATAAATCTTTTTGAAATACTCCAACGGGGTGAGGTAACCGAGTGATTTTCTGGGCCGGTGGTTCAGCTTCCATTCAACCTCTGCGACATACTCTTCCGTCAACTCGTCGAAGTCCATACCTTTGGGGATGTACTGTCGTGCAAGCCCGTTCGTGTTCTCGTTGGCCCCACGTTCCCAGGAGTGGTATGGCTTTGCAAAGAAAAACTGGATGTCCAGCCCCTTTGCTATCTCCTTGTGTCTCGCAAACTCTTTTCCATTGTCAGCCGTTATCGTGTGTATAAGTTCCTTGTAGGGCTGCAGTGTCTCTATCGCCATCCGAGCCAGAGGGTCGGCTTCTTTCCCCGTCAGCTTTCGGATGAACACGATCTGCGTGCACCTGTCGTTTATCGTCATCACGGCGCCTTTGTGGTTCTTGCCGATGATTGTGTCTATCTCAAAGTCTCCGAAGCGCTGCTTCTCGTCGACCTCGGGAGGTCTCTGCGAGATGTCGACCCTGTCGGCTATCTGTCCCCGTGACTTGTATTCATTGCCTCTCTTCCCCTTGTGGCGGCCATGATGTCTGAGGTTCTGGGCCATTTCGGGATGTCCTCTCCGCTTCTCAGCCCACACCCACTTGTATATGGTCTCCTTGCACACCATCGGCTTGCCATCTCTCTTGTAGCGTCCGGCTATCTGCTCCGGACTGTACTGTCCGTACACTATCAGCCTCCTTACATCACGCTTCATGTCATCCGTGAACTTGATGTAGTGAGGCCTCAGCCTCATCCGCTTCTCATACTTGCGCTGGGCAAGATCCCATCTGTAGGCATGCTTGCCTCTCCTGTCACAGTTCCTCTTCACCTCACGGCTGACCGTGGCCTTGCTCACTCCTATTATCTCAGCGATGGCCGTCATGGTCATCGGTGCTTGCAGCATCACAGATATTGCGTACCTTTGCTGCAGCGTCAAATGCTTGTACTTCATTGCAATCTTTTGGTGGTTCTTAAGACTGCAAAGATACATCTCTGATGCAGGAGTCTGCCTTCTGGCAGGCTCTTTTTCTTCCCCCCCCCGGAGGTTATCTCCCGTCAGTTCTGCGGGGAGCTCCGGATAATGGCTCTCCTCGAACTGCCGAGGATAACCTCCTGATGCATCCTAGCAGTCAGACTTCAAAAGTTGCACTTTCAACTCGCTTCCGCGTATAAATGTTTGGACAAAGTTAGACTTTTTTTGGAAATAATGGTCACTAGTTTGATAAAAGGATTCGCCAAATTTGCATTAACCGAACCAACTAATAATCAATCCAGTATGAAAAAACTGTTAGTTTGTGTCCTTTTAGGCGCGGCATTTCTGCTCCCCCAGGTCCTTCTGGCCCAGGGCGGAAATGACACCGGAGGGCGCAAGATTGTGGTCAGGGGAACGGTCACGGACAAAACCGGAGAGCCTGCAATAGGCGCCAGTATCCTGGAAGTGGGAACCACCAACGGCGTGATCACGGACCTTGACGGCAATTTTGTGATTGAGACCACCCCCGGCACCACGCTGGTTGTATCCTGGATAGGATACGCAGACTACACTTTCCAGGCCCGCGCCGGCGCTCCTATACGCATTGCGCTGGAGGAAGAGGCTCTCCTGCTTCAGGAAACCGTTGTCACTGCGTTCGCCACCCAGAAAAAGGTGAACGTGACAGGCGCAATCACCGCCGTCACGGGTGACGACGTAATCCAGGCGCCGGTAGCCAATGTTTCATCGGCCCTGGTGGGTATCACCCCCGGCCTCAGCGCCGTGACGGTGTCCGGTGAACCCGGTCAGGATGCTGCCGATATAGCCATCCGCGGTATCTCCTCCTATTCCGGAAGCACGTCTCCCCTCATTGTAATTGACGGCATCGAGCAGCCCACAAGGCAGGCTATGAGCATCCTCAACGGAATGAACCCCAACGACATTCTGGGTATAAGCGTGCTCAAGGACGCCTCCTCAACGGCAGTGTACGGTATCCGCGCGGCTAACGGCGTTATAATTGTCACCACCCGCCGCGGCCAGCAGGGACGCCCCAAGGTGAGTTTCTCCGGAAACTTCGGCCTCACGGGCGCAACCAACGTGCAGCGCGGCCTTTCCTCCTACGAATACGCCCTGTTCAGGAACGAGGCCATCCGCAACGAGGTAGAAGGCTACGGCAGCACCCCGCTGCAGAATTACCTGTTCACGGACGACGACCTCTGGAAATTCCAGAACAACAGGGACTTCACCCCCGCGGAGGTTGACGCCATGACCTGGCTCACGGACGCCCAGAAGCAGAGCCTCAAGGACAGCCCCGCCCTTTACTACGGCACCTCCGACGCCTACGCGGAACTCTACAGCCGCATAGCGCCGCAGTGGAGCGCCAACGTGAACGTCTCAGGCGGTACCGAAAGGGTGAAATACTACGTCTCCCTCAACTACTTCGACCAGCAGTCCATCATGCAGAACGCCAACTACTTCGGCGTCCAGACCGGCTCCCGCTACCAGAGGTACAACGTGAGGGCAAACATTGACGTGGACCTTTTCAAGAACACCACCCTCAGCGTGAACACCAGCGGCCAGTTCGGTTCCACAACAGGCCCCGGCACGGGTTCTCTCTACAGCAGGTACAGCGGCATAATGCAGATAATCTATGAAGGAAACCCCTTCACAAACCGCAGCATGATCCTGGACGACAAACTGATTGTGGACTTCGACTACCCCCAGAACTCAGTCCAGGAAGGCCTCCACAAACGCACGGACAACGAGATGACCGGCGGCTGGCTGCCCGCTCTCCTGAGCCGTTCCGTGGGTACCACATCAAATACGCGCGTGGACGTGACCATGCGTCTCCGCCACGACTTCTCCTGGCTTCTCAAGGGACTTGACCTCCAGGCCAGCGTCCGCTACCAGGAGAACTACAGCAAGGTTGCGGTCCAGTCCTTCGCAATCCCCCAGTACCGCGTTCGCCGCAGCATCACCAATCCCAATGAACTTGAATTCTTCGGCGGCACGGTGGGCGCAGACGGCTATTCCTCAGGCTCCTGGGGCGGTATGAGAGACTTCTATGCCGATATAGTCCTCAACTACCAGGGCAACTTCGGGAAGCACAACGTGGGCGGTCTCCTCCTTGGCCGAGCAACCAAGTACACGATGCCCTCCGACAGTTTCAACACCCCCAGCGGCCTTATCGGAACATCGGCCCGTCTCACCTACGACTACGACACCCGCTACCTGCTTGAACTGAACTTCGCGCTCAACGGCACGGAGAACTTCGCCGCCGACAGAAGGTTCGGTTTCTTCCCCGCGGCGTCGGCAGGTTATGTCCTTACCAACGAGCCCTGGTTCCCGGAGAACCCCTGGCTCACCTTCTTCAAGATAAGGGCAAGTTACGGCCTTGTGGGTAATGACCAGATCGGTGGCAAGCGCTACCTCTACCTCCCCGGCACATACCAGATCAATATGGGCCCGGGAAGCCTCACAAGCACCACCTCTTCCGGTTCCCTGCAGAGTAACTACTACCAGTTCGGAACCAGCACGGGCTCCTACAACACCATCTACACCGGTTCTGCGGAAGGCGCGCTGGGTAACCCTCAGGTAACCTGGGAGAAATCCGAGAAGATAAGCGCCGGCCTTGAGACCAAGTTCTTCAGCGACAGGCTCTATTTCAATGCCGATTTCTTCTATGAGAACCGCCGCGACATCCTCACAACGCTTGGCGTAATCCCCGTGACCTTCGGCGTTCCTTCCTGGGACACCGCAGCCGTTAACGTGGGACGCGTCACCAACCGCGGTTATGAACTGGTGCTTGGCTGGAATGAAAAGCGCGGAGATCTCCGCTACTACATTGAAGGTAACGTCACCTACGCCAAAAACACCATAGAATATATGGCCGAGGCCCCCAACCCCTACGACTGGATGAACCAGACAGGGCACTCCATCGGCCAGTATTACGGATACAAGACCGACGGCTTCTACGACACCCTCGAGGAACTGAACAACCGCCCGTACTTTGCGCAGAGCGCAGGCGCCGTAACCCTTGGCGACATAAAGTACGTAGACCTTGACGGCGACGGCGTGATAGATTCCAAGGACCAGGGCCCCATAGGCTATCCCAACAGGCCCATGATGAACTTCGGCGGAAAGATCGGCATAAGTTACAAGGGCTTTGACCTCAAGGTTGTGCTCTCCGGTACGGCGATGGGTTCATACTATATTGCCCGTATCACCAGCCCGTTCTTCAAGAGGGCCGGAAACGCCTTCCTGTGGCAGTATGAGGGCCGATGGACTCCCGAAAAAGTGGCCGCCGGCACTCCCATCACCTACCCCCGCGCAGTGTATGACGCCAGCCAGGACCACTACGACTTCGGTCCCAAGAGCCAACTCTGGGCGCTGTCGTCTGACCACCTGAGAATAAAGAATATAGAACTGGGATACACATTCCCGGCAAATTCCCCGTTCCTCAGGAAGGCCAAGATCTCCATGCTCAGGATCTATGTCAACGCCAACAACGTGCTCACCCTCTTTGACCAGATGAGCCGTTACGGAATTGACCCCGAAACCAAGGACAACCTTGGCGGCAGCGAAGGAAACATATCCTACGTGTTCCCGCTCACCCGAACCACCAACGTGGGTGTGAATATTAACTTCTAAACGGACAGGGATATGAAAAAGATACACATCATCGCAGCATTTAGCGCAGCCATCCTTTCAGTTACCGGCTGCAACCTGTTCCTGGAGATGCCGGAGGTAACCGGAAGCGTTTACCTTGAAGATGTATTCTCCAACCGGAAAGATACGGAAGGAATGCTCTGGAGGGCCTATCACCGCGGTCTTCGCGAAGGCCTCCCGGAAGGCTGGGCCATCAACCACGGCACCCTTGCCTCCCTCTCCGGAGAAATAACCCGCGGTTACAGTTGGCACGCCGGCTATAACCTGGTTGTGAACGGCCCCACCACCGTTCTGGACGCCTCAGGGCAGTTCCAGGGCGCGCCGGCCAACTTCAACGAAAACTGGGAGGTGATCCGCTCCTGCTGGATCATCATCTCCAACATAGACACCTGCCCCGAAATCTCCCCAGAAATGAAGGAGTATATGAAGGGTGAGGCCTATGCCCTTATCGCATACCGTTATGTAGGAATGTTCCAGCGCTGGGGCGGCGTTCCCATCGTGCGTCAGGCCAACAATATGACGGACGACATAAACTTCCCCCGCGCATCGGCCCAGAAGACTCTGGAATTTGCCCTTGAGATGCTCCAGGAGGCCGAAAACCGTCTCCCCGACACCTGGACTGACATTGAGCCCGGCTGCGGAGACAAGTGGGAAGGCCGCATCACAAAGGGCGCCGTCCTTGCAATGAAGGCACGCCTCCTCACCTTTGCCGCACGTCCGCTTTTCAATGCCGACCAGTCTTACGCCAAGGAGTTTGGAATGGCCTACAGTGCCGATTCCCTCATCTGGCTGGGCGGAAAGGACATTAACCGCTACCAGACCGCCATTGACGCCCACCTGGCGGTGATCAACTGGGCTAAAGCCAACGGTAAACACCTAATTTTCTCCGCCGGAGAAGGCAACCGCAACTCCTTCGAGCAGGCTATTGACGACTACGGCCGCGGAGTGTCGGAACTCAACGGTCCGGAGACTCTCCTTGCCTTCAAGGTGGAAAGTGACCAGCAGGTTTACAACAACATGACGGAGGGCTACAACTGGAGCGCCTATGTGGACGCCGGCGAGCGTTCCCTCCGCGGTGTCCTTACCAACTTCGTACGCCTTTACAGGGATACGGATGGCAACGACATTGACTGGCCCGTAGTTGGAGAGGCGGCCCCGCGCCCCATCGCCGACTTCGCAGCCAATATAGACAAGATAGAGCCCCGCTTCAGGGTGGATATCTGCGTTCCCGGCAAATTCGGCCGCTCCAATGACGGCGACGCCAACTGGAACGAGGGTATCTGGTATATGGGAAGCCTCACCTCCAGCGCAGAGATTGCCGCAAGCATGTCCCGCGCCACCGAGGGCCGCTCCATAGGCGTTCCCACCAAGTTCTACTACAAGGCCGGCGCCCGCCGCTGGCTGGAGTTCCCGCTGTTCCGCCTGGCAGAGAACTATATGTCCCTTGCCGAGTGCTACAACGAACTTGGAGACGATGTAAACGCACGTAAATACCTGAATATCATCCGCAACCGCGCCGGTCTCCCGTCTGTGACGGAAACGGACCAGGCCAAACTGCGTGAACTGATAGTGCGTGAAAGGGCCCTTGAGTTCTTTGAAGAGAACCAGCGCTACTACGACGTAAAGCACTGGAAGCATCCGGATATCGGCACCAAGATCCTTGGCGGCCCTATGACGGAGATCTCCTTCCTCACAACGGACGGAGCCAACACTATGGCAGCCCTCATTTCCTACTGGGACGCCTACTCCTACACAGGCTACTGGCACCCCAAGTGGTTCCTTGAGCCTTTCCGCCAGGATGAGGTGAACAAAGGCGTCATAGCCCAGAACCCCGGTTATTAACAGATAAATCCGTGAAGCAATGAAAAGACATTCCATTATAGCAGCTTTGGCAGGACTTATCCTTGGATCCTTCAGCGGATATTCCCAGGACCTTGCCAACTTTACGGACGCCCTTGAGGGCAAGTATCCGGGACTCATCGTCATCCGTAACGACGGAACTCCGGGCGCCGGCGCCGCGCATATGATGATACGCGGAATAGGCTCCTACGCGCAGGGGACGGACATAAATACCCTCAAGATATTCGTGGACGGCTTCGAGGTCCAGCAGGACTTCATAAGTTACCTTTCCCCGGAGGAAATAGAGTCCGTGGTAATTTGCAAGAATGCGGCCGATCTTGCCGAATACGGTATGAACGGCGCCAACGGCGTGCTTGCAATAACCACAAAGAGGGGCTCTGAAGGCGCTCCCGTGATTACGTTCAAGACTCGCGGAGGCGTCCAGATGCCAATCAACGTGGCAAAGCCCCTTGGCTCCTACGCATACGCCCGCCTTTACAACCAGGCCTGGAGCAACGACCACGGCCGTGAGTGGGATCCCTACTACGACTTTGAGGCCATGAACGCCTACAAGGCCGGGGAAGGCATTGACGTGAACTGGTACGACGAAGTTTTCAAGCCAGTCACGGGTTATGCCGACGGAAGCCTCTCCATCCGCGGCGGCTCCCAGAACGCCAAATATAGCGTAGTTCTGGATTATGCCAACCAGCAGGGTTTCCTCAACGTCAGGAATACGGACCGCACCAAGAACGTTTCCTTTGTGAAATACGGCGTGCGCACCAACCTGGATATGAAACTCAACGACATCTTCACCGTAAGCGTGGACCTTGGCGGACGTCTTGAAGACCGCAACCGCCCCAATTACAGCGTCTATCAACTAGTGAACGACGTAATGAGTTATCCGTCAAATATTTACCCTATATTTGACAAGGACGCCACGGATCCCATTTCCAACTTCTCCGGTACGGCGGTTTACCCCAACAACCCGGTAGGCTCCCTTGCCGGACAGGGCTGGACCACGAGCCGCACCAAACTGATGCAGGCCAACTTCAAGTTCAGGGAAGACTTCGGCTTCCTTCTCCCGGGCCTGTACCTCCAGGAAGGCTTCTCCTTCTATTCAAGGACAATAGGAAATACTGCCAAGACAAACACTTACGCCCGTTACAGCGGCGGCGTTCCCCAGACTGCCGATGTCTCCACCTACATCCGTTCCAACGGATACTGGAGTTCCGGCAAGGAGCGCTGGATGCAGGGTAATGTGATCCTTGGATGGGACGGGGAGTTCGGCCTTCATAAGGTAGCGGCCAAACTTGCCGCCAACATCTCCGATTTCAACGGCAGCGGCAGCGCCTTCTACAACTGGAAGTACCGCTACGCCAACTTCACCGCCAGGGCCGACTGGTCTTATGACAACCGCTATGATGCGGGCCTGGGCCTTTCCGTCTTCGGCTCCGACGCCTACGCGCCCGGAAAGCAGTTTGTTCCCTATCCCACCGTTTCCCTTGGCTGGAATGCCTCCAACGAGGATTTCCTGAAGGGAAGCCAGGTGGTGAACAGGCTCAGGGTGAGGGCATCGGCCGGCTTTACGGGCGCCAGCGAGGCCTACGTTGGGATTGAAGGATTCGAGACCAACGGCAGATACCTGTACCAGCAGTACTACACCTGGACGGGCAGTTTCGTCCAGGGTATGGGTCCCAACTTCGGCGGCGGGGCAAGCGGCATCCGCCCGCTGTTTGAAGGCAACGCCAATGTTACTGCTGAAAAGAGCCTGAAGGCAAATATCGGCCTTGAAACAACCCTCTGGAACGCCCTTACAATCAATGCCGATTACTTTGTGGACTACCGCACCGGCATCCTCACAAGGGACAACACCCTTATGGACTATAACGGCGTCCAGGTGGCTTACTCCAACCTTGGCCGGATGATAAATCAGGGCGTGGACGCATCCTTTGTGTTTGCAAGGACAAGCGGTCCCGTTGACTGGAGCGTGTTTGGAAACATTCTCTTTGCAAAGAACAAGGTGCTTGAGATGGGAGAAATCGGCACCAAGTACCCTTACAACGCCGCTACGGGCCTTCCTTACGGCACCAGGATGGGTCTTGAAAGCATCGGCTTCTACCAGATCAAGGACTTCGACATGGACGGAGAACTGAACATTGGACAGCCCGTTCCCCTTTACGGCGCCATCCAGCCCGGTGACCTCAAGTACAGGAACCAGGACGGCGACGAGTACATTGACGACACTGACATTGTGAGGATAGGCAATCCATCCTATCCTTCGCTGGTCGCCAGCCTTGGGGCCCAGGCCCGGTTCAAGGGCTTTGACCTTTCCCTTCTCATCACCGGAAGTGCAGGCTCCACAGTGAACCTTCTTGACTACGACGAATGGAAGCCCTTCCTCAACTACGGAACGGCATTCGAATGGGCTCAGGGCGCCTGGGTATACTACCCGGAAGCCAAACTGGACACCAGGAACACGGCCACATATCCCCGTCTTTCCACCGGACAGAACGACAACAACTACCGCCTGAGTTCCTTCTGGATCAAGGACAACGCGTGGTTGCGCCTGCAGGAAGTGGAACTGGGTTACACCATTCCCGTCAACAGCAAGGTAATCAAGAACTTCCGCGTATGCCTCACGGGTTATAACCTCCTCACACTCAGCAGCCTTCTGAGCAAGTACAAGATGGACCCGGAAACGGTCAATTACGGATATCCCGCTTCAAAGGCGGTCAACCTGGGACTTCAAATCAGTTTCTAAGATATGAAGAGGATTTACATCATACTTGCAGCGGCGCTTTCAGTATGCGCCTGCTCCAAATTCCTGGACACCCGCACGGACGTGTTTGACACGATGGACAGGCTTCAGACCCGTTCCAGCACGCTCACAAGTTTCGCCTATGCATATTATACCCCTATGGGGAACGGCTTCAACGTGATTGACGGGAACCTCTTTGCCAGCGCTTCCGACGAAGCCGAGCAGGCGGCGCCTACGTCCGAGGCCCAGACCTTCAACAGGGGTCTTCTATCGGCCGATCTTAACCCGCTTTCCTACAAGTACACCAACTGCTACGAGGGAATCCGCGCGGCGCGTTTCTTCCTGGAATACGCCAAGGGCGGGGAAGATTTCCTTGCGCTGAACAGGGACACCAGCACGGTGTATAACCCGGACGGCACCATCTACAGCACGGAGCAGCCCAAGGCCTATAAGCGAGACTGCATAAACCTTGGATGGCAGAGGGCCGAGGCCTACATCGCGGAGGCCTACTACTACGGAGAACTCCTTAAGATGTACGGCGGAGTTCCGCTTCTGGACCCTGAGACCGGCATTGCCCGCCAGGCTTCCTACGACGAAGTTGTGGCGCATATAGTGGACCTCATCGACAGCCATCTGGATGAACTCAACCTTGACTGGAGGGTGGCCCTTGACCCTACCGCCGAAAACGCAGTTGCAGACGTCACAAACTGGAATTTCCGCGACGAGACAGGCCGATGGGACCGCACGTCGGCCCTTGCCGTCAAGGCCCGCGTGCTCCTTTACGCGGCAAGCCCCCGCAATAACCCTATGGACGATGTGGAGAAGTGGGAAAAGGCTGCGGAAGCGGCAAATGACGTCATCCAGATGAGGAAGGCGGTCTTTGCAAAGGGCTTCGGCTTTGGCGAAGGCGCCCGCACTTATCCCGACTGGCATATGCCCGTTAACAGGGACTACGGCAACTACTTCATAAAGAACAACGCCACATCGGACACCGAGTCCATCTTCCTTATCCGCCAGGCGGCCGGCAGCGCCCCGGAGGCGGCCAACTATCCTATCGGCACCCGCGGCGGAAACAGCGGCGTCTGCCCTACACAGAACCTTGTGGACGCTTACGAGTATGTAGGCCCTGAGGTGCCGGATCCTTACGCAAACAGGGATCCCCGCCTTGCGGCTACAATTGTCTGTAACGGCAGCACCTGGAACGGCAACGTAATTGACGAGTCCAAGGGAGGCGCCTACGACTCCCGCGTTGCAGGAGCAAGCCCCACCGGATACTATCTGCGTAAGTTCCTGGCCCCCAACCTCAACCTTGTGGAAGGCGGCAGCACAGACCATATCTGGCCGCTCTACCGCTATGCCGAGGTCCTTCTGAACTATGCCGAGGCTATGAACGAGGCCTACGGTCCAGATGCAGATCCAAAGGGTTACGGCATGACCGCAAGGCAGGCCCTCACGGAGGTACGCCAGAGCGCAAGCACTTCCCTTCCCGCCGTTACGGCCACGTCAAAGACGGATTTCCGTAACGCCGTGAAGCAGGAGCGCCGCGTGGAACTGGCCTTTGAAGACCACCGCTACTGGGACCTTCTCCGCTGGAAAGACGCCATGACGGTCCTCAACAAGGCCATCAAGGGCACTTCCGTCAGGAAGAACGAACTTGGCGGCTTCCAGTACAGTTATCCCACGGTGGCCTACCGCACCTTCTATGAGCGCAACTACTACTTCCCCTTCACCCGCAAGGAAATTTCAAACGGAGGCGGAGCAATTACCCAGAACCCTGAATACAATTAGCGTATGAAAAAGATATTTCCTGTACTACTGACGGCGGCGCTCATTCTTGGCGCCTGCAAGAAGGAAGACGCAACCAAGGACTACGGTTTTGCCAAGGTTTACATACCTCAGGCCACGGTGACGGGCATAGACAACTCCTATCCCATCCCGCTGGGACCTTTCGGCCAGAACTCAAAGTACACCTGCTCCTATGATGCCGCCAGCGGCAAACTGGACATTGCGGTGGGCGTCATCCGCTCCGGATACTTCGCCGTCCAGAAGGGCTACAGCGTATCCCTTGGGATATCGGCCGATCTCACTGCGGCAAAGGTGGCCGAAACAGGCGGCGTGGCCCTTCCTGCGGCCGTGTGCACCATTCCCGGCACCATCACGGTTCCGGACGGCGAGAGCGGCGCTTCCGTAAAGGTGAGCGTGGACCTCAAGGCCCTTGCCGCCCAGAGCGCCACCTTCAAGGACGCTGAAGGCTATAAGAAACTGGTCCTTGGCCTTGCAATTTCCAACCTGCAGGGGCCTTCAGACTATTCCCTGGCCGATTCAAACACCTCAGTTGCCATTATCCTTGACCTTGGAAGCGAATACTGGACGGATGACGTCCGCGCTCTCTTCCCGCTTGAATAACAACCATTAACCAATTATATTACACTATTATGAAAAAAGTTCTTTACTTTCTTGCCGCAGCCGTTTTTGCAGTAGCAATGGCGGCCTGCACAAAGCCCGCTGCCGGCGGTGACGACAACACCCCCGGAGGAGAGCAAACCGCTGCTTCCCCCAAGGCCGACTTCGACTATGCAGTGGACGGACTGAAGGTGACTTTCACCAACAAGAGCACCAACGCCACCGCCTACAAGTGGGATTTCGGCGACGACGAGACATCAAAGGAAGCCTCTCCGGAGCACACCTATGCAACCGGCGGCAGTTATTCCGTTAAACTCACCGCCGCAAACGCCGACGGCGAGGTCTCTTCCAAGGAAGTCAGAATTGACGTTGCAGGCGCCCCCAAGGCCTACTTCACCTTTGAGGCCCAGAAGGACCGTGCAGGAAAATTCGGCCTTACCGTAAAGTTTGACGCCACCGCATCCCAGAATGCAACCAACATTACCTGGGAATTCGGCGACGGCGTAACCACCGAACCCGGCACCGACTTCAAGACCTCTCACACCTATGCCGAATACGGCAAATACACCGTCAAGGCCGTTGTAGTAAACTCCGCCTCTGCAATGGACACCTATGAGGCCGAGGTTGACGTAGTTGCTTACAACGAACTCCTCCAGGGCGGCGGTATGGAAGAAGACGACGCCAAGTACTGGACTGTAGTGACCGACTTCGCTTTCCCTGAAGGAAACTATGACGCTCCCGATGAGAACACTCCCGGCTGGCTGCACCAGTTCGGCTATTCTGAAGATCGTCCCAAGGGCGGAAACGGCGGCTGCCTCCGCTTTGTCAATAACCAGGTTCACGATCAGGCAAACAACTTCAAATTCTATCAGGCAATTGAAGTTGAAGAAGGCGACTACCTTGAGATTTCCGCTCAGATGAAATGGGGTGAAAAGACCAATGACTGCGGTCTGCTGTGGTTTGGTATTGCCGAGGCCGAAGGCGACGTAGGTAAGGATGGCACCTCCGTGGTTGAAATGTTCAACTACTGGAATCCCGACTGGGACAATATCGGAGGCAATTCCATTCTCCCTATTGACGGAGGTTTCGAGGCAAATGCCGATTACATTGCCGACAACGCCGCCAGAGAGATTGGTTATTCCAACGCCGGAGAGCCCGTTGCTCATTATTGGGCCCAGAAGAGCGGAACCGTATACTTCTATGTGGATTATCGTTCCGTCTGGGGCACTTGCTTCGGTCCAAATGTTATTATCCTCTTCGACGAACTCAGCGTAAAGATTGTTCCCGCACCCGAGGAAGAGTAATTTTTCAGGGACAGGGCGGCTGACCCCGCCCTGCCTCTCCAAGGTTAAATAATATAAGGAAAGATGAAAAGACTTTCAGCAATTCTAGCGCTGTCGCTCCTTATCCCGGCAGCGGCTATGGCCCAGGACCCGGATTCCCGTTTTATGGGTGCCTTCAAAGAGGATTTTGACGCCGCAAAGCCGCAGTATTTCAGCGGCGGAAACGCCCCCAGGCTGTTTTTCGGCGTGCCTTCCCTAACGGAAAAGGGAACTACCGTGATGCTTGAGCGCATCCAGCCAACGGACCCCGCAGGCGCGGGAAAGGGCCCGGAAATATCTTCCACCAAGCGCACGCACTTCGGCACTTATTCGGCCCGTCTCCGCGTCCCCGACGTGAAGAAGGCGCAGCCAAACGTTGGCGCGGTTGTGGGATACTTCACATACCGTTTTACCCAGGGGTTCGGCCTTTCGGAGATTGACTTCGAGTGGCTAATCGCCGATCCTACCATTATTTATCTGGGCACCTGGACAAGCGCGCCCAACAATGTAGGTAACCTCCAGAGGGTTGGACGCACCGTCAACCTTGCAAAGGGACAGATCCTGTACACAAACTACAGGTCCTATCACGACGGCAACAAGAACCACACCTTTGCAAGCGACGACGACGCTGCGCTGTCGCCCCGCACCATTCCGGCAATTTCCGGATACAATGCATCAAAGCAGTTCTATGTTTACGGCTTTGACTGGTTCCCCGACAGGCTTACCTGGTGGATAGAGCACCCGGAAACCGGAGAGAAGGTTATCCTCTGGGACTATCAGGGCACAACGCCCAACTTCTCCGGCATTCCGCAGCCGCCCACAACCTACCTTATGAATTTCTGGCACACCAACGACTGGTCCGTGGATACCAACCCCCAGTCAAAGGAGGCTCCCAAGTATCCCTATTGCCTGGAGGTGGACTGGATGAAGTATGAACCCTACGATGAAATAAACATCAAGTGGAGGGAAGACAATGGATATTAATAGGTTAATGTTATTGCTGGCGCTTGGGGCGGCTGTTTCCTGCAACAGCGGGAAATATCCGCTCCCGGCTCCGGAAAAGCCAAAGCCGGAGGTGCCGGAGGGTAACCAAGGGGAGTCTGGAGACGACAACCCCGACGGTAAGCCGGACGACGGCACTCCGGACAACCCTCCCGTTACCGTAACGCTGATGGATGCCTTCAAGGAAGACTTTTCCGGGGAACCCGGCAACGGGCTCACCCTGGATGCGGGAGGAAAGGATTTCCGCTGCTTCCCCGGTTTCCCTTCGCTTACTGAAAGCGGCTCCACAATCCTTATGCTAAGGCTTGACGCAGCAAAGGATGCCGGAGACGGAATTAAACTTACCTCTACGGATTATGTGCACTTCGGGAGTTATTCCGCCCGCGTGAGGCTTCCGGACGTGAAATCCGTACAGCCCGGCCTTGGCGCCAGTGTGGAATTCGGCCCTGAAGGGGAAGGCGTGGTCATTGACGTCGCGTCTCCTACTGTTGCGGGCGTAAACACTGCCTCAAAGTTATGTATCATCGGCCTTGACTGGAGTGCCGATAAACTTGTGCGGTGGGTGAAATCTACGCCCTCCGGAGACAAAAAAGTAATTGAAGAGGTAACGGAAAACGTGCCCCAGGACCCCCTGAAACTTGTTTTCAGGTATTATCACACGGACGGGGCGGCGGCAAACTACCCCTACGAACTTGAAATTGACTGGATAGAATATAGCCCTCAAGAATAATGAAGCGCTGCTCAACAATTTGCCTTGGCCTGATGCTTTGCGCTCTTGCCTTCGGCCAGGAAGCACCCAAGTTCCACGGTGCGTTCAAGGAAGACTTCTCTGAAGATTCTTCGGAGTACTTTGACTTCAATTACAGGCCCTCAGGGGAGGATTTCCGCTATTTCTCCGGATTTCCGTCACTCTCGGAGGAGGGCACTTCCGTGATGCTTTACCGGATGGATCCCGCAGATCCCGCTGGCGCCGGCCGGGGCCCGGAGATCATCTCCAAGGACTACACGTTTTACGGAAGTTACAGCGCCCGCATCAAGATTCCGGATCCCCGGGAGATTCAGCCAAACGTTGGTGCCGTGGTGGGGTATTTCACCTACAACATTGACAGGGAGTTCGGGCAATCAGAGATTGACATCGAATGGCTTATCGCCGATCCCAGAATCATTTACGTCGGTACCTGGACGGGTAAGAGGGGCGCCCATAACCGCGTTGGCCGCATCATAAACCTCGCTACAGGAGAGATCCTGGAGACCATCTGGCGCTCTGAGGTCCGCCATAAGGACGGCAGCGTTACGCGTGTTCCAAATACTGCCTTCAAGGGCCGCCAGAACAAGCCTTCACGCATTGAGGCCATTCCGGACTACGATGCATCGGCCCGCTTCTACGTGTACGGCTGGGACTGGTATCCTGACCGTATGGTATGGTGGATGGAGCACCCCGAAACCGGTAAAAAGATAATCCTCTGGGACTACAAGGGCAAGAAAGTGTTCCCGGACCAGCCTTCAAAGACCGGCGTACCGTGCCTCAAGAGCAAATACAGGCTCAATTTCTGGCACACCAACAACTGGCCTGTGGAAACCAATCCGCTGTCCATTGAAAAGCCGCTCTATCCCTACGAGTTGGAGATTGACTGGATGAGTTACACTCCCTTTGACAAGTACAATCCGTATCTGAAATAGGCCGCCGGCGCCAGGCCTTCCGAAACTTAAACCGCACCACCCTGCCCTACAGGCTATTCTGAGGCAGGGAGGTGTCTTTTACCCCCTTGCACGGAGGTGGGGTAAACGACAAAATCGGCCTTATACGGCCTAAGCCGCGTTTTAACTTTCGGACAGTTCGACTCTCTCGGTTTGGCCCTTATTTAACACTTTTTCTCATACTTCCAAATTCTGGCAAGCCTTGCCAAAATATGGTCAGCGCTCGCATATTTCCAATCTTTGTAACGGAGGCCCGATTACAGGGTTTCATTACATAGAGTGGTAGATTTTCTATTCTATGTGTTTGTATTTAATAGAAAAATAACTATTTTTGTGCGCCTATGAAATATGACGAATTCCATCGGCTAATTGTAAAAAATGGATGGATATCCATAAGACAGGCCGGTAGTCACGTGATTTACAGGAAAGGACAGAGGACTTACCCGGTTCCATATCATCAGGGAAAAGAATTGGGCAAAGGGCTGGAAAAGAAAATCAGAAAAGAAATGCATTTGGTATGACAACAATTGAAGCAATTATCGAAAGGGCCAAAGACGGCACTTATACTGTCTATTGCAAAAATGAGATTTTTTCAGGTGCTGGAGCCAGCATTGAATCGGCAAAGGAGGATATGCGTAAACAGATGGCTTTCTATAGAGAAACTGCCATTGCAGAAGGTTTCAAGTATCCGTCTTTTCTGGATGGTGACTATGAGGTTTCTTACCGCGTAGATATGCCTAGCCTGCTTAAATACTATATTGAGCAGGGTATCTTTACGCTTTCCGGAGTGGAAAAGATGACGGGAATCAACCAGAAACAGTTGTGGTCATATCTGCACGGCACAAAACCCCGCGGGGCCCAGTCGCGCAGAATGGAAACGGGGTTCCGTCGCCTTAAGGAAGATCTGGATTCGGTGTTTATGTCGGCCTGATCCTACAGCGCCAGGTCCACCAGGCAGATGGCGGCCATGGCTTCCACGATGACCGGAGTGCGGAGGGCGAAGCAGACGTCGTGGCGCCCGCCAACTCCGGCTTTCGCTATGCTGGCGGTGGGCTTGAAGGCCACGCGGAACACTACGGGATTGCCGTTTGTGATGCCGCCGTTTACCCCGCCGGCGTGGTTCGTGACGGGCGGCTGAGGCCTGTTATGACGGCCGCAGCAGTGATGCTCACCGCCGTCTTGTTCGCCGTGGTGGCAGCAGTGGTGCTCCTCACCTTCCTCGTGCTCTCCGTGGCAGCACTCGTGATCAGGGTCATCGTGATGGCAATGGTGACCTTCCTCGTGTTCTCCATGGCAGCATTTATGCTCCGGGAAGAGGTCTATATGCTCCGATCCGCGCATCCTTGCGGCCTCAAAGCCGTCTCCGAACTCAATGCCCCGGACACCGGGAATAGCAAACACGGCGTGGGACAAAACGCCCTCCACGCTATCCCAGAAGGGTTCTCCAAGGCCGATAGGAAGGCCTTCCACCACGCATTCAACCACTCCGCCAAGGGAATCGCCATCGGCAGCAGCGGCCTTAAGGGCCTCCGGCCATTTCTCCGCGTCAGTGAGCCCGCCAACCTCCTTAAGGACAGCATTGAACTTGGCAAAATACATCATCTTTTTGGCAATCACGCCGGCTGCAACAATGCCCAGGGTAAGCCTGCCGCTGAACTGGCCGCCGCCACGGGGGTCGTTGTAACCGCCGTACTTGAGATTGGCCGTGAAGTCCGCGTGACCGGGCCTGGGGTTCTTACGGAAAGCCTCGTAGTCCTCCGAGCGGGTGTTTTCGTTGCGGAAAATAACGGTAAGCGGAGCGCCCGTAGTATGGCCCTCATATACGCCTGAGAGGATTTCGGGGGCATCGGCCTCAATGCGGGGCGTAGTGCCAAGCGCACCGGCCTTCCTTCTGGAAAGGTCCTGGGTGAAATCTTCCACGCTCAGGGGAATGCCCGGTAAAACGCCGTCTACAGTTACGCCGATAACCGGCCCGTGGGACTCTCCGAAGATACTTACTCTGAATTTATTGCCAAAAGTATTCATAGTCTTTCAAACATTTCATTGAACTGGGGGAAGGACTTGGCTACGCAGTCAACATCGTCTATTTCAACGGGGCTGGAAGCGCCAAGGGATGCAACTTTTAGCGCCATCACCATACGGTGGTCACCGTGAGAGCGGAACTTCCCGCCCTTCAGGAGGTTTCCGGAAGCGAGCCTCTGTGAGAGCCCCATACCGGTGATTGTCATAAGGTCTTCATCAACCTCTACCGTAACGCCCATAGCCTCAAGCATTTCCACTATTGCCGCGGCACGGTCCGTTTCCTTGTGGCGGAGCCTTTCCACCCCCAGGAGTTCACTCTCTCCGGGGCAGAACGCCGCCAGCACCGCTACTATGGGGAAGAGGTCCGGGCAGTTGTTAAGGTCGGCCTTGAACGGGCTCAGGGGTGCCCTCATTACGTGAAGGCTGCCGTCTTCCAGTTGCGACATTGACGCCCCGGCTTCCATCAGGATATCCATAATGGAGATATCGGCCTGGAGGGATGCGGTGTCAAGCCCGGTCACCTCAATGTCTCCAAAAACGGCTCCCGCAACAAGGAAAGGGGCGGCGCCTGACCAGTCGGCTTCTATAGCAAAAGATGCCGCCTGATATGCCTGAGGGCCCTTTATGCGGAAATTAAGGCCCGTACAGAGCGCCCAGTCCTGGGTTTCAAGGAAATCGTCCCCGCCCTCCATTTCAGAGCCTATCCTTATGCCGAATTTCTTCAGGACATCCACCGTTATGAAAAGGTATGGAATGCTCTTGGGCTCATGGACGTAGAGGACGGATTTTCCGCCCGCAAGAGGCAGCGCGGCAAGAAGACCGGAGATAAGTTGGCTTCCGCCCTTGCCGGAAACGTCTGCGCGCCCCGGAATAATGGGCCCAGACACGCTCAGAGGCAGATAGCAGTCCGATTTCCGGGCCTCTGTAACATCTTTGTTAACCGCCTTATTTTCGGTATTTTGCCCCTTAACATTTTTGTTACTTTCAGGGTAAAGGCGCACTCCGTAGGCAGCCATGATGTCGTGAGCCCCCGTCAGAGGCCTTCCAAGCAGGGTTTTTTCTCCAGTCACGCGGACAGGACTAGCGCTGAGGACGGAAAGCAGCGGCACCATAAGCCTTGTGAGAAGACCTGACTCTCCGGTATGGAGTTCTTCCAGCTTCAAAGTGCCGCCGGAAGCGCCAATACCCTCAATTTCAAGTTCGCTGCCGTTGATATTTACGCGCGCGCCAAGGGCTTTTGCCACGGAAATGGCGCTCTCGTTGTCCCCGCATGGGGAATAACCGCTGAGATGTGACACCCCGTGGGCCAGCGCTGCCGCCACAATGGCCCTCTGTGCAAAACTTTTGGAGGACGGCATTGGAAGGGCCGATGCCTTCACAAAGCGGAAGTCTCCGTAGAGCGCTTCCCTGAGGCTGGACCAGGTCCACTGCCCGGGGGCCGTGGCCTCTTCTTCCGTAAGGCAGGCGTATGTAAATGGGGATCCCTTGACAAGGGCTTCAAGGCGGGACTGTCTCCCGGCTTCACCCATACAGAAGGCCACCAAAGAGCCTGGCTCTGCGCTGTTGTATAAGGCCGATACAACGCCCCAGTCACTCTCAGAGGCCGCCATCACGGCAACCTTCACTATCTCTGCACCAAAGGTTTTTGCCCTTTCAACAGTGCTTTCAAGAACGGAAAGAGGAGGCGTGAAGTCATAATTATGGTATGAACGGATGAGAACCGTGCCCCATTCCTGGCAGGCCTGGCGGATGCGCCGGCCAATGGCCGCAGGGGCCTCCATTTCAAGGTCTACGTACTTGGCTCCGGCCTTGATTGCACGCTCCAGGATCTCCGGGGCGCCGGGCTCTTCGGAGAGCCTGCAGGTGGCAATGAGGGGGACGTCGGACTGTGAGAACAACTGCTCTATCTCTTCGTCGGAGAGAGCGCAGCGGTCAAGGCGTATTTCCGCCATCTCAAGGGATGGCAGAAGCGCCTGAATCTCAGAGAATTCCTTATTCTGTATACTTACGCAGATCATCTTCTTTCACTGTGGTGATAACTGGCTGGCCAATGCCTTTAAGGAGAATGAACCGGCCGTCTTTCTTGTCTTTTTTCATTGCGGCGGCAAGTTCATCAATGCCGTAGGGGCAGTCCGTACGGAGCCCCACGGCGTCAAAATCGGCCTTGAGGCCCGCTGCAAGGCCTTTTGGAGCCAGTCCCAGGCCTTCGGAGAGCCTTGCGGCAAGGATTATTCCCATCCCCACCGCCTCACCGTGGGCTATTGTGCCCTCTGAGCAGTGCTCTATGGCGTGCCCAAACGTATGGCCAAGGTTCAGAACCGCCCTCTCTCCGTGCTCCAGAGGGTCCCGGCACACTATATCGGCCTTGATTGACGCCGCACGGAAGATTAGTTCGTCCGGGATTTTGGCCGAAAATCCGGATGAAACGGCTCGGGCGTAGGCATCGGCATCCCCAATCAGGAAGGTCTTGAGCATTTCAGCCAGGCCGCAGCGGAGTTCCTTTTCCGGGAGCGTCTCCAGCACGGAAGACGTCAAAAACGTGAACTCAGGCATATGGAAGGCCCCCAGCATATTCTTGTAGCCGTGAAGGTTCACCCCGGTTTTGCCGCCGATTGCGGCGTCCACCTGGGCCAGGAGCGTGGTGGGGATGTTGGCGTAACGGATGCCGCGCTTATACATGCTTGCTGCAAATCCGGCGATGTCCGTTGTGATGCCTCCGCCAATGGCAAGGACCAGCGCGCCGCGGGATGCATCGGCCTCCAAAAGGCGCTCAGTCACCCACACCGCCGTTTCCATGGTCTTGCGTTCCTCGGAGGTTTTAAGGCCGATAACCGCCTTCACGCCTCCAAGCGCCGCCGCTACAGCAGCCGCAACGTGCGCCACGTTTTCGTCGTGCACAACGAAGATTTCCTTCTCTCCGGCAAGCCTTGCGGATACATCGGCCACTTTCTCTCCGCGTACTATGACAGTATCATTATTCATAACTTACAAAGATAGCTAAAAATCGGCAATATCCTCCCTGGCCGGGAAATAGTTGATATTCAAGCTATAACGCAAACTCGGGTGCACTTGCAGGTGCACCCGGGGAATTATAAGCATCTGATTTTCAGTAACTTAAGAGCCAGGGCTATTTCTTGAACCGGCCGAACAGGGATTTGAGGCCGCTGGAAATGGTGTCACCAATGTCGCTGAGCTTACCATTGATTTCATCAACGGCATCTCCTATGGCACCAAGGTCAATGCCGCCGCCGCCCGTTGCAGCAAGACGGTCCAGGCATTCCTGGGCATACTGACCATAGTAATTCTTGGAGTCCACAGATACCTGATACCAGTACTTGGCCTTGGAGATGTCACGTCTTGTGCCCTCTCCGTTCTCATACATTTGGCCCACAAGGAGCGCAGCCCATCCCTGACCCTGCTCTGCAGACTTTGTAAGCCAGTACATGGCCTTGTCATAGACCCGGCGATCCAAGTAGATCCGGCCCAGATACAGCTGGCAGGAATCATTGCCCATATTTGCACCGCGCTCCAGATACTGCATGGCCAGAGGATTGTTCTCGTCCTTTATCATCCATGCGTAATCCGACATAGCCTCGGCGTCTCCGGCATCGGCCAACTTCTTGAAATTATCCTTGGCAAGCTGGAAGTAGTGGGCCGATGCCTGAGGGCTATAGAATCCGTAGGATTTGGCATCGTCGCTCACAAGGATATCTGACAGTTTTTTGGCAGCTTCCGGATGGCCGTTGTTGGCGGCGGCAATAAGGTAGGCGAGTCGATCCGGCTGCTTAAGATGGTCCCAGAAGCGGCCATGGTTGTAAAAGTCGTCAACGCTCAAGCCAGGCGTTATCTGAACGCTCAGAACTGCCTCCATATACTCTCCCTCCTCATATACGGCGATCCCCAGACGATCCAGCGCTTTCTTGGCGTCTTTTCCGTAAGCGTTTGTGGTTCTGGCCGATTTTTTATACCAGCGGACAGCCTCATCCAAATTGGCGGGAACGCCTTCACCTTTTTCGTACATTTCTCCAAGGATGAAGGCCGACCATCCCTGGCCCTGGGCGGCCGATTTCGTGAGCCAGTCAACAGCTTCGGCAAACTGCCCTTTGTGGCGGAGAATCTGGCCCAGCCATAGCTGACAGCCGTCATGTCCCTGCACGGCGCCAGCCCGCGCATATTGTTCGGCCTTCATTATGTCGTTAGGAATGAGCCGGCCTTTGAAAAGCTGAAAAGCCATATCGCTTTGAGCGGGCGGATAACCGCCATCTGCGGCTTTCAGAAGATGAGGCACTCCCTCCTCATACGCCTTGTCCTCACAGCATTGTTTCCACTTGTCGAACTCGGCCTTTACATCCGGGGAAATTGCGGGGGACTGGGGTTTGGAAGGTGGTTGCGGCGACGACGATTTCAGTTTCATAAGGTCGTCCAGAAGATTACTGTTACTCATGGCTATGTGTTATTATGTGGCACTTATTTGTAAATATAGTAAAATTAATTGAAAATCAATCAAATACTACTGTAACATAAGCCATGAAGCGGACGGGGACGCCGTCATATCTGGCCGGTTTCCACTTGGGGGCGCTTTTCACTACGCGCACGGCTTCGGCGTCAAGGGCAGGCGAGGCGCCGCGTTTCACTTGCACTTCCTGCACTTTGCCGTTGCGGCCTATCGCGTAATCCACTACCACTGTGCCCTTCTCTCCGCTTGCGGGGCGCTTCACATGCTCATTGACCCATTTGGAGAAGGCCTTGGGAGCATCATTACCCTCGTGACCCTGGAAGGAAGGCTGCCTGTCAAGACGCTCTAAGAAGGTTTTTCCGTGCTCGGGACCATCGGCCTGTGAGAGGAGAAGGGCATCCTTCATTTCCTTGGTCTGGCCGGCGTAAAGAAGGAAGCGTCCTTGAACGGTAAGGGTGTCCCCTTTCATTATGTTCAACATTGAAAAACTGGCCTTGGGCTCCTTGGGATCCATAATTCCGTACACCAGCATGGTGCCTGTGCGGTCCTTGAGGTAAAAACTGCCGCTGGAGGCACTGCGGATCTTACTCACAACGCCGCTCACAATATATGAAACGGTGTCTTTGGGGGAAACTTTCAGGAACTCTTTGACCGTGAGGCGTTTGGGCTGGGCGGAAAGGCTAAGGCCTATAACCGCTGCCAGAATTATAGCAAGGACTTGTTTCATATTATGGATAGTAACTTGTCAAAACTGTCAATCACGTAGTTTGCTCCGGCGGCGGAAAGGGCTTCGCGGGAGGAATTGCCAAACGTGACGCCGCAGGTAACGGCCCCGGCGCCAAGCCCCATCTGTATATCCACGGGCATATCCCCAACAACAAGGCACTCAGGGCCGGCAAGGCCAAAGTGTTGAAGGGTTTTAAGCACAGGCTCCGGGTGAGGCTTTGCGTTCACAACGTCCTCGGCGCCAAGGACATAGTCAAAGTACGGCGCAATGCCCATCCTCTCAAGGAAACTCTTCAGGGAATCTGTCTCACGGGAAGACGCAACGGTAAGGATGTAGCCTTTAGAATGAAGGCTGGCCAGCGTCTCCTTCACCCCCGGAAACAGCGCAGGAACCATCTGGGGCTCATATTCTGCAAACACTTCACGGTATGTCCGGAACCACACTGGGATGTCTTCCTCCCGGACTCCCGGATTCATCACACGCAGACCGTCGCGTAGAGGAATGCCGATAGTTGCAATTATGGCGCTGTCCGGAATCACCGGAGCGCCCATCCGCCGGCGGGTCTCGTGATTGCACTTCAGGATCAGTTCCAGGGTATCTCCAAGCGTGCCGTCAAAGTCAAATACGATAAGTTTTGTCATAGCAGTTTCTGATAGGCAAGGCGCGGGGCGCCATCGGCAAGATAAATGATTCCGCAATAGGTGAAGCCGTAACTCTCAATGCAGTGCTGCATTATGTGGTTGTCCCGGTGGGTGTCTATTCGGATGTTGGGATCACGCTCAAAGCACCAGTCCATAATGGCCTGGAAAACCCCGTGGACTTCCGGGACGCTCCCTATCCTGTGCACAACATGGTACGGGAGGGTGTCTTCAAGCCAGGCCCCGCCTTCTATATAACTATAAGTAGGTTCCGGCGAAGGGATATAGGCAAAATAACCAACTATACGGGCGGCATCAACCACAACAAAGCCGTGGCCGGAGGAAATATCGGCCTCAACAACCTCACGGGAGGGATAGCCGTTAACCCACTGGCCGGTGTTGCCGCTTGCGCGCATAATGCCCTTGGCCGCATCCAGAACGGTCATTATGGACGTAAGGTCCTCTGTATAAGCACAGCGTACAGTCATTCGCAAACACAAAGATACGCATTGTGCAAGTATTTGGCAAATATGCTAACTTTGCATATAAAACTAACCACTATGAAGCACTCAATAATCACTGCCGCGCTGTGTTGTATCACGTTGTTTGGATGTAATACAACGCATTTTTGGAAGGGGGCCGATATTGGCTGGGCCACCGAATACGATGCCAACGGCCTGAAATTCTACAATAACAACGGGGAACAGCGTGAATGCACCGCCCTTATGAAGGAACTGGGCCTGGACGCCGTCAGGTTCCGCGTTTGGGTGGATCCTTCAAAGCACGGAAACTGGAATTCAAAGGAGGATCTTCTGGTCAAGGCCCGCATAGCAAGGGACCTTGGAATGGCCATAATGGTGGATTTCCATTACAGTGATTTCTGGGCCGATCCAAAGAAGCAGAACATCCCCGCCTCCTGGAGCGGAAAGCCCTATGAAGAGGTTAAGGGCCTCCTTGCCGCCCACACGGAAGACGTCCTGGGAGCGCTGAAGGCGGAAGGTATTGAGCCAAAGTGGGTGCAGGTTGGGAACGAAACCAGTAACGGCTTCCTATGGAGCGTCAAAGGTGACTGGTGGGGAGACCCTGTCCCGGATTCCCTGGGGCGGGTTACCATCCTTGAATCTATCGGCCATCTTAGAAATAATCCTCAGCAGTACGCAGGGCTTTTCAGCGCCGGTTACGATGCCGTGAAGAAGGTGTTTCCAAAAGCCCGCGTCATAGTACATCTAGACAACGGCTTTGACAGGAATCTTTACGACAGCAACCTTGACACCCTCCGCAAGTACGGCGCAAAATGGGATATCGTGGGGATGTCCCTCTACCCTTACTGGGCCCTTGATTCAGGCCTGGAAACGGATGAGGATGAGACTATTACGCACGGGATAGAGAATATCGGCCACATCTGGGAGAAATACCGCACGCCCGTTATGATTGTTGAAACGGGTTTTGTGGTTGACGAGGATCACCCGGAGGTTATGGAAAAAGGACGCGACGGGCTTGGCCGGATTATCCGCGAATCCCGCGCCACAGGCCACTGCGAGGGCGTTTTCTACTGGGAGCCGGAGTGCCGTCCGGGGCAGTACAAACTGGGCGCCTTCACGTCTGACGGGCGCCCCACCGTTATTATGGACGGATTTAAGGAATAGCCTACTGCATATCCCTCAGCCGCACGTCAATGCCGGGAAGAAGCGCCGGCAGCCCGGAGACATCCGTCTGGGAGAAATGGTAAGGTATGAGGACCTTAGGGCCGATAACCTTAGCCGCATTCACGCACTGCTCAACCGTCATGGTGTAGGGCTGATTCACGGGGAGGAAGGCAACGGAAATGCCTTTCAGGGCGGCCATTTCAGGGATGTCTTCAGTGTCTCCGGCCACATAGACAAGGAGGCCTTCAAAATCCAGCACAAAGCCGTTGTCGCGGCCTTTGGGATGGAACATCGTGCGGCCTTCGGTGTAGTTGTAGGCAGGTACGGCAGTAAGGCCGATCCCTCCGGGAAGTTCGGCGGAGTCCCCGTTGGAGAGAACAAGGCCGCGGCCCAGCATTTCGGCGCAGCGGGCGTTGGTGATAACCAGGGTACCGGGGGCAGAAAGCGCGGCAATCGCCTCGGCGTCAAAGTGGTCTCCGTGCTCGTGGGTGACAAGGATTGCATCGGCCGGAGTGAACTCTGCAGCGTAATCAGTAGGCTTTCCATAGCCGCTCACGGGATCTATGTGGAAGGAGAGACCCTTGTAGGAGACGGCAAGGGTGCCGTGTTTTATGAGGGTGATGGCTACCGGGGTGCCGGCGGGAGTGATGAATGTTTCCACGGCGTAGGAGGTCACGGGCCTGTTCTCCTCAGTCCAGGCAAGGTATCCGCCCAGCATATTACTTACCTTGTAGCCAGCCTTGGAGAGTTTTGCCGCCGCGGCTGCGCTTCGCTTGCCGCTCCGGCAGTATATGGCCAGGGACGAGCCCTTGGGGTATGCCTTTGCTATTTGGTCCATAAAGTCGGATGCGAACCAGTCAACGTTTGAGGCGTCCCTGAGGTGCCCCGCGGCGTATTCTTCGGGGGTACGGACGTCCACAATGGCTAACCCACCATCCTTGATGGCGCCAGAAAACTCCTCGGTTGTCAGGTTGGTGTAATTGCCCCCGGCGCAGGCAATGCAGCCAAGGAACGGCAAAAGGGAAATCAATCTTTTCATCTTCAACTAGTTTTGCACGAATTTAACAACATTTCCCGGAAAGAGCAAATCATCGTCCGCGGGCGAGGTTGGTCCTCTGAAATCCAACCTCGCCCAGAGAACACACTGCCGTTCTTTTATCTGCTGCTCTTGCGCCGGTTGTGCTCCACGCACAGCAGTTGGCAATTCTCGGCAACGGTCTTGCCGCCTTCCACCCAGGGAGTGATGTGGTCGGCTTCCATCTCATCAATTTCCCAGTGTGTCTTCTCCCTGTGCTCCTTAACGCAGTGGGGGCAGATGCCGCCCTGGCGCTCATAGACTTCTCGCTTCACTGTGTCGTCGAAGGTACGAAGATTAAGGTACTTCTCATTGCCGGTAAGTACGTACTGGTAGACGCCGGACTTCTTTTGAACCTCGGAGTCTTGCATCAGTTCGGCCACCTTTTTCTCCAGTGCTGCCGTGTCCAGTGGTTTGGCTCCGAATTCATTGAACAACTCACCCCAGGGAAGGCCCTTCATCTCCTTGCGGTAGGTAGGAAAGATGGTCTTCACCCAGTTGATGACATTGCAGTAGTACAGCCAGAGTTCGTTGCAGTTGGGTTCGTGCTGATGGTCGGCCATGTACTGCTCAATGTGGCCGGCGGAGATCCATTTGAGGACCAGTTCAAGCAGCCCTTGCCGATTCACCTCGCAACGCACATACTTGTCTCCAAGGCCGATACCGGCGCAGTTGCTCTTGGAGAAATGCCGCTTTGCATCCGTCAGCCAGGCTCCGGTGTAGACGGCGTTGCGGAGTTCCTGGTCGGAGAGTTTTTCTCCGGCAATATTCACAATCTTGAACCAGTCCAACTTCTCAGAATCCGTCCCCTCGCAGAAATACACCATCAGTTTGTAGTCCAGGATTTGTGCCTGCTGGTCGTCAGTCAGCGTGTGGAAATACTTCTCGCCGATGGAGAAGTCATTGTTCAGGTACTGGCAGATGGAAATGGTCCGTTGCTGACCGTCAAGCACCTCAAAGTTTCCATCCTCCTTCATTACCCAGTACATAATGTTGAGGGGGAAACCGTGACGCACGGTGTTTATAACTTCCTCGCGCTGCTTGCCGGTATAGACAAATTCACGCTGATATTTAGGACGGACATCGAGGCGGCCGCCGTAGGCCACCACGCCCTCCTCCTGGCTATCCTTGTAGCCGTTGAAAAGGTCCCGGATGGAGATTTCGTGAAGGGAGATTATCATTACTTTTTCTTTATTATTATGCGACTGTAAGGACACTTTGAAACACCGTTTACCGTATATGCGATGTCTGTGCGGCCCCTGTAATTCCTTTGAACGCCAATTAGCTTTGCCAGATCGCCGCACCCAAGGCCTATTATCTCAAACTGCTCCGGATTATACCTGTCCAGGAAGGAATCTGGAACCCCCATGTGGCCGTCATAGTCGCAGGGAATTTCGGCGACATTGTCTACATTGATGGCGTCATAATTGTCGTATTTGGGATACTCTTCGGGAGTGTATCGCTTATAGAGGATCAAGTCCT
>R27__coassemble_147_pt1 | contig 59110 bp, 38 predicted proteins | sample R27__metabat2_high_PE_018 | metagenome-assembled genome bin R27
ACGTTATATTTGTAGGCTATGTCTAAGATAGGGAACATACTGCTGCCAATAGCCGTGGCCGGTCTGGTTGCGGCCCAGACGGTGGGCGTGGAGGTTAACCGCGCCGCCCGTCTGCACAAATGGTTCCCCGTTGCCGTCAAGGATACGGTGAAGGCCGATACATCGGCCCCCCAGAAAGCCGTGGCCATAGCAGACAGCGTAACATCCGTGGCAGACTCCCTGCAAAAAGACAGTCTCGCCGCCGCGGCCCTAAGGCACAGGCGTGACAGCATCCAGGCCCTCATTGACAGCCTGAAAGCCAAGGCCGATACCGCCAGGATGGACTCCCTCTACAATGTCCTCCTGCAGATGGATTCATCGGCAAGGAGCCCCCTTGACAGCCTGGCCGATGAAGAGGATTTCGACCTCTTTGGCATCCCCCAGGAGGACACTATGCCAAAGGTCTATGCCCGTGACACTATGAAAGTCCCTGACAGCCTGAAACTTACGGACCCCTTCCTCTATGAGTGGTACGTGGCCGTAAAGGACTCCTTCACCCACAGGCTTGTGGTGGATTCCTTGAAGGCCGAAGGAGACTCCCTCCTCTGGCCCCGCATCGATTCCCTCTATCTGGACGATTCCACCCGCACCGCCAAGGAGAAGTTCGAAAGGTGGTACGCCGGCCTTACCAAGGCGGAGAGAAAGCGCTATGACTACGAGCAGAAACTCCCCATCCTCCTTCACCGACAGGATTCAATCCTCAAGCACAAGGACAGCATAAAGCGCGTCAAGGACAGTATCCGCCAGAGCACTCCAAGGGTACTTGAGACGGCCTTCCTCCCGGACAGCCTGTTTTTCAAGCGCCTCATATCCTGGAGGCGTGACCGTAACTACAACGGCATAGAGTACAAGGAGTGGGACACCACCGCCAACTACCGTTTCTACGATTATCCCCATATGAGGGAGGACGTAGGCGCCACCTGGCTTGGTTTCACGGGCTCCGCCGTCCAGACCTTCAACTTCTTCAGAAGGGGCAGGGAACTCACCACCAGTTACTATGAGCCCATGGAAACCTGGACTTACACGGCCGACAACATCCCCTTCTTCAACACCAAGACCCCTTACACGGAGTGGGAATACTACGGATCCCTCTTCTCCAGCGGCACGGAGGCCAACGACGCCTTCCGTATATTCACAACCCAGAACATCCTCCCGCAACTGAACCTGTCCCTGGAGATGAAGCGTTACGGCGGCGCAGGTAACCTCAAGAACGAGGAAACCGACAACCGCACCTACTTTGTCACCGCCAACTGGCTTGGCAAGAAGTGGCTGGCCCACGCCGGATTCATCTCCAACAGCATAACCCGCCAGGAAAGCGGCGGCGTAATTGACAATTTCTGGATCAGGGATACCACGGTGCAGGTAAGGGAAGTGGACGTGAACCTGCCGTCGGCCACAAACCGATACAGGAAAACCACGGTGTTCTTTGACCAGAACTACCGCATCCCCTTTGAGTTCATAGAGAAACTGAAGCACCGCAAGGACACCTCCTGGGTGCCTTCGGATACCCTCAACACCAACACCACAACCGCTTTCATCGGCACAGGTACGGAATGGACCACCTACAGCAAGAAGTACGTGGACAACACCTCCCAGTCCCTGGCCGAATTCTACGACGAAACCTTCTACATAAATCCCACAAAGAGCACGGACTCCCTCCGCACGATGCGTCTTGACAACCGCATCATCTTCCGTCTCCAGCCGTGGAAGGAGGACGCCATAGTATCCAAGATAGAAGGCGGCATAGGGGACCGTCTCCAGACCTTCTACCTGAGGCAGCCCGGATACTCCCTCATAAAGCCCGCAAACGCCGTGTGGAACACAATCTACGCATATGCTGGGGCTGAGGGCAGGCTGAGCAAGTACCTTGAATGGGACGCCACCGGAAGGTATCATCTGACGGGGGTAGAGGCCAACGACTTCAGCCTTGGCGGCCGCATAAAACTGAACGTGTTCCCCTTCAGGCGGCATCCTTCCAGTCCTATGTCACTGGAGGCTTCCGTGGAGACTTCCCTGAAGGCCCCGGACTTCTACCAGCAGCACTTCTACTCCAACCACTATATGTGGGAGAACAGTTTCCAGAAGGTATCCACAACCAAACTTCACGCTACTTTCAGCGTCCCGCGCTGGGACCTCAAGGCCGAGGCCGGTTATGCCCTCCTGGCAAATAACGTCTACTACGACACAACCGGAATAGCGCGGCAGAACACCGTTCCGATGAGCGTCCTTACGGCGGCCCTCACCAAGAACTTCGCGTTCGGCCCCGTCCATCTTGACAACCAGGCGCTGCTGCAACTCTCCTCCAACCAGAACGTCCTGCCGCTTCCCACCCTGGCGCTCAATCTCCGGTGGTATCTGCAGTTCAACATTGTGGATCCCAAGGTTATGAAACTGCAGGCCGGCATTAACCTCAGGTACAATACCCTGTGGTATGCTCCTTCGTACAACCCCGTTGCCGGCGTGTTTATGAACCAGAACCAGCAACTATACGGCAACGCCCCCATCTTCGACCCCTTCATCAACCTCCAGTGGAAGAAGGCCTGCATATTCATAAAGTTTGAGAATATGGGCAAGGGCTGGCCGCTGGACAAGCACGAATACTTCAGCGCCCACCACTATATCAACCCTCCCGCAGTGTTCAAATTCGGCATTTCCTGGCCGTTCTACCCGCCTCTCGGGAAGGTCAAGACCCTCAGCGAAAGGGCCGGCGCCGGAATGGGCGGCGGCGGTGGCGGCGGCCTGGGCGGTGGCCTTGGCGGTATGCTGAGGGGTGGCCGATAACCTATGAAAAACCGTACCCTGGCATACGCGGCGGCGTTCACGCTGCTGCTCCTTCTCATCCCGCAGAAAAGCAGGGTGCCCCGCGCCGAAACCCCGGAGGAAATAATGGCCCAGGAGCGCTCTACGGAATCCCTCAGCGCCTATGACAAGGTGATAAAGGCTACGGCCGATTCCCTGGAGATGGACTGGCACCTTATTGCCGCCGTGGTGTATCACGAGTCCCGTTTCCACAACGAGGCTCAGTCGGCCCGCGGAGCCGTGGGACTTATGCAGGTGCTCAGTTCCCGCTATTCGCAGGAATATCTCCTTGAGCCCGCCAATAATCTCAGGGTGGGTTCAAGATACCTGAAGCGCCTTGAGAATATGTATTCCACAACGGCCGCGAACCCCACCGAGGCCCTGAAATTCGCCCTTGCGGCGTATAACTTCGGGGAAGGGAAGGTGTGGCGCCTGATTAAGCAGGCGCAGGACGCCGGGGAGGATGCCAGCAGGTGGGACGTAGTGGCTTCCACTCAACTTCCAAAAGGCCACCACACCGTCTCCTACGTGGAGAAGGTGCTGGACACTTATTCCTATTATTACAGCAAGTATTAGTCGGCCTTGACGGTCTCGGCAGGATCTATCTTGGAGATGGAAAGGGCCGGGAGCCACATCAGGAGGACAATGCCCAGGAAGGCGGCTATATCGGCCCCAAGGATGCCCCAGAAGGGGAGATGGACGGGGACGAAGGAGACAAAGTAGTTGGCCGGGTCCAGTTTTATAAGATGGGTTGTGCCCTGGATGAGGCAGAATAGGAACGCCAGGGCGTTACCCACAAGCATGCCCTTGAGCACGGCCTCGGCGCCGATTCTCACGAATAATCGGCCTATTGCCCTGTCCTGCATCCCAAGCGCCTTAAGGGTGCCGATGAGAGGGATGTTCCTCAGGAGCATCACCAGAAGGCCGCTGATCATATTGAATCCCGCCACCAGCGTCATGAGGATAAGGACAATGAGGACATTCACGTCCAGAAGTCCAAGCCAGTCAAAAATCTGCGGATAACTCCGGGCCGATGAAATGACATAGAGCCCGTTCTCATCCTCGTCAGGGCTTGTTGCAAGGATGTAGCCGATACGGGCCTCTATGTCCTTGAGGACCTTTGGAGAGGCGTTTTTAACTTTGACTTCCAGTTGTGAAACGCTGGTTGAGTCCCAGCCGTTAAGCCTCTGCATATCCTCAAGACCGGCGTAAACCAGGAGGTTGTCATCGGTCTCTATGATGTCCCGGTGCTCTGCCGTGATGTGGAACTTGCGGGCACGGACCTTTTCCCCCACAAAGTAGGTTGTGAGGTCTTCTCCGGCCTGAAGGCCCGTGATTTCAGAAAGGCGGTGGGGGATGGAGACCGCAAGAGGAGATTTCTCCGCTCCGGTCGAAATGACAGAAGGGGTCCCCTTTACAATAACCCCGTGCACGATTTCCCCGTTTTTCACTATGCCGGCGCGGCTTATGGCCGGGACAATCTCCACTACCCCCGGAATGGCAAGGATCTTATCCTCGGACGGCAGGTGACGGGGCATTGGGACGGGATCCTGGCCGCCGGAGACATAAGGTGTGATCTTTATGTCTCCGGTCATTGCGGCCACGCCGTCCCTTATGCTATGACGGAAGCCTGAACTTACCGCCACGGCAACTATTATAACAAAGAAACTCACGGCCGTAGCAACGGCCGCGATGTTTCCTTTGAACTTTATCTTACGTGATATGAAGGAGTCCGCTACCAAATGTGTACGCGCTCTTCCTCCGGACGGAACATAGGATCTCCTTCCTCTATGTCAAATGCCTCGAAGAAGGTCTCGAAGTTACGTACGCTCACGTTCACGCGGTTCTGAGCCAGAGAGTGAGGATCCATATTGGTGAGGCGCGCCTTCTCCTGGTCAGTGATGTTCTGGGCCCAGATGGCGCCGTAACTGAGGTAGAAGCGCTGGGCGCGGGTGAAGCCGTCGATCATAGGATCCGGGCCCTTTACGGCATTCTCCATTGCGGTGAATGCGATAGAGAGGCCGCCGTGGTCTCCGATGTTCTCTCCGAGGGTGTACCGGCCATTAGCGTGTACGCCGGGAAGGATCTCAACCTCGTCAAACTGGGCAACCAGTTTGTCTCCAAGGGCATCGAACTTGGCCTTGTCCTCTGCGGTCCACCAGTTCACCATATTGCCGGTGGCGTCGAACATGGAACCCTGGTCGTCAAAGCCGTGAGACATTTCGTGGCCGATAACAACGCCGATTCCGCCGTAGTTCACTGGATCATCGGCCTCAGGATCGAAGAAAGGCTTCTGGAGGATTGCCGCCGGGAAGCAGATCTCGTTGGTGGTGGGGTTGTAGTAGGCGTTCACCGTCTGGGGAGTCATGCCCCATTCGGTCCTGTCCGTGGGCTTTCCAAGTTTTGAGAGATTGTCCTTCACATACCAGGCGCTGGCGTTGCGGAGGTTCTCATAGTAGGTGCTCTCAGGGTTGATGTCCATTGAACTGTAGTCCTTCCATTTGTCAGGATAGCCGATCTTCACGGTGAAAGCGGCAAGTTTCTCGCGGGCACGCACCTTTGTGGAATCGCTCATCCACTCAAGTTCGTCAATGTGCTGTCCAAGGGCGGTGCGGAGGTTCTCCACAAGTTTCACCATCTTCTTCTTGGAACTTTCCGGGAAGTAGCGGGCTACGTACATCTCACCCACGGCCTCTCCAAGGATGCCGTTGGGGACGCTCATAGCGCGCTTCCAGCGGGGAGTTTCCTCCTGTGCGCCGGCCATCTGGTGGGAGAAGAACTCCCAACTTGCGGTGTAGAATTCATCGGAGAGGGCGCCTGCCTGGCCGCTTACGAACTGGCAGAGGAGGTATGCCTTCAGGGTCTCCAGAGGGCACTCTTCAAATATCTTGGCAAGGCCGTCAAAGTATGAAGGCTGTTCAACGATCACCTTCTCCTGGGGCTCTACGCCTGCGGCGGCGGTAATGGCGTCAAAGCGGACTGCGGGCCACCTTGAGGTAATCTCCTCAGTGGACATGGGATTGTAGATGGCCGCCATATCGCGGTTCTGCTCACGGCTCCAGAAAGCCTGGGCCATAGCGTTCTCAACCTCCATATCCTTTGCTACAAGGTCTTCAGCGTTCTCTACGCCTGCAAGGCCGAGGACTTTATTCAGGTATTTTTCATAACCGGCCTTAAGCTGAGCGTTCTCGGGCTTCAGGTAGTAGTCGCGGTCTCCCATTCCAAGGCCTCCCTGGCCTAGGTAGAGGACCTGCATATCGGAGTTGGTAAGATCGGCATCCACGCCAAATCCCATGAATCCGCCTTCTCCGTAGAGGTTCATCCTGCCAAGGAGCGCGGCAAGGGCGTCCTTTGAATCGACTGCCTGAATTTCTGCGATATAGGGCTTGATGGGCTCTGCGCCAAGGCTGTTGCGGGTGGTGGAGTCAAGGGCCATCTTGTAGAGGTCGGAGATTTTCTGCTCCACTGTGCCGGGCTTGGCCTTCAGGGTTGTCATCTCCTGGAACAGGGCGTTGAGGTTTTCCTGGGCCTTCTCACGGAGGGCGTCAAAACTGCCGTAGCGGGAGAATTCGGGCCTCAGGGGGTTCTTCACCTGCCATCCGCCTGTTGCGTACTGATAGAAATCCACCTTGGGTGATGTGGTGGTGTCAAGGTCTGTCAAATCCAGTGCGGGTGCTCCGGATTTGGGAGCGCACGCCGCCATTGCAAGGAATGACATCATAAGGATAAACGCTTTTTTCATTATAAATGATTTAATTTGAGTCACAAAGATAGCAAAAAAACCTTTAGCAGGAACTCATGTAGGCCTTGACCAGCTTCCACTTTCCGGCCTCAAAATCGGCCTTCTTGTAAAGAAGGTTCAACTGGCCTTCGTCGTAGAAACGGAGCCCCGCGGTGTCTGAGTCTATCTGAAGGAAATTGATGCAGCCTTCCATCTCCTGACGCACCTCCTCAAAGAAGGGGATGCCAAGGAGTTTTGTGCAGTCATCGGTCTCAGAACATGCCTCAAAGGTCATTTTGAGGGCCTTCTGGGTGAGGGGCTGGTCTTCGTCGTCCACCAGGATGGCGCTTCGGAAGGTTTCCATATTGACGGCCTTGGTGTATTTCACCACCACCTGCTTCCGGGGCCATTCCCCAATGCCGTTGTGCCATGGGCTGTCAAAGCCAAGGTACTCGTCAAGGCCGGCGAAGATGTAGAACATTCCCTCGTGGGGAAGCCGGCCCTCGGGGTCATAGGGCGCTATATCGGCACAGTCTATCTGGCAGATGAAGGTGAGGGGATAGTCAAATTCCTCGCCGTCTTCCTCGGCCTTGGCAAGGGGATATTCCATATCGGCCGGAAGGTCGGGGTCTCCCCACCATTTTGAGCAGCAGAAGAGTTCCTGCTCCGTTTCCTGAAGGTTGATCTTGATGGCCATAGCGCTAGAATTCGTAAAGGTTGAGGCCTGTTTCAGGGTCCTGATATCGGCCGATAGTTACCCCCGGAAAAGCCTCCACATATAGCTCACATGCACCGTTGATGCAGGCTTCCAGTAGATGCCCGCCGATGCACGAGTAATCACTCCTACTGGCGGTGATGTGAAGATGAAGATACGGTTTACCGTCCTTCTCAGAGATATTCCCGGTGAGGTTTGTGATTTCCATCTGCTCCTTGAAGGTTTTGTCCACGTACTTCTTTGTGGCCGGGTTCAGGAAACGGAAAGTGGCCTCAGAGACTGCTCCAAGGCCTGTTATATTACCGGCAAGGATGTCCTTTTCCTTGCAGAAAGCCATCAGGGCGGCCGCAACCTCCTCATGGTTGTCTATACTCAGGACAAACGCATTGTCCTTTACCTCTTTGAACTTATACATGATGTATGACTATTTTTTCACGGGAAAAAGGTGGTACTTTGCGCCGGGTTCCGGAGTGATTATCCTGGCCTCGGTCTTTGTGTCGTCCTTTTGGTCAAGATACTTGTATACAAGGGCTTTGCCGCCGGAGAGCCAGAATCCGCTCTCTTCTCCAAGGGCCGATGGCAACAGCAGGAAGATGAATGTTTGCTCAGTCTTGTGCATGAACGCCATGTTTGTCCGGGGGTGGACGCAGACAAGGTCACAGTTGTCAAGCAGCCACTGTGCCTGTGCTTCAGAAGGGTTGCACCACTGAGGACCGTAATGGACGGTAGATAGGTCTGCGCCGTCCACCCACGGGAAAAGGGCGTTGTCGTACACAAAATGGTTTGCCCAGGCAACGCCGGTGTCAAACGGCTTTCTGCCGGAATCCATCGTGCCGTACTCTCCGGCAATCTCATATAGGGGGGTGAGACTGGACTTTTCCATATTAACCATGGATATGCCCCACTGCTGCTTGTCAAGGTCAAGGTCACTGTATGAGGCTGCTGACGGATCATAGATAGAAAACATCAGTCCCTTTCCTTCCACTGACATTCCGGGCATATTGGCGGACACGGTCATCATCTCTATTTTCCCCAATTTTATGTCCTCTCCCACATACGTGTTGCCGTTGAAACGGACCTCGCAGCCGTAGGTGATAGGTTTGTCAAAGCTTATGGTCCTGGCCTTGGTGTCCAGCGTATATCCCACGGTGCGGTATGCTCCGGAAGGAAACACCACAGTGGCTTTCCCGTCTTTGAACGAGAATTCCGCCGCAAGGAGGTTTTCATCGGCATCCTTATAATGCATCCGGCCAATCTCCTGCTGGCCATAAGGGCCCTTGAAGCCGCTCACGGCCCATATCTGCCCTTCAAGGTCAAAGTCTTCATATTTGATATCCAGCCCGAAAGGGTTCAGCCCGCTGCAGGCTGCCGCCATAAGGGTTGTTATTAGTAGTGCAGAAATCTTATTCATATTATCGTTTCAATGGCTCGTATGATGCAAAGATAGCAAAAATCCAGGCCGGTGGCCAGCTGGGGACACAAAAAAGGCCGATTTTGTTGCACGCGGCGGTCTCAAGACCGGCTGGAGGAACAAAAAGGGCCTTTTTTGTTGCGCCCGCCGGCCTCAGCCTGCGGAGACGCCTTCGCCAAAGAGGGCGAAGTCTCCTTTAAGGGGGTCGTCGGGGAAAATCTGCGCAAGGCGGGCGGTGAGGCGCTGCGCTGCGGCCATAGAGGCGGTTTTGGAGGAGAGCAGCCCCAGCCGGACGCTCTGCTGAAGCACGTGGGTGTCCATGGGCATGATGAGCGTGCGCCTGTCAATCTGCGCCGCCCAAAGGCCAAGGTCTACGGGAGAGCAGTCACGGACCATCCAGCGGAGGAACATACACACCCTCTTGCAGGCCGATGATGTGTCCTTCGGCACCGGTGCCGTGTCTCCGAACCAGCGGGTTATGGCATCCACGGCCTCGATGCCAGTTGCGGAACCAACGTAAGCGCCCAGCGTGCCGTAGCCGTCAAGAAGGCGGCGGTAGGATTCAAGGAAGGCGCTGACATCGGACACGGTATAAAGCCTGTAGTAGCAGGCGGATGAAGCGGCTGGTAAATCGGCCCTAAATGCCCCTGAACGCACCCAGCGGTCCATGTCACCGCCTGCGCGCTCCAGCAGCCAGCCTATCTTTGGCATAAACTGCGCGCGGGAGCCGTACGCCAGAGCCTGGGCCACGAAAGCCGTAGCCTCCCGGTTGGCCGCCCCTTCAACTTGATGCATCCACCAGGATGGGTCTCCTTCAATGAAAGAGGGAGTCTCGTATTTTTCGGCGAGCTCCCTCAGTAATGTGTCAATGCTGTCCATTAAAGGCCGATACTCTTGAAGAAATCGTTACCCTTGTCATCTACCAGGATGAAGGCCGGGAAGTCTTCCACGGTAATCTTCCAGATGGCTTCCATTCCAAGTTCAGGGTATTCCACGCACTCAATGCTGCGGATGCTGCTCTGGGAAAGCACTGCGGCAACGCCGCCGATTGTTCCAAGGTAGAAGCCTCCGTGCTTCTGGCAGGCATCGGTTACCACCTTTGAGCGGTTGCCCTTTGCAATCATGACAAGTGATGCGCCGTGATCCTGGAATTCATCCACGTAAGGGTCCATACGGTTGGCCGTGGTGGGGCCCATGGAGCCGCAGGGGTAGCCTGCAGGGGTCTTTGCTGGGCCTGCATAGAGGATGGGGTGATCCTTGAAGTAGGCGGGCATGTCCTCTCCGGCATCCAGGCGGGCCTTGAGCTTTGCGTGGGCTATGTCACGGGCCACGATGATGGTGCCCTTGAGGTTCACGCGGGTGCCTACGGCGTATTTGGTGAGTTCTGCGCGCACGGCATCAATGCCCTTGTCAAGGTCTATCTCTATGCCCTTGGGGCCTTCGCCGGGACGGCGGAACTCCTCAGGGATAAGCTCTGAAGGATTGGTGTCCATCTTCTCAATCCAGACACCGTCTGCGTTGATCTTGGACTTGATGTTGCGGTCTGCGCTGCAGCTTACACCCATGCCGATTGGGCAGCTTGCACCGTGCCTTGGAAGGCGCACCACGCGGATGTCGTGGGCCAGGTACTTGCCGCCGAACTGTGCTCCAAGACCAATCTTCTGGGCTTCCTTCAGGAGTTTCTCCTCAAGGTCTATGTCACGGAAGGCGCGGCCTGTCTCGTCGCCGGTAGTGGGCAGGGCGTCATAGAACTTGATGCTGGCAAGCTTCACGGTAAGGAGGTTTTTCTCTGCCGATGTTCCGCCAATCACAAATGCAATGTGGTAAGGCGGGCAGGCTGCCGTGCCAAGTGAACGCATTTTCTCCACCAGGAACGGGATGAGGGTACCCTCGTTCTGGATGGTGGCTTTGGTCATGGGGTAGAAGTAGGTTTTGTTGGCGCTGCCGCCGCCCTTTGCCACCATAATGAAGCGGTATTCGCTTCCCTGGGTAGCCTCAATGTCAATCTGGGCCGGGAGGTTACACTTGGTGTTCACCTCATTGTACATATCCAGAGGAGCGTTCTGGCTGTAGCGGAGGTTCTCCTTGGTGTAGCAGTTGAAAACGCCAAGGCTGAGGGCTTCTTCATCCTCGAAGTCCGTCCACACGTGCTGGCCTTTCTCTCCGTGGATGATGGCCGTGCCGGTGTCCTGGCAGAACGGGAGCACGCCCTTCACGGAAGTCTCCGCGTTGCGAAGGAACTGCAGTGCCACGTATTTGTCGTTATCCGAGGCCTCAGGGTCCTTCAGGATTGCAGCCACCTGCTCATTATGGGAGCGGCGAAGCATGAACTGGCAGTCATGGAAAGACTGCTGGGCTACCAGCGTAAGGGCCTCCGGAGACACCTCCAGGATGGTTTTGTTACCGAATTTGGAAGTTTTTACCAGTTTTTCAGAACCGGGAATCTTGTAATACTCTGTGGTATCCGGGCCCAACTGGAACATGGGCGCATATTTGAATTCTGCCATAATGGGTTTATTTGTTCAGTTTACAAATATAACATTTTTACGGGAGGATTCCAATGCCGGCCGTGTTGACAACCAGATTGCCTGTAGTGGCGTTTTTGTGTCAACACGGCCGTGATTTCACGGAAAAAGGCCGATTTCCTTGCCGTGTTGGCAGAGAAATCGGCCTTATACGCGTTTTAGCCGTCAACACGGCAAAGCGATGCTATTTCAAAAGTTCATGGGGCTTTGTCATGGCGGCGGGGTCAAGGGCCTCGTCCAGCTTTTCCTTGGTCATAAGGCCGTGCTCAAGTACAAGGTCATACACGCTGCCGCCTGTTTCCAGGGCCTCCTTGGCAACCTTGGTGGAAGCCTTGTAGCCGATGTAGGGATTAAGGGCGGTAACAATGCCGATGGAGTTCTTCACCATATTGTAGCAATGCTCTGCGTTCACGGTGATGCCCACGATGCACTTTTCACGCAGGGTGTTCATGGCGTTGGTGAGCCAGGTCTGGCTCTCCAGGATGGACTCTGCAATTACGGGCTCCATAACGTTGAGTTGCAACTGACCGGCCTCGGCGGCGAATGCCACGGTGGTATCGTTGCCGATAACCTTGAAGCACACCTGGTTGGTTACCTCCGGGATAACGGGGTTCACCTTGCCGGGCATAATGGATGAGCCGGGAGCCATTGCGGGGAGATTTATCTCGTGAAGGCCGCAGCGGGGACCTGAAGCCATTAGCCTCAGGTCATTGCAGATCTTGGAGAGTTTAACGGCAAGCCTTTTGAGGGCAGCGGAATAACTCACGTAAGCGCCGGTATCGGGGGTTGCCTCCACAAGGTCTTCGGCCACTTCAAACTTGTCTCCGGTGAACTCGCTCATAAGGGAAGTGCACAGTTCCGCAAAGCCGGGAACGGCGTTGAGGCCGGTGCCGATGGCCGTGCCGCCCATATTGATTTCCTTCAGAAGGACCACGTTCCTCTCAAGGTTCGCAAGTTCTTCCTTGAGGTTGGTTGCAAAGGCGTGGAATTCCTGGCCGGAAGTCATGGGGACGGCATCCTGAAGCTGAGTGCGGCCCATCTTGAGAACATCGGCAAATTCGTCGCCCTTGGCGCGGAAAGCCTCAATCAGGGCCTCCAGGGCCTTCACCAGGTTGCGGTTCATACGCACGAATGTGTAGCGGAACGCTGTGGGATAGGCGTCGTTTGTGGACTGGGCGCAGTTAACGTGGTCGTTGGGGGAGCAGAACTGGTATTCGCCCTTCTTGTGGCCCATAAGTTCCAGGGCGCGGTTTGCAATTACCTCATTGGCGTTCATATTGACGGATGTGCCGGCGCCGCCCTGCATCATATCAACGGGGAACTGGTCCCAGAGTTTACCTCCCACAATCTCCTTGCAGGCCGCAACAATTGCATCGGCAATCTTACGGTCAAGCACTCCCAGACGGGCATTGGCCTCTGCGGCGGCCATCTTGACGTATGCAATTGCGATGATGTACTCCGGATAGTCGCGCATATGCGTGTTGGAGATCTTGTAATTGTTGATGGCGCGCTGTGTCTGGACACCATAGTACGCGTCAACGGGAACCTGGAGTTCACCGATAAGGTCACTCTCGACCCTGTAAAGTTTTTCTGACATATCAGTTTATGGATTTGGAAAATTTCAATTCAAGTATGCGGCGGACGCTACTGTCCAGGCGTTCTTCCGTAATCCTGCCGTCCTCAATGGCTGCCATAACACCCCGGAAGGCTTCAAGGGGATTCTCCGGGAGGAGGAGTATATCGGCCCCGGCAATGAAGGCAAGCGCGGCGGCATCACCGGAAGAGTACTCCTTTGAAATGGCGCCCATCCTGAGGGCGTCAGTGATGATTATCCCGTCATAGCCAAGTTCCCCGCGGAGTTTTTCCGTAAGCATAAGGGGAGACAGAGTTGAAGGGATATTTGAACCCGTTACGGACGGCACGGCAATATGCGCCGTCATAAGAAGCGGAGTCCCTGCCTCAATTCCGGCCTTGAAGGGAATCATCTCGCAGGTGAGGAGTTCATCCCAGGTCTTGAGGCTCTGGGCATAGCCGAAGTGTGAGTCCGTCTGGGTGTCTCCGTGGCCGGGGAAGTGCTTGATGCAGCCATAGATTCCCGCATCTGAAAGGCCCTGGAGGTATTTTACCACCTTTTCTGCGGCATCCGAAGGATCTTCGGAAAACGCCCTGTCGCCAATCACCGGGTTCTGCGGATTGGTGTTTACATCGGCCACAGGAGCAAAATCGATGTCTATCCCGTAAAGGGCAAGATACCGGCCGATGGTATTTCCGAACGTATACGCATCCTCCGTGCCGGAAGCCTGGCTCATTGCGGGGATCCGGGGCACATTGAATGCCTTGTTCCGGCCGATACGCGCTACCCTTCCGCCTTCTTCGTCGATGGAGATGAGCGGGCTTCCCGGAAGGGCGTGGAGGCTGTCGGTAAGGTGGACAAGCCTCGCCGAATCCTTTACGTCGTAGCCGAAGAGGATAACCCCGCCAACCGGGCAGAGGCTGTCCTGGAGTTCCTGTGTTCCCACCATAAATATCTGCCACACCTTCTCCTCAAGAGTGTAGGATGCCAGGGTGGAATCCACGGCGGCGTCAATCCTTTCCTTGAGTGAAGGCTTTGCAGAGCCGCAGGCAACGGCTGCAATGAGAGAGAGTGCAATTAAACAGAGTTTCATTGTTTGATGTCTATGCATAGGAGGGTTAGGTCGTCGCTCTGCTCCGCGTCTCCAACGTGGGCCGATACAACCCCCTGGAGCAACTGCACCGTTGCCTCCGCGTCCTTGAAAGGATTGGCGGCGAGGCTCTGGAGGAGACGCTCGTTGCCAAGTTCCTCGTGGGCGGAATTCTCAGCCTCGTTGAGGCCGTCCGTGTAAAGGAGGATTGGCGTGCCGCGGAAATCCCTGATGCTCTGGCCCTTGAACTGGAATCCCGGGGCTATGCCAAGCGGAACGTTGGGCTCGCACTCCATAAATACGGGCTTTTCCTTAAGGAGCACCGGAGGATTATGGCCGCAGTTGCAGAAACCGAGGCTGCCGTCCTCAAGGTTTATCCGGCCGATGAACATGGTTATGAACATCAGCTGTTCATTGTCCTCGGATACGGTGTTGTTGATCTGGCGGGCTATCTCCTCCGGGGGCAGGCCTGCTGATCCCACCACGCGGAAGAGGTTCCTCACGACGGCCATGAACAGACTGGCGGGAACGCCCTTGCCGCTTACATCGGCAACGGCAAAATAGAGGTTCTGATCCTTTATGAAGTAGTCGTAGAGGTCTCCTCCAACTTCCTTGGCGGGAGACATGGAGGCGTAAAGGTCTATGTCCTTCCTGTCCGGGAAAGCGGGGAAAGTGCTGGGGACCATCCCCATCTGGATGTCCCTGGCAATCTGGAGTTCGCCCTCTATCCTTTCACGCTTTGCCGTGGCGGTGGTAAGTTCGTCGATATACTTTCTAAGGGACACCTGCATATAGCGGAACGCCCGGTTGAGGACGCCTATTTCGTCTGTCCTGTCCATATGCGGGAGTTCAACTTCCAGGTTTCCGGAAGCCATGGTCTCCGCGTGGGAGGCGAGCCTGGTCAGGGGCCTTATCTGCCGGTGGATGATGAAATACATCACCAGGAACATCAGGATGAGCCCCAGGATGAGGCTTATGAGGAGGGTGTTCCTGAAGCGCCTGAACCCGCCGAAAATGTCCGACTCCGGGCACACTATGGCAAGGCTCCAGCCTGTTGTGAGGATGGGCCTGAAGATCACAAAACTGGGGTCTCCGTCCACTTCCAGCCTCCGAATGCCCTCCTTCCACTCAAGCATGTCCTTTCCAAGCTGCTTCTGCTCAGGGGAAAGCTCATCCACAAGGCCCGGGGTGAAGAAGGACTCATAGAAGAGTTTCTGAGGGTCCGGGTGCACAAGGTAGGAGCCGCCGCGGCCAAGCAGGAATGCGTACGCGTTTGGATATGGCTTTACGGCCGATATTGTCTCCGACAACCATTTGAGCGATATGTCAAGGGATATCACGCCGATGAAATTGCCGTCATTGCCGATAATTGGCTTGCAGTAGGAGACGTTCATCTCCAGGTTCATGGTGGCTTCGTCGCCCTCCTCCTGGTCGGTGTAGGGCTCCGTCCAGCAGGGCTGCATCAGGAGTTTTGGGAGCATATACCAGTTGAGGTAGAAATACTGGTAGTTGTCCGATCCCTCCTGCATGGTGTACACGTACCGGCCGTTGTTGTTGGAGTACGCGCTGAAGTATTTTCCCTTCTCAGGGTAGAAATAGGGCTCGAAGGATATGGAGCAGCCGTTCAGGATGGTGTTGTTCTGGACGATGTTGTGGGAATACTCCATCATTGCATCCGGGTTGTCCAGATCCTTGAGGACCAGCCATTCAAGGTTGTTTGCAAGGTCCTCCACGTCTTCCAGGATGTAGTTTGTGCGGAGGACGGTGTTCTCAAGCACCCTGTTGGCGCCTTTTATGGCCTCTTCCCTCACGGCGTTGCGGGAACGGAAGGCCACCACGGAAATGGAGATGATGAACACGATTGCGGCAAACAGGACCGTCCAGAGACTGATCCTTGCAGAAAGCGAACTCCTGAGTCTTTGTCCCGTCTTCATGGCAGAAGTTCCTTTATGGTGTGTTCTTTCCGGATGATACCGGCCTTGAGCATAAGCGCCGCGGCCTTACTTACCATCTCTTCCCTCAGGACATATTCCCTCTCTCCGCTCTCATAGCCTTCCATAAGGTCCAGGACCTCTTCCAGCATAAGGCGCTGGAGGGTGGGATTGGTTGCTTCGTGATTGCGCCTTATCTGTTTCATCACAATCTCCAGGGCTTCCTCCGGGTGATAAGCCACCCATTCCCAGCCTCTCTGGCTGGCGCGGGCGAACCTGCGGGCACGCTCCGGGTTTTTGTCGTACTCCTCCCTGGTCATATAGAGCCCTTCCTCCTGGATGTTGTATCCGTGGTCTGAAAGACGGTACACTATGTCATCATTGCGCTCAATGAGGCCCGTCTGGAGGAACTGGTAGTATTCGTTGTAGGACATGGCTACGGAAGCGTCCACGGCACCTGCTATGAAAAGGTTTAGGAGACTGGCGGTTTCAAGCCACTCATACTGAAGCCCCAGTTCCGTGGCTACCGCCCTTGCAAGTTGGTCGTAGCCGGCCCTGAAACTTGGAACCCTGGCCGCTTTCTGTTTCAGGGGGTTCACGCCGCGCCTTGAAACTATCATAAGGGAACCGTTCATGGAGGTCTGGAGGAGGTTCACCAGGTTCACCCCGTGGTCCAGGGCGAAGATGGCCTGGGAGAGGGGAAGGGTTGTGATCTGGCTCTGGTTCTTGCGCAGCCGGTCTATGGCTGAGCGGCTGGCGTTGGGGTGCTCAATGACTACGTCAAGGCCCTCTTCCTTGTAGAAACCAAGTTCAAGGGCGGCGTAGTAGCCTGCAAACTGCGCCTGTGCAGTCCACTGGGGAGTGAACACAATTGTACTCTCTCCCTTACTCTGGGCGCAGAGCGGGAGGGATAGCGCTAGGGCAAGGACTATGGCGGTGAGCCTTCTTCTGTTCATTCCCCGGAGGATTCATTAATCCTACAAAGATAGGAAAAATTTTGGACGGTATGAAACCAGCGTGACAAGAATGATGGCCTGGCTCACGGCGAAGGATGCGAATAGTCCGTCGGCCCCCCAGATAAGCCCCAGTACAAGGGCCGTAAAGCACTGTGTTACAAGTTCTCCATAGATGAAGAGCCTGGTGGAGAGGGCTATCTTCCCAATGCCGTGGAGGTAACTGCCGAAGCACCAGTTCCAGGCCGTGAGGGGCATCGAGGCCGCAAGCCAGCGGATGGCTTTCACGGAGAGGCCGAAGGCGGCATCGGCCCTGTCAAGATAGAGGGATATGACTACGGGCGCGGCAAAGAAGAGGATAGTGGCGAAAATGGCCACAACCCCGAAGGAATGCCTGTATCCAAGGCGCACGGCGTCTCCCATACCCTCCGTGTCCTGCTTCCCGTAACTGAGGGAGGTGAGAGTGAGGACGGCGGCGGAAAGGCCCACCACGGCGCTGAGGACAACCGTGGAGATGTTTCTCTGGATGGCCATTGCGGCCATGGCGGTGGATCCGGCCATATTCACAACCAGAACGTTTATGATGACAAGGGAGAACATCCTTGCCGTCATCCTTACGCCGGTGGGAAGGCCGGTGGAGAAAAACTGCGGGACGGGGATGCCTTTCATAGATCCCGGATCCACCCTGAAGATGCGTTTCCTGCGGGTAAAATAGAGGAGGAACACGCCAAGGCCAAGGGCGTAACTTATGCTTGTTGCAAGGCCCATCCCGAACATCCCGCCGTTAAGGAAGTGGATGTTGATGTAGTCCAGGGCTACGTCGGAAACGGCCATAACGGCGCTACCAACGTGGACAAGGCCCCACCTGCCCTCTATCTGGAGCACGGGAACCAGCACCAGGAACAGCACAAGGGGGATGGTCCCGGGGGCTACGCCTCTCAGGTAATCGGCCGCAAGGGGCCTTATGACGCCGTTTCCGGAGCCAAGCATAGTGGCCGTCCAGGAAGGGAAGGCAAGGCCGATGACAGTAAGGACGGTCCCGATCCCAAGGACGGCGGTGAGGGCTATGTTGAAGTAGCCGTTGGCTTCCTGCGGCCGGTTTTCGCCTATTGCCACGGGGCAGGCGTGCTGGATGGCTGCCGCAATCAGGTAACTGAAGATACAGAGGAAGGTGAATACGGGGGCCGCCACTCCGTGCGCCGCCATAGCGTCGTTCCCAAGGAATTTACCGACGTACATACCGTCTATGAGGCCGCACAGGGAATCGGCCATCTCGGAGACAATCAGAACAAGCATTGTCTCCATGAAACGCCGGCGGGTCTCCTGCGGTATGTGTCGGAACCTGGTCACCTTCCTAGAAACTGTAGTAAAGGCCAAGGGCCAGCGATTCCCCGCTCATCGTAAGGTTGACGTCATTTATTTCGGAATTCCATTCCAGCCTGCCCAGATGGCACATTACTGAGAAATGGTCCGTGAGGGATATCTCGATTCCCGGAGCCAGATAGGGATTGACGAAGAACTGGCCCTTAGGGGCTTCGTCTACAATATCATTGGTAAAGAGGAGCCCTAAGCCGGCCTCGGCAAAAAGGGACACCGGACCGGCGGAGAAGAAGTAATACTCTGCGTAAGGGGTTACGCTGAGTCTCAGGGAAGAGCCCAGATCTTCGTGGTCGTGATAGGTGTAGGCGTTAAGCATCGTGCCCACATTCCAGTTGCCAAAGCCGTAACCTATGTCAGGGGCTATGCTTACTGCAATGGACCGGCTGTTGTTGAAACTTGCGTGGGCAGTCAGGCTGCCGCCTATGTAAAGTTGGGCGCTTGCCTCCCTGCTTATGCCAAGGAGGGCGATAATTGCAATTATGATGGTCTTTTTCATATCATTTCATTAACCTACGGGGCCGCCGAATGTGTAGAAGAACCAGTTGCGGAACTTCCTGAATATGTTCCAGCGCTTCACTTCCTCTATAGTTACCTCCGAGCAGTGTGTGGTGAGATCCTCAAGGAACCTTTCCGCCGCCTCCCTCGTGACGTCTTCGTCGTAGATAATGGCTTCGTTCTCGTAGTTGAGAAAGAAACTGAGGTTATCCATATTCACGGAGCCTATAGCCATAAGGTAGTCGTCGGACATGAACTGCTTCGCGTGCATTATGCCGCTGTTCCACTTGAAGATGCGGACGCCTGCTTCCAGAAGGTCCTTGAAGATGGCTTCGGCAATATACTCCTCCATAAATACGTCACTTACGCCCTGGACTATCCAGCGGACGTCCACTCCGCGCCTTGCCGCCTCCTTGAGGGCGTTCAGGGTGGATTTTGGCGGGGGAGTGTAGGGGGAATATACCCAGAAGTACCGCTTTGAGTGGCCGATAGACCATTCGAAGAGGTTCCTCATAGGGAGTTTCCTGTCAATGGGGGAGTCGTGGACCACCTGGACCGTCTTTCCACGGTGCTGGGTGAGGCCCGGGACGTTGTCGGCTTCGGCCGCCTGCTTCAGGTCCTGGTCTATGTGGAGCGGTTTTGCCTGGGGGTTCAGGCGCAGTTGGTTTTCCATATAGACTGTTGCGATGTGCTCTATGGCGGGACCGGTTATCCTAACGTCGGCATCTCTCCAGGAGGTGAAATACTTGTCCTGGATGTTCCGGCCGCCAAGGTATGCCGTAGCGCCGTCCGTCATCAGGATCTTGCGGTGGTCACGGTGCGTTCCGGCAGGGGGTACCAGGCCGTCAATGAACCATACCGGCTTATAGAAACTGTTGAAGAGCACTCCGGCTTCCGGAAGACTCTTCAGGGCCTTGAAATTCTTCGGGGTCTCCGCTGCCTTATCCACCATCACCCTCACATCCAGCCCCTGGAGGGCTTTGTCCCTCAGGATATCAAGGACTATTGTTCCGGCGGAATCGGCACATATACGGTAGTAATCCATATAGATTGCCTTGGAGGCCGCCTTGAGGTCCTGAAGCATCAACTGGAGTTTATGGTCTCCGTCCGGGATGAACCCGACGGTGTTCCCCGTGCTTGGCGGAATGCCCGTATCCTTTTCCATCAGCGCGGCAAGTTGCTGGTACTCAGGCTTCACACCGGGGTACAGCGTGCTGTCCGTCACCTCCGGTATGTAGGATGCGTGCAGCGCCCCCCTGTAGCCGCAGCCGGTAAAAATTCCGGCCGCCGCCACCACGGCGAGAATATGTCTGAGGTTTCCCATCCACCTTGTCTTGAACCTACAAATATACAACTTTTTAAGTTGATAATAATATTTGCTATCTTTGTGGTAGAGAAGAACTGTAACCAATATAACACTATGAAGAAAACCCTATTCCTGATTGCACTCCTTTGCCTCTCAGTTGCTCCCGGCGCAAATGCCAGGAAAAAACCCCAGGTAAAACAGCATACCGTTGTGGAAGTGCCCAAGGTGCAGCCGCAACTCATTGAGATTGAAACGGAAAATACCCAACTTCTTCTGAGGACCACCGAAAAAGGAGAACTCCGGCAGGTGCGATACGGCAAAAAACTGGACGCTGCCCCGTTCCGGAACTCCCGCAAGCATACGGCCCGCGCTTATCCCACCGCCGGCGGTTATACGGCCGATGACGCGGCCCTTGCCGTAACCTACCCTGACGGCAGCGTGAACACGGAACTATATGTTACCGGAGTTACGCAGAAAAAGGCCGATGGAATATCAACAACAGAGATTTCCCTCAAGGATTACGTAACCCTCCTTGAGGTGAAACTGGTATATGAGGCATACATCAAGGAAGACGTCATAGCCTCCCACAGCGAGATAACGAATCCCGGGAAGAAGCCCGTCACGCTCACAAGTTTTGCATCGGCCTCAATGAATGTCCCCGGAGAGGAATTCCTCCTTACGCAGTTCCACGGAGACTGGGCCTTTGAGATGCAGGTGGAACGCACCCCCGTCCCCTACGGTCTCACAAGCATAGAGACAAGAAGGGGCGTCCAGACCACCCAGAGGGCCAATCCTTCCTTTGTCCTGAGCGTGAACGCCCGTGAATTCAGCGAAACAGAGGGCGACGTGATTGCAGGAGCCCTTGAGTGGAGCGGCAACTACAAGATTGACTTTTCACGCGGAACCGGCGGAAGCGTGGACATAATTGCCGGCATAAACCCCTTCAATTCCGCATACACCCTTGCTCCTGGCAGGACATTCGAAACTCCAAGGATGATCTGGACCTTCAGCGCGGAAGGCGCAGGCGGAGCCTCCAGGAGCATCCACCGATGGGCAAGAAAGTATAATATATATAATGGAGGTGATATCAACCCCACCCTTCTCAACAGTTGGGAGGGAGCATATTTCACCTTCAAGACCCCCGTTCTCACGGCAATGATAGATGATGCCGCCGCAATGGGCCTTGAACTATTTGTGCTGGACGACGGCTGGTTTGCAAAGGACTTCCCCCGCGACGACGACTCCCAGGGCCTTGGAGACTGGGAACTGAACACTGAAAAGATCCCGGAAGGCATTGATTACCTGGCATCATATGCCCACGAAAAAGGCATCAAATTCGGCATCTGGATAGAGCCCGAGATGGTTAATCCCAAGAGTAACCTTGCCGCGGCGCACCCTGACTGGGTGGTCCGTTCCCCGGGCCGTGAAATCCTCCAGGAGAGAAACCAGTGGATCCTTGACCTTTCAAATCCCGCAGTCCAGGACTTCGTGTACGGAGTCTTTGATGGCACTATGGCAATGTCCGACAAGATTGACTACGTGAAGTGGGACTGCAACCGCCCCGTTGAGAGTATGGGCTCCGATTACCTTGGCGCGGAGCAGAATCGCTTCTACGTGGAGTACATCCAGGGCTTCTACAATGTTGTGAGAAGGATAAGGGAGAAATACCCCAACGTCATTGTCCAGTGCTGCTCCAGCGGCGGAGCCCGCGTGGACTACGGCGCCATGAAGTATTTCAACGAGTTCTGGGTAAGTGACAACACGGATGCCATAACCCGCCTCAAGATCCAGTACGGCACCTCCATGATCTATCCCGCCTGCCTGCAGGGTTCCCACGTGTCGGCCGTCCCCAATCACCAGACCGGCAATATGACACCCCTCAAGTTCCGCTTTGACGTGGCCTGCGCAGGCCGCCTTGGAATGGAACTCCAGCCCAAGAATATGACGGAGGGTGAACGCGCGTTCGCATCCCGCTGCATAGAGTCCTACAAGCAGTACCGTGACCTTGTTTTCACCGGAGACCTATACAGGCTTGGGGACCCCTGGAACACTGATCTTTATGCCCTTATGTATGTCTCGGAGGATAAGTCCCGCGCAGTGCTCTTTGCATATTCCACAACCTTCCGAAGCCGCGCCCTTGAGGCTCCGGCAGTGAAACTCCAGGGCCTTGACGCCTCCAGGACCTACAAGGTTACGGAACTCAACGCGGAGAACAGTTACTGGTGGGGAAACAATCAATCCTTCAAGGGAGATTATCTCACACTTGAAGGATTGGATGTGGAATTCCGGCGTATGTTTGATTCCGCCGTGTTCTATATTACCGCTCAGTAATTACTCAAGCATAAGTGAACGGAATTCGTCGATGTCGGCCTTGGCTACACCGGCGATTTCTGTAAGATACTTCTCAACGCCGCTGGCGAAGGTGCCGCTGCCTGCAAGTTCCCAGAAGTAGGGGACAATGTCACTGTAAACCCATGCCATACGCGTGTTCTTGAAGATGGGCTCGGGGTTGCTGGCTTTGTCGGAACTGGAGACGCTGTAGCCTACGGGAGCGAAGTAAGTAACCTCGTATTCCTTTGCGATGATGCCTTCGCGTACACCAAGAAGGCCAAGGATGATTATGTCAAGGGTACCGGTACGGTCACGGCCCAGCGAGCAGTGGAAGTACACGGGCTTGTTTGCCTTCAGGCTTGCAAGGCAGAACTCGAAGAGTTGCTTTGTCTTTGCCCTGTATGCAACCTGGAATGCCTCAAGTTCATCTGCGGTGGGAGTGTAACTGCTGAGGTTGTCCTTTGTGATGTCTGTCCTTCCCTGGTCGTACATCAGCCACTTTGCGCAGTTCTTGTTTGAAGGCTTGGTGACGCCAAGCATCACCTTGCCGCCTTCCTCGATTACGGGAGCGCAGTGGTCAAGACCGTTGACAGCAGCGGTTTTCACTACGTCGTCGCTGCCGCGGAGGTCAATCTGGGCACCGATTCCCTCAAAGAGGACCTCGGCCTTACCCTGCTTGTTGAGCATAGTCTCCCAGGGGTCGTTCATACGGCCGCCGCGGTAGAACTTGCGGTATTTGACCCTCTTGCCGTCAAGGGTGGGCCAGCCGCCAAGGTCACGCGCGTTGCGTACGCCCGTTCCTTTCTGCTTGGCCTCGGTCTTCTTGCTGGCGCCGGTGAAGAATACCTGGTGGAGGGTGCAGCCGTCCTTTGTCTTGAAACAGCCTCCGGTAATCTGCTTTCCTGCCTCTGTGGTGACCACATAGGTGTACTCGTCACCGGGAACAAGGTTTGTGATCTCCGCATAGTATGAACCTGCGGCCACGTCAAGGGTTCCGCTCCAGCCCAGTTTGTCGGAAAGGTGGAGTTTGAGTTTGGCGCTTGTGTCGTCAAGGTCCTTCTTGCCCCAGCGGATGCTGTATTTCATAGGCTTGTCACCGTCGGGCCATTCCTTCTTCCAGTTGTCCCAGTTGAGGTCGGTGCCGCGGAAACCGCCGTAGTAGTCAAGTACCTTGGTGCTTTCCTTGCAGGTCTTGTCCTCGTAGTTGACCTCCGTGAGGAACTGCTCCACAAGGGGATTGGTTGCCTGTACAAGGTCTCCGTCCTTTACCTCAGGGGCTGCATCGGCATAAAGGTCTGTGTCGTCTTCATCGGGATTGGTATTTTCTCCGCCCTGCTCTTCGCCTCCATCGGGGTCCTTTTGCTCTTCCTGGTTCTGGTCATCTTCCTGCTGGGGAGCCGCCTGCGGCGTGCAGAATGCCACCACGGGGAGAATGAGTAATAGTGTAAGGAATCTTCTGATCATAGTTATTCTTTTTCTTATAGTTTCAGGTTTATTATTCCAGCATCATATTGCGGTAATCGTCAATGTCCTTCTGGGATACGCCCACGCCGAGGAGATATTTCTCCACGCCGCTTGCGAAGGTGCCGTCACCTGCGAGTTCCCAGAAGTAGGGAACTACGTCTGAGTAGGCCCAGGCCATACGGGTGTTCTTGAAGATGGGCTCCGGGTTGCCGCTCTTTTCAGAGGATGATACGCTGTATCCTACAGGTGCAAAGTAAGTGACTTCATAGGCAACGCCGATCTGGCCTTCGGGGACGCCCAGAAGACCCAGAAGCAGGATGTCCAGGGTGCCGGTGCGGTCACGGCCGAGAGAGCAGTGGAAGTATACGGGCTTGCCAGCGCGGAGGCTGTTAACCACGAACTCAAAACACTGTTTGCCGAAATTACCGTTGGCGTTTCCGTTGGTGAGCATCCATTTTCCGCCTTCCTCAATGCCGGGAGCCAGGAAATCGAGTCCCTTTACGGCGGTGGCGCTGAGTTTGTCGGAGTTGCGGAGGTCAAGTTGGGCGCCTATGCCTTCAAAGCGCACCTGGTTCTTTCCTGTGGTGCCGATAGTCTCGCTCTGCATCCTGCCGCCTCTGTAGAGTTTATGGTATTTGACGGTCTTTCCATCAAGAGTTTTCCAGCCGCCGAGGTCTCGGCCGTTGCGGCAGCCGGGCTCGAAGAACACCTGATGAAGGGTGCTGCTGGCCTTGGTGGAGAAACTGCCCTGCTTGATCACCTTTCCACCTTCGTCTGCGGTGACGGAATAAGTGTACTGAGTGCCGGGCACAAGGTTGGAGATATTCACATAGAGGAGGCCCGCCTTGATGGGAAGTTCTCCGCTCCAGTCCCTGTTGTCCTGCATCTTGAGGGTCATGGCGCTGCCTTCAACAAGGTCATCGGCACTCCAGCGGATGCTGTACTGCATGGGCCTGTCTCCGTCCGGCCATACGCCCTTCTTGCCGGCGTTGCTCCAGGTGAGGACTACGCCGCTGGGATCTTCCTCTCCGTTCTCATTGTAGGCCTTGCCGTTGAAGCCGCCATAATAGTTGAGGATTTCGGTGTACTGGTTGTAGGTTTTGTCAGGGTACGAAACCTCGTTCACGAATTTCTCCGCGATGGGGTTTGAAGCCTGGACTTCCGTTCCGTCCATAAGTTCGGGGGCTGCTTTTTCGTAAGGGTCCGTGGCGGGAGTCTCATCTCCTCCGCCTGACTGCTCTTTACCTTCGTCGTCCGGCTTCTGCTGCTGTTCCTTTTCGTCTTCCTTGGGCTCCTCAGTCTTCTGCGGGGTGCAGTAGAGGAGCAGGGGAAGGATAAGAAGTAGGGTTAAGATTTTTTTCATGATGGTTATGGAGTTTGATTATCTGACTTCAATGAGGTAGTTGCCTTCAAACGTTGGCGTAATTATGGGGTTTGCTCCGTCAATGGTGTAGGAGCGGGGCTCAGTTTCAGTGTATTCCGTTACGGTGTACGATTTTGCAGGGTCAAGGCCGCGGAGTTCAATTGGATCTCCACTCCAGGAAGATGCATAAAATGCGTAAAACGTTGCACCGTCATTTTCAATGACGTGGGCTTCCGGCTTGTCGATGCCGTAAGTATAGAGGTCTCCGCGGTAAAGGCACTTGGAGAGCATCTTTTCCTTGTAGATGGGCACCCACTTGCGGAGGAGTTCCTCTTTTTCGGGGGTGAGGAGGCTGCCGCCGGATTCCTTGGCGTCAGGATTGACCTTAGGCCAGGTGAATTTTGTGCCGATGATTCCGCCTACGCCTATCTGGGAGGCAAAGTCAAGGCCGCCGTCGGAGAGTTCCACGTGGTCTGCGTAATATGCAAGCCCGGGGGCCAGGGCGGCATAGACCTTACGTTTCTGGCGTATCTGGGCGCTGGAAGTGGGGTCAGAAGCCACGGCCTGGTTCATATACGGCAGGTAGAAGAAATTCACCGCGCAGCCGCAGGGGCATATCTGGACTACGGAACCGGGCTTTATTGACTGAGCGCGGTTGTAAAGGTGCTGGAAGAACTCCGGATGGCGCTCCTGGGCCTCTCCGGGATAATCCAGGTCGCTGGCGGGGTTGTAGTCCGGGGCGCTCAGGTTAAGGTGCTGGCCGTCCAGTTTGAAGCCGTCGAAGCCCCACTGCGCAAGGAACATATCCACAAGGCCTTCCGTGTATTCCCAGGTGTAGGGGTTGACGGGGGAGAGGTACCAGCTGTCCCACCAGGAAATGTCCTCGTGGGAGCCGTCTTTCTGGACAAGAAGCATTTCGGGATGCTCCTTTGCCAGTGAACTTTCAGGGTCTGCGGCCATGGGGGCCCACCAGATCTTGGCCTTGAGGCCGGCTGCGTGAATGGCGTCCGTCATACGCTTCATCCCTTCAGGGCCGATCCTGTCGTTGGTGGTCCAGTCTCCTTCGCAGATCTGGTAGCCGTCGTCAATGTCCACCCACTTGAAACCGAGTTCCACAACCTTGGGAAGGGTGCCTATTACCTCGTCCACGGTGAAATTCCTCTCGTATCCCCAGGCGCACCATACGGGCTCGTAGGCGTCTTCCGGGGAAACGGGCATCTCAAAGCCGTAGGCCTCCTGCATATATTCGGAGAAAGCCCTGAGGGGCCTGAAGAAGTCTCCCTTTCCCTCCCACACAAACTGCTGCAGGGCAAAAAGGGTGTCTCCGGGCTCCAGCACAACGGGGGAGTCCAGTTCCAGGAGGATGGACGCCCTTGCCGTATTTCCCTTTCTCTCAACCGGGAAGTTTACGGTCTCAAGGCAGGGGACCGCTAGGCCCACGCTTACGTTCCTTTCCCCGTTCCAGAGGCTTACCATAGGGATGCCGCCGCCGTAGTCCGAGTCATTCATTCCAAGGTAATTCTTCTGGTAGAAGCCCTTGGGGACGGGAAGCACCCAGTCCTTGCGCTCTGCCGTTGAAGAAGGCTGGAGGGACCAGATGTCTCCTCCTTCAAGGGTTATGGCCGATGTTTCCATAGCGTCCACAAGGAGGTCCTTCCCGGTGGTGTTCACAAAGCCGATGTTGCGGATGGTCATCCCGTCAAGCCCGTCAACGGGCGAGGCGTCCATAACCACTTCAAATCCTTTGAGGGCCTTTCCCTTGTAGAAAACCGCGTTTTCAGCGGCGGGACCGGCGCAGGATGCCGCAGCGGCTGCGGCAATAGCCGTTATAAATAAAACTTTCTTCATACTTCTATAGGGGGAGTTCCTGTCCAAAACGTTCCTTGCAGATTTTGCGTACGGCATCGAGGGAAGTGAATGCTCCGGTGCCGCCTGCTCCGGTAGTGTTGACGGCTCCGGTGAGGTTACCTGTCCTCTGGCATTCCTCCGGGTCAAGTCCCTTAACGAATGCGCTGATGAAGCCGGAATTGAAACTGTCTCCGGCCCCGATTGCGTCTACCACATCCTTGTTCAGGAAGGCGGGAAGGAGTTTCTGCCAGCCGTCCTTTTTCACAAGGAGAGACCCCTTGGAGCCGCATTTCACCATCATTATGCCGCCAAGGTACGGACGGCCCTCGCTAATGGCTTCCTCCAGGCTGGCCTTGCCCGTGAGGGCGCAGAGTTCCTTCTCATTGGGCATAAAGACCGTGATCTTGGGAAGTACGCTCCTGTAATCCAGGGCCCACTTCTCCATAGGGTCCCACTGGGTGTCAAGGGATACTGTGACTCCCTTTTCCGCGGCAAGGTCAAGGACCTTATGGATGTCACGCAGAAGGGCGCTCTGCATAAAGAGGGAAGAGAGGTGGATATGCTGGGAGAGGTCAAACACGCTCTTGTCTATTTCGTCGAATCCCATCACGTCCATGGAGCCCTGGTACGTGAGGTTTGCGCGGTCCTCTCCGTAATTCATACAGATGGTTGCGCCGGTGGGAGTGTCTCCGGTGCCGATGAAATGGGTGGCTACGCCCTTTGCTTCAAGTGAACTCTTCACAAGGTCTCCGAAGGAATCCCTGCCCACGAGGCCCACAAAGCATACGCGGCTTCCCAGGGCGGCTGCGTTTGCGGCGAAAATGGCCGTGGAACTGCCCAGGGTAACGGTCATATCCTTGCAGAATTTCTCCTTTCCTATCTCCGGTTCCGATTCAATTCCGTTGAGGATGATGTCCACGTTTAGTTCGCCGATGGCCGCTATTTGGTATTTTTTCATAGAGATTAGTGTTATTTTACCTTGCTAATATAGGGAAAAAGTGGGAAAATCTTTCATTTGGTTTCGATTTTGGCAAGAAAAAATCATTTCGTTTTGTTTCATATAAAACAATGTCTATATTTGCCGCAGCACCAAAATTAAACCGCTATGGATATATATGATTCCGCTCAGGGCCGAAGATCTGCCATTCTTCAACTTTTAAAGAGCGATTCGTCGGTAAATGTCACTGAACTCAGCAACCGTTTCGGCGTTTCGGAAGTAACTATCAGGAAGGATCTCAGAATCCTCAAGGAAAGGAAACTCCTTGTGAGGGTGCACGGGGGCGCTATCCTTGGCGCAACATCGGCCTCGGAACCTGCCGCGGAAGAGCGCCATCTCAGTTTCAAGAAGATGGTGAATATGCGTGAGAAGGAAGCCATCGGCCGCGCCGCCGCAAAGTACATAAGGAACGGGGACACCATCCTGGTGGACTCCGGAACAACGGCTCTGGAAGTGGTGAAGAACCTCCAGCCCTTCGACGACCTCACCATCATCACAAATTCCATCAGCGCAATGGCGGAAGCCCTTAAGTACAAGCGGTTTAACGTCATTCTCCTTGGCGGTACGGTGCGAGAGTCCAGTATGTCTATGGTGGGCCCGCTGGCAGAGTCCAACCTCAAACTTTTCTACTGTGACAAACTGTTCCTGGGCGTAGACAGTTTCTCTGTTGAAACCGGTCTTTCCACCCCCAGCGTGGACGAGGCAAGCACCAACCAGGTGATGATTTCACGCGCCCGTGAGGTGATAGGCGTATTTGACTCCTCAAAGGTTAACAAGCGCGCCCTGGCGTTCATAGCGGAGGTTGACAAGATCAACACCATAGTTACGGACAATAACCTTCCTTCCAATGTGAAGAGGCAACTGAAATCTATGAACATAAACGTTGAAACAGTTATTCCGTAATAAAAGCGAAACCTGTTGAAACAATTTTTATTTTCGGGTTAATGTGCTGATTGTTAATTATATAAATTAGACTGATATATGTTTCGGTTTGAGCGTAGAATAAAAATCAAAACTCAAACCGAAACTTTTTGGATAAAATAAACTAAATTTGCTTACTGATAAAAACGCAAATGAACTACAGTTATAACACTTACCGGGAAATCAGGCAGCAGCCCCAAGTGTGGCTCAAGACCCTGGATTCCATCCTTGCCCATAAGCAGGAAATCAAAGCCTTCAAGGACAAATACCTCAATGCCGGCTACGATGTAGTGCTCACCGGCGCCGGAACATCGGCCTATATCGGAGACGCCCTGGAGCCCGCCCTCTACACCACCAGTTTCAAGGGAGCGCGCGCCATCGCCACCACGGATATCATCACCAACCCCCAGATGTACTTCGACTCTTCAAGCAAGGTGCTTCTGGTGAGTTTCGCCCGCAGCGGCAACAGCCCTGAAAGCGTGGGCGCCCTGAGGGCCGTGGAAGGAAGCGCCGGAAAGGTGGCCCATATCTTCATCACCTGCAACAAGGACGGCGAACTTGCCCAGATGAAGGGTGAGAACATCCTCTGCGTGCTCCTCCCTCCGGAGACCAACGACCTTTCCCTGGCAATGACCAGCAGTTATTCAACCATGCTCCTCACGTGCTCCATTATTGCCAACATAGACCACATTGAGGAGGACATCCCCCTGATCAAGGAGGTTGCCGGCGCGGTGGAGAAGTCCCTGGATAAGTTCGAGGAAGCCATCAAGGACCTTGCCTCCCGGGATTTCGAGCGCGCAGTGTTCCTTGGCTCCGGCCCCCTGAAGGGCGTTGCGGAGGAATGCCGCCTCAAACTCCAGGAACTCACGGACGGCGCCGTGATGTGCTCCTACGATTCTTTCCTTGGCTTCCGTCACGGTCCCAAGGCCGTGGTGAAGCCCAATTCCCTTCTTGTGTACCTCCTCTCGCCAAATCCCAAGGTGCGCCGCTATGAACTTGACCTCATCCGTCAGGTAAAGGCCAACAACAACGTAAAGGGAACCCTCGTGATATCGGCCGACGACCCTTCCATAGATGAATCCTACTATGACCTTGGAATTGTCACCGGAATGAATCCCTCTATGCCCCCCTGCTATGGCTGCATCAGTTTTGCCTGGGTGGGCCAACTCCTTGGATTCTTCAAATCGCTGGACCTGGGCCTGAGCCCGGACTCTCCGTCCATCTCCGGAAACATTTCCAGAGTGGTGGAGGGCGTTACCTTATATAATTAATAAGAAAAATGCCTAAGACAGAACAACTGCTCCACAAGTTGGATGCCATCCGTGAGAAAACCGGCATTCCCCGCACCATCTTTGCGGCCTGCCCCAATTCTCCTACCGTAATCCGCGCATCCCTTAGGGCTGCAAAGCGCAACAACGCCCCCATCTATTTCGCCGCCACCCTCAACCAGATTGACTGTGACGGAGGTTACACCGGAATGACGCAGGAAGACTTCGTGCGCACCGTCCGCTTTGAGACGGAACGCGTGAATTTCACCGGAGACGTCATAATCGCAATCGACCACGGCGGCCCCTGGCTCAAGGACAAACAGCGCGTGGAAAAGTGGAGCGTCAAAGACGCTATGGACGGCGTGAAGAAGTCATTTGAGGCGGCGGTGCTTGCCGGATATGACCTCATCCACGTGGATCCTACCGTAGACATCAACGTCCCCAAGGGGGAAATAATAGACATTCACGTCGTTGCCGCCCGCACCGTGGAACTTATCTCCCACGTGGAGAAGTTCCGCAAGGAGCACGGAATCGCTCCCATCTCCTATGAGGTGGGAACGGAGGAAGTGCACGGCGGCCTTGCCGACGAAACTACCTTCGACACTTTCATTAGTGAACTAAAAAATGGGTTAATGGTTGCAGGACTGCCGGATGTATGGCCCTGCTTCATCGTAGGAAAGGTGGGAACAGACCTTGACACCACCATCTTCGACGGAGAGGTTGCACGCCGGCTTACGTCCAAGGTACGTCCTCTGGGTAGCTACATCAAAGGTCATTACACCGATGATGTGGCTAACCCCGAGGAGTATCCTCTCTGCGGAATGGGCGCAGCCAACGTAGGCCCTGAATTCACTATGTCAGAATACCGCGCCCTCTGTGAACTGGAGGAACTTGAGAAAAAGCACCACGCGGAAGGCCGCGTAGCAGTCCTTTCCCATATGAAGGAAGTCCTCCTCCAGGAGGTTGAGGACAGCCACCGCTGGGAAAAATGGCTCCACGAGGATGAGCAGGGCAAGTCCCTCCACGCCCTCACCCCGGAGCGCCAGGACTGGATAGTGGCCACCTGCTGCAGGTACATCTGGCAGCAGCCCCGCACCCTTGCCGCCCGCGGCTTCCTCTATGCAAACCTTCAGAGGCTTGGAATTGACGCGGAGGAAATAGTCCTTGGCCGCATAGAGCGCGATATGGACAAGTATTTCCGCGCGTTCAACCTTGTGAACGTGAACGATCTTCTGTAAAATCAAATAAAACTATAACCAATGAAACGATTATTCATCCGGGCAATGATGGTGATGGCGGCTATGTCGCTGTCACTGCTTGCTATGGCCCAGAACATCAATGTCTCCGGTACCGTAGTGGACGCTACAGACGGACAACCGATCATTGGCGCAGGCGTAATGCTCTCTTCCGGTGCCGGTACGGTTACGGACTACGAGGGCAAGTATGTCATCTCCGCGCCCAAGGACGGTTCAATTACCTTCTCCAGCCTCGGTTACACTTCCGTAACCGTTGAAATAGGCGGCAGGACAGTGGTAAACGCCCAGTTAAGCCAGGACACAGAACTTCTTGAGGAAGTGGTGGTGCTGGGTTTCACCTCCCAGAAGAAGGCGGAACTAACCAGCGCCGTGGTTTCCATGGACGGAGATAAACTCACTGACGTTACCACCGCCGACGTAGGCAATATGCTCCAGGGCAAGGTTGCCGGCGTCATGGTTATGAACTCCACCGGCCAGCCCGGCGCCAGCGCCGACATCCGCATCCGCGGTACCGGTTCCATCACCGCAGGCGCAGGCCCCCTGTACGTGGTTGACGGCGTTGCAGGCGGCAGTTTCAACCCCAACGACATTGAAACCCTCACCGTCCTTAAGGATGCATCGGCCACGGCCCTCTACGGAGCAGCGGCTGCCGGCGGCGTCATCGTGGTCACCACCAAGAGCGCCAAGCAGGACAAGGTCCAGGTGAACTTCAAGGCCAGTGTGGGTATGAAGAAGGCCCTCACCGGTCACTTCAGGCCGATGGACTCCTACGAGATGTACGACTTCTGCAAGATCCTTTACAAGGGCTCCATCAAGAGCAACGCCCCCGCGCAGGATATGCTTGACGTCCAGAATTTCAACTGGATAGACGCAGTGTTCAGCACCGGTATGGTCCAGGACTACTACGCTTCCGTAACGGGCAAGGCCGGCAAGGTGAACTACTATGTGAGCCTTGACCACTACAACGAGAAAGGTACTATGATCAACACCGGCTACAAGCGTACCGCAGCCCGCGCAAACCTGTCGGCCCCCATCACAGACCGCTTCCTGATGAACGTCCGCGTGAATTACGCCAAGGACTACTCCGACTCCGAGAAATGGCGCACCCGTGAGGCCGCATACACCATGATGCCGTTTGACGTTCCCTACGTGATAGAGGACGACTACTACACCACGGACCCCATCAAGATTGACTCCAGCACCCGTCCCGACAACCGCAAGAAGTGGTATTCCAAGAATACCTACAACATCCTGCACAACGAGAAATACAACTACGAGAAAGGCCACGGCGAAAACCTCACCGCAGACCTCCAACTCACCTGGAACGTGACGGACTGGCTCACACTTGTGTCCACCAACCGCTACGACAGTTCCAACTCCTTCTGGGAGAGTTACTACGACCCCCGCACCACTGAGGTGGCCGATTCAAAGGGCTCCTACTCCAACTCCGACGGAGAATGGAACGGCTTCGGCACCACCAACCTCGCCAAGTTCCACAAGACCTTCGGCGTGGGCCACGACGTAAACGCAGTTGTGGGCTGGGAATACAGCCAGGGCTACTCCCGTAACCTGGCCGTTTCCGGAGACCGTTTCCCCGCAGGCCAGCGCTCCATCAGCAACTGCGCCCCTGACGGCATCCAGGGTGAGGGCAGTGACTACCACACCCGCGCCTGGGCCCTCCTTGCGCAGGCACAGTACTCATACCTTGGCAAGTACATCGTGACGGCATCCATCCGCTACGACGAAAGTTACAAGTTCGGTCCCCTCAACCGCGGCGGTTTCTTCCCCGGCGTTTCAGCCGCCTGGGTGGCCTCCAACGAGGATTTCCTCAAGGGGAACAGCGTTCTGAGTTTCCTGAAAGTACGCGCCGGATTCGGTAAGACCGGCAACGACGCAATCGCTCCCTTCCAGTACCAGGATACATTCTCTCTGACCGCCCAATATAATAATGTGGTCGCCGCATTCCTTCAGCGCCAGGCCAACTTCAAACTGGGCTGGGAGGAAGCGTATATGACCAGCCTCGGCGTGGATGCAACAATCGCCAAGAACTGGAACATCACCCTTGACGCGTATCACACGCTCAACACCCGTCTCCTTCTGGACCGTCCCCAGGCTCCTTCAACCGGTTTCTTCTCCGTGATGGACAATGTGGGTAAGGTCCGGAATATGGGCCTTGAACTCGCCGCCGACGGTTCCATCTTCCGCAACCGCGACTGGAACGTTACCATGGGCTTCAACCTCGGTCTCAACCAGAACCGCGTGGTTGAACTCCCGGATCACGCCGATATGCCCCTTACCCGCGCTGAGGTAACCCAACTGGTGAGGGAAGGCCAGCAGATCTACTCCTGGTATATGCCAAAGTGGATGGGCGTGAACGTTGAGAACGGTAAACCCCAGTGGGAGCACATAATCACCCAGGAGGAACTTGACGCCGACCTTTATGACGCAGACCAGTACAAGGCAGGTGACGGAATAATCACCAGCAGTTACGGAGACGCCACTTCCCAACTTGTGGGAAGCGCAACTCCCTGGCTCACCGGCGGTCTGAACCTTGGCGTGTCCTGGAAGGGCATCACCCTCAGCGCAAACGGCAGTTTCATGGTGGGCAACAAGATCTTCAACCGCACCCGCTGGACCATTATGGACACCGACGGCGCCCAGCAGCAGTACAACCAGCAGAGCCTCAACACGGGCCTTGGCTGGATCCGCTGGAAGGACGGAGACCCTGACGGAACCAACTATATGGCCACCCACCCGGAGGCCAAGAGAGGCGGCAACAGCCAGGCTCACGAACTTTCCTCACGTTATCTTGAGGACGGCAGTTTCTTCCGCCTGAGGAACGTCACCCTGTCCTACGACTTCCCCACAAGCCTTATCAGCAAGATCAAGATGAGCGGCGCGCGCGTCTTCGTATCGGCCGATAACCTCCTCACCCTCACCCGCTTCTCCGGTATGGACCCCGAAGTAAACCTGGAGGTCGGGTCATACAGCCTGCCCGGTATGTATGCCGATATTTACCCCGTTCCCATGTCGGTCGTCCTGGGTATTGACATCAAATTCTAAAAGGAGACTACAGTTATGAAAAAGATATTTGCAATCGGCATCGCCCTCATCGCTATGGTGTCCTGCAAGATGGACTTCTATTCCTCCGATGCAATGACATCGTCCTCCCTCAAGGAGAATCCTGCATCGGCCGTATATACCACGGACGGCATCTACGCCCTTTTCAAGGACAACCTTGAATACAAGGGAACCGCCGAGGCCGGAAACACCTATCTCCGTCACCTGTTCCAGTTGGCCGAAAGCCGCGGCGACAACGTGACCGTTTCCGGTTACTCCGAAGACCCCTTCACTTCCCCTTACCGCTATGAGGACGTGCCCCGCGGAAAGAACAAGACCTACACCTGGTGGATGGCCTACAAGATAATCTATGCAGCCAACTCCAACATCGAGGAACTGAACCCCGACACCAGCGACAACCCCAAGGAGACATCCCAACTCCTTGGCGAGAACTACTTCTTCCGCGCCATCGCCCACTTCCATATGGTGACTCTCTTCGCCCGTCCCTATGTATGCGGCCGTGACCTCCCCGGAGTTCCCCTCCGTATAGGTATGGACTATTCCACCACCACCCGCGCAAGCGTCGGCGAGGTATTCGACGCAATCGTTGAGGACCTCAAGAAGGCCATCGAATATATGGACGCCGGCTCTCCCCGCGGAGACGCCTCCTATGTGTCGGCAACCGCGGCCCGCGCCCTCCTTGCACGCGTGTACCTGTTTATGGGCGACGATCACCTTGAGGACTGCGTCAATGTATGTAATGAACTCATAGACAGCGCTCCCGCCTATGTGAAGGGCGTATATCCTCTGTCAGACCTCCAGAATTATCCCAAGGCCACCTGGTCTTCCAAGGAAACCATCTGGTGCGTCCATTACATCAATCCCAACGACCACCCTTCACCGGAGGCCACCATCGGCGCCATGTACCTGTGCCAGGAATACAGCACCAACGGTTGGGGAGAATGGTACTGGAGCGACGAACTCATAGAACTGTTCAACCGTTATAAGAATCCTGACGGCTCCTGCGCCGACAACCGCTTCAACGCCTACTTCGTCTACAAGTGGTATCCTGCAACCGCAGAATGGCCCGCTTCAGGAATGCCCGCGAATACGGTTGTCCTCAATAACGGCAAGCAGACCGTCTGCTTCCCCGTACCGTTTGAGAACGACGCCTGCTACACCGCTCACGTAGCCGGCCTCACTCCCAACGCCGCCGGCGATTACGTGTTCACCTATGAGGGAACGGAGTACACCGCCAAGAAGACCAACGTGAACGGCTATACCCGCTATTTCATAGACCACAACTTCACAGGAGACGCCACCTTCTTCGGCGGCAAGACTCCCGCCTATATCCGCCCGGACATTGACGAGACCGACGGCTGGGCCTTCCGTACCAATATGTATATGCCTTATATGAACACCAAGTTCTCCTGGCAGGACGGTCAGGCCACCCTCTCTTCTCCCGTTATGCTCCGCTGGGGTGAAGTGTTCCTGAACAGGGCCGAGGCATATGCACGTCTCCACAATGACGACAAAGCCCTTGAGGACGTGAACCTCATCCGTAAGCGCGCTGGTCTTCCCAACGACGCTATGTTCACAACCGGAAATATGTCCGCCCGCGGCTATGAATCTTCCCTTGACGTAGTCCTTGACGAGCGCCGTATGGAACTCTGCTTCGAGGGAGACCGTATGTTCTCCGTCTTCCGCAACAAGAAGACCCTGGACCGCCGCTATGTGGGTTACCATCCCTTCACCACCATCAATTACGACGATCCCCGTATCGCCCTTCTCATCCCCGACGATGAGATCCTCACCAGCGGAATCGCCCAGAACGATCCCCGCTCCAATAACGTAGCAACAGACTAATGCAGATGAAAACACTTTCAAGAATACTTCCTTTTGCTGCAGCGCTGCTGCTTGTGGCGGCCTGCGCCCAGAAACAGGATCCCACTCCTTCGGGAGGAAACGGCAAGAAGGAGAAAGCAGATCCTGAACTATCCGTAAGCGGGACCCCCACTGAGGCTGTCCAGTCCGGATCATCCTTTACCCTCACGCTCTCTTCAAAGTCCGAAGGCGCTTTCCGCGTTGTTGCGGACAAGCCCTCCATGGCAGGCGTCCGCGCCAAGTCAGACAAGGAGTTCGAGGTCTCCGTGTTTGCCATCGAGGATACCAAGGTGGCGGTGAAAGTGTCCCAGGATGCCGCCGGCGACTACCTCGCCGCATCCAAGGACCTTTCGTTCCAGATCAAGGGTATCGGCAAGAGCGCCATCCCAGGCCCCGATGATTCAGTAGCGGGTACCGCCGTTGAATATGATGAGACATCGGCCACCATAGTGAACCCCGAAAGAGGCCTCTATGCCGCCCACGAGATTCACTCCGACAAAGATTCTCCGCTTCAGGCGGGTGACGTGAAGGCAAGGCGCGCAACCGGCCACTCCGTCCTCCTCCTTGAGTTCTACCTCACGGATTACATCAGCGGAAACATAACCTCAAAGTACATTAAGAACATCCAGGCAAACCTGGAGGCAATGCGTCAGGGTGGCTGCAAGGCCATCGTCCGTTTTGCCTACACCCAGGACCAGTATGCCGATATAAAGGACGCCGAGGTTGAGCAGGTGCTAAAGCACATCGAGCAGTTAAAGCCCACCCTCCAGATGTACGAGGACGTGATCTTTGTTCTCCAGGCAGGCTTTGTGGGCGTATGGGGTGAGTGGTATTACACATCCCACTTTATCCAGGGTCCAAGGAGCGCAAATGACTACAAGCCCCGCAAACAGGTTACCGACGCCCTCCTTGACGCTCTTCCCGCATCCCGCCAGATTGAACTCCGTACCCCCAAGTTCAAGATGATGATGTACGGAATGTCCCTGAAAGACACCATTACCTTTGCTACCGCCCACGACGGCTCCCTTGCCTCAAGGCTTGCAGGCCATAACGACTGCTTCGGAGCCAGCGCCAACGACCAGGGTACTTTTGAGGATGACGCCACCCGCGAATTTTGGAAGAAGGACACCCGCTACACCATTATGGGCGGAGAAACCTGCGCCGTTTCTGAGTTCTGCCTGTGCCCCCAGACCCTCAAGGACCTGAAGGATTATCACTGGACCTATCTCCACGACGGATACAACCAGGATGTCCTGAACCGCTGGAAGAGGGACGGCTGCTTTGACGAGATTGAGAAGAACCTGGGTTACCGCCTGGTCCTCAAGGACGTCCACTATGAGGCCGTCGAGGCAGGAAAGCCCTGCAAGGTCACCATCCGTTTCTACAACAACGGCTACGCCGCTCCCATGAATCCACGTGAGGCCTGGCTGGTGTGGAAGGGAAGTGACGGCAAGATGGTGAGGAGTCCTCTGGGCTACGATCCCAGGCAGTGGCACTCCGGCTACAATGCAGTGGTGAGTTCCTTCACTCCCTCCACCGCCGCCGGAACTCTCTATCTGGAACTCTCAGACCCGCTTATCCCCGCCAACCCTGATTTCAGCATAGCGCTTGCAAATGTTGGCGTGTACGATTCCAAGACCGGCCTGAACAAACTGTTTACCGTAGAATAGAATCACTGTTATGAGAAGACGTTCAATACTTTCGCTGCTGGCGCTCACAATTGTGGGCGCAGCAGTTTTTTCCTGCTATTCCTGCACGCCTGAAAACAAGGACCCCGAGGTCCCCGCTCCCGAGAATAAGGATGAGGACAATAAGGACAAGGATGAGAATAAGCCGGATGAAGGTGACGGCACCGCCAAGGCCGTAACCTACAAATTTGTGGCTTCTCCTATGAAGGGCGCCTGGGAAGCCGGCGACCAAATTTATGTCCACGGCAATATCGGTACCCAGACAGAGGTTATAACTCTTTCCGCCTCAGATATTTCGGCCGACGGCCGTACTGCAACCGCCACCGTTGGCGCCGAGGCCCTCACTTCTCCGGCAGAGCCAGACAGTTTCTATGCAGCGTGGCCTGCAGAAGCCGTATACATGTTCAAGGGTGTGCTCAAGATAAAGACAACTTTTGAGCGTTGCGAGGACCTTCTCACTATTTCTTATCTGAGTGGCGACACTTTCAATTTCATTGACGTGTCCTCTCTTTTAAGTTTTACTGTTGACGGTGACTACGACAGTTATGCAATTGCATCCAACGACCGAAACGGCATTTGCATAACCCGTTTTGAGGCCGAATACAGTTCCGAGACCAAAAAGTTCAATCCAAAGCAAAACGACGGATATCCTTTCCGTTACGGAACGGTATCTTCCGGCCAGCCGTCCAAAATCTGGTTCCCCGGAGACTTCAGTTTCCCGAAGGGATATACCCTGTATTTGGGCAAAAGCGGCTCCTGGACTGCAACTTACAGCGTTTCAAGTGCCGTCACCCTTACTTCGGGGCGGTCTCTGGACCTTGGAAACATTACTTCATCGCTTGAGCCTTACAGTGGTCTTCCGCCCAAGATGCCAAGGATGGGGGATTCCCAGAAGTTCACCGTGAAGTTCAACGAACTTTCTGGCATCTGCCTCAGTGAGGGCAAGGATTTCCTGTGGGGCGTAGGCGACAACGGAGATCTGGCAAAGCTTTCATTCGAAGGTGACGTCCTTTGGACTTACCATATTGGCGGAGATGCAGAGGATGTGTCTCTCAACCCAGACACCAAGGATCTTCTCATAGGACTTGAACCTGATGGAGTTGGGCTTGTAAAGGGACCGGATTATAACAGCAGGGTTACTACTCTGTTTAGTATTCCGGCCGCAAAGAATTATGGCAATGCCGGCGTGGAGGGCTGTAATTACTACAAGGACGGCCTTGCGTTTGCAGGCACGCAGTCCAATTCGCAAATTTTCCTGTGCGACCTTGAAACCAAGGCGGTTCTGTGGGATGCCAAACTCTACGATAAAAACAGGGTTTCGGAGATTGCCGGTTTCAGCTATGACCCCCTTACCGGCTGGCTGTGGATTATCGACTCCGAGGCAAAGAAGGTGTTTGTATTTGACATAGACCACTCCGTGACTGACGGCAAGTACAGCGTAACCATGGACTATCTGGGCGCTTATCCTGTGGGAGGCTCCAACCCTGAATCAGTATGCGTTGACCATGAACACAGCTGCATTTGGGTGGGAGATGATTATGGTGATACATCTTATCTTTACCGTTACGATTTCACCGGTTTTGAAGACTTTGACAAAAACTGATGATCTTCTCACCCCTATGAATGGCACCGGCCGGGCGTTTGTCCGGCCGGTTTTTATTGGTCTTTGCGCTTTATTTTGTATATTTGTTATATAAACTGCATAATATGAAACTCGCTTATTCCATTGTATTGACCCTCTTTGTCCTGGGCGGATGTGCCCAGCCTCGTGAAACTGCCGCAGAACAATTGCCTCAGGACTCTGACCAGGAGGAGCCTGCCGTTGAAAATCCATCGGAGGAAGTCTTTGATGACCCTGTATGGGCCATGATCTCCGACGGCGACAAAAACTTGAATCCCAGAGATTACAGCAAGGTTATGGCTACCAGCCAGGCAGGAGTGTATACCCAGTCCCGCAACTGGTCCGGATGTTCGTGGAAAAATGACCATGTGTCAAGCCGTATAGACATCCTTACCCAGGAGGAAGCTTTCCCGGGAGCTGTTCTGGATGTGGAAGACCTTGTGAGTGAAAACGGCGCCGTGATATCCAAGGATAATATATCGGCTACATATATAAACGCAATCCACTCCAAATCCGAGGCATATCCTGACATAGATTACGATATATACGACGTCATTACCCACAGCGCCGTAAAAGACCTTGAGGCCGGCAAGCTTTATTCGGCATGGGTTGATATATATGTTCCGGCGGGCACCCCTGCAGGTACTTATACGGGCAGGGTATCGCTGAAATCGGCCCAGAAGGATATAGCAGTTTTCAAGTATTCGCTGGATGTCCTTAATCTTACACTCACCAATCCGGAGGAATGGGAAACTTTCCTGGATCTTTGGGAAACCCCGTTTGCATCCAACAGGTACTACTCCGGCAAAACCAACATGGAATTTTTCAATTTCACTACGCCGGAGAGGCAGGATACCAACCCTTTCAGCCTTTATTATGTGCGCCTTGATCCAAAGTATCAGGCAGGTCTTGAAAGTGAACTGGAACTCTATCACAAGGCAGGAGGCAATACCATAAGCGTCCAGACCGTGGAAGGCCCGGACAACAGCCGTTTCCCTTGTGCCACGCCTTCAATGATAAAGTGGATCCTTCAGAAGGACGGTACCTACAGGTGGGACTATACCGATATGGACTATTATGTGGAGCTTAACCTGAAGCATGGAATCAACCGTCAGATAGACTTGTTCTATCATACTGGCGTGGGCTGGGGATTCGTTTACTACGACGAATCTACAGGTGAAGTGACCAACAAACTCAGCGCCCAGCCCGGGCAGGAGCGCTGGAAGACAACCACACACGAATTTCTCCAGGACCTTACCGCACATCTGGAGGAGAAGGGCTGGTTTGAGATGGCCGTTCTATATATGGACGAGCGCCTTTATGATGTGACATTGGCGCTTGTTGAGGCTGCCGAAGCAATTACCAACTCCAAGGGCGTCCAGCTCAAGGTTGGCGGAGCCGTGAACGGGAAGGAGGTTGCTCCGCTCTATGACCGTATGTACGACGTCTCAATCTGGGAGAATGCAAGGCCTTCAAATGCTAAGGAACTTGCCGAATCCCGCAGGGCGAAAGGCCTGCAGACAACCCTTTACTCTTGCGGAAGCGGCAAGATGGCCTCGACCTGTCAGCCGGCAGAGGCCGCATTTGCGGTGTATGAAGCCAAAAAGTACGGAATGGATGGCGTAATGCGCTGGGCCCTGAACAAGTATGATGAAGATCCCCTTTATGGAACCCTTCACACTACTTGTTACCCTGGAGACTGCTACCTGATATATCCGGACGAGAGGAATTCGGCAGAAATGAAGGCACAGAGCAGTCCTCGTTTCGAGAAACTCTGCGAAGGGATGCGATATACTGAAAAGCTGAACCTTATACGTAAACTGTATCCCGGAAAGGCCGCCAAGGTGGACCAGATTGTCTCTTCCCTTAAATCTTCGATGGTCAAGGAGGCGGCATCCATGCGTGACAAGGTGAATGAATTAAGCAGGGAGGTGCAATAATAACTAGAAGCGTGGTTTAAAGCTCTTGTTTAGACATATTTCTCCGGTATGGGCATTGTGCACGATTATGCGCAATGCCTTTTTTTCTACCTTTCCTTCAATTACGGTGGGGAAAGAAGTGACAGAATTGAGCTCGGGGCCTCCGCCCACGATCTGTGCCCACCCCTGGCCAGTTTCCGCGGGAGAGTCGTAGCGGAAACAATGCTGGTGTGCGGTGACAAGCACTTGGCATCCGGCCTTATGAAGCAGCGGCCCCCACAATTTGGAACAGGTGCGCTGCCATGCTGCCCAATTGTGCTTGTATAGAGGAGAAGAATCGGCGGGCGCTATATCTCCGGGATTTTCATCCGGGCGGGGGTCAAAAAGGGGAATGTGGCAGAACGCCACAAGATACGGGGCCGATGCTATGTCCTTGCGCTTGAGGACGTCTTTAAGCCATACGGCTTGGGCTTCGCGGTAAGGGCCGCTGTTGAAGAGCCCTGCGAATATGGGATTGGTATCCAGTTTGTCCTCTGCGGTGTCAAGGCCGATTAGAGCGATGTCTCCCATCCTTACGGCGAAGTTGCGGCCAAGGTCCCAGTCTCGGGGGCTGCGTTCTTCTGGCTGGCGGTACATCCACACATTCTCCAGGTGGCGGTTGGCCCAGCCGCGGCTGTCGTGGTTTCCGGGGCAGAACATGTACGGAATGCGGGAGCCATAATCCTTTCTGTCAATCTCCGGCTGGAGGAAGATCTTCATCTGAGCCTCAATGGTTTCTTCCGTATTGGAGGCGTCTCCGTTCCAGATGACACATGAGGGCGACAGTTGGGCGACTTTTTCTATGGCCATTGAGAAAGGATCCCACTGCACGTGGGTGTCGTTAATCACGCAGAAATGGGCCTTGGCCTTTTTGCCGGCGGTGGTGAAAGAATAGATGGCGGGATCTTCTTCGTTGCCGATGATTTTCATGTCGTAGCCACCGCCGTAATGAATGCGGTCTGCGCCGATGCGGTAATAATACGTTGTTGCAGGATTCAAGCCGGTGAGGCGCACCAGGATTACCTTGTCACTGATGTCGCAAAGGCGATAGCCGCCGCATTTCACCTTGCGGGCGTCAGAGAGGTCCGGTTTTTCTCCTATGAGGACATAGCCATTGGCAAGCGCGTTTACGGCAAAGGCAACACCAATTGATGTCTCTGCGTAGTTTTCAAGCAGCGGGGCGGACGCTATGAGTTTCCCTGAGATGGGATCATCGGCCTTATTATTGCCCGTTAAATCAATGGCTTTGGCAATATTTGCAGTACCGGCAGCCAGCGCCAGTGCGGCAGAACCCTTGATAAAGTCTCTTCTTTTCATATCCAAAGATAAAGTTTTTTATTGGATAATTTGCCCGTATTTATTAAATTTGTATCAATATAACACTGGCCACATGAAGAATTTCACAATCGTTGCCGTAATCACTCTAGCGGTTTTTTCATTATCCTGTAATTCTCGCCCTTCTGGAGATTACGCCTTTGAAGATGTCCCCTTCAGCGTAATCCCATATCCTTCATCAGTATGCCTTGCAGAAGGCTTCTATGAGCTCACAGGGGCCCGTTTCTATGTAGATGCCTCCCTTGGACAGGAAAGCCTAGATGCCGTACAAACATTTGCCGGACGGCTAAAGGAAACCACCGGTTGTAGGAATAAAGTGAAATCTGCCTCTCCGGATTCTTTTAAAGAAGGAGTGCGCTTTGTTTCCGGAGAAGTTTCCGGTACATTTGAGGCCTACCGTCTGGAAATTGGAAAAGATGGTGTGACCGTAACAACTTCCAGCACGGAAGGTGTGTTCAATGCCATACATACTCTTATGCAGATGCTCCCTGCATCATTCTTTAACCCGGAAACCAGAAGTGCACGTTACCGCGTGCAGTATGCCACAATTGAAGATTCTCCTCGTTTCTCTTACCGTGGTGTCCTCATTGACTCCGGCCGTCATTTCTTCCCGGCAAGTGAAATCAAGCGCTGCCTGGATGTAATGGCTATATACAAGGTAAACCGTTTCCACTGGCACCTTACCGAAGACCAGGGATGGCGCCTTGAGATAAAGAAATATCCCCGCCTTACGGAGGTTGGCTCCATAAGGAAGGAGACACAGGTGGCCCACTGGAGGGATAGCCTGGACCATAAGGAGTACGGCGGCTTTTATACGCAGGAAGAGATTCGCGACGTTGTTGCATACGCAAAAGAGCGTGGAATTACGGTTATTCCGGAAGTGGATCTCCCAGGACACATGCAGTCTGCCCTTACCGCATATCCTGAACTTGGGTGCACCGGCGGCCCCTATGAGGTTGCAACCACCTGGGGTGTAAAACCTGATGTACTGTGTCCCGGACAGGAAAAGACTTTCGAATTCCTTGAGGATGTCCTTACGGAAGTGATGGACCTTTTCCCGTCGGAATATATTAATATCGGCGGTGACGAATGTCCAAAAATCCGTTGGAAAGAATGTCCCCGTTGCCAGGCCCGCATCAAGGAGCTTGGATTGTCCGACCACGACGACCACACAGCGGAGCAGTATCTCCAGAGCTATGTGACAAACCGCATCCAGAAATTCCTTGCAGAACATGGTCGCAAGATAATCGGCTGGGAGGAAATTCTGGAGGGAGACCTTGATGAAGGGGCTACCATAATGTCCTGGCGTGGAATTGAACCCGGTATCCGTGCGGCGGCGCGCGGATTTGACGCCATAATGTCCCCGGGCTATTACATGTATATAGACCGTTATAACTCCGAGGAATGGGATAGGGAACCTGTTTCCATAGGAGCATGCCTGCCGTCGGAACTTATGTATTCCTACGAGCCCTGCGAAGGTGTGGCTCCGGAGGCCGTGTCCCATATAATCGGCGTCCAGGCAAACCTCTGGACAGAATTCATCGCCACGCCGGAGTACCTGGAGTACATGCTGCTTCCCCGCCTTGCCGCCTTGTCCGAGGTCCAATGGGAAGCCGTGGGCGCCCGTGACTGGAAACGTTTCCGCGCGGCAATGGACCACAGCCGTGACATCTACGAGGCCATGGGTTATACCTATGCCAAACATCTATGGGGTATTGTGGGTATGCCCGGCTATGAAAAGCCCGCTCGCACCCCCGAGGAACTTGAGGCTTACCTCAAGGTTCGCAAAGGCCCCTGGGAAATGAGCTATGAAGAAGGTAAGAATCTTATTATCAAATAATAACTAACAAAACCTATGTCAAATTCATTTATTGGCAAAATTGCCATTGTCGCAAGTGCAGCCTTGCTCCTTGCTTCTTGCTGCGGTAAGAATGACAGAATAATACGGACAAAGGTTCCTGCCCGTCCTGCCGGACAGGAAGATGTGATTGGTCTTAAGGCAGACCCCATTGACACTGTCCGTATTGGTATTGTGGGCCTTGGGGCTCGCGGCTCATTTGCCGTATACCGTTACACAAACGTCCCTTGGAGCAAAATCGTGGCTCTCTGCGACGTCCTTCCGGAAAAAGTGGAAAAATCGGCCAATTACCTTGTGGAGAACGGCTTCAGCCGCCCGGATGGCTATACCGGACTGGAAGGCTACAAGGAACTCTGCGAGCGTGACGACATTGATCTTGTGTACATTTGTACAGACTGGGTGCACCATACCCCCATCGCCCTTTATGCCATGGAACATGGAAAGCATGTCGCCATTGAGGTTCCGGCTGCCACCACTTTGGAAGAATGCTGGGCCCTTGTCAATACCGCCGAAAAGACCCGCCGTCACTGCATGATGCTGGAGAACTGCTGCTATGACTTCTTTGAGTTAAGCGCCCTCCAGATGGCCCGTGAAGGCCTCTTTGGAGAAATCCTCCACGCAGAAGGCTCATATTGCCACAACCTCTTCGATTACTGGAACGACTACTGGGAGAACTGGCGCCTGGACTTCAATTACAGAAACAGGGGAGACGTCTATCCCACTCACGGCCTCGGTCCCATCGCCCAGGCCCTCAACATTCACCGTGGAGACCGCTTCAAGACTCTTGTTGCCGTAGATACCAAGAGTGCCAACGGCCAGGTGGCATTTGAGAAGAAGAAGGCCGAAGGAAAGTATTTCCAAGGCGAGGATGCAAAGGATTTCCGCAACGGAGACATAACATGCACCCTTATCCGTACAGAGAACGGCAAGTCTGTACTTGTTGAGCATGATGTACTTAACCCCCGTCCCTACAACCGCATGTACCAGCTTGTGGGTACCCTTGGATATGCCGCCAAGTATCCTGTAGAGCAGCTTTCCCTGCGTCCCGAACAACTTGAGAAGGCTGGTATAGACTATAAGATCGAGAATCAGCATGCGGCCCTTCCGGAAAATGTTGTGAACGCCCTGCGTGAAAAATATCCTACACCAATCCTTGATGCAGAACTTGAAGAGAAGGCAAAGAGGGTCGGTGGTCACGGCGGAATGGACTTCCTTATGGATTACCGCCTGATTTACTGCCTGCATTATGGACTTCCTCTGGATATGGATGTATACGACCTTGCCGAATGGTGCTGCCTTGGAGAACTCGGTTCCATTTCCATGGATAATGGCTGCGCTCCGGTTGAGGTCCCTGATTTTACCCGCGGCGGATGGCAGAAGACAGATGGCTTCAAGTATGCATTCGCTGACGGCTCCATGCGATAACATTTAATCTCTGACCAAATGATAAAAAGAATCTTAACAACTATTCTTGCGGTTACCGCCGGTGTCCTCACTTTGCAGGCTCAGGTCCTCAAAGTCTCCGGAACAGTTACGGAAGCCGCAACAGGAGAGCCTCTCATTGACGTCAGTGTGGCCATACAGGGTACTACACGTGGTGTGGTTACCAACCTTGACGGCCAGTATACACTGGAAGCTGGGGCCGATGCCACGCTGGTTTTCGGCTATCTTGGCTATACTACGGTAACGGAACCCATAAAAGGCCGTTCTGTGGTCAATGTGACGATGGATTCCGATATCAACACATTGGACGCGGCTATCTCTATGGGTTATTCCAGCGTTCGCAAGACGGAACTTTCCAGTGCTGTCACCACCGTGCAGGGAGAGAGCCTGAGGGATGTCTCTTCCAATGACCTTGGAACGATGCTTCAGGGTAAGGTGGCAGGTTTGGAAGTGTACAGTTCTTCAGGTAACCCCAACAGCGGTTCAACCATCCGTATCCGTGGTACCGGCTCAATATCGGCCAATAGCGATCCTTTGTACGTTGTAGATGGCGTTGTTGGTGGTACTTTCAATCCAAATGACGTAGAAAGCGTGACAGTCCTGAAGGACGCGGGCGCTACCGGTATCTACGGCGCATCCGGCTCCGGCGGCGTTATTGTGGTGACCACAAAGAAGGCCAAGAGGGGACAGGACAGCCAGGTGGAAGTACGCCTGCAGACTGGTCTTGAACAGATAGCCCTTGGCAGGTTCAGCATGATGAACTCACAGGAACTCTACGACTACTCCAAACTCTTCATGAGCAAAGGTTCCCAGAAACAACTTGATAACCAGAAAGTCCTTGAAACCGACACAGACTGGATAGCGGAGGCTACCCAGCCCGGTCTCAAGCAGGACTATTATGTGTCGGCTTCCGGCAGTCAGGGGAAAATGACGTACCTTGCCAGCATCGACTATTTTGACAACAACGGTATTGTCAAGCAAACTCGTTACCGTAAGCTCTCCGGCCGTGTTAACGTAGGAGCGGAGATCCTGCCCCGCGTTACTCTCAACGTGCGCATGAACTATGACAAGTCCTGGAGCCTCAACCGCGGTGCTCTGAGCCTGCAGCAGATGCCCTGGGACAATCCATACGATGTAAATACAGGTGAAGTGTTGTATGTGAACAGCAATACACGCTCCGACAACGGCAAGTCCTGGTGGGGCCGAGACGTCTCCAATCCCTTCTGGAGCCAGAAGATGAATTCCAGCGGCGGTGGCGGCAGTTTCTTCAGCACCAATCTCCTGCTTACGTGGAACATTACGGATTACCTCACATTCCAAACTACAAACACTTACGCGGAAAGTCATTATCAATCCGAGAGCGTGACCACTCCTGAGTCTAAGAATACTTCTTTCCCTGATGGTTATGCAGGTGAAGACGTATCATGGGGTCAAAGTTTCGGCACAACCAATATCCTGCGTTATTCCCAGACTTTCGGCGGCAAACACAGCGTTTCCGCCCTGCTTGGTTTGGAATGGGGAACAGGTTGGGACCGTGGCCTTGGCGCTTCCGGAACGGGAATCGCAAACGGCATCAGGGTCCTCAGTTCCCTTAATCCCTACGAAATCAGCAGTTACTGGACAGAGACCGAAAGTTGGTCTGCCTTTGGACAGGCAATGTACAGTTATATGGAGAAGTATGTGTTCAGCGCCACGCTCAGGGCCGATGCTTCATCCGTATTCGCTCCCGGAAACAGGGTGGGTTACTTCCCTTCGGTATCTGCCTCCTGGCTTATCTCCAATGAGGATTTCATGAAGGCTCAGAACATTATTTCCTTCCTGAAACTGCGCGCCAGCTGGGGTACTACCGGTAACTCCGGAATCGGCAATTACCGTTTCTATGACACGTATTCCTTTGACAAGGCGTATCAGTATGAGGAAAAGGCCGGTGGCGTTCCCCAGACTAACGGCAACCCTAACCTGAAGTGGGAAACCGCAGTCAAGATGAATGTTGGCCTTGATGTCTCTGTCAAGAACATTATTTCGGCCAGCCTGGATTTTTACAGCAACCAGAACCGTGACCTTCTCCTGAACAACCCTAACATCTCCTATACTTCCGGCTTTACCGGACGTCTTGAGAATATAGGTGTTGTCCAGAACACCGGCGTGGAACTGTCGGTTACATCCAACAACATCGTCAAACGTAATTTCCGCTGGAGCACCACACTCAATATCGGCCATAACCGCAATGTGGTGAAGCAGTTGGCCAATAACGAGCCCCTGTATGCCGGCACCACTACGGTTAAGCAGGTGTACCAACCCGGAATCCCCATGTTCAGTTGGTATATGCCCAAATGGCTGGGCGTGGACCCCGAAACCGGAGACCCTCTCTGGGAACACTTTGTAACAGAAGCGGACCTTGAACTTGGCGTATATGACTCCAATGAATACAAGGTTGGAGACCGGGTTCCTTCCAATGCCCTTAATTTCTCCGATTCCCAGATTGTGGGCTGTGCACAGCCTGACTTCTCGGGTGGTTTGGTCAATACTTTCCAATGGGGGAACTTTGATGCCAGTCTAAACCTCACTTTCCAGGTTGGTAACGAGGTTTACAACTATACGCGTATCACATTGGATGCCGATGGCGCATATCCCAGCTTCAACTCCATGTCCCTCAATAACGGACTTGGTTGGGTACGCTGGGTAGAGGACGACGAAAGCACTCACGCAATCGCAACGCACCCCAAGGCCAAACTCAACGGCAACAAGAATGCAAACGGTGCCACGTCCCGTTATCTGGAAGATGGCAGTTACCTGCGCATCAAGAACCTTACTCTTGGATACACCCTTCCTTCAAACATCCTCAAGAAGATTCATATGAAGAACCTCAGGGTATTCCTTTCATTTGACAATCTGTACACCTTCACCAAGTTCTCAGGCGTGGATCCGGAGGTCAATATCGCGGGTAACACGGAGTCCAATCCTCCTGCAGGTACCTACAACAGCAACTATCCCAAGTACAGGTTCTATTCTCTTGGCGTTAACGTGAAATTCTAGAGCGATGAAAAAGAGCATTATTATACTGACACTACTGGCCGTTACGGCCACGTCATGCAACTTGGACAAGTTCCCGCACAACCAGGTTTCGGCAGAAAGCATGCAGACTCAGGAGAACGCCATTGCTGCCACAATCGGCAATTATGCGCTCTTCAAGGCCACTCCCGGATATGCGGGTGATATCTTCGTCAGGCACAACCAGCAGTTACATGAATTCAAAAGCGACAACATCCTGATGTCCGGAAAGAGTACCGACGCCCTTTTCCTGGCTGCGACTTTCCAGGATTCGGAGGTTGACGACAATGTAAAAGTGTATTGGGCACAGGGATATCGCATCTGCTATGCCACCAGCAATGTCATCAACGTTATCCCGGACGACACCGAAGATGCCGTCATGAGGCACATCAAGGGAGAGAACCTCTTCCTTCGTGCAATGGCGCACCTGCTTATGTCTGAGGTATTCTCTCAGCCTTATAGCTTTGGCCGGGACAATCCTGGAATAGTTATCCGTACTTCCGCCATGACATCTACTCCCGTAAGGGCCACTGTAGGTGAAGTATATGACCAGATTGAGGCCGATCTTAAGAAAGCGATTGAGCTCATGACCGGCGGGAAGCGCCGTGGAGATAATGGCTATGCCGACGTAAACTCCGCAAAGGCCCTCCTTGCACGCGTTTACCTTCAAGAGGAGCGTTGGCAGGACTGCATAGATATTTGTGATGATCTTTTGTCAGGCGGAAACCATCTGGATCCGGACTATGAGCATCTTTTCCAGTTCAGCCGTACAAGTGAGGAGGTGCTCTGGTGCATTGCAAATGCCATGACTGCCGATGACTATATCGGTGGCAAGCAGGTTGGCCAGATGCACTATTCCCAGGGAGAAAACGGAAAGGCTGGATCTCCCGGCCAGCAGGGGTGGGGAGAGATTTATTATTCCCAGCCATTGCTTGACCTTTTTGAGCGTTATCCCAATGACCTCCGTCTTACTACCATGAGGGAAAAGTATGATCCCAATCCGGCCAAGAAGATGATTTACTGGCCCGTAGACAGCGGCCAGGGCACTTTGGAGAACAACATTGATACCAATCCTGTAAACAATGGTGACGGTACATGGACAGCCAAGGACGGTGATGGCAATAGCCATATAATCAAACAGGAGCTTGTGAACACATATCCCCGCTGGTACTTTGATGATGGCGCAACCAAGGTTTACGTGTCCGTGACCGATTCCTCTGGCTGTCGTCTTCCCGATGACCGTTATCCTATCAACTATTGCAAGAAATACGTTCATCAAGAGGGCAATGTGACCGATTATGCACTCCAGTCTTCACCGGCTATGCTTCGTTATGCCGAGGTTATCCTTAACCGTGCCGAAGCATATGCCCATCTTGATAAGGTTGGCGAAGCCCTGGACGATGTCAATACTATCCGCCATCGTGCCGGCCTCACCGGTGCTGCCGACTTTACTTCCGGAAATATGGCGGCCCGCGGTTATGACAATGTGCTGGACGTTGTCCTGGACGAGCGTCGCATGGAACTCTGTTTTGAAGGATTCCGTACCCTTGACCTCCAGCGCAACAAGAAACAACTCGACCGCCGCTATGCCGGCATGCAACCTAATGCCGTATACGATTATAATGATCCCCGTATTATATATCGTATCCCTCAGGTAGAGATTAACGCTTCCGGTATAGAGCAAAATCAGCGCTAGAGTATGATTAAATCGCACTTTTCATTTATGGCAGCAGCAGGCATTACCACCCTGCTGCTTGCCTTTTCATGCAATCCGTCTCAGGAAGTCATAAAACTGCAACCCGGAGAACGTGTTTGGGCGGGAAAGGTGGCCCAAGGCATCGATCTCCCGGTAGAGGATACTCTTGTCATAGATTTTCATAACAACTTCGGCAATCAGCTTACTCCACTTATCCTTACCAGCGCCGGACGTTATATTTGGAGCGATGAGCCTTTCACCGCTGTAGTTACCGCAGACAAGATTGTAATCAAGGACAATGAGGCTGTGGTTGAGACTGATTTCGCGGGAGAGAATCTGCGTGACGTCTATCATTTTGCGATGAGGAAGTATTTCCCTCCCCAGGGATTGCCTCCGCGTGAATTCTTTGAGAAACCCCAGTACAACACCTGGATTGAATTTCAGTACAATCAGAATCAGGCCGGCATTCTGGAATATGCCCGTAATATAGTGAAGAACGGATTCAAGCCCGGCATACTGATGCTTGATGACACCTGGATGGAAGACTACGGTAAATGGGTATTTCATCCCGGCCGATTCCCGGACCCCAAGGCAATGTGCGACGAACTCCATGCCATGGGATTCAAGATTATGCTTTGGATTGTGCCGTATGTGAGCCTGGATCAGTACCAGATTTGTGAAGAAATCCATCATGTCCCCGGGAACGGTTTCATACAAAGTAAGGACGGTGGAGACTTCCCGTTCTGCTGGTGGAACGGCATCTCCGGAGTAATAGATTTTTCTGACCCCGCATCTATAGGGTGGCTGGAAGGGAAACTGGATTACCTGATGGAAGAGTATGGCGTAGATGGATTCAAGTTTGATGCCGGAGACCTTGACGCCTGGCCAAGCCCGGAAGTAAGTGTCAACAAGGGTAATTTCACCCCACAGCAACTTTGCTATGCATGGGCGTCACTCTGTGACAAGTACAAATACAATGAACTGCGGGCCTGCTGGAAACTCGGTGGCAAACCTTATGTCCAGCGTCTCCATGACAAGGGACATCATTTCGGCGCCCTTCAGCGTCTTATTCCGGAAATGCTTATAACCAATCTGTATGGTTATTGGTATTCGGCACCTGATATGATTGGCGGAGGCAGTTTTGCGTCCTTCCTGCCCGGTTGCGAGATTAATGAAGACTTGATTGTGCGTAGTGCGCAGGTCCATGCACTCATGCCTATGATGCAGTTCAGTGTGGCTCCTTGGAGAGTGCTTGACAGTGAACATCTGGATGCAGTCAAGAAGGCTGTCTCCATACGTGAAGATATGTTGCCCCGGATTATTTCCCTTATGGAGAAGGCATCAACCGAAGGTGAGCCTGTAGTTACGCCAATGGAGTACCGGTTCCCCAATCAGGGATTTGCCGATATCATAGACCAGTACATGCTGGGCCCCGATATGCTGGTGGCTCCTATGGTAGACGAAGGCCGCACCCGTGAGGTTGCTCTTCCTGCCGGCTCTTGGAAAGCAGATGACGGAACCCTCTATGAAGGTCCCGTCACCATAACTGTGGATGTTCCGCTGGAGCGGATTCCCCGTTTTATTCTGCAGTAAATTCTGCCAGGCGGTTGTAGCCTGTAGCTTCATCCCAGACATCCTTGTTGGCAAAACGAACGCTGTAACGCGGATCATTTGCAAGATGCTTGGATTCATCCGGCAGATTAAGATAAACGGTGTATTTTGCACCGGACTTCAAACCCTCCGGCATATGGAGGGTTTCTTTATGCACGTAGGCGTTGCAACCCTCCCATACCCTGGGATCTGTCTCAGAAACAAAGTCGTAAAGCTCTGAAGGGTCATCGGAGTTCCGGATAACAAAGTGAAGCTGCCGGGGATTGATAAGGGATGCAAAACCAAAGTTGGTAAGGCAAATCTTGAGGGTAAAGTCTTTTCCGGCTGCAAAATTGCCCTCAGTAGCTAAGCCGTTAAGGACAAAGCGGTATCCTACGCGGGATACGATATCATCATTGCATCCTCCATTTTTCCAATGATCTGTAAGCTTTCCGGCACTTAGATAAGACCAGTGGTAGTCCTTGAGATCCTGATAGGCATTCACACATCCGCACAGTTTAGGGTCATCTGCTATGCAGTTTTCTCCGCCCATGCTCATGAAGCGGCTATCTTTGAGCCAGAATTTGCGTTCTACGCTTCCGGCGTATGTCCCACAGTCGTTGCCATTTGTAAGGAAGCAGTCGTTGTGGGCGGCAAGACGTGAATGTGCACTGCCGTCAAAGGCGGTTTTACGCGTAAGGGTGTCCTTAAGGTGCAGGTTGTACATGTCCATGGTATGCCTGGGAGTACGGATTGCAACCTGTCTGGACGCGGGAAGTGCATCAAGAAGGGCATCAACCACCATCCTGTCCTGAACATCACCGCTTACGTTTGAACGGAAAGCCCATTCTCCATAAGTGCCGATAAAACCTGCCTGTACGACATAGATGATATCATAGTATTCCTGAAGGAGCGGCTTCAACTGCTTGATGTGCCTTAGTATCCAGCCCACCGGGGGTTCCTGTTCGCCGACATTGGAGTTCCAGCTGTAGGCATGACGGAGGACCAGTTTAGTGCCTGCTTTACGGACATTCTCAAATTCTTCGCGGATAATGTCCAGTACAGACTGGGGGAGGTCTTCATAGAAGTAATCCATGAAGTATAAGCCAAGGTAATTGAGCGTGCACCCTGATTCCCTGGAGGCTTTCAGATTGTCCACGGTATGCGGCTTGGGCGGAGTATCCTTGCGGAAGTGAAGTTCACGGGGATGGTATGCGCCGCGCTCTGGGTTGCAGAAGTTCCCCGGCAGATACTCATAGGTGAACTGGTAGGTGAAAGGGGCTTCCGGAGCCTTGTAGGTGTCTACGGCCTCGGTCTGCGTCAGGTCACGGGCCAATGCCAGCCATTCGCTTCCACCCATCAGGTTCTCGGGCTCATCGCCCGGTTTTTCATCATCGGAATCCTTCTTGCCGTCAGGATCCTTCTGCTCATCTGCGGGATTGTCTACGGCAGGATTGTCAGGCGTAATCTGCTTGCATGCAAGCGTACAGGCAGCCAATGCGCCAATAAGTAAGAAAGTGGTTCTTCTCATATCTAATCAAAATCTGTTCTTGTATTCTGTGGTAAGCCGCTGGCAGTAACCTCTGAGTCCGGGAGATAGTACACGAAGCGGGTGTCATTGTATCTATAAACCTTGTATGGTTGACGGCCGGCATAACGGCGGTCAACATCCTTCTTGTTCCGCCTGAGGTCATAGGGGCGGAATCCTTCAAAGCAGAGTTCCAAACGGCGTTCATCAAGCACCACGTCAAGGACGTCGGAATAGCCTCTTTCTGCCATATTGCCGGAAGTGAACATGGCGGCAGACGGAAGACCGGCACGGGCGCGTATGACGTTGACATCGGCCAGGGCCTTTTCCGTATTTCCCAGATGGGCGTATGCCTCGGCCCTGTCCAGAATGAGTTCTCCCCATCGGACGTAGGCGGGGGAGCCCATGTTGTTCTCCACTCCACCCTGGCAGGAGTACTTCTTCATATAGTTGAGAGGATACATGTCACCACCTGTTCCGGTACGGCATCCCATGGAGTCGCAAACGGATACATACTGTTTTTCCCCATTGAGCATGATATATGTGCGGGGATAGGTGTTTACAGTTTCCGTCTCTACGGTATGGGAAACTCCTTCAGCATCCTTACAGGTGTATTTGCCGCTTACGGAGTCATAGGTGGGGACTCTGTCGATATAGTTTTCGGCGTATCCGTCTTCATGGAGGACAGGCCAGTAAACCATCTTCTTGCCGGTGGTAGAAGCATGTCTTGCAACGTGCTGTGTCTTGTAACGCTGGTCCTCCGGATAGCGGTTGAAAAGGTCCATGAGGGGCTGGCTCCAGTAAAGTTCGGCCCAACCGGTACCGTCACCGGGATCTCCGGAAGAGTACCACATGCTTCCCGTCATTCCCTGTGCTCCGGGATAGTCGCTGGGAGCATCCTCCACCGCAACACACCAAAGCACTTCGCTGGATTCTCTTGAGAACTGGAAAAGATGAGAGTAGTCAGGATCCAGGACGGTTTCCGGAGATGCGCCTGCGAGCATGCCGTCAATTACATTTATACAGTCTTGCCAGCGTTCTTCGTAAAGGTAGAGACGGGCCAGAAGACCCTCTGCGGCAGCCTTTCGGATATAGCCGTTGTCCTTTCCAAGGAGTGGTTCCTTACCAGTGACATCCACAACGTCCATGCAGCTAATTGCATCCTTGAGATCCTTTTCCACCTGATTGTAAACTTCTCCGACGGTGGCGCGTACAACTGGATCTTCTGAAGATGTACGTATGACAACTCCAATGGCATTTGGATCCCAGCTATAAGGCGTGGCAAAAATTTGGATGAGATTCATATGGCTCAGGGCTCTCATGAAAAGGTTCTCACCTTTGAGATGCAGGAGTTTGGGATCCTGGGTGTCTTCAGGTATTGAATTGATAACCACCGATGTTGCAAAGTTTATCTTATATGAGATAAACCAGAAGTAGTCTATATTGGTGTCGGAAGACACATCCACCATGGTAGCGTCATTGAACAGGGGGTCTGTTGTTTTGCCGGACATCAGGACGTTGTCTCCTTTCAACTCCGCCAACTGCTGGTAATGGCGGATATATGTGTTACCAACCGTATTGAAGCCGGAGAAATCTATCCAACTCTTGAACAGGGAGTAGTTCCCAATGGTGGCTAACGCTGCATTCTCCGGGGATGCCATGCTGCTTGAAGATACGGCGTCATTGGGGAAGTAGTCAAGCTTGCAGGAAACCGCAGTCAGAAGAGCTGCGACAATAAATATGACATTCTTTTTCATAGCTCTTAGAATGATAGGTTAATACCGGCAAGGAATACCCGGCTGACAGGATAATTGTTGTTATAGGTTCCGGCAGGGAAAGTGTCATCCAGGCTGCACGTAAGATTCACTTCCGGATCCATTCCAGAGAACTTGGAGAATGTCCAGAGATTGTCTGCTGACAAGAATACGTTGGCCGATGCAATTCCAATTTTCTTGGTAAGTTTGGAGGGAATTGCATAGCTGAGTGTTACATTCTTGATACGGAGGTAACTGCCGTCTTCCAGGTATCGGCCCGTAGGCTCGTTGGCGTTCTTGTTGCCGCCGTTCTTGGGCTTGGGGTGAGTGGCAATTGAATTGGTGCCATCAGGGTCTCCTTCTTTCCACCTTATCCATCCCAGTCCGTTATTGAGGGACATCTGGTTGAAGTCGGAGTAGGAGCCGTCGCAATCCAGAGTGCGGCGTGCGAAGTTGAAGATGTCGTTGCCATGGATGAACTGAAGGTTCACGTCAAGGGTAAATCCCCATGCGCTGAATGTGTTCGTAAGGCCTCCGGTGAAGTCCGGTTGGGCACAGCCTATAATCCTGGAATCATCGGTTATGTTCAGGTTGGGAGAGGGGACGGCGTCTCCAACTTTGTATTTGCTGCTGTCATAGACACCAAGGTCAAGTTCGGCCTGATTTACATAGTGTTCCCACAGAGGGTTACCGTTTTCCGGGTCTACTCCCAGCCACTTTGGCATGTACCAACTGAACAGCGGTTGGCCCTCGCGATATATCTGGGTACCGAATGAAGTGGGCATTATGATGTCCTGATGGTCCGGCAGGTAAATTACGGTATTACGGTTATGCGCAATGTTGAAAGTGGTGCTCCACTTGAAATTGCGGGTAACAATGTTCTGGCTGCTTATTTGGAGCTCTATACCTCTGTTCCGTATTGTGCCGGAGTTCTCTACTCTCTCGTCAAATCCTGTTGAACTTGACAGGGGGACAGCCAGCAGAAGGTCTTTGTTCAGATTGCTGTAAAAGTCAAGTGCAACGGAGATGCGGTTAATGAAAGTAACGTCCAGGCCGATATTCCTCATTATTGCTGTCTCCCAGTGGAGATTGGGATTGCCCTGATTCTTGGGGAGACCGCCAACCTGGTTCTCATACCTTGAATTGGTAGGGAAGGAATATACTTCCAGATATTTATAGTAGCCTAATGCGGAGTTTCCGGTTGCACCGTAACTTGCACGGAGTTTCAGGAATGTGAGCCAGTCCAGATTCTTCATGAATGGCTCTGAACTGATTACCCACGCGGCCGATACGGCGGGAAAATATCCGATGCGCTTGCCAGGGGCAAAAACGGAAGATGAGTCACTTCTAAGCGTTGCGCTTAGTATGTACCTTTCTTTATAAGAGTACTGGGCCTGGGTAAACCAAGACCATGATTCTCCTTCAAAGAGGTTGCCCTTTACGTCGTCGGGTACGGAAATGTTCAGTTGGGTGAGCCCGCCAATCATGTCCCTTCCCTGCGCTGTGATATACTGGGATTTGCTCTTTCCCCATTCCCAACCTGCCAGGGCGGCAACACTGTGTGCTCCACCAAAGGTTTGGGAATATTTTAGGAGAGCATTAAGGGTTATGCTGGTACCCCAGTCTGCGGTTTGGGAAACACGGCCGTCCGGATAGTTGGCGTTATTGGCTTCCGGCGTGATGACATCTTTGGCATCTGTAAAGCCTAATGAATATCTGGCCGAGCCGCTGGCTGTATGGTAGTCTGTGATATTCCAAGTCAGTTTTGCATCGGTTACCAGGGAATGGCTGCGGGTAAGATTATTCTGACCGTAGGCGTTTTGATAGAGCGGGTTGTTCTTGTCATGGCCGTACCAGATTTTTCCGTTGTCCGGACGCTCTGAGCCGCGGATACAAACCCAATCACCGGTATTCTCGTCTATAGGGGAGTCAAATGGAAGTTGCTGCAGGGGAATAACTCCTCCCGATGCATTGGCGCTGAAACTATAGTTGATGCGGGCATCAAGGGTAAGGTTCCGTGCAATCTCTGAACTCATGCCCAGGCGTCCGCTTAATTTTCTGTAAAAACTGTCTCCGCCCTTGAAAGTTCCTTTCTCGTCAAAATAGCCGAAACTTGCGAGATAGGATGTGCGGCCGTGGCTGCCGGTGGCGGAAATGTAATAATCCTGTGTGGGAGCAAGAATTGTGCTGTTCCCATACCAGTCATAATCTGTGCCTGCGGCGTTTTTCTGAAGGGTCTTGACAGATCCCTTTGACATGAACTGTGAGTAGTAGTCAAGCAGTTCTGCCGTATTCATCATATGGAGGCGGCCGCTTAACGCCTGTTTGATGCCGGCTTTGGCGCTGACCTCTATCTTGGAACGCTCTCCGTTCCTTGGATGCTTGGTTGTGATTACAATGACCCCGCCGGCGCCGGAGGCTCCATACAGGGCGGTGGTGCCTGCATCCTTAAGCACCGTGATTGATTCAATGTCGTTGGGAGAGAACGAGGATGCGTCTCCTACAACTCCGTCTACAATGTACAAAGGGTCTGAGCTGGCAGTCATGGAGCCGGTTCCGCGTATCCTGATGGTGGCTCCTGCCCCGGGAGCACCGGAGTTGGAGTATACTTCCAGTCCGGCAACTTTCCCCTGAAGCATTTTGGAGAGGGAAGAAGTGGTGACATCACGGAGCGCCTCTCCTTGGACGGAGACAACGGAACTCGACAGTTCTGTCCGCTTCATGCTGGAGTATCCAAGCAGGACAACTTCGTCCAGCATGGTGACATCGGCCTCAAGGGCAATGTCAATGGATTTCTGTCCGTTCACCGTTTCTTGGGCGGTCTTGTATCCAAGACACATGAATTCAAGTACGGTCCCGGGCTTTGCTTCTATGCTGTAGTTGCCGTCAAGGTTACTTACAACGCCGCGGGTGGTGCCTTTTACAGTAACGCCTGCTCCGGGAACGGGGTCTCCTGTTGCCTTGTCTGTAATTTGTCCGGTAACTGTTTGCCCGCCGGCTGCAAAAGCAACCATAAGTAAGCTGCAAAATGACAGAAATATTTTCCCAAATCCAGACATTTCATCTCTTTTTTTAAAACGGGAGGGGGAAGAGACCTCCCCCCTCCCGGGTTTGAATGATTGTCAAGCTAAATTATTTGAGCTTGAGGGTAAGGGCTTTGTTGCCGGAAGGAAGCTTGCCTGCGCCCTGGCTGTTGGTCTGTTTTGATTCATGACCAACCTGCTCGTAGAATACGCCAAGAACAGCCTCGTTGTTAAC
>R27__coassemble_148_pt1 | contig 59017 bp, 53 predicted proteins | sample R27__metabat2_high_PE_018 | metagenome-assembled genome bin R27
CCCCCTACCCTTGTGCGGGGGTGCACTAGCCCCCCGGCACCCCACACCTCTCCTACGCAAAAAACGGTGGAAGTTAAGTGGTTGACACATAGAAAGTTACACGATTCTATGGGATTACCGGTAATACCAAAGAATCGTGTAAGTGATTGATAATGTGCCGATTGGCTTCCACCGCATCGGCATTACAATTAGGGTGGGGCTATTTGCCGATGAACTTGAGGATAAGGGCTACGGCGTCATCCTCCGAGAGGGTGTCCATGTTGAGGACAAGCTGGTAGTTGCGGAGGTCGTAGCGGCTGACACCGGCGAAGTTCTTGATGTAGGTGTCGCGGTCCTTGTCAATCTTGTCGATGAGGATGCCTGCCTGCTCCGGGGTGAGGTTCTGCTTGCGGGAGACGCGCTCTATGCGGTGCTCGCGGGAAGCGGTGATGAAGATGTCCAGTTTGTTGGAGCAGTCCTTGAGGACATAGAAACCGGAACGGCCGGCGATGACGCAGGAGCCCTCCGCGGCAATTGCCTGAAGAATCTCTGACTCTGCCTTGAATATATCGGTCGATGAAACATCAGGACGGAATTCTGCTACATATTTGTCATCGTAGCCGGTGAGGAGGGAAATCTTGGGGACGGGCGCCACCATCTGGAGGAAGTCCGATATCCAGGTCTTTTTCTCTCCTTTGAGTTTTTCAATTCCGGAAACGGTGAGATTGAAGCGCTTCATGAGCTCATGGACCAGTTCCTTATCTGAGTAGCGGACACCAAGTGCTTCTGCGAGTTTACGGCCCACGGTGCGTCCTCCGGAGCCAATCTCACGGCTGATGGTTATGACAAATTTCTCTGATGTGTTCATAGTTGTGGTTATTTTCAGTCCAAAGGTAAGAATTTTTGCCGATAATTAAAAATCCCTATCTTTGCAAAAGTTAGTAGAGTATTATGGCAAACGGAAAAATTAACGGCTGGCTGGCCTTGAACCCGCTTCTGGTATTCATGGCAGTATACGTGGCGGGGGCCATCCTGGCAGGAGATTTCTACAAGGTCCCTGTGGCCGCGGCATTCATCATAGCAACCGCTTACGCTATGCTCATCACCCGCGGCGTACAGAAGACCGACGAAAAGATTGCCATATTCTCTTCCGGCGCCGGAAACAGGAACGTCCTCCTGATGATATGGATCTTTGTTCTGGCCGGGGCATTTGCCTCAACCGCAAAGGATATCGGCGCAATTGACGCAACCGTAAATGCAACCCTGAGCATCCTCCCCGGAAACCTCCTCTATGCCGGTCTTTTCCTTGCCGCCTGCTTTGTCTCAATGGCCGTGGGAACGTCCGTGGGCACCATCGTGGCCCTTGTTCCCATTGCATCAGGCATTGCCGCCGGGACAGGCTCAAGCGTTCCTCTCATTACCGGAATAATAGTGGGCGGAGCATTCTTCGGAGACAACCTCTCGTTCATATCCGATACCACAGTTGCAGCAACAAAAACCCAGGGCTGCTCCATGCAGGACAAATTCAAGGTGAACCTGTGGATCGCAGCCCCTGCGGCTATCATCGTGGCCATTCTGTATGTGTTCCTTGGCCGCGGCATTACCGCATCTCCTGATGTTTTAGGGGCCGATTGGTACCTGATGCTTCCATACCTCCTTGTGATAGCGCTTGCCATAATGGGCGTAAACGTTGTAACCGTGCTTGCCATAGGCATTGGCGTCAACGGAATAATCGGCTGGATCACAGGCGCTTACAACTTTGTGGGGTGGCTGTCGGCAATAGGATCCGGCATTGGCGGAATGGGAGAACTCATCATAGTTTCCCTCCTTGCCGGCGGTATGCTGGAGATCATCCGCTACAACGGCGGGCTGGAGTTCATTATCGGCAAACTTACCCGCCGCATCAGAGGCCCCCGCGGAGCCAGCGCGTCCATCGCGGCCCTTGTGTCCCTTGTGAACATCTGCACCGCCAACAACACCATCGCAATCATAACCGTAGGCCCTCTGGCAAAGGATATCTCCGCGCGCTTTGGCCTTGATCCCCGGAAAACCGCATCCATCCTGGACACCTTCTCCTGCCTTGTCCAGGGCCTCCTCCCCTACGGCGCCCAGATGCTGATGGCAAGCGGCCTGGCGGGGGTATCGGCCCTTTCTATCATCGGCAATCTCTACTATCCCTTTGCCCTTGGCATCATGGCCTGCCTTTCAATCCTTTTCCGCTTCCCCCGGCTCAAGAGCTGAATTTGGCACTATTTGTGCAAAATTTTGGCTACTTTTGTAGATATGTATAGAGGATTCAGAAAAGTAGCATTGGCGGTAGCGCTTGTTATGGCCGCCGGAACCGCGGCGGCGCAAGGAGAGACCGCCTGGCAGCAGAGCATAACCCGGTACATTGAGAGCCAGATTGGCAGCGGCCCCCTGAAAGGGGCTGTGGTGGGGGTGTGCGCCGTGGAGGATGGAAAGACCATTGTTTCCTACAACGCCTCAACGCGTATGGTGCCGGCGTCCAATATGAAGCTGGTCACAACGGGGGCGGCGCTGAAAGCCTTTGGACCGGAGTACAGATTCACAACGGAGATAGGCTACAGCGGCACAATTGACAAGGACGGCACCCTCAACGGAGACGTCTACATCATAGGCGGCGGAGACCCCACAATAGGGGCCGCGGACACCACGGCATATAGGGCAGATGCCCTCTTCTGGAAGTGGAAAACCATCCTCTCAGGCGCAGGAATCAGGCGCATCAACGGCAACATAATAGGGGACGGTAGCGCCTGGGAAGGCGGCCTGGAGCATCCCGGATGGGAGTATGCCGATACCTGGACCTACTATGGAACCGGCTCCAGCGCCCTCTGTTTCTACGAAAACACCATAGACCTGCAGGTTAGCGCCGGAGCGGAGCCCGGAGCCCCGGTGAATATGACCCAGACATACCCCGACACCCCCTGGCTGCATTTTGAAAACCAGGCGGTGACGGGCCCGGCAGGAACCGGGAACAGCCTGTATCTTCAAACCTCGGACAGAGACAAGGACGCCATCCTCACGGGCACTTTCGCAGTGGATCGCAGGCCAAAGAGGGAACAGGCTTCCAACAAATACGGAGCCCTTACCTGCGCCCATCAGTTCTACAGGAACCTCAAGGGAACGGGCTGGGAGGTGACAGGGACGTACGGGACCCCCGATCAGATCGGGGGTGACAGAGTGGTAAAAATCGGCCATACGGAGTCCCCTGCCCTGGCTCAGATATGCCGAAGGACCAACTACGAAAGCGATAATTTCTATGCCGAATCCCTCCTTCGCGCGATGGGTGAGGCGGCAACGGGGATAGCCGTCTACGACAGTTGCCTTGTTGCCATCAACGAGGTTCTGGAAGACATAGTCCCCGGGACTGCAAACGGCATTGTCCAGAAAGACGGCAGCGGCCTCTCAAGGGCCAACGCCGTCACCCCGGAATGGATGGCCGGATACCTTGCGGCGATGAGCGGGAACAAGGCATTTGTGGAATCCATTCCCCGCCCCGGAGAAGGCACAATCAGCGCCATTAAAAGCCTCTCGCCCTGGAAGTTCCGCTTCAAGAGCGGCTCTATGGGCGGCACTCTTTGCTACTCCGGATACGTGCTTGACGAGGCCGGAAATCCCCGCATCAGTTTTGCCATTTTCACAAACAACGCGGCGGCAAAGACCTCCGAGGTAAGGCCCGCCCTGGAAAGCCTCATACAATTAATCGGCAAAAATTGATTATATTTGTAGGATTCTATGAAAAGGCATATCATCATACTGCTCTGCGGCCTTGCGGCCCTTACCTCCTGCAAAAGTGCAAGGCGGTTCCAGGAGGCTGCCCAAGAGCTTTTCCGCGGAGAGGTGGTGGCCCGCGCCGGAGACCACAAACTCCATCGCGGAGAACTGGAGAAGTTCATCCCCGCTGGCGTCTCCCCGGAAGACAGCGCAAACCTTGCCGCCCGCTACATCAAGGCATGGGCGGAGGACCTCCTCATGGTGGATATGGCCGAGGCCCAGTTATCGGCATCTGAAAAAGACGTCTCAAAAGAACTTGAGCAGTACCGGAGGTCCCTCCTGAAGTACCGCTATGAGCAACTCTACATAAACCAGAGGCTGGACACCCTTGTGACGGATGCGGAGATAGAGTCCTTCTACGCGGAGAATTCCGCCAAATTCATCCTGGAGCGCCCCGTCATCAAGGCCCGTTACCTCATCATCCCATCGGACTCCCGCCTCCTGAAGAGGATCAAGTCCCTGATGTCATCGCAGGACGACACCGAGGTGACCGAGGCAGAGCAACTTGCATATACATCGGCCATAAAGTATGCCGATATGTCCGACACCTGGATGGACGCCATCACCCTTGGGCAGGAACTTAGCGTTGATTACAAGATCCTCCTCTCTTCAATAAAGAACGACTTCTCCGAGATAAAGGACGATTCCGGGAATCTCCATCTGGCATACATAGTGGATATGGTTCCCGCAGGCAGGACCGCCCCTCTGGAGTACTGCCGTGAGCGCATAAGTGACCTTGTCCTAAGCGCCCGCCGTCACAATCTCCAGATAGCCCTGGAGGAAAGCCTCCTGGAGGAAGCCCGCAAGAATAATAAATTTGTAACTTACTGATTATGAAACATATATTCCTCTTCTCCCTGTGCCTTCTCACGTGCGTTAGCGTAAGCGCCCAGAAATACAAGGGCATAGTGGACAAAACCGTGGCAACAATCGGCGGAGAAGTAATCCTGCTCTCGGATGTTGAGGCGGAGGTGCAGCAGATGCGCGCCGGCGGTTCCTCGTCCGACAAAGACATGCGCTGCGAGATCCTTCAGAATATGATGGAATCCAAACTTTTCCTTATGCAGTCACGCCTTGACTCCCTCACCGTGAACAACGATATGGTGGAAGGCAACCTCACCCAGAGGATAGACTGGTTCCGCACCCAACTGGGCGGTGACGAGGAAATGGAGAAATACTTTGGTAAGCCCCTCTACAAACTGCGTCAGGAGTGGCGTAAAGCCCTTGAGGAGCAGAGCCTTACGGAGCAGGAGAGGTATCAGGTGGCAGACCGCATCCCAGAGGTTACCCCCTTCGATGTCCAGGAATACATTGACAGCACGGCAACCGAAGACCTTCCGGTAGTGCCCGTGAAATATCAGTTGAGCCAGATCTGCATCTACCCGGACCGCGAGGCTGCGGCCGTTTCCGTGAAGGAGAAACTCCTGAACCTGCGTGAAAGGATTATCGGCGGGGAAAAATTCTCAACCCTTGCCCGCATCTACTCCGAGGACCCCGGCAGCGCGCGCCGCGGCGGAGAACTGGGAATGGCCTCAAAGTCCATCTTCTGGCCGGCTTTCTCTGACGCCGCTATGGCCCTGAGGCCGGGAATGGTGTCCCAGATAGTGGAAACCCCGGACGGCTACCACATAATAGAGGTCCTGGAAAAGAAAGGTGATATGTTCAACGCCCGCCATATCCTCCTCAAGCCCCAGTATACATCGGCCGACAGAGACAAGGCCTTTGCCAGACTGGACAGCATAAGGACTGAGATTCTGGCCGAAAACATCAAGTTCGAACTTGCCGCCCGCTTCTTCTCCGAGGACCCTGCATCCCGCACCAACGGCGGCCAGATGGCCGATCCCGCAACCGGCAGCGCCTACTTTGAAATAGACCAGTTAAAGCCGGCCGATTACGCCGCCATCAAGGACCTCAAGCCCGGAGAGATATCGGAGCCCGTGGAATCCCTTGACAACGAGGGCTACCTCCAGGGCCGTCAGGGTAACCTGGTCTATAAAATAATCCGCGTGGACAAGATCATCCCCGCCCATACCGCCAGTTTTGAGAACGACTACACCCAGATCCTTGAAGGCGTGCGGCAGAAAAAGCAGATGGAGGCGGTGGACGCCTTCCTGGAAGACAAGATAAAGAGCACCTACATCATCATAGATCCCCTCTTCAAGGAGTGCGAGTTCTCCCGTGAAAGTTGGAACGCACGTAAGTAGTGACCCCAAGGACCCTTCATAGGCATCTGGTTGCGCTGGCGCTGTCCGTGGTGACGGCGTCATCGGCCCTTATGGCGCAGGACAAAGTGCTGCTCCTGAAGGCCGAAAGCGCCCAACTTCTGGAAATAAACGGGGAAAGTTTCCGCAAGGTGACGGGGCCGGCAAAGTTCCTTCACAACGACACATACCTTCTCTGCGACACTGCGTATTGGAATATCAACACCAATATCATAGACGCAATGGGGAACGTGCGCATCATCCAGGACCGCACAACCCTTTCCAGCAACACCCTCCAGTATGTGGTGGACCAAGACCTGGCGCGTTTCCGCGGAGACCTTGTGCAACTGGTGGACCAGGACAAGAACACCCTCCGCACCAAATATCTGGATTACAACACCAAGGACTCTGTGGCCGTGTTCCAGGACGGCGGCGCAATGCGTGACAAGGACGGACAGGTGATAGAGAGCCTCTACGGCACGTATGACTCCAAGGCAAAACTCTTTGTGTTCAACGACCAGGTGAATATGTACATGGACACCACGTTCATAAAGACATCCCGCCTGGAGTACCGCAGCGACCTTTCCACCGCCTGGTTCGGCTTCAACACGGATATGTGGCAGGACGACAAAATGCTCAGCGCCGATGACGGCTGGTACAACCGCAAGGACGAACTTTTTATGTTCCGTAAAAAGGTTCACACCCTCACCAAGGAGAAGGAGACCTGGTCCGATTCAGCGTACTACTACAGGGCCCTCAACAACGTGGAACTGCTGGGCAAGGTGGAAGTGATGGACACCGTCCAGAATATGTTCATCCTGGCCGGATACCTCCAGTGGATTGATTCGCTGGAGCAGGCCACCCTTACACGTGACCCGGCAATTATGTCCGTGATCGAGGAAGAGGGCCAGAAGCCGGATTCCCTGTATCTTGGGGCCGATACCCTGGTGTACCGCGCCTACAAGAAGTTCGAGATTCCGGAGGCCTGGATAAAGGGCTCAGAAAAACGGCTTGCCGATATTTCCGGAGACGCCATAATGGAGTACAGGCGCAAAGCCGCCGAAGCCGCCGCAAAGGCTGCGGCCGATGCTATGAAGGACGACCCTAACCGCCCGCCGCAGGGCTGGGCCAGATCCGGACGGAAGGCCCCCGGCGGCGCTTCCGCGCAGACTGCCGCTCCTTCATCTCCGGCCCCAACCACGTCTCAGCCCCCTAAACCGGAACCCGCAGACTCCATTCCTCCGGTTCTGGATTCCCTGCCGCCGCTGGATTCTCTCCCGCCGGTCCTTGACTCCCTGGGCGTTCCCGTTGACTCGCTTGGCGTCCCAGCAAACACCCTAAACGTGCCTACGGATACCCTTTCGGCACCTTCCGACACCCTTTCCGTGCCTTCGGACACACTTTCCGTCATTCCCGGCCCCGACCGGGAATCCCCCCCGGCCGATTCTTTATCGGCCCAGGCAGACTCGCTCCTGACGCCAAAAGATTCCACGAAGGTGGGCTTCATCTGGGGCAACAAGGACGTGAAGATGTTCCGCCGGAACATGCAGATGAGAGGCGATTCCCTGGCGTACAGTGACCTTGATTCCCTTGCGAGGGTGTACAAGGACCCCATATTCTACACGGACGGGAACAGACAGTACGCCGCAGACAGCATCTACCTTGTCATCCGCAACAAGCGCACGGAGAAGGCGCACCTGCTTTCCAACGCCTTCATCACCATCCAGGAAGACCCCGTGAGTTTTGACCAGGTGAGCGGCACGGAGATGGTGGCATACTTTGACTCCAGTCAGGTACTCACGCGTTTCGACGCCCTTGGAGGCGCCTCCAGCATCTTCTTCCTGGAAGAGAACGGCGCGCTTGCCACTGTGAACAAAGTGGACTCCAAGATGCTCTACGCCACGTTCACGGACGGTGAGATAGACCATATGTACTACTATGAGAATCCAAAGAACGACGGCTATCCTTCCGTACAACTCCCCCAGCAGGAGCGCCAGTTGAAAGGCTACCGCTGGGAGCCGGAAAAGAGGCCGGATTCCCCTGCCGCAGTAACGGCGCTGAAGCCCAGAAAGAGCCAGCGTACCTCATATCTTGCACGCCCCCACACCACATTTACCCAGACGGAAATCTACTTCCCGGGCTATATCAAAAAGGTTTACCGGGATATCGCCATCCGCGACTCCCTTGAGGTTGTAAGGAAACAGGCCCAGGCAATGATTCAGGACTCCCTCGCAAAGGTTGTCCCTGATTCGCTGGCCGTTCAGGCCGATTCCCTGGGCGTAGCGGCAGACTCCCTGGCGGCGGGAGCGGATTCCCTCAAGACAGCCCTTCCGGACAGTCTGCAGGCGGGAACGGATTCCCTCTCCGTAGCGGCGCCTCACGTTCCCACACCCGCCGAGATAAAGGCCGCGGAGAAAGCCCGCAAGGCCGAAGAAAAGGCCAGGAAGAAGGAGGAGAAGCAGAAGGCCCTGGAGGCCAAATGGGCCGAGGAAGACCGCAGGTTCGAGGAAAAGCAGGCAGCAAAGGCTGCAAGGAAACTGGAGAAGGAACGGGCCAAGAAACTGAAGATGCTTCGCCGCCTGGAGAAGAAGTCCATCCGTGAGCAGAAGCGTCTGGAAAGATACATCGCCCGCGAAAGGGCCAAGGCGGCTAAAAAGAAAAACAAAACCAAACACTGATACTATTATGAAAAAGACTGTTCTTGTTTCCGGAGGCGCCGGGTTTATCGGCAGCCACGTAACCGTAGAGCTTATTCAGGCCGGCTATGACGTAGTTGTGGCCGACAACTTCTCCAACTGCGACCGTACCTGCTACGAGGGCGTGAAGAAAATCACCGGCCGTGAAGACCTTCCCCTTGAGGTTATGGATTTCTGTGACCTGGATGCCGTTAAGGCTCTCTTTGGCAAATACCACATTGACGCCGTCATCCACTTTGCCGCATACAAGGCCGTGGGTGAATCCGTGGACAAACCCCTTATGTACTACAAGAACAACCTGGTGAGTTTCCTCAACGTGCTTGAGGTTGCTCAGGCTACCGGCGGATGCAACGTGCTGTTCTCTTCATCGGCCACAGTATATGGTGAGCCGGATGCCGTTCCCGTGACGGAGGCCACTCCCCGTAAACCCGCCACTTCCCCTTACGGCAATACCAAGACCATGTGCGAGGACATCCTCCACGACGCCGTGAAGGCCTCCGGCGGCGCCCTCAAGGGCATCCTTCTCCGCTACTTCAACCCTATCGGCGCACATCCCAGCGCCCTCATCGGCGAACTTCCCCGCGGAGTTCCCAACAACCTGGTTCCCTTCATCACCCAAACCGCAATCGGCAAGCGTGAGTGCCTGAACATCTTCGGCAACGACTACCCCACCCCGGACGGAACCTGCCAGAGAGACTTCATCGACATTGTGGACCTTGCGCGCGCACACGTTTTTGCCGTCACCCGTATGATTGAAGGCAAGATGAAAAAGCCCGTGGAGATCTTCAACGTGGGCACCGGACGTCCCCTCAGCGTGATGGAACTGGTGAACGCCTTCGAGAAAGTGAACGGCGTGAAGGTTCCCCACAAGTTCGCTCCCCGCAGGGCCGGCGACATCACCGCCATCTGGGCCGATCCAACCCTTGCCAACACGGAGATGGGCTGGAAGGCCACCCGCACCATAGAGGAGACCCTCAAGGCCGCCTGGGCCTGGGAGTGCCGCCTGGCAGGAAAATAATCTATTTTGGCCCACTTTTTGCCTTCTTCGCAGCCATGTGTATTTAAAACCTATAGCTATGAAGAAGGCAATTTGTTTCCTGCTCTCGGCCGGGACGGTTCTGGCAGGATGTTCCAAGGAAGACATCTTTTCCTCAAATGACAACGGATCCACTTCTTCTTCCACCCCGTCTACGGATACGGGCACTTATGATGAGGAAGAGGACGACATCTCCAAAACCACCTTCGACCGCACAGTCTCAATTGTGTGGAGCGGCGCCGGCGCATCGGTTAGCGGTGACGCCAACGGCGTCGTGAGCGTTAACGGGGCCGATGTCACCGTGGACAACACCAAGACCACGGAGAAAGTTAAGTACGAACTCTCCGGAAGCAGCAGCGCCGGTTCCCTGAAGATTTACTCAAATAACAAGCAGGCGCTGGTCCTGAGTGACCTCAGCCTCACGAATCCCAGCGGGGCGGCCATCAACAACCAGGGCAAAAAACGCTGTTTCATTGTGCTCAGCGGCACTTCTTCGCTTGCCGACGGCAGTTCTGCCGCCTACGCCGCAACCGGTGAGGAAGACCTCAAGGCCGTGCTGTTTTCCGAAGGCCAGATCATATTCTCCGGAGCCGGCAGCCTTACCGTATCGGCAAATAACGCCCAGGGCAAGGCAGGCATCACCTCTGACGATTACGTGCGCGTGACCGGCACCCCGTCCATCAAGATCATCGCCGGGAGCAACGCGGGCCACGGCCTCCGCGGCAAGGACGCCGTTGCAATTGACGGCGGCACGCTGGAAGTGAGCGTATCGGCCGATATGAAAAAGGGCATCGCCTCCGACTCCCTGGTGGTATTCAACGGCGGAGCAACCACGGTAAAAGCCACCGGCGGCACCGCTTACGACTCCGAGGACGCTGAATACAAGGCTTCCGCCGGCGTAAAGGCCGATCAGGTGTTCAAGATGAACGGCGGCACCCTTACCGTCTCCAATTCCGGCCAGGGCGGCAAAGGCATTACAGGAGATGCCGTGGCGTATTTCAACGGCGGCACCGTGAACGTGAACGTAACCGGCAGCAACTACGGGTCATCATCCTCTGGTGGTGGCGGAGGACGCCCCAGGGCCACTGCTACGGATAGTTCCAAGAGCGCCAAGGCCATAAAGTTTGACGGAGACATCCACTTCAACGGAAGCACCGTAAGTGCATCGGCCTCAAGCCACGAGGCTATAGAGTCCAAGGGCGCGATGAATTTCACGGACGGCGTGGTGTATGCCCAGTCTTCGGACGACGCCATCAATTCTGCAAAGGATATGACCATTTCCGGCGGCAGCGTGTGCGCCTATTCCACCGGCAACGACGGCATTGATGCCAACGGCAACATGTACATCAAGGGCGGCCTTGTGTATACCATAGGCACATCATCTCCGGAAGTGGGTATAGACGCCAACTCCGAGGGCGGCTATAAACTCTACCTCACGGGCGGCACAATCATCGCCATCGGCGGCCTTGAAAACGGCTCCTCACTGTCCCAGAGTTGCTACAGCGCATCTTCCTGGAACAAGAACACCTGGTATTCCATCACGGTTGGGAGCACAACCCACGCCTTCAAGACTCCTTCAAGCGGCGGCAGCGGTCTGGTAGTTTCAGGAGCATCCCAGCCTACTGTCCAGAGCGGCGTTTCCACCAGCGACGGCACAACCATCTGGAACGGAATGGGCGTACTTGATTGCAGAGCAAGCGGTGGATCAGCCGTAAGCCTCAGCGCCTACTCCGGCGGAGGCGGCATGGGCGGCCCTGGTGGCGGCGGCCCCGGCGGACGTCACTGATATCAAGGTTTTTCTTATATTTGCATTTATTATGAAACGTTTACTCATATTGGCAGCCGCGGCCCTTCTCCTCATTCCCGGAGCAATGGCCCAGGACACTGACCAGAAAATAAACAAGAAAAACCTTGTCATCAAGGAATGGAACACGGACCCCAAGGGCACCAGTAAGGTCCTGGACCACGTCACCACCTTCTCTCCGGAAGGAAGGAAGATTGAGGAGATAGAATACGGTTCCAGCGGCCAGAAGTGGCGTAAGCGCTTTGAGTACGGCCCGGACGGCAAAGTGTCCCGCGAACTTGTGTACGATGACCGCAACCGGCTCCAGACCTACAAGACCTTCGAGTGGAACGAATTCTCCCGCAAGAAGGTCCAGTACACCTACAGCGCCAAGGGAAAACTCCTCAGTATCAAGCATTACGAGTACATAGCCCAGGATGCCGGAAAGTAGTCACATACTGCTTGAGAAGGCGGTGGAGGGTATCGGCCCCATATCCCTTGAAGAGATGGAAGGGGTGAAACTCCTCAACCGCACGGACACAAAGTACCTCACCAACGAGTCTGGGCTTGTAGGGGTCCTTAAGGACGCCGCCGCGGCCGGGTACAGGGCTCTTGTTGTGGAAGGAAAGAAGATGAGCCGGTACACCTCCGTCTACTATGACACGGAAGGGCTCAGGATGTTCCTGGACCATCACAACCGCCACCTTGTGCGCCAGAAAGTCCGCACCCGCACGTATGTGGAATCCGGGGAAACCTACCTTGAAATAAAGCGCAAGAACAATCACGGGCGCACTAAGAAAAAGAGGATGGAGATCCCCCGGGCGGAACTTATGGATTTCGGGGCCGATGAAAAGGCCTGCGAATTTCTCGCAGCCAAGTCCTGGTTCACGGTGGATCAGCTTTCCCCCGTCCTTGACACCCGTTTCAGGCGCATCACGCTGGTGAATCCGGCAAAGACGGAGCGCCTCACCATAGACACGGAACTTTGCTTTACGAACTTCCGCACCGGAAAGGAAACAGACCTCCAGGACGCCGTGATAATAGAACTGAAGCAGGACGGCAGGGCTCAGAGCCAGATGAAGGGCATCCTCCTTGACCACCGCATAAAGCCCGTCCGCGTAAGCAAATACTGCATTGCAGAAACCCTCACTGATCCATCGGCACGAAGCGGCAGGTTCAAGGTGAAGGTGAGAACAATTGAAAAGACTATCGGCAATAAAATAACAGTCAGATGATAAACTTCCTTTCACGTTTTGTCCAGGAGGACATGGCCGATTTCGGCAACCTGGACGCCGCCGACGACATGCTCCTTGATGTCCAGACCATCACGGACGCTATGATGACAACCGCCCAGAAGATAGGTGAACTGGGAATCCGCTTTGCCCTGAACCTTCTTGTGTGCTGGCTCCTGGTGCATTTCTTCTATTACAGGAAAAGCCGCAGAAGAGACTACTATTTCACGTTCATCGTGTTCTCATCGGCAATGCTCACCCTGCTCTACATTATGGGCAACGTGGAAGTGGGAGTAGGCCTTACGCTAGGTCTGTTTGCCATTTTTGGCGTAATCCGCTACCGTACGGAGACGGTCCCCATCAGGGAGATGACCTACCTCTTCATTATCATCGCGCTTGCGGCCGTGAACGGCCTTGCGCCGCTGTATCACGTGGTAGACCTCTCATCGGCCCCTCATTATGTCCTTGGCTGGGGCAACGTGGGCGTTATGGCCATTGTGAACGGCCTTATGCTGCTTCTGGTGTGGGTGCTTGAAAGCGAGACGCTTGTTCACCACGTCACCACAAAACTGGTCCAGTACGACAGGATTGAACTGATTGTCCCGGAAAAGAGGGAGGAACTCATTGCCGATCTTGAGAAGCGCCTTGGCGTGAAGGTGGATAACGTTGAGATAGGCCACGTGGATTTCCTGAAGGATTCCGCTATGATAAAGGTGTATTACAGGCTGGGAAAAGGTGAGAGCAATTCCGTGAACACCGTCACCCGCGCAAAAGACTACGTAGGATGAAAAAGATTGCACTCATTCTGGCCCTGATGGCCCCCGTCGCGGCTTTCGGCCAGACCTTCTCTATCGGAGCACGCGCTTCGGTTGGTGTGGACTACAAAATAAGGAAAGGCCTCCACATAGAGGCCCGTGAAGAGGTAAGGGCGGCCGATAACTTTGCAGGCCTCAATAGCCTAAGGACCACCATTGGGGTAACATACAAGCCGCTGGACTTCCTGAAAGTGGGCGTCGGATACACTCTCATCAATCCCTACAAGATAAACAAGGACCTTGGCGACGACAACCTCTACACCGGCTTCTGGGCCCCCAAGCACAGGCTTACTGCCGATGTAACCGGCACGCTCAAGGCCGGAAAGTTCAACTTCACCCTCAGGGAACGCCTTCAGTTTACTCATAATGCCGATGATGCCCTCAACGTGTACCAGAGCACAAGAAACGCCTTTTCGCTGAAGAGTAGAATCGGCGTAAAATACAAGGGCTTCAAGTATGTGGACCCTTCTCTGTCGTTTGAAGTGAAAGCCGCCCTCAATGCCCCCTGGGGAGTCACATCAGGCACCGCCCAGACCACAAGCGAAACCAAGAGGGAGTACTACACCTACACCCACACCGGCTACACGCACGCTTACATCAACCGCCTCCGCCTCAACCTCGGCGCCGACATCCTTCTGAGCAAGAGCCACACTCTGAGCCCGTATGTCCTGTTTGACTATTATATGGACTACAACATAGACACCAACGGGGCCGACAAATGGGCCGAAAAAGGTGTCCGCATCTTCACCGACAGCACAGGCTGGGTCTACAGCACTGGCCTCATCCTGGGGCTCAAATATACGTTCAGTTTCTGAGTGTCAATGACTTAAATGTATAGGGGTGCACCTCAAGGTGCACCCCTATACATTTAATATGCTGAGTATCAGCTTATTCCCCCAAGCCTTTCTTTACGGCTGCGCTTAGTTCGTCGTAGAGGGCGTCCGTCTTTTCGAACAGTTCCTTGCGGATGCTGGTGAAGCATACCTTGGGCTTCTCTGCGCCTGCGCTCTTTGCAACCTTCTCACGGAGATCATTGAAAAGGTCTACGGCCTTGCCAATAAGGTTTGCGATTTCGTCGGCGTTCTTGCCGGGGTTTACGTTCAGGAAGAGGGTGCAGTCATCTACGAATGCGCCGATCACGTACTCAATGTCTTTTTTGATGTCTCTAAGATTCATATCTCTTTGAATTAATTCGGTGCAAAGATAGTCATTTTTTCTGGAATAGCGCGCTGAATTTTTCAAGGCGCTTCATCACCTTGAACACCAGCCAGTCCGGGAAATGGCGGAAAAATGGAATGGAGAGATGATTGATAAGCCCCGGCATACAGGTTTTCTTCTTCCTGAACATCCTCTTGAGGGCCTTTGAGGCCAGTTTTTCCGGCGGAAGGCTTATGCCAAGGCGCACAAACAGGCGGCGAAGCCTTGGCGACAGCCCGTACAGCCCCGTATCCACGGCACCGGGAGTGGCCACGGTAACACCCACGCCCATCGGCCTGAATTCATACCAGATGGACTTTGAAAAACTGTAGATATACGTCTTGGTGGCTATGTATGTGTGGATTCCGGGAAATTCCATCCATCGGCAAAGGGAAGACATATTGAGAATATATCCGCTCCCCCTTCTGCACATATCGGCCCCGAAGAGGCGGCAAAGGCCGGTCATGGTCACAACGTGGAGCATAACCATAGCCTCAATCTTCTCCGGAGGGGTTGCGCAGAGGGCGTCGAAGAAGAAAAAGCCGGCGTTGTTGATGAGGATGTCTATTGTGAGGCCCTCCTTTGCGGCATAATCGTAGACCGTGCGGGCAGCATCCTCCCTGGCAAGGTCACAGTAGAAAGGCCAGGTCCTGACGCCATATGATTGGCTTATCTCCTTTGCGGCGGCGTCCAGTTCCTTTTCCTGATTGGAGACCATCAGGATGTCACAGGAATAATCCCTTGCGAGAATGATTGAATACTGAAGGCCGATCCCGCTGCTTGCCCCCGTCACCAGAGCCGTCATAATAAGTCGTTAAGTAAGGAAAGAATCTGCGAGGGGGCTATCCAGAGGTCGATTCCAAGGGTTGAGGATATCTTGGAGGCGGAGTCCGTGAAAAAAGGCGCGGCACCCCAGAAGTGCGGAGAAAGGACTCCGGGGATCTGCCGGAAGTTCTCCACGCGGGAATCCACTGTAAGACCGTGATTCTCAAGGAAACGCAGGAGGTTCTCAGTATTTACCACGGGGACCACGTCATCGGCCTTGTTGTGAACCAGGGTAATGTTTTCATTGAGCCAGGGCGCCCACCCGCGGCAGAGGCGTTCACTGTCCATCGCCTTAAGGAACTTCCTGGAAATCTCGCTGTCCGGATCCAGAAGATCCGGGGTCACAAGGTCACTGAGACTGGTTGTCCCTATCAGTTCCCTAAGTTTGGGCGCGTTATAATCCCCGGATAAAAACCACTGGTCTATATTGCCGAGAAGGGGCTCCTTGAACATCTTTTCCAGCGGGATGCCCAGTTTATAGAACTCGTTATACGCCAGCAGCACGCTTATTACGGTATCCGGCATGGAGGCCGTTCCGGATGAGACCAGATAACGGTATGTGGCCGATACATCAAACAGCCCGCCGCCGGCAAATGTGCGGGTAAATCGGATCTCCGGGTGCTTCTGGGTGGCAATCTTAAGCGCCGCAACTGCCACCTGACCGCCCTGGGAGTAGCCAAGGTTGAAGATAACCTCATCCCAGGAATAGCCCATATCGGCAAGAAGTGTCCTGGCGGCAATGAGGGCGTCAATGCTGGCCTCTCCGTTTGTATCGGCAAGGCCGTAAGCCTGATGCTTTCCCGCCGTTGCGCCAAACCCGTAATAATCGGCCGATATTGAAATGAGTCCGCTTCCCACCATCATCTTCTGAACGGTAAGTTCACCTTGGGAGGGGCTTTCGTCGTTGACATAGATGGTAAAGTGATTGTAGAGGAAAAGGCCCCTGGCAGGCTGCTCCGGGGTTATTTCATCTCCTATCACTATGGCTCCCGACAGCGTTACAGGCTTACCGTAAGGGTCCCTGGACGGGTACTCGAAGTTGTATGCCGTGCACTTGGCATCATCGTACCTTACGGTGCCCGTGATGCGGGCCGGCGGGAGTTCCTGCACCTTTCCTTCCTCCTCGGGCGTAACAGGATTGGCGCGGCTACATGAAACCGCGCCAATTAAAACAAGTGCAAATTTTAGAAACCTCTTCACTACAGGGTTTTCACAATCTGGTCAAGAGGCTTTCTCTCCGAGTGAAGTTCAGTGGGATTACCTTCTCCATCTGCTGGATGGCCGATTGCAAGGAGGGCGTAGATGCCGTGACCCTGGGTTTCGGGAAGGGCTTCGCGCACCTTGCTTGGATTGAAGTCCCATATCCACATATTGGCAAGGCCCGCATCCGTTGCCGTAAGCATAAGATGGGTAAGGAGGATGGCGGCGTCTGTCTTGGCGGCGTTGATTCCGTCGCTTTCACGTACCCAGGCCTCTTCATTGCGGCAGCCAACGATAAGCACAACAGGGGCGCCGTAGCAGGGGTGAACCGTGTGGAGGCGCGCCAGGGCTTCCTCACTCTTTACTACCCATATACGGGTGGGCTGGTTGTTTCCTGCCGACGGAGCCAGGCGCCCTGCCTCAAGTATCATCTGAAGTTTTGACTCCTGAACCGGATAACTGCTGAACGAGTGGCAGGAATACCGGCTTTCCAGGATTTGCATAAAGGCGTCGGAGCCGTAATGGTACTTTGTGATTTTATTCTCCACGTCAGAGAAGGCTGCGCGGTTCATTGTTTTGTTAACGTCGAAAATCCGACTCAGTAGACTCTTCTTTGCCATATGCTTTAGTGTATTGATTATCCGTTTGCAAATATACTTTTTTAGAGATAGAAATCAAAACGCGCTATTTGAACAGCGCCTTCACAAGGGCGGGGATATCGGCCACTTTCACTATCTCAATGCCTTCAGGCTTTGTGTCAAAGTGGGTGTACGAACTCACGAAAATCCTCTTGAATCCCAGTCTGGCAGCCTCTACGGCGCGCCTTGCGGCCTGGGAGACGGGCCTGATTTCTCCGCTGAGGCCCACTTCCCCGGCAAAGCAGACATCGGCCTTTATAGGGTAGTCGAAGTTGGAGGAGAGGACGGCGCAGATGACGGCAAGGTCTGCGGCGGGATCCGTGATGCGAAGGCCGCCGGCCATATTGAGGAACACGTCCTTCTGGCCGAGTTTAAAGCCCGCACGGCGCTCCAGCACCGCCAGAAGCATATTGAGGCGCCGCACGTCAAAGCCTGTAGCGCTGCGCTGGGCGGTTCCGTAGACGGCGCTTGACACAAGGGCCTGGACCTCGAAGAGGAACGGCCTGTTTCCGTCCAGCATGGCCGATATTGCCGTGCCTGAAAGGCCTTCCTCGTGCATGGGAATGAGCATCTCGGAGGGGTTTTCAACCTCCCTGAGGCCGGTGCCGGTCATTTCAAAGACAGCAAGTTCAGAGGTGCTTCCAAAGCGGTTTTTGATGCTTCTGAGGACGCGATATGCCCCGCGGTTTTCTCCCTCGAACTGCAGCACAACGTCCACAATGTGCTCCAGGATCTTGGGGCCTGCAATGGTGCCTTCCTTTGTAATGTGGCCGATAAGTATGACGGGGATGCCGGAACCCTTGGCAAACCTTAAGAGCTGCGCGGCAACCTCCTTGATCTGGCTCACGCTGCCGGCGGTGGAGTCCACCGTTTGGCAATACATTGTCTGGACGGAATCCACAATCATGAGGTCAGGAGCCACCTCCTGGGCCTGCTTGAGGATTTCTGCCATGTCCGTCTCACTGTAGATGAGGCAGTTGGTGCAGTCTCCGCCAAGTCTGTCGGCCCTCATCTTAACCTGCTTCACGGACTCCTCTCCGGTGACGTAGAGGGTTTTAAGATCCGGCCTTTTTAGGGGAAGTTGCAGGGAAAGGGTACTTTTGCCGATACCGGGCTCTCCGCCCATCAGCACCAGGCTTCCCTTCACGATGCCGCCGCCAAGAAGGCGGTCCACCTCCGGGCTGCCAAGGGACACACGGTCTTCAACGGCCGTTGACACATCCTTGAGGGGCATCGGCTTTGCGCCCGCACCGGGGACGCTCACAGAGGCCTTTTTGCCCGTTACCACTTCCTTTTCCACCATAGTGTTCCACTCCCCGCAGGCGGGGCAGCGCCCCATCCACTTGGAGTACTCGTTTCCGCAATTTGAGCAGAACCACAGAGTCTTTGTCTTCTTAGTGCTTGCTGTAGCCATACAGTCACAAATATACAAAAAATCCCGGGGCTTTCGCTCCGGGATTTAGTTTTTGAAGGTGAAGCTTACTTCTTGATAGCCTCAACAGCTGCATCTGCGGCGGCGTTGATACCCTCAACAGCCTTCTCAGTAGCGGCATCCTTAACTGCGTCAACAGCCTCGTCGGCAGCAGCCTCGATGGCGTTCTTTTCTTCGCAGCACTCGGTCTTTGCTTCCTCTGCGGGAGCGGCCTCGGCCTTCTTGTTTGCGTTGTTACCGCAAGCGACTGCAGCAGCCATAAGGGCTACGATAGCAGCAGACATAAATACTTTCTTCATAGTACTAATGATAATTTAAAGTTAACTTTGGTGTGCTTTATACACTACTGGGCGCAAAATTATAATTAAATTTTTTAAAATCAAAGGTATTTTTGAGAAATGTGCCCAGGGTACAATATTTGCGGCTGAATTCCGCTATATGAAAAAGACAGATCTCACATCCAAGGACTTAGTCAAGTACGAGGGTAATTACTCAGAGGCCGCATTCTGGGAAAAAGTGAAGAAGATAGCCTCCAAGGCCGGGGTTAAAACAATTTATTACGCGCTGGTGCTGTATTACACACTTACGGACCCTTCAACCCCCGCCAAATACAAGGCTGTCATTATGGGAGCCCTGGGTTATTTCATCCTTCCTTTCGATTTGTTACCTGATCTTCTCCCGTTCGCCGGCCTGGCCGATGACTGGGCGGCTCTGGTGGCGGCGGTGGCATATGTTGCATCGGCCATAACCCCGGACATAAAAAACAGAGCCCGAGCCAAGGTTTCCACATGGTTCGGGCACGTTGAGGATGCTTCCCTGGGGGATCTTCGCTAGTCTTTGAGGATAAGGGCCGATGCCCATACCTCGCAGCCTTCGGATCGGCCTACAAAACCTAATTTCTCAGTGGTGGTGGCCTTTATGGACACGCGGTCGGCCGTTACGCCAAGGATTGGCGCAAGGGTTCCACGCATTGTGCCTATGTGCGGGGCCAGTTTGGGCCTCTGGAGGGCTATGGTAATGTCCACGTTGCCAACTTTGTAGCCCTTGGTGTGGATGAGGTCCACTACCTTTCTGAGGAGGATCTTGCTGTCCACGCCCTTCCATTCATCGGAAGTGTCCGGGAAAAGATGGCCGATATCTCCAAGCGCCAGGCACCCAAGAAGGGCATCACAAAGCGCATGGATGGCCACATCCCCGTCTGAGTGCGCCACAAAGCCGTTTTCACTTGGGATCTGCACGCCGCCAAGCCACATCGGCAGCCCCGGTGCCAGCGCGTGCACGTCATATCCGTTTCCTATTCTTATATCCATAACATACTCTATTTTGCCATTGCGGCCTCAACGTCGTCCGGAGCAATGGGGAGGCGCTTGGGACCAAGGCGGCGGGCGCCTTCAGGCGTAACCAGAACGTCATCTTCCAGACGGATACCGCCAAAGTCATAGTAGCCTTCAAGTTTGGCGTAGTTCACAAAGTCCTTTCCAAGGCCTTCCTTCTTGAATTTTTCAATGAGCGCAGGGATGAAGTAAATGCCTGGTTCATCGGTGATTACGTGACCGGGAACAAGGCGGCGGGCCATACGGAGAGAACCAAGGCCCAACTGCTTTGCGCGCGTCTGGTCCGGATCATACCCCACCAGATTCTCTCCAAGGTCTTCCATATCGTGGACGTCCAGGCCCATATTGTGTCCAAGGCCGTGGGGCTGGAACAGGCCGGCTATGCCGCAGGCTACCATCTCGTCAAGGTCTCCGTGGACCAGGTCCAGGGCCTGGAGGCCGTCCAGCATCTTGCGTGCTACGGCAAGGTGGACGTCACGGTAAGTTGTTCCGGGCTTTGTGAGGCTGAATGCCAGTTCATTGCATTCGTAAACTATCTGATATACATCCCTCTGCTTTGCGGTAAACTTCCCGGAAGTTGGATACGTGCGGGTGAAATCCGATGCGTAGTGGAGATTACTCTCTGCACCGGCATCAATGACCATAAGTTTTCCGGGCTCGATAATCTTGTCATGTAGGTGGTTGTGAAGGGTTTCTCCATGCTGGGTAAGGATGGTGGGGAAGGAAACGCCCCAGCCCTTTGAAAGGGTTACGCCTTCCATCTTACCCACAATTTCCTGCTCCAGGATGCCAGGTTTGATTGAATCACAGCCCACGGAATGCATCTCATAGCCAAGGGCGCAGGCCTCGTCAATGGCGGCTATCTCAATGTCTTCCTTGACAAGGCGCTGGGATACGATTGCCTTCACAAGGGCTTCTGACACCCTCTTGTCTACGCGTGCGCAGCCAAGAAGTTCCATAAGTTTAAGGGTGTTGTAATACCTGGACGGAGGGATGATATGTATGGTGCGGCCTTTGACGTTTTCCTTTAACCATCCTGCCAGATTGTCATAAGGCGCGGTCTTCAAAATACCAACAGAGGCGGCCTTAGAAGCCACGGACTCCTGGGGACCCATCCAGATAATATCGTCAATGTCAACGTCGTTAGCGAAGATGCCCTGGTTGCCGGAATCTATGCTGAGGACTGCTGCCATATTGGGCTCGTCCAGGCCAAAATAATACAGCCAGGTGCTATCCTGACGCCATTTATAGCAATTGTCCCTGTACTGGGCGGGGGCCTCTGCGTTACCTATAAAAAGAATAAGACCGCTCTGCCCGGCCTCACGCATTTTCTGAAGCAGCGTTTCACGCCTTCTTACATAAACTTCCTTTGCAAACATAGTTTCTGCACGTTTTTTGTTTCATCAAAGATAATGAATTTTTTTGTGCTATGGAAACGTTTATTGCAATAGCCGCCATCATTCTTGGCGTAGTAGGAATAGTGGGCAGCGTGGCTCCGGGCCTTCCGGGGCCGCCCCTCAGTTGGTTTGGCATGCTGCTCCTTTACATCTGGGGCTCAGGCACCAATGCCGCCGGAGAACCCCTTTCTACCACAATGCTCCTAGTGTGGCTAGGTATTGTGCTTGTAATCAGTATCCTGGATTACATTGTCCCGGCATATTTCACAAAACTTACCGGAGGCAGTAAATACGGAGGCTGGGGCGCAATAGCCGGCCTTTTCGTAGGCCTTATCTATCCTCCCATCGGCATGATCTTCGGGTCCCTTCTGGGAGCGTTCCTCGCAGAACTTGTCTTTGCAGGAAAGGATACCGGAACATCCCTGAAATCGGCCTTTGGAGCATTCCTGGGCTTTATCTTTGGAACCGGCGCCAAACTCATCTGCACTGCCGTGATGATGTTCTACATTGTCATCTACGCGTTCTAGAGGCTGCCTGTTTGGTGGAGGTTAAATAGCTGTCAGTCAAATCATTACAAAAGTTTCTACCAGAAAAAGTTCTGGTAGAAACTTTTGTAAACGCCTGACAGTAAACACATTAAGCTCCACCGCAAGGGGAGAACAATAATAGAGAGGGTTATTTCCGGAGGATTTCAACCTCGCCGCGGAGGCCAAGTTTGATGATCTGGGAGGCGCGGCCGGTGCTCTGGGTGTCCACGGACGGGGGCACCACAAAATCCACCGCGTCCTTGATTTCCTGGGGAATCTCAGAGAAGCGCTGCGGGGTGGGTTCACCGGAGATATTGGCCGATGTACTCACCAGCGGACGGCCCAGTTTGTAGGCAACCTGCTTGCACCAATCGGCCATAGGAATACGTATACCCACGGTTCCGTCCTCTGCCACGGCGTTCCATGCAAGGTGCCAGCGGTCCCCGGGCTCTTCCGGCTTTCCAGCAATGGCGGCGGGGTAAATGATGGTCATGGGGGCGTCGTTCACCTCCACAAGGTCTACGGCGATGGAAGGGATCTGCTTCACGTATTTTGCCACCATATCAAGGTCACTGGCAAGGAGCACCAGGGACTTTGAATCCGGGCGGCGCTTGATCTCAAAAATCTTTGCAACCGCTGCGGGATTTGTTGCGTCGCAGCCAAGGCCCCAGACTGTATCTGTGGGATAGAGGATGGTGCCGCCTTCACGGAGTACGCGGAGGGCCTCACCTAGAATTTCTTCCGGCTTCATTGAACTGTACTATTACTGGATAATGGTCTGAAAAATTCACCTTTTCAATGCGGTAACTCACCGCTTCAAGGTCTTTGGGATAGAGGATGTAGTCAAGCCTCAGGAGCGGCCACAGGGCACTGTAGGTGGCCCCGAAGCCCTTCCCCGCCCTCATAAAACTGTCCCTCCGGCCGCGGATGAGGCGGAAGTAGGTGTAGGAAAGAGGGGTGTCGTTGAAATCACCCGCCACAATTGAATGGACGGGGGCGGAATCTATGCCCTTTAGCACCTTTGCAACCTGCCTGGGACGCTCCGTTATGGAACGGCGGAGTTTACGCTCGGTCTCCTCGACGTCCCTTTTCACAATACCTGGCAGGGAAATGTTGTAACTCTCAAAGTGGCAGTTGTATACGCGGAGGGTGGCGCTGTCAAGGGGGATATCGGCCCAGAGAGCCATATTGGTGGACTTTTCAAAGTCTTCCTTCCCTTTGGCCGATGCCGTCCTACGCGTCAGCGTCACGTTACCAGCGCGCCAGTTCTTGCCGGTGAGCATATAGTATTCCGCCTTGTAGCCCGGGAAATGCCTTCTGAGCCAACTTTCTATGGAAATGCTCTCCGGGAGATAGAATTCCTGAAGGCAGATTATGTCCGCGTCAAGGGAGCCCACATAGGCGGCCACTTCCTCGGCAAGGGACAGGCGGTCGGCGTCTTTGGGGCCGTGCCTGAAGAGCCCCACATTATATGATACAACGGTGAGAGTGGGTTCTGGGGCATCTTTCGGGGCCGATATCTGGAAGTATCGGCCTGCAAAGAACAGCGACGGAAGAAGCGCCAGAGCAAGCACCAGACGCGTCCTTGAGCGCCGCACCAGGGCTATCACAAAAAGGATGAGCGTTGCGGGAAGCGCCACCGGATAGATAAGGCCGAAAAGGGTGAAGAACCAGGCCTTTTCCGGCGGAACCACGATGGAGAGATACCCAAGCACAAGGAGCGCCGTCAGCACCAGGGCCACGGTGCCGAACGAAAGGCTGGTAAACCAGTTGCGCTTTTTCCTTGGTTTCTGCTTTGCCATCAGTATCTGTAGAGATTACCGCGCTTTTTCCAGTAAAGGATGGTGAGCCAGCCAAATAGGGCGCCGCCAAGGTGGGCGAAGTGCGCAACGCCCATCTGCGTGCCGGTAATTCCCGTAAGGAGTTCTATGCCGATAAATATGATCACCATCCACTTGGCATCCAGCGTGACGGGAGGGAAAATAAGCGTCATCCGGGCCTGCGGATAGAGCATTGCGAAGGCCACCAGCACGCCATAAACGGCACCAGAGGCACCCAGGACGTGTGGTATGCTGTTGTAGATGTACAGAGGGTTGGTGCCGGGGTATTCCTTCAGCAACTGCTGCACCTGAAGGAATTCCACTCCGGTGTGAAGCGCCACGGCGCCAAAGCCCGTGATAGCGTAGAGGATTAGGAATCTCTTTGTGCCAAGCACCCGCTCCACAACCATACCGAACATCACAAGGGTGTACATATTGAAGAAAATGTGGAAGAAGCCGTCGTGCATAAACATATGCGTGAGAGGCTGCCACCAGCGGAAGTCCGTGGCAAGCGGGAACGCCATAGCGAACGTGCCCTTCATAAACACGGGGTTTATGAGCGTTGCCACAAACATTATCACGTTCACGTAAAGGAGATTACGCGTTACGGGAGGTATATTTTCCAGGAATCTTGCCATTATTGGAATTTCTTTTCTAGTTCTTCCGAGGCCACAATAGAGATGATCTTCTTGCCGGAAGGGGTGTATTCTGGGTTGTCGCTCTGCAGAAGTGCGTCCACAAGGCGCTGGGCTTCAAGCGGGGAAGTGAGTTTATCACCGCCTGCAGCACCAAGGAGGGCGAATTTCCCTGCCATTGCCTGCTCCATCACTCCGGGAAGGGAGGCTGAATCGTCGGAGAGGATGAGAAGGAGGTTTCCAACCATTTCCTCCGCCTTTCCGGGCTCTGCGCTGTAGCCTTCCGGGACACCGTTCACAACCACGCTGTCAGGGCCGAAGGGCGCTATGTCAAAGCCCAGTTTCCGAAGAGTTTCACTGTGGGCGTCTATGGTGAGACGGCCTTCCACGCCAACTGTTACCGTGACGGGGAAAAGGGCCTGCTGGGACACGTGGGAATCGGCCGTGAGGGCCTTCAGGAAGCGGTCGAAAAAGAGGCGCTCCCTGGCGCGGCGAACGTGCACCACCATAAGCCCCGTGGCGCTTTGGGTAAGGATGTACTTCCCCTGAACCACAAGGATCTGCTGGGTGGGAAGGGTGCGGTTTTCAAACAGCGCGCCGTAGTTCTGGGACTTCTCCACGTGGGCGGAGTAGGGCACGTCATGCCCGGCCTGACCGGGCATCTCGCTGAAGGGGTCGTAGTCCGGATCCAGACCCACCGTAGGGGTGCTGGAAGGGGTATATTCCCTGAAACTTGTGCCGATAACCGGCATCTCCCGGGCCTCGGGGTTATCAAAGTCTATGTTGCCGGCGATGCTGGACCGGCCCATTGCCTCCTTCACAGCGGCAAAGACGGTCTGGAAGAGAAGTTGGTCTTCCTCGAACTTTATCTCCGCCTTTGTGGGGTGGATGTTCACGTCTATGCTGGCGGGGTCCACGTCAATGTAGAGGAAGTATGAGGGGGTGGTTCCCTCCGGGATAAGGTTCTCGTAGGCCTTCATCACGGCTTTGTGGAGGTAGGGGCTGCGGAAATATCGGCCGTTAACAAAGAAAAACTGGTTGCCAAGGGTCTTTTTGGCGCTTTCCGGGCGGCCGGCGTATCCGCGGAGGGAGGCGATGGTTGTATCGACCTCAATATCCACCACTTCTCCCACCACAGCGGCCCCCAGAAGGTCCTGGATGCGGAATTTAAAACTTTTTGCGGGCTTTACCACGTGGATGTCCCGGCCGTTGTGGGTGAGGGTGAAGCCTATGTCCGGGCGGGTGAGGGCCACCCTCTGGAATTCCTCTACTATGTGCCTTAACTCTACGTTGTCACTTTTCAGGAACTTTCTGCGGGCGGGGATGTTGAAAAAGAGGTTTCTCACCGCTATATTTGTGCCGATGGGGCAGGACACTTCCCTTGTTCCCTTGTTCTCGGAGGCCGACATCTGCACTTCCACACCGGATTCCTGATCAGGGGTGCGGGTGCGAAGGGTTACATCGGCCACGGCGGCTATTGACGCCAGGGCCTCTCCCCTGAAACCGAAGGTAAGGATGTGGTGGAGGTCCTCCGGGGTGGCGAGTTTGCTGGTGGCGTGGCGCTCGAAGCACAGCACTGCGTCGTCCGGATTCATTCCGCTGCCGTTGTCTATCACCTGGATGAGGGTGCGGCCGGCATCCGTCACGGACACCTTTACGTCCGTGGCGCCTGCATCTACCGCATTTTCCATCAGTTCCTTAACCACCGAGGCCGGTCTCTGGACCACCTCCCCGGCAGCAATCATATCGGCAATATTTTTTGGTAATATCTTTAATTCCATTTATAGCAACTCAAAGAATTTGGCCATGAAAATGAGGACTGCCACAATGAGGATCAGAGTAATGATGGTGATGACAGTGTGGGCGGTACGCATATCGGAACGGGTTTTCATATAGTTTCCGTTGCGGAAGGCGCCGCGGATGCTGCTGCCGGGGACGTAGGAGCCGTCCTTCCTGGCGGCCTCATTGCTGCCGTCAACATCTCCGAACATTGCTTTTCTCTGTTCCTCCTCAGGATCATAATAGCGGGGCTTGTAATTGAAAACCCTGTGCGGCTGATTCCCGAAGAATCCGAAATTGAAGAGACTGGCCATAACTAATTCTTTCTTTAACTTACAAAAATACCATTTTTTTGGCGGGTTTGCAACTGCGGGGTTCCTGAGCCCTCCGCCCCCTATTGTAATCCCCACTACGGTAATGCCGGCGCAGTGGAGCCTAACACGCTATAACTCAGTTATTTACAAAAGTATTTGGGATTACCGGTAATCCCAAAAGATTCCGCAACGCGCTGTATATCAGTAATTTAGCCTCCACCCGCCTCGGCGGGGTTTTTTATCTTTGCACCTATGATACGTGAACTCACAGATTTACTGCTGCCGCGGGAGTGCATCGTATGCGGCAGAAGGCTTGGAGCAAGGGAGGAGCAACTGTGCATCTGGTGCGCCGCGGACCTTCCCCTTACCTACACGTGGGAACAGCCCCACAACATTATGGCCGACCGCTTCAACGCCACGCTGGAGCGGATAAGGGCGCCTGATGAGAAGATGGAGTACTCCTATGCGGCCTCGCTTCTCTACTACCACAACGAGAACCCCTACAAGCGTATCCCTCAGGCGCTTAAGTACGGCGGGAACATTGCGGCGGGCCGATGGTTTGCCTCTCTTCTCGGGACCGAACTCTCCGGAGTGCAGCACTTCAAGGACGTGGACACGGTGATTCCCGTGCCCCTTCACTGGCGGCGGAAATTCAGCCGCGGGTACAATCAGGCGGAGGTTATTGCGGCGGAACTGGCAAAATCCCTGGGAGCCAATCTCCGTACGGACGTCCTTAAAAGGGGCCGGAGCACCCACACCCAGACCACCCTGGATGCCGACGAGCGCCTCCGGAACATCAGCGGCGCCTTCAGGGTGAGGCACAGGATCCCCGCCGGGCATATCCTGGTGGTGGATGACACGTTCACCACCGGCGCAACGCTCTCCGAGTGCTGGATAACACTACGGAGAGCCCTGGGGCCCTCCGTAAGGATATCGGTTGCAACGCTTGCAATGGTGGAGGCCTAGGCCTTCAGCGCGCGCATGGCGTTGAGGACGGCAAGGACCGTGACGCCTACATCGGCAAAAACGGCCATCCACATAGTTGCAAGGCCCAAAGTGGCAAGTACTAGCACAAGGACTTTTATGCCGATTGCAAACCAGATGTTCTCCTTGGCGATGCGTATTGTGCGGCGGGCGATGCCTATTGCGGTGGCAATCTTGGAGGGTTTGTCGTCCATCAGCACCACGTCTGCGGCCTCGATGGCGGCGTCGGAGCCAAGGGCGCCCATCGCTATGCCGACATCGGCCCTGGTGAGGACGGGGGCGTCGTTGATGCCGTCTCCCACAAACGCCAGCGGGCCCTGGGAGAGGAGAGCCTCAACGCGGGAGACTTTGTCGGCGGGCAGAAGTTCCGCGTGGTACCTGTCCAGTTTCAGGGCCGATGCCACCGCTGCCGCCACGCTCTCCTGGTCTCCGGTGAGCATCACCGTCTGCTCCACGCCTGCGGCCTTCAGGGCCTCAATGGCATCGGCGGAATCGGCCTTTATGCGGTCTGAAATAACGATGTGCCCGGCGTAGACGCCGTCTATGGCTACGTGGATGATGGTGCCGCTGTGATGGCAGGGGTGCCAGGCGGCGCCTTCGGCCTCCATGAGCTGGCTGTTGCCCACTGCTATCTTCCTGCCGTTCACAACGGCCCGCACTCCGTGGCCGGCGGTTTCCTCGATGGAGCCCACCTCGCAGTCATCGGCCTCATCGGGATAGGCGTTCCTCAGGGCCATCGCGATGGGGTGCGTGGAATGGCGCTCCACGTGGGCGGTCAGATGCAGAAGTTCCTTGCTGTCAATCACTTCCGGATGAACGGCAGTGACTTCAAAGACGCCTTCGGTGAGGGTGCCGGTCTTGTCAAATACCACGGTTTTTACCCGCGCGAGGGTATCCATAAGGTTGGAGCCCTTGATGAGTATGCCCTTACGTGACGCTCCGCCAAGGCCGCCGAAGAAGGTAAGCGGCACGGAGATCACAAGGGCGCACGGGCAGGAAACCACCAGGAACAGGAGGCCCCTGTAGATCCAGGTGACCCATTCTCCGGTGATGAGGCCGGGAATGACGGCCACCAGCACCGCCAGTGCCACCACTATAGGCGTGTAGATGCGGGCAAACTTGGTGATGAAACTCTCGCTGCGGGACTTGCTCTCGGCGGCGTTCTCCACAAGGTCCAGGATCTTCGCGGCGGTGGACTCCCCAAACGCCTTGGTGGTCTTAACGCGCAGTACGCCAGTGAGGTTCACGCAGCCGGAAAGGATTTCGCTGTCCGGGACGATAGACCGCGGCACGCTCTCCCCCGTAAGCGCCACGGTATCAAGGCTTGAAGTGCCCTCAAGCACAACACCGTCCATCGGCACTTTTTCTCCCGGCTGGATGAGGATGATCTCCCCCGGGGTGACTTCGTCAGGCTTCACCACTGTCAGTTCGCCGTCCCTTTCCACACGCGCGCTGTCCGGGCGGATGTCCATAAGATGCTCGATGGACTTCCGGCTCCGGCCCTCGGCCATCTCCTCAAAGAGTTCTCCCACCTGGAAGAACAGCATCACAAACACGGCCTCCGGGAACTGTGATTCCGCCCCTGGCATAAAGCCAATAGCCAGGGCGCCAAGAGTGGCGATGCTCATAAGGAAATCCTCGCTGAGCGCCTCCCCGTGAAGGAGTCCCTCGGCCGCTTCCTTAAGGGTGTCCCACCCCACAATCAGGTAAGGCACAAGGAAAATTAGAAGATGCTGCCAAGTTGCCCAGGAGGGGGTGTTACGTTCAATGAGCCAGGCTGCGACAAGAAGCACCGAGGCCACTATGATCTTGATGAGGCGGCCGTTGCCCTCTTCTTCATCGTGGTGGTGATGATGGTGCTCGTGACCGCCGTGATGGTGCTCACCGTGGCAGTCACAGTCGTGGTCGTGGTGGTGCTCACTGTGCCCTTCGTGGTGCCGGTGGCACTCGCAGTGATCGTAATCGCCGTGGTGATTGTCTTCGTGGTCACCGTGATGGTGCTCTCCGTGGGCTTCGTGGTGCACGTGGCACTCACTGTCGTTGTCTGTATGATGAAGTTTTTCCATATCTGGTGTGTGTTTCTGATGCAAAGGTACTGGAAGGTTTCTGCAACCCGGTTGCAAATGTCACGGGGCCAAAGACGTCGCAGGTCCCACGCCGAAGACGTCGCAAGTCCCACGCCGAAGTGTCGCAGGTCAAATGCCGAAGTGTCGCAGGTCTGCAAAAAACGCCAGACCTGCGACGTTATTTTGCTCCTGAGGCCGATATGCGTCGCAGGTGACACCAAAAACACAGACCTGCGACGAAACGGGCCACCACCTGCAACGAAAACACCACTGACCTGCGACGAAACGGGCCACCACCTGCAACGAAAACACCACTGACCTGCAACGGTACCACCTCCGCAGAGGTTTCAGGGCAATGACTTACACGTTTTTGGCGTTATTTGTGCGTTTCGTTGCCCATTTGGTCAATGATTCACACGTTTTCGGCCGTTTTTGTGCGTTTCGTTGCCCCCACAAGCGGAGAGGAAGCGTTGGTGTCAAAACCTGTAGCCGCCCGCGGCTTCATGAGCGGGAGGGGCCCAGAGCCGGCGCGAAGCGCGGGCGAATGGGAGGGACGAAGTGAGCGAAGCGAACGAAGGGTTTTGACACCAATGCTTCCCGAAGCGGGATGGGGAAACCTGTAGCCGCCCGCGGGTCTGGAGTATGCTTCCCGAAGCGGGATGGGAAAAACCTGTAGCCGCCCGCGGGTCTGGAGTATGCTTCCCCGAAGCGAGATGGGGCAAATGGTTTTGCCGCAAGTGGCTCAGGGATGTGCTTCCTGCTGGCGGGCAGTTACGGGGTGGAGGCTAAACAATTGGCAGACAGGCGGTTATGAGAGTGTCTGGGATTACCGGTAATACCAAAAGATCCCACAAGTGACTGAGTAACAGCACACTAAGCCCCACCGCATCGGCATTACCATAGTGAGGAACGGAGAGGGGAAAACTTTTAACCCGGTGCGGGGATGAACGACTGCGGCACAAAGCCCTTGTGGCATAGCAATAAAATTGCTATATTTGTAATCCTATGATGAGTGTACTGGGAATATTTAGTTTTTTGAGTTTCGGGTGGGCGGATATCCTGGATATCCTGATGGTGGCCCTCATCATCTTTTTCCTTATCAGAAGCATCAGAAAGGACTCCGGTATCCTCAACATAGTTCTCATCCTGGCGGTGCTGCTCATCCTGCAGGCGCTGGTGAAGGCCCTAAATATGAGGATGATGAGCGCCCTCCTGGGTGCACTCCTGGATGTGGGCGTGCTTGCCATCATCATACTGTTCCAGCCGGAAATCCGTCACCTCCTCAACCGCGTGGCCGTTCAGTCCGGCCTGTCCAGAAGGAGCGGTGAAATCTTCAACAAACTGATGGGCATAAAGGAGGAATCCATGGGCTCGCAGTCTGTTGTGGAACTCTCGGAGGCCGTGAGGGCCATGGCCGCAGAGAAAACCGGCGCTCTCATAGTGCTCCAGCACAAGAGTGACCTGGATGAGTACAAGGCCACCGGAGATGCCTTTGAAGCGGAGATCAACCGCCGCCTCATCATGAACATCTTCTTCAAGAACTCTCCCCTGCACGACGGCGCAATGATAATAGTTGGAGACCGCATAGTTGCTGCCCGCTGCCAACTCCCCATGACCGCCAGAAGGGACATCCCCGCCCATTACGGCATGAGGCACCGCGCTGCCATCGGCGTAACTGAAGACACTGACGCAGACGTAGTTGTGGTCTCTGAGGAAACCGGAAACGTCTCATACGTCCACGGAGGAGAAATCCAGACAATAAAGAATATAGAGGAGTTGAGGTCCATTCTGGCCCACACTCTGTTAGCCAAGGAGGAAGCATAGGAAATGGATCACAGGCTGGAGGCCAAACTTGGCTTTGATAAGGTTAGGGCCGATATAAGCGCCCGCTGCTGCACGGAATACGCCTCGGACAGGGTTGGGACGGAGGAATTCTCCACCATCCCGGAGGAAATTCACAGAAGGCATCTTCTCACTGACGAGATGCGCCTCATCCTTATGTTCGAGGACGGCTTCCCCACCTCCGGCTACATAGACGCCATCCCGTTCCTGGAACCTATCGGCAAAAATGCCTCCATAGACCTCCTGTCCCTGGGAAAACTCCGCACACTTCTGGACACCTTAAGGAAGGCCCTCCACTTCTTCCACACCGTCAAGGAAGGCATCTACCCCAACCTCCAGCATATGGCGGCAGGGATAAGCGCCCCCGCGGAGGTGATGCAGCGGATAGACTCCATCCTTGACCGCCACGGGGAAATCAAGGACACCGCCAGCGATGAACTCTACAAGATACGCCGCAGCATAAAGGACAAGGAAATAAACGTTTCCAAGCGTATGAACGCCATCCTCAGGCAGGCGCAGCAGGAAGGGTTTGCCGATGCCGATGCATCCGTTGCCATAAGGGACGGCAAGATGCTCATACCGGTTTCATCGGCCAAAAAAAGAGCCTTCCAGGGTTTTGTATACGACGAAAGCGCAACGGGAAAGACCACCTTTATGGAGCCCGCAGAGATTGTGGCGCTGCAGAACGAGATATCAGAACTTCACTTTGCCGAAACCCGCGAGATTGCAAAGATCCTCTACGAGTTCGCAGAGTTCCTGAGGCCCTTTGTGCCGGAACTCATTGACGGCGCCCGCCTCCTTGGAGAACTGGATTTCATCATGGCAAAGGCCAATGTTGCCCTCAGTTACATTGCCGGAATGCCGGTTGTGAGCGAGGACGGCGCCCTGAGGCTCCGTAAAGCCCGCCATCCCCTTCTGGAGAAATCCCTTAAGCGCGAGAAAAAGGCAATCGTGCCGCTTACCATAACCCTCACGCCACAGAAACGCATCCTCCTTATCTCCGGCCCCAACGCCGGCGGAAAGAGCGTGTGCCTCAAAACCACCGGCCTTCTGCAGTATATGTTCCAGTGGGGAATGCTCATCCCTACATCGGAAACGTCGGAACTGCCGGTCTTTGACCGCATAATGGTGTCCATAGGAGACGACCAATCCCTGGAAAACGACCTATCCACCTACAGTTCCTTCCTCACGGACATGAAGGCAATGCTCAGCGTGGCCGATTCAAAGACGCTTGTTCTCATAGATGAGTTTGGCGGCGGAACGGAACCCGCGGCCGGCGGCGCCATAGCGGAAGCCATCCTTCACGAACTCGACACCCGCGGAGCCTATGGCGTAATCACCACCCACTACACCAACCTCAAACTGTATGCATCGGCCGCAGAATCCGGCGTCATAAACGGCGCAATGCAGTTTGACGCCGCCACGGTGGCCCCACTCTTTGTTCTGGAGCAGGGCCTTCCGGGCTCTTCCTTCGCCTTTGAACTGGCCCGAAAGATGGGCCTTCCGGAAACCATAGTTCACGACGCTGAGGAGCGTGCCGGAGAGCAGTTCGTGGGCATTGAGAGGAACCTCAGAAAGATTGCAAGGAGCCGCCGCGCCCTGGATGAGAAACTTTCCAAGATCCGCGCAACTGATAAAACCCTCGAGGGCCTCACGGACCGCTATGAAAAGGAACTTGAGGAGATAAAGGAAATGCGCCGCCGCATCCTTGAAGAGGCCCGCGCAGAGGCCGAAAAAATAGTGAAGGAGGCCAATAAACGCGTGGAGGGAACCATCCGCGCCATCAAGGAATCCCAGGCCCAGAAAGAGGAAACCAAGGCAGCCAGGGCAGAACTCCAGGGCTTCCTTGGAGCCCTTGCGGAAGGCACCAGCAAACGGGAAAAGTACATTGACCGTAAACTCAAGGATGTCCAGGACAGAAAGGCCCGTGAAGACGCCCGCAAGAAGCGCCGCGCCGGCGGGGAAACCCTGAAGCAAATGGAGCAGGAGGAGGAGCAGGCCCGCAAGGAAGCCGCCTTCCGCAGCGCCCCCCTCAAGGTTGGGGAGAAGGTCCGCATCAAGGAGAACGGGATGGTGGGAGAAGTTTCCAAGGTAAGCACCAAGGCGGTCACGGTAATTGTGGGCAATATCACCACAAAACTGCCCCTGGACCGTGTGGAACGCATTACAGCAAATGAATACAAGGCAGTTGCCAAGGCTCCGGACCAGCGCCCCAGGCAGGTCTATGACACCGCCATAAGGGAGCGCAAGGCCAATTTCTCCACGGAACTTGACGTCCGCGGGGAGCGCGTGACGGACGCCCTGGAAATTGTTATGAAATATGTTGACGATGCCCTTATGTTAGGCGTCCCTTCGGTGCGGATTTTGCACGGAAAAGGAACCGGTGCCCTGAGGGAGGAGATTCAGAAGTACCTGCGCACTGTGCCGGGTGTTGTATCGGCCCAGGACGAGCACGTACAGTTTGGAGGAGCCGGTGTCACCGTGGTAAAATTTGAATGATATGAACGTTCTTAGAACAAGCAAGTTAGGAGAACTTGGAGAGCAGATGGCCTGCGATTTCCTGGAATCCCGAGGCCAGCATATCCTGGACCGCAACTGGCGGGCCGGCCATCTGGAGATAGACATAGTGTCGGAGGGCCCGGACGGCCTTCATTTTGTGGAGGTGAAAACCCGCAAGGCTCCCGTCACCACCACCATCAGTGACCAGGTCAATCCCGTCAAGCAGAAGAGGATATCGGCCGCGGCGCTAAGATACCTGAACGCCAAGCACCTTTACGGGCAGGAGGTCTTCTTTGACGTTGTTTCCGTCACCGTAGAGCAGCAGGAAACCCTTGTGAGGTACTTCCCCCAGGCCTGGATACCAATGTTTGTATAACTAACCAACCACATAATGAATAGCCACAGATACTGTGTAATAATGGCCGATGGCAGCGGAAACCGCTCCCAGTACGCCCTTACATATAACAGATTCCAGGGCGTAGTGCCGGATGAGAACATCCTGGTGGTAACGCTCGCAAAGTATGCCGATGAAGCCAGAAAGGCTCTACCTATGCTCCCCCCGGAAAATATTCTAAGGGAACCTTTCGCAAGAAAAACGGCGCCCTGTATGGCCCTGGCGGCATATACCATCCTTCTCCGTGACCCGGAGGCAGTAATTGTTGCCACCCCGTGGGACCTTGTCATCAGGGACGAATCAATGTTTGCAGAAACCGTCAACGACGCCTTCGCGTACGTGGAGGAGCACGACGTCCTGATGACTCTTGGGATTGTCCCTAAATCGGCCGAAGTAAACTTTGGCTACATCCAGGTGAAGGAAGGCCGCAACGCCCACCTGATGGCAGGCCCGCTCAAGGTGAAAACCTTCACGGAAAAGCCTTCACAGGAACTTGCCGAGGTATTTATCCGCACCGGAGAGTTCTTCTGGAACAGCGGTATCTTCATCTGGAAGGCCGATACAATTTGCCAGGAACTGGAAAAGTACGTCCCAGAAGTGACGGAACTTTTCCGCGGCTGGAAGGAGCACATCCTGGAGCCCGCCTTTGTGGAAAGGGCCTACAGTGAATGCCCCAAGGTGTCCCTTGACTACGGCGTCATGGAGCACATGGAACGCGCCTGGCTCTATCCCGCCAGGTTTGGATGGGCCGATATAGACAGGATTTAGCCTACCTTAGAATATCGTTCAGAATACTGCTGGCGGCTTCGCGGGCGCCTTCGCCAGGGCCCTGGATCACCAGCGGGTAGGGATGGAATGCGCTGCGCACGATGATGGCGTTTTCCGTGCCCCTCAGATAGTATGCGGGATGCTCCGGAGCAACACTCCTTATGCCGATTCCTGCCTCGTAGGCCTTGCCGTTTTTCCTTAGATATGCAACAAAGCGGAGGCGCTCGCCTTTGGCATTGGCGGCATCGGCCTTCCTTGCGAGTTCCGGCTCATAGGCCTCCAGGGCGGCGTAGAAGTCCTCAACGGTGCCTTTGAAGGCTTCGGCGGGGAGAATTGGTTCCACTTTCACATCTTTGGCTTCCAACTTTACGCCGGCCTCGCGGGAGAGGATAAGAAGTTTCCTTAGCGCATCCTTGCCGCCAAGGTCCATACGGGGATCGGCCTCAGTGAGACCGGCTTCCTGGGCACGTCTGACCATGCTTGCAAAGGATTCCCGGCCGGGAAGATAGTCCCCCAGGATCTGGTTGAGCGTGCAGGAGACAACGGCTTCGATTGAGGTAACTTCGTCGGAACTGTTGGCCCCGCGGGAGATGGATTCCAGGATGGGCAGGGCGGCGCCAACCGTGGTCTCATAGCGCAGCGGAACACCGTTTTCTCGGGCGGCGGCGTGCATTGCTGCAAACTCCGGATAAGGCACGGCGAAGGAGCGGCGGTTGGATGAAACCACCCCGATCCCGGCCTCCAGAAGGTCTGTATAGCGTTTGTAAAGAGATTCCGAATTGGTGCAGTCCACAAAGATGGAACCCTTTGGTGCAACGTTGATTATGGCATCCACATATGAGCCCTGGGTATTGATTACAGGATGGCCTGTGAGGTCAATTCCGTAGCGCTTGCTGTTGGCCTTTCCAACTATCAGGAGGCGTTTTCCGGTGCGGGCCTCAACGTTCTCTGCGGCGCTCTTTATCATATTGTAAAGGGCGTGGGCAACGGCGCCGTCTCCGGCAATGAAAAGGCCTGTTTCCGCTGTGGGCAGTTCCTGGAAAAACGCCCTGTGAAGGGCTCTCAGGGCCTGCTCCAGCACTTTTTGGCGCACCGTCAGTTCTACGCCAGCCTCAGTTTCCTTAACGCTGAGGGCCGATATCCCTTCAGTGAGAAGAGCCTTTTCTGCCCTTGGCAGGCCGTCTTCGCCCTGGCCGACTACCGTGATGGTGTCGGCCTGCGATGCAACGCCTATCCAGCCTTTAGGACCTTCCTTGCCGATGACGGTATACTTCCCTTCCGGGGCGAAAGTGTTCTTGATTTCTATGTCTATACCTGCTTCCATTGCGGGGGCTACGGTGGGCGCGTAAAGCACCTTGGCACCGTGGGAGGCCATCTGGAGGGCGGCATTGTAAGTCATTGTGGGGATGGTGCGGGCCTGCGGGACCTGCTTTGGGTTGGCGGTCATAATGCCGGGGACGTCGGTCCAGATCTGGAGGGAATGGGCCTTGACGGCGGCGGCATAGAGGGCGGCGCTGAAGTCTGAGCCGCCGCGGCCGAGAGTGCAGACTTTGCCTTCGCTGTCCTGGCAGATAAAGCCGGGGGCTATATAAATCTCTGCGCCTTCTACAGCCTTCTGTATGCGGCTGTAGGTCTCCTCCTGATTGTCTTTCACAACCAGTTTACGGGAGTCCAGCCACTTGGCATTGTAGCCTTCCTGTTGGAGTTTGGCGGCAAGGATGGTGGTGGAAAGAAGTTCACCGAATGTAACCTGCTCATCCTTTGGCGTAACAGCAAGTTCACGGAAAAGACCGTCCACGCGGGCCTGGATCTCTTCACGTTCCTCTCCTGTAAAAAGGCGTTTCACTATGTCCTGGTGGCGTTTTTGCATTTCCTTGATGGCCTTTGGACCGCCGTCAAGGAGGGCATCCGTGCAGCCGCTGATGGCGCTGGAAACCAGAATCACCGTACCCTTTTGCGCCTCCTTTTCAACTATATCCAGGACCCTGGACATAGCCGTTGCGCTGGCTACGGAACTTCCGCCAAACTTTAAGACCCTGTAACTCATAGTAGTTCTGAGAATTCGTGTACGCCTTTGAGGCCCTCGGTTTTTATTGCAGCCACCACAGCGCCCTTGGCAAAGCCTTCGCGGGAGAAGGCCTCGTGGCGGAGCGTGAGTTTGTCACAGCCGGAAGTGAGGGTGAGAGTGTGGATGCCGGGAACTTCGCCTTCACGGATGGATGTGATCTCTGGCTTTTCTCCAAGGAATTTCTCTACCAGTTCGCCCATTGATTTTGCCGTTCCGGAAGGGGCGTCCAGTTTGTGGATATGATGGATTTCCTCAATCTCAGGGGTATAGCCTGCGCCCTTCAGGATTTCCGATGCCTTGGTGATGGCAAGATACAGGGCATTCACGCCAAGGGAGAAGTTGGAGGCGTACACCATAGGGGTGCCGGCGTCCGTGAAGGCCTTGATTACATCGGCCTTGATGTCATTCCAGCCGGTGGTGCCAATTACCGCCGCCTTGAAGTTCTGCGCTATGAACGGGTAGTTCTTCCGGAATGCCTCAGGTGTGGTGAAATCAATGCACACGCACTCCTTTGCCACGTCCCCGGGCGTTGCCGTAATGTCCTCGCTGGCCTGGACCAGTTCTATGGCGCGGCTTTGCAGTTCCTTTTCCACCATATGGCCCATCTTGCCATAGCCGCTGATAACTACCTTAATCATTGCGTTTTTGCTATCTGTCTAACTATCAGTTTATTACAACATTTACTCCCGTCATTTTTACCCGGAGCAAAAGCCGTAACTTATTTATTATCAATGTTTTGTAAAAAACGGCACATTTTCACATACTGTTCCACCGCTTTCTCAAGGTCCGCCACAAGGACATTCTCATTGTCACGGTGAGCCACCTTAATGCTTCCCGGGCCGCAGATGATCTTGTGGCCAAAGCCCGTAAGGTGCGGAGCGTCGCTGCCAAACGCCACGGGGGCGCTCTCAAACCCCGGCAGCGTCACATACCGTGCCGGCACGTCTCCCCCGCGGGCCGTGACCGTGAGCAGGGGCGCAGAGGCCCTTTCCGGAGCATTTGCCCGGACAGGGTTGCGAAGCAACGCGGAGGAAAGGGCCTCTGGCGCCCTAACCATCCACTCCTGCACCGCCTGATGCGAAAGGAACGTAGTGCGGAAGTACAGCCGGCAGGTGAGTTCCGGAGACAGGATGTTCTGGGGATTGGGAGAACTCACAAGGCCAACGTTCCACGTTGTCTCCCCAAGTTCCGGGTCAAGGCCCCATTCTACGGCCTTCAAGGCATTGTAGAACTGGTTAAAGAGTTCTACTGCGCTTGTTCCACACTGCGGATAACCACTGTGGAACGCCTCTCCTGTGAACTTCAGATCATATGACAGAGTGCCCTTTGCGGCACTGACCATCTTGTTGTCCGTGGGCTCTCCCACAATGAGGAACGGCGCCTCAAAACCAGTTTTGGAAAACGCCTTTGCACCCCAGGAACCGGTCTCCTCCCCTGCCAGGATCAAGAGGCCGAAGCCCGTGCCCCCCTTTGCCTCCAATTCCTTGCACGCCGTGTACGTTGCAAAGATCTGCCCCTTTGCGTCGCAACTGCCCCGGCCGGAGATGATTCTATGAGATTTCTCGACTTCGCTCGAAATGACAGGTTTTATATACGGCGGAACAGTGTCCATATGGGTGCAGAAGACCACGCTGGGGGTGCCCCACTTGAGGAAGAGGTTCAGGGTGCCGTCGCCAACTTCCATAAGTTCCTTGGATGGAGCCTCAAGGTGGTCATTGAGCCACAGGGCCATATCCCGCTCCTTGCCGGAAGTGGAATCAATGCTCAATATGTCTTTAAACAGTTCCCAGTTCATCGTTTTATGAGATTTCAATGACGGGGGTCACCCCAGCCAGCCGTTACGGAGCAGCACCTGCGCTATCTGGACGGCGTTTGTGGCGGCGCCTTTGCGGATGTTGTCGCTGACGCACCAAAGGTTCATACCGTTTTCCACAGAAGGGTCACGGCGGATACGGCCCACAAATACATCGTCCTTCTCCCAGGCCGTAATGGGCATAGGATAGAGGTTGTTTGCGGGGTCATCCTGAATGACAACGCCGGGCATATCGGCCATAAGTTTCACGGCCTCAGACAGTTCAAAAGGCCGACGGAACTCCAGGTTCACGCTCTCAGAATGGCCGCCTTTTACGGGGACGCGGACGGTGGTTGCGGAAACGGCGATGGAAGGGTCACGAAGGATCTTCCGGGTTTCGTTCACCATCTTCATCTCCTCCTTGGTGTAGCCGTCAGGGAGGAAGGAATCTATATGCGGAAGTACGTTCAGGAATATCTGGTGAGGGAATTTGGTGCCCTTGCCGCCGGCCATCTCCGCCTCAAGTTGCTCGATGCCCTTCTGACCGGCGCCGGTGACGCTCTGGTAGGTGCTCACAACTATGCGCTTGATGCCATAGGCCTTGTGAAGCGGCGCCAGCGGCAGGACCATCTGGATGGTGGAACAGTTGGGGTTGGCGATGATGTAATCCGTGGGCTTAAGGACATCGGCATTGATCTCCGGCACCACCAGCGGCACGGAAGGGTCCATACGCCAGTAGGAGGAGTTGTCCACCACATAGCAGCCAATCTCCGCAAAACGCGGCGCCAACTGGGCCGATACAGCCCCTCCGGCGGAGAAAATGGCCAGGGCGGGCTTCCGGGAGATGGCGTCATCCGCACTCATAACCGTCCACTCACGCCCCCGGAAAAGGACTTTCTTGCCCCAGGAACGCTCCGATGCAACCGGCAACAACTCCGTCACCGGGAACGCGCGTTCCTCTAGAACCTGCAACATCTTTGAGCCAACAAGGCCCGTTGCGCCTACTACTGCTACAATCATCTTAATAAGTCTTCAAGGTGAATACTGCCTTCAGTTTTAGAGTCACGGTACTTAACAATCACGGGGCAGTAAAGGTGAACACCGCTCTCAAGGGGTTTGCCGCCGCGGACGATGGGCTTGGAGCCGCTCACAACCACAGCGCCGGCGGGAACCACTATGCGGCCATCGGCATTCCTCTTGATGAACTCATCCTTTGTGGCATCATAAATAGCTGTGGATGATGTGATTATGACGCCGGAAGCAATCACTGCGCCCTCCTGGACTATTGTGCCCTCGTAGATGCCGCAGTTGCCGCCGATGAACGCGCCGTCCTCGATGATTGTGGGAAGCGCGCCGGCGGGTTCAAGTACGCCCCCAATCTGCGTTGAGGCCGATATATGGATGTGCTTTCCAACCTGTGCGCAGGAGCCGATGGTGACGTGACTGTCTACCATTGTGCCTTCGTCCACATAGGCGCCCACGTTGACATAAGCCGGGGGCATTATGATGGAGCCGGGGGCCATATACGCTCCGCGGCGCACGGATGTGCCGCCGGGGACTATGCGGACGCCGTCATCGGCCTTAAACTGCCGCACCGGGAAGGTGTCCTTGTCAAAGAAGGGAAACTGGCCCTGGGACATTTCCCTGATGGCGCCAAGGCGGAAGCCCGCAAGGATTATTTCCTTCACCTCGCGGTTTACCTGCCATACACCGTCTACTTTCTGGGCCACGCGGACTTCACCCTTTTCAAGGGCGTCCATAAGGGCGTTGAATTGCTGAAGAGTGACTTCCATTAGAAAAGTTCTTTCAGGGTTTGCTTTAAAAGGGCTTCCGTTGCCTCCGTGGCCTTGACCAGGGGCAGCCTGAGGCTGTTTTCCATAAGGCCTAACTGGGCCATTGCGGCCTTGGCGGGGATGGGATTAGGCTCCACGAATAGAGCCTTGAAAAGGGGCTTCAGGCGGGCGTCCATCCGGGTTGCCTCCTCAATCTTACCGGCCTCCAGGGCGTGGATGAAATCGGCCATGGCGGAAGGGAAAACGTTTGACGCCACGGAGATGACGCCATCGGCCCCTTGCTTCATAAGTTCAAGGGTATCTTCGTCGTTGCCGGAAAGGAGTTTGAAGCCTTCCGGGCGGCCGGCCATGATCCTCATGCTCTGCTCAATCTTGCCGGATGCCTCCTTTATGCCGATTATATTGGGCACGTCCTTGGCCAGGGCCAGCACGGTTTCCGGCTCAATGTTGGAACCGGTGCGGCCGGGGACGTTGTACAGCACGATGGGCTTTTCCGTTGCCCCTGCCACGGCCTTGAAATACTCGTACATACCCCTCTGTGGCGGCTTGTTGTAGAACGGAACCACCACTAGGAAGGCATCTGCATCCTGAAGCAGGCGGATGTTGTCCAGCGTGCCCTTCACGGAGTTGGAACCCACGCCGGCCATAACGGGACGGCCATTAGCGTGCTGAAGCGTCACCTCCAGGACCTGGAGTTTCTCCGATTCAGAGAGGGTGGGAGTTTCACCTGTGGTCCCCAGGGGAACCAGGAAATCTATGCCGGTTTCTACCTGCCAGTCTACTGTGGCGGCAAAGGACTCATAGTCCACTTCCTCACCCTTGAACGGGGTGAGAAGCGCGGTGCCGCAGCCGTGTAAGTTGAGTGCTTTCATACAAGATACAAAAATACAAAAAATCCCCGGAATAATATGAGCATCGGCAACACAACCCGGACAAAAATTGCTAACTTTGCACCTATGGATTATGAGCGCTTTTTTTCGGCCGATGTTCCCTCGTTCCTGAGGTCACCCGTACGTGAAATCTTCCGCAAGGTGGATCTCCAGGCCATCTGTTCCTTTGCCGGAGGCTACCCCGCCGCGGTCACATTCCCTACGGACCAGATCCCCGGCCTGGCTGCCGCGGTGCTGGAAAAATACGGCACCAGGGCACTTCAGTACGGTGCTACGCAGGGCGTTCCGGAACTTCGCGCCGCCATAGCGGCCCGCTACGGCGTTCCTGTGTCACAGGTCCAGATAACAACATCTTCCCAACAAGGCATTGACGTGTGCTCCAGGGTGTTCCTTGACCCCGGAGACATAGTCCTTGCCCAGAGCCCCGTGTACCTTGGCGCCCTCCAGAGTTTCAGGGCGTATAGGTCCAGGGTAGAGGAGGTGGCATTATGTTCGCCAACCTCTGGCCACCCTCGGCCGGATAAGAGGGAGGGGCCCGCAGCCAAAGGCTGTGGGAGGGGCCAGAGCGAAGCGGAGGCGGTTGGCGAACATAATGCCACCTCCTCCATCAAGTTCATCTACGTTATCCCGGACTTCAATAACCCTACGGGTAAGACACTGACACTGGAGGAAAGAAAGGAGATTGTGGCCCTGGCCAGGGAACTTGATATACTGATAGTTGAGGACAGCCCGTACCGTGAACTCAGGTACTCCGGAGAGGCTCTTCCCACCATCCGTGAACTGGCTCCGGAGCGGACGCTCCACCTTGGGAGTTTCTCCAAGATCTTCGCGCCGGGGTTCAGGCTGGGATGGATTATCGGCCCGGAACCGCTTCTGGAGCAGATTTATGTGTGCAAGCAGTGCCTTGACCTCTGCCCGCCGGTGCTGGACCAGTACATGGCCTCAGAGTTCCTCACCTCAGGCGCGCTGGATGCAAATCTGGTTAAGACCATAGCAGAATACAGGCGCCGCCGTGACCTTATGCTGGGGCTCCTTGAGAAGTATATGCCTGAGGGGACATCCTGGACGCACCCTGACGGTGGCCTCTTCCTCTGGCTCACGCTTCCGGAAAGCATTGACACCGTGGCGCTCTACGACGAAGCCCTAGCCGCCGGCGTAGCATACGTTGCAGGCTCCTTCTTCTACCCGGACGGCAGCCACCGGAACACGATGCGCCTCAACTTCTCCTTCATAGAGGAGTCCAAGATGGAGCCGGGAATTAAGCTTTTGGCCGCCGTTTTGGCTAAAGCCTTGATTAACAAGCGGTTATAACTTTTACTCCGGTCGTTTTGGCTAGGAGTAAAACGTGTAAATAATTAATAATCAACAAGATGGCAAAAACGCCCCACATATTCACAGGAGCAGGTAACAACTTCGTGGTCTTTGACGGCCGGAAATGCGGTATGGATGAGTATCGCCAGCCGGAGCGCATCCAGGCCCTTTGCAGGGAATACCGCACGGACGGCCTGATGATCCTTACCGAGGCCCCGGGTCAGGACTTCGGGATGGAGTTCTACAACCCCGACGGCTCCGGCGGAATGATGTGCGGCAACGGAGGCCGATGCATAGTTGCCTTTGCCGATTACCTTGGCCTTAAACCGGCATCAGAGGATGGGACGTGGCATTTTCTTGCCCCGGACGGCCCTCATACCGCAACGATTTTGGAGGGAAGTCATGTCTCCGGACCCATGGCCACCCTCGGCCGTGTAAGAGGGAGGGGCCCGCAGCCGGAGGCTGTGGGAGGGGTCGCGAAGCGACGGTCAGGAGATATGACTTCCCTCCAAAAATGGACCGTGCGCCTGAAAATGATTGACGTTAAGGGCATAAGCAAGGCAAAGAACGGCTACTTCCTCAACACGGGAACACGGCACTACGTAGAGTTCAGGGACAATGTGGATGCCATAGACATAGAGCCGGAGGCAAAGCCCATCAGATGGGATAAAGACTTTCAGCCGGAAGGCACCAACGTGAACTTTGTAGAAGCCACAACAGAAGGCCTCAAGGTCCGCACTTTTGAGAAGGGCGTTGAGGGTGAAACCCTTGCCTGCGGCACGGGCCTCACCGCCAGCGCCATTGCGGCATACGTGAAGGGCCTAGCCCAAAGCCCGGTAAGGCTTCAATGCCGCCGCGGAGACTGGTTGCAGGTGGAGTTCACCCCCTCCGGAGATGGTTTCAAGGACGTTTTCCTTACCGGCCCCGCAGAACTTATTGAAAAATAATAACTCCCCTGTTTGAAATCTTCACTTCTCTTTCTATCTTTGCAAAAGTAACGTTATAACGTCACAAAAAGCAAGATGGAAAGCATTCTCTTTCATGGGTCCAACAAAATCATAAGCAATCCCACCAAGGCCGGCGGGAAGGTTCACAATGACTTTGGACAAGGCTTTTACTGCACCCCGGACATTGAACTTGCAAGGGAATGGGCATGCACAGAGACTCCCACAGCCTTTGCCAACCATTACAGTTTCGAGCCAAGTTATACGCTTGAAGTATGTAATTTATCAGGCCCGGATTATCACGTTCTCAACTGGCTGGCCGTCCTTATGGTAAACAGAGTCTTTGAAACCAGCCACGGCATTCCCGCCGCCATCAAGAAATACATCATTCAGGAGTTTCTGCCGGATCTTTCCGGATACGACGTCATAAGGGGCTACAGGGCCGACGACTCCTACTTCCAGTACTCAAACCTTTTCCTCAGCGGCACCATCAGCCTTGAGGAACTAAGCCGCGCAATGCGCCTTGGAAATCTTGGAGAGCAGGTGTTCCTTAAAAGTGAGAAGGCTTTTGAGGCGCTGGTGTTCACCTCTTCAGAGATCGTCGACAGGGATGTGTATCTGGCAAAAAGGCTTGCCCGCGAGAGGAAGGCAAGGGAGGCGTTTCAGAAGATAAAACACGGCCCTGAGGTATTTGACGGCATCTTCGCAATTGACGTTTACAGGAATAAAATGAAGAACGATGACCCACGCTTACGATAAAGAAATGATGCTGTCGGCCCGGGATAACCTTGCGGTCATGATTGACTACGCCGTCACATGGAGCGGAATGGACCTCAGGGAGTTCTACAACCGTTGGCTGGGAAGCGGCATCCCGGAAATGTTTGGTATCGGCCATCCTAAATTCACGCTTGGGATGAGCGGGATAGAACTTGCCGCAAGGGTGGTGGAAAACACCGGCGGCACGCTTGAGGCAGATCAAACGTACACCTTCCCATGGGAAGACTCCTCTTTTTTCTGGACGGGCTGGGCGCTTTGCCAGTATCAGTGGTTCAAGGCCGATAGTTTCGCTTCAATAGACCGCGGCGGCCTTCCGATAGAAAAAATCCACGAACTTTTCAACCCTCTCCACGAGGCCGATATAACCAAGGTCTTTGAGGTATTTGACTCCTGGTATCATCCTGTGCCCGTTTCCATCAAGGAAATGAGAAAACTGAACGGACTTTCTCAGCAGGAACTGGCCGATAAATCCGGTGTGTCCCTACGGATGATTCGGGCCTACGAGCAGGGCAGCCAGCGCATTGGCAGGGCCGAGGCCGCATCGGTCCTTAGCCTTGCCCGCACCCTCCACTGCGACCCCGAGAGGCTGGTGTAAGTTTTGGGTGGGTTTTGTGACTTTGTTCGTAAAGGAGAAGGGCCTTCTGTAGGTTATGCTCTGGTAATATGCGCCCCGAGGGCATTGAGGCGGCCCTCGATGTCCTCGTAGCCGCGGTCTATCTGTTCAATGTTGTCAATTGTTGAGGTGCCGCGGGCGCTCATTGCCGCAAGGAGCATTGCAATACCGGCGCGGATATCCGGGCTCACAAGGCGCGCAGCCTTGAGGGTGATGCGGTGATCGTGGCCGATAACAACTGCCCTGTGGGGGTCGCAGAGGATGATCTGGGCACCCATGTCTATGAGGCGGTCCACAAAGAATAACCTCGATTCAAACATCTTCTGGTGGATGAGGACGCTGCCCTTGCACTGGGTGGCCACAACCAGCATCACGGAAAGGAGGTCAGGGGTGAGACCGGGCCAGGGGGCATCGGCCAGAGTCATTATGGAGCCGTCCAGGAAAGACTCAATCTCATAGGTGTCCTGGGCGGGGACGTAGATGTCGTCGCCCCTCTGTTCCAACTTGATTCCCAGGCGCTTGAAGGCGTCCGGGATGATCCCAAGGTCATACCAGGAGACGTCCTTGATGGTTATTTCGCTCTGGCAGATTGCGGCCATGCCGATGAAGGAGCCCACCTCAATCATATCCGGAAGGATCTTGTGCTCCGTTCCGCCCAGTTTTTCCACGCCGTGTACGCGGAGGAGGTTGGAACCCACGCCGTCAATGAAGGCGCCCATACGGTTGAGCATCTTGCAGAGTTGCTGGACATAGGGCTCGCAGGCGGCGTTGTAGATGGTTGTGGTGCCCCTTGCAAGCACTGCGGCCATCACTATGTTGGCGGTACCGGTGACGGAGGCTTCGTCAAGGAGCATGTATCGGCCCGTAAGACGGCCATCCGCAGTGAGGTGGAAAGCCCTGCGCTTAGGGTCATACTCCATATCTGCGCCGAGGTTGCACATACCGTCAAGGTGGGTGTCTACCCTGCGGCGGCCGATCTTGTCACCGCCCGGCTTGGGGAACCACGCGTGGCCGAATCGGCTGAGAAGCGGGCCGACGACCATCACGCTGCCGCGGAGTTTGGCGCACTTTGCAACGAATTCCTCCGTCTCAATGTAGGAGGTGTCCACCTGATCCGCCTGGAAAGTATAGGTGCCCTTGGAATGACGGGTGACCTTTACGCCCATATTCCTGAGGAGTTCTATGAGGTTCTTGACGTCAAGGATCTCAGGAATATTGGTCATTTTTACGGGCTCCGAGGTAAGGAGAACCGCGCTGATAACCTCCAGCGCCTCATTCTTTGCGCCCTGTGGGGTGATGGTGCCGGACAGCCTGTGCCCGCCTTCTATGATGAATTTTGCCATTACTTACAGTTTATCCACAAAGATACGTTTTTTCCGGAAATAATCATACGTGTTACGGATGCTCCGGGGATGTATTGGATTTTTGTGAGAATTGGATTAACTTTATTGGCATAAAACATTTGACTTATGGCAAACATTAATGACTTCATTCAGAAGGCCGTCAGCGCGGCGGCAGGCAAAGTAGACATCCCTGCAAACATCAAGGACCAGGTTCTTGGCGGACTGGGAGATTCCATTATGGGTTCACTCACACAGACTGCCGCAAAAGCAGGTGGCCTGGATGAGATCAAGAACCTTCTCACCGGAAAGACAGATGCCGCAAAGAGCGGTATCACCGCCCTGGCAGGAGACCTCTTCACCAAGAACATCGTAAGCAAACTGAACCTCGGTTCACTGGCTCCGGCCCTAACAGCCCTTATTCCTGGAATTATCAGCAAACTCTCCGGCTTTATCAAGGATCAGGACGGAGACGGTGACGTGGACATCAACGACATCCTTCTTTCCCTGAAGGGCGGCGCAGGCAGCGGCCTTCTTGGCGCTGCAACCAGCATCCTTGGCGGTTTGTTCGGCAAGAAAAAATAATATGATATGAAAAAGACCGGAGTTCTTGCAAAATCCTCCTGGATTGCACTTGCCGTAACTGTGGTGGTGATAGGCATTATGGCGTCCTGCTGCACCACAATTGACTCTGCATCAGTTGGTATCAAGTTCAAGAAGTGGAGTTCCAATGCAGCCCTGAAGGGCGGCGTTGAAGGCACCTGCCGCGGCTGGGTGTGGTATAACCCCATCACGGAAAGTATCTTTGAGTACCCTACATACATCCAGCGTGTAACCTATGAGCCCTTCACCGTGAACCCCAAGGATGCGGCCATCTTCTCCATGACTCCTACCCTGGCATACCAGATAGATGAGGCCAAGGCAGTGGATATCTTCGTGAAGTACCGCAAACCGGTGCGCGAACTTGAGATGGGCTACATAAACACATGTATCTTTGAGGCTTACCGCACCTGCGCCAACAACTACACCTCAGACGAACTTATGGCCAACCGCGCCAAGTTTGAGAACGAGGTCCGCGCACGCCTGGATGAGTCCATGAACCGTGAGGGCTTCATTGTGAGAGAGTTCACCACAAAGATAGACCCTCCGGCATCCCTCACCGCCGCCATCAACGCCAAGAACGAGGCTGTCCAGAACGCCCTCAAGGCAGAGAACAAGGTGAAGGAAGCAGAGGCCGAGGCCAAGATTGCAATTGCAAAGGCAAAGGGTGAAGCGGAAGCCCAGCGCATCCAGGGTGACGGTGAAGCCTACTATAACCGCGTAGTTGCCGCCTCTCTCAACGCACTGCTGGTCCAGCAGTACGCCATTGAGAAGTGGGACGGCAAACTTCCCACCTACAACGGCTCAAACGCTCTGCCGTTCATTAATCTTACAAAGTAATTAGACGTGCTCCACTTCCGGGTGGAGGGTGATGCCGTATTTGGCCTCAATGGCCCTTATGACCTCGTTTTCCAGGCCGATAATCTCCTCCGGAGAAGCATCTCCAGATGCATTCACAATCACCAGCGGTTGGTTCTGATACACCTGTGCGCCCCCGCGACGCTTGCCCTTGAAGCCGCACTGCTCTATCATCCACGCTGCCGGCACTTTTATCATGTCTCCCACCACATAATGCGGCACCTGATAGTCCGGGCCGTTGTCCTGGCGGGCGATGTCTTTGATTCGTTCAAAGTGCTCCCGGCTTATCACCGGATTGCAGAAGAAACTTCCGGCCGATCCCGTCACCGCCGGATCCGGCAACTTTGCGTTGCGGATGTCGATGATGGTCTGACGGATAATCTGAGGGGTAAGGGTTGCAGAGACACTGTCTCCAACCGTCGCTTCGCGACCCCTCCCACTGGCTTCGCCAGCGGGCCCCTCCCTCATATCCGGCCGAGGGTGGCCAGAGGTTTGAGACAGTGTCTCTACACCCCTATCAGCAAGGGCCTTCCTGAGGCCGCCGTAGTCCAGGCGGGGCTTGGGCTCACGACTGAGGCGGTATGTGACGGCTGTGATAATGAAACGGCCTTTCCACTCTGTCTTGAATTTAGATGTGCGGTAACCGTAGGCGCAGGTGGCGGGGTCAATGTCCACAAACCGGCCTTCTACGCGGTCCCAGGCGCGGATACCCACTATGATGTCCTTGGCCTCAACGCCATAGGCGCCGATGTTCTGAACGGCGCTGGCTCCAACCTCTCCCGGTATAAGCGACAGATTCTCCGGCCCCCAGAGGCCTTCAGCGGCAGCCCAGGCGCAGAAATCGTCAAAGACCGTTCCGGCGGGCAAGGTGACAAAGCACCCTCCGGCGGACGTGTCCACCCCCGGACACGGGTAGGGGGAGGGGGATGATATGTGCAGCACGGCTCCGGGGAAGTCCTTGGTGAAAAGGAGGTTGGAGCCGCCGCCCATAACCATTACGGGCTGGGGCAGGGAGGCAAAGTCCAGGGCCGCCAACTCTTCTTCCGACTCAATCTCAACGTACAGGGCGCATTTCACCTTCATTCGGAAGGTGTTGGGGATGGGGTAATTGGAGACCGTTTTCATTAATCCGCTGATAATAAGGCGTTTATACATTTTCCTCCCAGCAAAACAGCCGGGAGGAAAAGTTGTAAGTAATTGTTACTGAGCGTTTTGAGGAGAACGCAGGGAAATCTGCAGTTCATCCAGTTGCTCCTGGTCTATCTGGGACGGGGAATCTATCATCACATCACGGCCCTGATTGTTCTTGGGGAAGGCGATGTAGTCCCTGATGGTGTCCTGACCACCCATGAGGGCGCACACGCGGTCAAAGCCGAAGGCCAGACCTCCGTGAGGCGGGGCGCCGAACTTGAAGGCGTTGATGATGAAGCCAAACTTGTACTCTGCCTCCTCAGGGCCGATTCCAAGGACTTCGAACATACGCTTCTGCATATCGGCATTATGGATACGGATGGAGCCGCCGCCAAGTTCATTGCCGTTGAGGACGAAGTCGTAGGCGTTGGCGCATACGCGCTCAAGGTCCTCTTTGGCGTTGCTGTAGAACCATTTCTCGTGCTCCGGCTTGGGGGCGGTGAAAGGATGGTGCATGGCGTAGAAGCGCTGGGTTTCGTCGTCCCATTCAAGAAGCGGGAAGTCCACTATCCAGAGGGGTGCAAACTCCTTGGGGTTACGGAGGCCAAGGCGGCCGCCCATCTCAAGACGCAGGACGCCCAGCATTGTCTGGGTCTTGCGCTTGGCGCCGCTCATCACAAGGATGAGGTCTCCGGGCTTTGCCTCCGCGGCGGCGGCGATGGCGGCAAGGTCATCGGCCCCGTAGAATTTGTCGATTGAACTCTTGAAGGAGCCATCGGCATTAACTCTGATGTAGATGAGGCCCTTGGCGCCAACCTGGGGGCGTTTTACCCACTCCGTAAGTTCGTCAATCTGCTTGCGTGTGTACTCTGCGGCGCCGGGAACGGCAATTGCGCCGATATACTGGGCGTCGTCAAGAACGCTGAAACCCTTGCCCTTTGCGGCGGCAGTAATTTCGTGGATCTTCATGCCGAAGCGGACATCGGGCTTATCCGAGCCGTAGTTATCCATGGCATCATACCAACTCATACGGGGGAGAGGGTTGGGGATGTCTACGCCGAGTACGTTCTTGAAAAGCGTACGCATCATACCCTCGAACATGTTCAGGACATCCTCCTGCTCAACGAAGGACATCTCGCAGTCTATCTGGGTGAATTCCGGCTGACGGTCTGCGCGGAGGTCCTCGTCACGGAAGCAGCGCACAATCTGGAAGTAGCGGTCGTAGCCGGCCACCATAAGGAGTTGCTTGAAGGTCTGGGGGCTCTGGGGCAGGGCGTAGAACTGACCGGGGTTCATACGTGAAGGAACCACAAAGTCACGTGCGCCTTCCGGGGTGGACTTGATGAGATAAGGAGTCTCGATCTCCATAAAGCCCTTGGAATCCAGGTAGTTGCGGCATTCGTGGGCAACTTTGTGCCTGAGGGCCAGGGCCCGCTGGAGCGGACCGCGGCGGAGGTCAAGGTAACGGTATTTCATACGGAGGTCTTCGCCGCCGTCGGATTCTTCTTCAATGGTGAAGGGCGGGGTAACGCTCCTGTTGAGGATATTTATGGCCGATAATTTAATCTCGATGTCTCCAGTGGGCATCTTGGCGTTTTTGGCCTGGCGCTCGACAACCTCTCCGGTGGCCTGGATCACGAATTCACGGCCGAGGGAGGTGGCGGTTTCCACAAGGCTTGCGGGGGCATCGGCCTCAACTACAAGTTGCGTGATTCCATAGCGGTCACGGAGGTCAATGAATGTCATTCCACCAAGTTTGCGGGCTTTCTGGACCCAACCGGCCAGGGTAACCTGCTGCCCTTTGTTCTCAATGCGGAGTTCCCCGCACGTGTGTGTTCTGTACATATTTTGAGTTTAGTTTTTTCAGAGTTTACAAAGTTAGCAAAAAAATGCATATCTTTGGGAAAACTTTTAACCTATGGCTTGTTTTGTAGCACCCCTTGTTCAGGCTATCGCCACCACCGCATACCGTAAAATAAGCAGGAAGCCCGTGCCGGCTTCAGTGAAAACCCTGGAAACTATGCTCTGGGGCGGTTCTTTGATGCTTATAGTGGATCACATAATAAACGGAGAACTCACCTGGCAGTTCCCCTTCTTCACGGCTTTGTCCCAGACGGGCGGCGCCGCACAGATGTGGCGTGAAATCCTTACCGTAGGCGTGCCCATGTGCCTTGTCATCACGGCCGTATGGGCGGTGTGGGCGCTTCTTTCCCGCCGCAGGAAAGCCGTTGCTTAGTCCAATAGATTGGTAAGCGCCACAAAGTCTTCAACGGAGAGTTGTTCCGGGCGCTGGGAGAAGACGGGCTGAGAGAGGAAAGCCGATAATTCTTCGGGCGGCCACCCTTCGCGAGTAGCTTTAGCAGCGGCCAATGGCTTGAGGGGATTTCGCATCATCTTCCGGCGCTGGCCAAAGGCCGTTTTCACAACGGTCTTGAAGAGTTTTTCATCACAGCCAAGGTCTGTGCGGCCGTTACGGCGCAGCCTTATCACGGCGCTCTCCACTTTGGGCGGCGGAGCAAAGCAGCCGGAGCCAACGGTGAAAAGGTACTCAATGTCATACCATGCCTGAAGAAGCACGCTAAGGATGCCGTAGGTTTTGCTTCCGGGCTTTTCTGCAATGCGCTCTGCAACCTCCTTCTGAACCATTCCCACAACCTGGGGGATGTGGTCCTTGTGGTCCAGCACTTTGAAGAAAATCTGGGAGGAGATGTTGTAAGGGAAATTGCCAATTACACAGAAGTCTCCGGGAAAGATGCGCTCAAGGGGGAGTGTGAGGAAATCAGCCTCCATAAGACGGCCCTGCATACCCTGGAAGTGCGTGAGGAGGTACTCTACGCTCTCAGAGTCTATCTCCACAAGTTTCAGGTCAATGTCTTCCCTCTCCAGCAGGTACTGCGTGAGTACGCCCATTCCCGGGCCAACCTCCAGGACCGGGGTAGGCGTATGTTCTACCCCTGTCTCTAGCGCATCAACAATGGCGCGGGCCACTTTCTGGTCAGTGAGGAAATGCTGCCCAAGGGCCTTTTTTGCTCTAACTTCCATGTCACAAAGATACTAAAAATAGGTCAAATACTTGTCAGTGGTCACCTGCCGGGGCAATGAAAAGCACAAAAATGGCCGTTTTCGTGTTGGTCATTGCCCATTTGGTCAACGAAGCGCACAAAAAACGCCAAAAACGTGTAATTCATTGCCCACCCCGGCCACACATATAACCCAGTGGATGTTAAGTAACTAAAACACAGTAGGTTACACAATCATTTGGGATTACCGGTAATCCCAAAGAAATCTGTAAACAATTGCAAACCAGCACGTTAAGTAGCACCGCATCGGCATTACAAGGGGAGGGTGAAGGGCTAGAACTGGAAGTAGATGAAGGACTGGAGATCTGCGGTAATGAACTGGTAGAAGAAGATCACGATAAGGACCACCACAAGGGCCATGACGGGCAGCGGAAGGGCGCTGAAAGTGAGGCGGTAACGCCTCTTGAAGCGCTCAGGGAGCCAGTGGATGAGCATTCCCAGCACAAAGAGGATGAGCACCGCGCGGTGCTGGTGGATCATTGCCGGAACAAGGCCGATGTCCCAGTGGGAGCCAATCTGGTTCACCATGTTCTTGGCGGTGTTCCAGGCCTGTTCGTTGGCAAGTGCCGGGTCAAGGTTGGAGCCGCTGCGGAAGAAAAGGCGGGTGAAAGTGATGAACACAAATGTCTGGAAAATGTCCCAGGCGCTGGAAATCCACTTGGCGGCAGGAGACAGCTTCAGGGGCACCACAATGCCTTTAGGCGTAAGTTCCGGGGCCGAAGAAACTGTTTTCCAGCCGAACGCCGCCCAGCGGCAGACGGTCTTGAGGACTGTGCCCGCCAGAATTATTATGAGCCACACCAGGAAGAGGTTCCAAACCGGAGCGGGAGACCAGACGGAAAGGGCCCAGACAAGCAGGGTGAAAAAGCCCGCAATGGCGGTTTTTGCCAACATTGAGCGTCTGGTCCACACCTTATAGATAACCTGCCCAAGGCCGTTGAGACCACCCCAGATCATGAAATTCCAACTGGCTCCGTGCCACAAGCCGCCAAGGAGCATAGTGTTCATGGAGTTGATGTTGGTGGTAATGAGCTTACGGTCGGAGGGCTTACGCCAGGCCCAAAGGCCGATTGCCCCCGCAATGACAGCAACCGCCACTGCAACCCACCAGCTTCCGCTGAGGAAAGACCCCACTACGGCTACCGTGACTATAATTATATAAGTGCCGGCGCTGGCGGTACGGTTGCCGCCAAGAGGGATGTAGAGGTAATCCCGCAGCCAGCGGCTCAGGGTCATATGCCATCGGCGCCAGAAGTCCTGCGTATTGGGGGCCTTGTACGGAGAATTGAAGTTCTTGGGGAGGTAGAAGCCCATCAGCATCGCTACGCCCGTTGCAATGTCCGTGTAGCCGGAGAAATCGGCATAAACCTGCAGGGAATAGCAGAAAAGGGCCGATAAATTCTCAAAGCCGCTGTAAAGGAGCGGGTTCTCGAAGACTCGGTCGGCAAAATTCACCGCCATGTAATCGGCCAGAATGAGTTTTTTCAAGAGGCCGTTCATTATCCAGAAGATGGCTATCCCGAACCACCTCCGGGAGAGGTTATATGGCTTATGAAGCTGCTCCACGAACTCCACGGCGCGGACGATGGGGCCTGCCACCAATTGCGGGAAGAAACTGAGGTAGAAGCCAAAGTCCAGAAAGTTCTGTACCGGCCCAATTTTCCGGCGCTTGACGTCCACAATGTAACTCACCGCCTGGAAGGTGAAGAAGGAGATTCCTACCGGGAGGATAATGGCGTCTACCCGGAAAAGGGAGGTGCCGGTGAGGGCGTTCAGGAACTCCCCAAGGACGTCGTGGACCTCAATGGAAAGCCCGAAGAGGTTGTTCACAAAGTCCGTTATGAAGTAAGCGTACTTGAAATATGCCAGGACTCCAAGGTCTATGACAACGCTGAGCGCCGTGAGGGCACGCCTCCAGCCTTCTTTCTTTAGCCGATAAAGCCCCTTTGCCGCAAAGTAGTTGTACACTATCACAAACACAAGGAGCGCCAGGAACACGCCGCTTGTCTTGTAATAGAAGAAAAGGGATACCGCAAAGAGGAAGCCGTTGCGGAGGAGGACCTTACTGTGGAACAGGGAGAACACCGCAAACACCAGCGCGAAGAACGCCCAGAAGTAGAACTGGGTGAAGAGCAGCGGGTGCGCCTGATCAAAGGAGAACAGGCTCACGGCAAAGTCCCGTATGATGTCCACTATGGTCATCTGTACTCCATTATTGCATCAAAGAGAAGGTCCCCGATGAGGCGGTAGCCGGCGGGCGTGAAATGGACTCTGTCCCCCTGCATAAGGCCGGCTTCCTTCCAGGCGTCGGAGGAGCCGTAGCCGCCCATAACCTCATACATATACCAGAACACGCCGTCGAATTCATCGGCCAGTTCTCGGAAGGCCTGTTGTACATCCGGGGGATGCGGATTCACGTGCTTCCCGTTGTAATAACTGTCGTTGATGCCAGAAAAGAGCACGGCGCAGCGGGGATTCACGTCCCTCACCTGACGGATGAGGAAGCGGTAGTTTTCCTTGAATCGGCGAGGATCGAAATCGTGGCCCTGGATATCGTTGATGCCGATTGAGAATATCACAAGGTCCGGCATCACGCGGGAAAGGTCCTCTGCCCAATGGGAGCACTTTGCCCAGGAGGAGGTGGAGGCGCCGTTGATTCCGGCCTCGCTGTAGGTGAAGCCGCCGCCGGTGCGGTCGAGGTATAGGCCGCGGAGGGTGTATCGGCCCTCTCCCTTAAAGAAGAGTTGCAGCCAGTCCGTGTAGTACGGGAGGTCAAAGTGGGTGTACTGGTGGGAGGTGACGCCGTAAACCGTGTCCCGGCCCTGAAGCAGCAGGACGGGCTCCATCTCCCCTTCCCCAAGGACGTCCACGCGGTTGAAGGCGTAACTCTGGCGGAGCACGGGGCCGCCGTTACGGGCAAGGTCCACGGCTACGCGGGAGGCGGTGTCCTTAACCTCTGCGGCAATGCCGGTGAGGCCGAGGTCGGAGCCATCGGCCTTTATGCAATTATGGGATTCCCAGAGGCCGGAGTAGGAGGTTGTGTAACTGACGGGGGTGTTGGTGAGGGCCGCCGCGAAGGGGAAAACCAGGCCCCTGCCGCCGTCAAGGCCGTATCTGAGGGAGAGGAAGCGGGTGCGAAGGCGGTCGGTCCATGTGCCGCCCTGGACGTGGGAGCCGCCTACGTGAAGGATCCTTACGTCTCCTGTGCCCCAATGCACCAGGGAGTCCAGTTTTTGCCTGAAGGCGGTAAATGAGGCCGATTCCCCCTCAAGTCCGCGCTGGATAAGCACGGGAGGGCGCTGGGCTGCGCACGGCACTGCCATGGCAAGAAGTACTATAAGGAGGAGGCGCTTCACTTGACCAGGCGGTAATAATCGTAATAGGTAAGGAGGGAGTTGGAGAGGGCGTCTCCAACCTTCTGGGCGCCGGCGGGGGTGAAGTGGATGTAATCAGGCCCGGCGTAGGGGGGATTGTGCTTAACCCACTGACCCATAGAGTTTTCACCGCCCATCATACGGAAGAGGTCCCAGTAGGCGGCGCCGTTTCTAAGGGACGTCGACTTGAGGGAATCCACAAGTTCAGGGAGGCGGGGCCATGTGACTATACGGCCGCCCACGCTCTTTCCCATATCGGACGGGCCGATAAAGAGGATGCGGGCCTCCGGGGCCACCTCATGGAAATACTGGATCTGGGCCTCTATCTGCTCCTGATACTGCTCGATGACCTTGGTATTACGGACTACTGGCATATAGTTTCCGCCAAACTGGAGGATGATGAGACGGGCGTCCATCATTGCCATACAATCGGCCATAAGGGCCTTGTTTATGCGGGTGAAAATGGTGCCTGAGCAGCCCCTGAGGGGGATGTTGTCCACCTGGACGCCGGAATCTGGATCGGCCGATATTCCGTAAATTTCCGCGTTGCCTTGAAACCTCAGCACGGCTTTCTGGACTGGCCGGCCGAAGTGCCAGGTGACCTTGTGGAGGCCGCTCTCGCCCACTTCTTCCACGGGAACAGGTTTTAGCGTGTCCGAGACCGCTTTGACGGAGAATCCGCCGCTGGGACGGCCGTAAAGGAGGGTGACGGCTTCAAAACTGTGGACGCCTTCGCGAGCGTTCTTGTTGCTGGTGGAACGGAGGGTTACCGTGCCGCCGCCTGTGAGCGTAACCACCTGGGCCAGAATGCCGTATCGGCTGTGACCGGCGCGGACCGTGGTGGAGTCTCCGTACATTGTGTACTGGACAAAGCCGCCGCTGGCCGTCTTGGAGATGCTGGCCGACGGAACGTTGCTGAGGGCCGGGAAAAGGCCGGTGCCGCTCCCTCCGAACCTTGCCTGGAGGTCCTGGCGGAGGTCCTGGGAAATGCGGTCAAGTTCTATCTGGGAGTCTCCGTAGTGGACTACGCGGCTGAGGCCTTCGCTCTCAAAATCCTTGAAAACGGGGCGGAAAAAGTCTATGTCATCCCCGGGAAGATAGATTCGGTCAGGGTTTTCCGTGAAAAACTGCCTGTAGTACTCCAGGGTGTCCTGCTTCATCTTGAAACGGGCCTCAACGGCATTGAGGACGGAGTCTACGTCTACCTTGGTCTCATTTGCATCCCTCAGCGTAGCCTGCATATTGGAAAAACGCAGGGTGAGCGGCCCGGCGGCGATGCCATCGGCCGGCATAACCAGCCACAGCACGCCCAGGGCGGCGAAAACGCTGAGAAGGAATATGAGTACCTGACGGGCTTTCACGGACTACACTTCCGTGGCGGTGGCGAATTCTGAGAGGAAGCGCATATCGTTCTCGAAGTAGTGGCGGAGGTCGTTGACCTGCCACTTGAGCATTGCGATACGCTCCACACCCATACCGAAAGCGAATCCGGAGTACTGGGAAGGATCAATTCCGCTGGCCTTGAGAACGTTGGGATCCACCATGCCGCAGCCCATGATTTCCAGCCAGCCGGTGCCTTTGCAGATGTTGCAGCCCTTGCCCTTGCAGATATTGCAGGAAACGTCAACCTCTGCGGAAGGCTCTGTGAACGGGAAATATGAAGGCCTCATACGTATCTGGGTATCGGCGCCGAACATCTCGCGGGCAAACAGCAGGATGGCCTGCTTGAGGTCTGCGAACGTGACGTCCTTGTCAATATAAAGGCCCTCCACCTGATGGAAGATGCAGTGGGCACGGGCCGATATTGCCTCATTGCGGAAAACTCGGCCGGGGCACACCACGCGGATGGGCAGCGGCTGGGTTTCCATTGTGCGCACCTGAACGGAAGACGTGTGGGTACGGAGAAGGAGCGGATTCAGATGGCCGGTGCTCACGAAGAATGTGTCCTGCATCTCACGGGCAGGGTGGTTGGGCGGGAAGTTCAGGGCCTCGAACACGTGGTAGTCGTCCTCAATCTCAGGGCCCTCGGCCACATCATATCCAAACTTGCGGAAGATATCCACAATCTGCTGACGGACAATAGAAACGGGATGACGCGATCCCAGCGGGAAAGCGTCTCCGGGCATTGAAAGATCTTCCTTGGGGGCATCGGCCACGGCTGCGGTCTCTGCGGCAGCCTTCAGTTCATCTATCTTTGCAATGGTGTACTGCTTGAGTTCATTGAGCCGCTTGCCGTACTCCCTCTTGAGCTCCGGGGCAATGTTACGGAACTCATCCATAAGGGCGGTGATTTCACCTTTCTTTCCAAGGAAACGAATACGGGCTTCTTCTGCCTCTTTCTGGCTGGTGGCCTTCAGCTCATCCAGCTCTTTGAATATTCTTTCAATAGCTTCTTTCATTGCTTCTCTTTATTATAACTTACAAAGATAACTATTTTTTGCCGATTTCCGCCACGGAATTGCAGGAGCACCGTCGCAGGTGGCAGGATAGAACGTCGCAGGTGGCAGGATAGAACGTCGCAGGTGACAGGACAGAACGTCGCAGGTCTGAAAAAATGGTCGCACCTGCGACACTTTTTTACTCCAGTGGCCGATTTGCGTCGCAGGTGACGCCAAAAACGCAGACCAGCGACGGTTTGGCCCCGGACCTGCGACACTTCACCTCCGAACCTGCGACAGTTTGGCCCACGACCCGCGACATGGGTAACTTTATGATATTCCGGGCAACGAGTCACACGTTTTTGACCGTTTTTGTGCATTTCGTTGCCCGTTTGGGCAATGACTCACACGTTTTGCGCCTGTTTTCTGCATTTCGTTGCCCGTTTGGGCAACGATTCACACGTTTTGGGCCGGTTTTGTGCATTTCGTTGCCCTATAAGCGGAGGGGAGGTGTTGGTGGCAAAACCTGTAGCCGCCCGCGGCTTCATGAGCGGGAGGGGCCCAGAGGCCGTGCCCTGCACGGGCGAATGGGAGGGACGAAGTGAGCGAAGCGAACGAAGGGTTTTGCCATCAATACCTCCCGCAGCGGCCTGGGCAACGAAAGCGGCAATTGGTGGATGTTAAGTAGTTGATACACAAGAGTTTACCGAATCGTTTGGGATTACCGGTTTTCCCAAAGGATTCGGTAAGTAATTGATAAGCAGAAAGTTAGCCCCCACCGCATCGGCATTACAATATGGGGCTAAAGGGGAGGGGGTAATGTTAGCTAAGTTACGAAGCGAGGGCCCGCGCGATGGTGTAACTTAGTGCAGCATCACGG
>R27__coassemble_204_pt1 | contig 47520 bp, 46 predicted proteins | sample R27__metabat2_high_PE_018 | metagenome-assembled genome bin R27
GCGCCTTCACAATCTTACACCCTTGTTGCACTGTTCACTTGAATCGGGGAAAGTTTTTCCCAATAATTATGACTATATTTGTAGACCAATAACACATTCCATGAAAAAAGACATACAACTTTTTGAGTTAATCAAGAAGGAGCAGGAACGTCAGGCCGCAGGGCTTGAACTCATTGCGTCTGAAAACTACGTAACCGACGAAGTCCTTGCCGCCATGGGCTCCGTATGCACCAACAAATACGCGGAAGGCTACCCCGGAAAGCGCTACTACGGCGGCTGCGAGGTAGTGGACCAGATCGAGCAGCTTGCAATTGACCGCGTAAAAGCCCTCTACGGGGCGGAATATGCCAATGTCCAGCCCCATTCCGGCGCTCAGGCGAATATGGCCGTCACTATGGCCATCCTTAAACCCGGGGACACCTTCATGGGCCTGGACCTCTCCATGGGCGGCCACCTCACCCACGGCAGCCCCGTAAACGCCAGCGGCATCCTCTACCACCCCGTGGCATACGGCCTGAACCCTGAAACCGGCCGCGTGGACTACGAAGAGATGGAAAAGAAGGCCCTTGAGTGCAAGCCAAAACTCATAATCGGAGGTGCATCGGCCTATTCCCGCGAATGGGACTACGAACGCATGAGAAAGATTGCCGACAAAGTTGGCGCCATCCTCTGGATTGACATGGCCCATACCGCCGGTCTCATTGCCGCAGGACTCCTCAAGAACCCCGTAAAATACGCTCACATAGTGACTTCCACAACCCACAAGACGCTCCGCGGCCCCCGCGGCGGCATCATCCTTATGGGTAAGGACTTTGAAAACCCCTGGGGTCTCACAACACCCAAGGGAGAGGTGAAGATGATGAGCGCCATCCTGAACTCCGCCGTCTTCCCCGGCATCCAGGGAGGCCCGCTGGAGCACGTCATCGCCGCCAAGGCCGTGGCCTTCTGGGAGGCTGCCCAGCCGGAATACGTGGAGTACCAGAAGCAGGTGATCGCCAACGCCGCAGCCATGTGCCGCGAGTTCATGGGCAAAGGCTACAAGATTATCTCCGGCGGCACGGACAACCACCTTATGCTCATTGACTTAAGGGGTAAGTTTGAGAACCTCACCGGCCGCGTTGCGGAAAAGGAACTTGTAAGGGCCGATATAACGGTAAACAAGAATATGGTGCCCTTCGACACCCGCAGCGCCTTTGCAACCAGCGGCCTTAGGATCGGCACGCCCGCAGTTACTTCCCGCGGCTTCGAGGAGAAGGATATGAAGACCATCGTGGACCTCATTGACACCGTTCTCCAGAGCGCGTCGGACCACTTTGACGCCATTACCGCCAAGGAGCCAACGGAGCAGCAGACCGCAGAGCGCATAGCCCACAAGATGGTCCTTGACGAGGTCCGCCGCAAGGTGAACATGATGACCGCCGGCCGGCCCCTTAACCGCTATTAGGAAATGAAATTCAGGTACATCATAAGCGCGGCGCTCATTGGCATCCTGTGCTCCTGCACACCGGCTCCCCAGCCGCAGCCGCAGGAGAGCGAAAAGCCTCAGGAGAAGCCCGACGAAAAACCGGACGACAAGCCGGACGAGGGCGCCGGTGACAACACCGGAGACGACAACACCCAGGATGATCCCGAGGTAGACGTCATCACCTGGGACGCAACCAATGTGTCCACTACATCGGCCCTCCTGTCCGGTAGTTACGAGCACGTCACCACTGAACTCCGTGACCACGGATTCTACTGGGGCACCTCCGAGGAATCTATGACGGGGCAGATAGGCCTCAACAGCAGCACGGCAAAGGCGGCCGATTTCGAAGCCACGCTCACCGGCCTCGAGCCCGGCACCACGTACTATTTCAAGGCCTATGTGACCGTCTGGGACCAGGAAAGCCAGTCTTTCATTGACATAGAGGGCGCCGTAAGTTCATTCACCACCAAAAGCGGCGGAGACACTCCTCCCACGCCTCCGGGACCGGAGCCGGAAGGGGGACTGCAGTACCTTGGCTGCTATGAGATGCCGGCAATAAGCCTGCAGGACAAGAATGCCGCCAGCGACTCCGGAACCGAAAGGGTAGGTTCCTCAAAGTGGTATAACTACCTTACCACTGACAGTGGCCAGATGGTGGTAACGCACACCTACAAGGACGGCGGAAAGGTTATCCGCAACTGGACAGCCCTTGTGGACAAGACCAAGAAGGCTTCCCTGTGGAATGCGTTCGTGATGCACGATGATGTTTATCCGGACAACAATGTGGGCCGATACGGTTCCTGGAAAGAGGATCCCGGCATCCCTTCGGAATGGCAGAGTTGCTTCTCAAGCAGCGGGTTCAGCCGCGGCCATCAGGTGGCGTCAAACTACAGGCAGGCAAGCACGGAGGCCAACAGCCAGACCTTCTACTACACCAACCAGGCCCTCCAGTACCAGAACTCCTTCAATGACGGAGTATGGAACAACCTGGAGAATGCCGTGGTGGCCAATGCTCCTTCCGGAAGGGACACCCTGTATGTGGTTGTGGGACTGCTCTATGAGGATGGCAAAACCATCAGCGGAGTTCCCTGCCCCAGCCACTTCTACAAGTGCCTGATGAAGTGCAGTTTCTCTGCTTCCGGTGAAATGACCGGCGCCAAGGGCTGCGCCTACATCTACACCAACGAGCCCCATTCCGGGATGAGTTATTCCCAGGGAATCACTACCATTGACGCTATGGAGCAGCGCTCCGGCTTTGACTTCTACGCCAACGTCCCGGCCCAGTTCCAGGACGCCGCCGAGAGCAGTTCCAGTCCCATCTGGTAGCCTAATACAGGACTTTATTCAGGAAAAGGGCGTTTCCGGGGACGGATTCGCCGGCGTCGCCGCGGGTGCCGCTCTCAATGAGTTCCGCAATCCATTCCGGTCGATGCTTTCCTCGGCCCACCTCTATCAGTGAACCCACCGTAGCCCGGACCATATTCCTGAGGAACCTGTCTGCCGCAATGCGGAAATACCAGTAGGAGGACCCAGAGGCAGGTGGCACAGGTGCGGGGGACTCCGGTCGCTTCGCTCCCTCCGGCCCCTCCCACTGCCATAAGTGCCGGATTGGAAGCAAGCTTCCATCCGTCCCTTCTGTCAGCGGGCCCCTCCCCCTACCCTTGTGCGGGGGTGCACAAGCCCCCGCACCTGTGCCTCCTGCCTCTGAGCCCATGACCTGGAGATGAGACGGGGTATAGGGTTTCCAGAAGGCGTCGAAGACGGTGCAGATGGAGGTTTTGTTGTCAGTGCCGGTTTTTTCGAAGCAGGAGAAGTCGTGGGTGCCAAGAAGGAACTGACAGGCTTCATTCATTGCGTCAAAATCCAGGGCGGGGTAGCCGCACTGCCAACTCCAGGGGGCCACGAAAGGGTCTTTTTGCCTGTGAATGAAGTAGGTATATTCACGGCGTTTTGCGCTGAACCGGGCATGGAAATCATCGGCCACGGGAATGACCTCATGAACCACTACTGAATGGGGCAGAATGGCATTTAATTTGTAGATAAAATCTGATGTCTCAAATGGCAGGGGGCCGCCATAATCAAAGTGGGCAATGTAGCCCACGGCATTCACGGCGGTGTCTGTGCGGCCGGCGCCGGTAACGGCAACAGGGCCGCCCAGAAGGCGGGAGAGAGCCCCCTCAAGGGCTGCCTGCACAGACGGAGCGGAGGGCTGGATCTGCCAGCCGCAAAAAGGAGCCCCGTTGTATGAGAGACAGATTGAATAACGCATATGCAAATGTAACAAATTATATGGAATCAGTAAACATTCGTGAATTAAACGAAAGGATTCAGAAAGAGAGTGAGTTTGTAGATATGCTCACCCTTGAAATGGGAAAGGTGATCGTGGGTCAGAAACATCTTGTAGAGAACCTTCTTATCGGCCTCCTGAGCGGCGGCCACATCCTCCTGGAAGGCGTTCCCGGCCTTGCCAAAACCCTTGCAATCAACACTTTGTCCCAGGCGGTAGATGCCAAATTCAACCGCATTCAGTTCACCCCGGACCTTCTGCCCGCAGATGTTATCGGCACCCTTATCTACTCCCAGAAGAATGAGAGTTTCGAGGTCCACAAGGGCCCTGTCTTCGCCAATTTTGTACTGGCCGATGAAATAAACCGTTCCCCGGCAAAGGTCCAGAGCGCCCTTCTGGAGGCTATGCAGGAGCACCAGGTGACTATCGGCGAGCAAACCTTCAAACTCCCGGAGCCCTTCCTTGTTATGGCCACCCAGAACCCCATCGAGCAGGAAGGCACCTATCCCCTCCCGGAGGCCCAGGTAGACCGTTTTATGCTGAAGGTTGTGGTCTCCTACCCCCAGAAGGAAGAGGAGCGCCTCATCATCCGTATGAACAATACCGGAGAATTCCCCAAGGCCCAGGCCGTGGTGAAGCCGGAAGACATCATCCGCGCCCGACAGGTTGTGCGTGACGTGTATATGGATGAGAAGATCGAGCGCTACATTGTGGACATAGTGTACGCCACACGTACCCCCGGAGCATACGGCCTCAAGGATCTTGAGGGCCTCATTTCTTACGGCGCATCGCCCCGTGCCTCCATTTCACTTGCCGCCGCATCAAAGGCCTATGCCTTCATAAAGCGCCGCGGCTATGTGATTCCGGAAGATGTGAGAGCCGTGTGCAATGAGGTTCTGAGGCACCGTATCGGCCTTACTTATGAAGCCGAGGCCGAAAACGTCACTCCGGAGCAGATCATCGAGAAAGTTATTAATGCGGTTATCGTTCCTTAATGACACCTGAGGAATTAATAAAGAAAGTCCGCAAAATTGAGATCCGGACAAAGGCGCTGAGCCACCAGATCTTCGCCGGAGAGTACCACTCAGCCTTCAAGGGGCGCGGTATGGCCTTCAGCGAGGTGAGGGAGTACAGTTACGGAGACGACGTCCGCTCCATGGACTGGAACGTGACGGCGCGGATGAGCGCGCCTTACGTGAAGGTTTTTGAGGAGGAGCGTGAACTGACCGTGGTCCTGATGGTGGACGTGTCCCGGAGCGGCCTTTTTGGAACGGCGGTAAAGACCAAGCGTGAGCAGATTGCGGAAATTGCCGCAACCCTTGCCTTCAGCGCCATCCTCAACAACGACAAAGTGGGCTGCATCCTATTCAGCGACAGGGTTGAGAAGTTCATCCCGCCGGCAAAGGGCCGCACGCACTTCCTCAGGATCATCCGTGAAATCCTGGAGTATGAGCCGCAGCACAACGGCACTGACATAGGGGAAGCCCTCCGCTACCTTACCGGCGCCATCAAGAAAAAGTGCACCGCCTTCATTCTAAGTGATATGCTGGATGTGAAGGCCGATGGAACTCCCCGCTACGAGGAAGCCCTGAAGGTGGCCGTGAACCGCCACGACATCTCCGTCATAAGGGTCACCGACCCCCGTGAGAAGGTGCTCCCCAACGTTGGCCTTGTACACGCCAAGGATGCGGAATCAGGCGCCTCCCGCTGGATAAACACCGGCTCCAGGGCCACCCGTGAAGCATATTCCAAGTGGTTCAGCACCGCAACACTTGGGGCCGATAAACTCTTCATCCGTTACAAGGTTGGGCACGTGGACATAAGCACGGATCAGGACTTTGTAAAAGGACTCATTACACTGTTTCAAGGAAAATGAAGTTTAGACTCCTCATATTAAGTTTGCTTGTTCCTTTTGCCGCATGGGCCCAGGAAGCCTTTGTGGAACAGGTTCAGAAGAGGGATTCCATCCTCATCGCAGACCAGATCCGCTACGGCGTGGTCCTTCAAAACGTGACGGAAGGCACTCCCCTGGCCCTTCCGCAGTTCAAGATGGAAGATGAGGAGAACTCCCCTCTTGTGATTGTCAAGGAGTGGCAACTGGACTCTACTAGGGTTTCAAAGAAAAAGGGAACACCCGCAAGATATGATATAAAGGCATATCTAACCCTTGCATCCTTCATGGGCGGCACAATTGAACTTCCGGACATCCCGGTCCTCCTGGACCAGGACACCCTTGTTTTCAAAGCCGCGGAACCCCTTGAGATCAAGGAACTTCCCGTGGATATGGAATCCTTCCAGCCAAACGACATAAAGCCCCAGATAAAGTTCCCATATACCTTCAAGGAGGTATTCCCCTGGGTAGCGGGAGGTCTCCTTCTTGCAGGGGCCATAGCCGCGCTTGTGTACTGGCTTGTGAAGCGCCGCAAGAGGCTTGAGGAAGAGGCGCTTAACGCAGAGCCCGCCCACATCAGGGCCCTCCGTAAACTGGACGCTTTCCGCGGAGACAAGTTCTGGAAGCCGGAGCATCAGAAGGCATTCTATTCCGGCGTGACGGACGCCCTGAGGGAATACATAGCCTCCCGCTATGAGGTGGGAGCAATGGAAATGACCACTGCGGAGATCTTTTCAGGACTCAAGGGCTCGGACATCCCCAAGGACCTCTTCGATGAGATGAAAGACCTCTTTGAGAGGGCCGATTTCGTGAAATTTGCAAAGTACATAGCCTCCGACGAGGACAACGCCAAGGTGCTGCCCGGCGCCGTGAGGTTTGTCACAACAACGTATCAGCAGGAGATTGCCGATCAGGCAAGCAATGACGAAAAATAATGTTTTTTGAGTATCCATATCTTCTATGGCTGCTGGCCATTCCGGTTCTTCTTCTGGGCCGGTACCTCTACGTTGAACTTAAGGACCGGGAGCCCCATATGAGGGTATCCAGCCTCAGTCAGTGGACGGCCGGAGGAAGGAGTGTGCTTGAATGGATAAGGCACATCCCATTTGTCCTTCAGGAAGCCGCGCTTGTGCTGCTTGTTGTAGCCATTGCCCGTCCTCGCTCTTCCACACAGGTGGAAAAAGTGGACACAGAGGGCATTGACATAGTGTTCGCCATGGACGTTTCCACGTCCATGCTGGCCCGTGACTTCACCCCGGACCGCCTCAGCGCAGCCAAGGACATTGCAATAGAATTCATCTCCCAGAGGCCCACGGACCGTATGGGAATTGTGGTATTTGCCGGAGAGAGTTACACCCAGTGCCCGCTTACAACAGACAGGGCCACCCTCATAAACCTTATGAAGGAGGTCCAGACAGACCTAATTGAGGACGGCACCGCAATAGGAAACGGCCTTGCCACCGCTGTTGCCCGAATGAAGGATTCCGACGCCAAGAGCCGCGTGATCATCCTCCTCACTGATGGCGTGAACAATATGGGAGAGATAGACCCTTCCATGGCCTCTGAAATTGCAAAGACCTACGGTATAAGAGTCTACACCATCGGCGTTGGCGCCAACGGCACTGCTCCCTACCCCGTCCAGACACCCTGGGGCGTGGAACTCCGCAACATCCCAGTGGAGATTGACGAGCCCCTCCTCCAGAGCATTGCCGACGGCACCGGAGGCAAGTATTTCCGCGCCACGGATAACACAAAACTGGCAGAGATCTACGCAGAAATCGGCCAGATGGAAAAGACCAGAACCACGGTGGATTCTTTCCCCGTTTACAAGGATCTGTATCATGGTTACGCATTGGCGGCCCTCATCTGCCTACTGGCCGGGCTACTCATTGCCATAGTTTTAAGGAGGTTGCCGTAGTATGTTGATGTTTGCTGAATACAGGTTCCTTTACCTTCTTATCCTTATCCCAATCATCCTGGTGGGATACGGGTTCCTTATGTACATCAGGGGACGGAGGATCAAGGCGTTTGGAGACGAGGCCCTTGTAAGGGAGATTATGCCATCTGTCTCCCGCGCAAAGGGCTGGATAAGGATATCATTCTTCTGCCTTGGCCTCATGTTCCTCATTATCGGCCTTGCAAGGCCCCAGACGGGAGCAAGGCTGGCAGAGAAAAAGACAAAGGGCGCGGAGATCCTGGTGGCGCTAGACGTTTCCAATTCAATGCTGGCGCAGGATTATTCCCCCAACAGGTTGGAAAGGGCCAAACTTGCCATAGCGCGCCTTACGGACAAACTCCAGCAGGACCGAATCGGCCTTGTAATATTTGCCGGAACGTCATTTGTGCAACTTCCTGTCACCACGGACTATATCAGCGCCAAGATGTTCCTTGGCTCCATAGACACGGGATCCATTCCTGTCCAGGGAACGGCCATCGGAGACGCTATCCACCTTTGTATCAAGAGTTTCAGCGCGCAGAGCGAAAAAAGCCGCGTGATTGTGGTTATTTCGGACGGTGAGAACCACGAGGACGATCCAGTGGCCGCGGCAAAGGAAGCCGCAGACCTTGGGATAAAGGTTTACACAATCGGCGTTGGCTCCTCTGAGGGCCAGCCCATCCCTACGGCCGATGGCCTGATGAAGGACAGGGACGGAAACATAGTTGTGACTAAGTTGGATGAGGAGACTCTCCGCAAGGTGGCATCGGCCGGCGGCGGGGCGTACATTCACGCCGGGACGGAGGAATTCGGCCTCAATCCAATCATTGACGACATCCGCCGTATGGAGGACGAGGAATTTGGAAGCGTGGTGTTTGAGGAGTACGACGAGCAGTATATGTACTTCCTTGGCCTGGCGCTGCTGTGCTTTGTAATCCAGATGGTTACGGGTTCACGCAAACCCCGCCGCAAACTGTTTGAGGTATGAGAAAGTTTCTGCTTATAGTATTGTTGACGCTGGCTTCCGTAAGCGTCTGGGGCCAGAAAGCGGATCTCCGGAAAGGTAACCGTGAGTTCCGTAAGGGAGAGTATGGGCAGGCCGATATAAGTTACCGAAAGGGCCTTCTCAAAGACACATCCTCCGTAGCGGCCAAATACAATCTGGCAAATAACCTGTACCGCCAGGAGAACTACGACGAAGCCGCCAAGATGCTGGACGGCATTGAGAATCCTGACGCCTCCGCCTGCTTCAACCGCGGAGACGTTGCAATAGCAAAGGAAGACTGGAAAACTGCCGTAGACTCCTTCAAGGAGTGTCTCCTGCAGGATCCCGGAGACCTTAAGGCAAAGGAGAATTACATCTATGCCCGGAACAAACTGATGGAGCAGCAGCAGAACCAGGACCAGAACCAGGATCAAAATCAGGACCAGGATCAGCAGGACCAGAACCAAAATCAGGACCAGCAGCAGCAAGATCAGAACCAGCAGGACCAGAACAAGGACCAGGATAAGCAGGACCAGCAGCAACAGCAGCAACAGCAGCAGCAACAGGAATTATCGGCCCAGCAGGCCCAGCAACTGCTCCAGGCCATACAGGAAAAGGAAAAGCAGACTCAGGAGAAGGTAGACGAGAAAAAGGCCGCAGCCCTGAAGTCAAGGCAGAAGGAAAAGAATTGGTAGGATGAAAAGGATTGTAAGCATAATAGCCGCTGCCCTCGTGGCCATTGCCGCGTGGGCGCAGCCGTCCATACGCGTGGAAGTTCACAATATAGTTGAACTTCAGGAAAGGTTCAATGTGGGTTTCGTAGTGGAAGGAGAGAACTCCCCCAGTGACTTCCAGTGGGAAGCAGGAGATGATTTCACCGTAGTGTGGGGCCCCCAGAAGGGCTCTTCCACCAGCATCCAGATCATAAACGGCAAAACAACCCGCACATCACAGACCACCTACACCTATATCCTTCAGGCGCGAAGGACCGGAACCTTCACGCTGCCTCCTGCTACAGCAAAGATAAAGGGCGCCCAGATCCAGTCCAAGGCCGTCCAGATCCAGGTTGTGGGAAGCGGAAGCGGCTCGCAGCAGGGTTCAGCCCAGCAGGGGCAGCAGCAGTCACAGGATCAGTCCCAGCAGGCCTCCCGCGGAGATTCCGACATATTTATGAGACTGTCCCTCAGCCGCAATTCCGTGGTTGTGGGAGAGCCAGTCACGGCTACCCTAAAAATCTACCACAGGGCCAACCTCGCGGGGTTTGAAAACGCCAAGTTCCCTTCCTTCAAGGGCTTTTGGAGCCAGGAAGTGGAGGCCCCTTCAAACATCGAATTCCAGAGGGAGCAGGTGGACGGCGTGATGTACAACAGCGCGGTTCTCCGCCGCTGGATAATAATCCCCCAGAAATCCGGAGAGCAGCCCATAGAGCCCGCAGAGGTGGTGTGCCTGGTGAATGTCCGCCGGCCCCGCAGTTCCGGCTCCCCGTTTGACGATTTCTTCGGGACAGGCTACGTCACCACCCGCCAGAGGGTTACAACTCCGGCGCGGTCGCTGCATGTATCGGCCCTGCCGGCCGGTGCCCCGGCAAGTTTTTCCGGCGGCGTAGGTCAGTTCAAGGTCAGCGCCAGAGTGAGCAAGGACTCTCTCAAGACCCACGATGCAGCATCGCTCATTGTGACCGTAAGCGGAAAGGGTAACATCGCCCTTGTGGAAGCCCCGAAGATTGCCTTCCCGCCGGATTTCGAGGTCTACGACGTAAAGACAAGCGTGAATACGGATAAGAGCGGCACTTCCGGCTCCAAGACCTTCGAGTTCCCGTTCATTCCCCGCAGCCCCGGAGACTTTGTGATGGGCCCCGTACAGTTCTCTTACTACGACGTAAACGCCAGGAGGTATGAGACCGTCTCATCGGCGGCGCTTCCCATTTCCGTGGCACGTTCCGCAACATCGGCAGCACCGGAAAGCGCCGGAGGCAATACGCTGGTCGTTGACAGAAAGGGCGTCAAAAACCTTGGTGAGGACATCCGATTCATTCGTACAAAGACGGATTTATCGGCCGATAACGGCTTCCTGGTATACTCCAGGGCCTGGTGGGGAATCCTTGCATTCCTCCTTCTTGCAGGCTGTGGCTTCTGGCTTGGCTTCCGTAAGGTTGCCGCACGCAGGGCCGATGTAGCGGGTTCCCGCAACCGCAAGGCCACAAAACAGGCGCTGAAGCGTCTGGCCCAGGCCCACGACTTCCTTGGAAAGGACCTCTACACGGCCTTCTACGAGGAACTTCACCGCTCTCTCCTTGGTTTTATCGGCGACAAACTTGCAATGGATATGGCCGATCAAAACAAGGATAACATATCGGAAGCCCTTGTTTCCGGAGGTGTGGCTCAGAGCGTGGCCGATGACTTCACAGGCCTTCTTGCCGCCTGCGAGGAAGCCCGCTACTCCCCCAGCGCCGGCCACGATGCAATGAATAAGCATTATGAGCAGGCCGTCTCCCTCATTACGGCCATCGATTCTTCCATGAAGAAAAAACCTTCTTCGGGCGCAGGCGCCGCCGTCATTGCCCTCCTGCTGCTCATTCCGTTCGGCGCCCAGGCCGCAGAGTCATATCCGGATTCACTGTGGCGCTCCGGCGTAGAGGCATATACCGCAGGAGACTACGCCAAGGCCCTTCAGGACTTTGAAGATGTCCGCGCCACAGGCCTCCAGTCCAAGGAACTGTACTACAACCTTGGAAACGCCCATTTCAAGAGCGGGGAAATAGCCCCGGCCATTCTCTGGTACGAAAGGGCCCTTAGGCTTGACCCTTCTGATGCCGATGTAAGGTACAACCTTGAATATGCCCGCGCCCTCACCCAGGACCGCATAGACGAGGTTCCGGAGATCTTCTTCGAGCAGTGGGGCCGGTCCATCTGCTACCTGCTGCCGTCAAATGAGTGGGCAGTGATCGGCCTTGTGAGTTTTGCGCTTATGGTTGACTGCGTGCTCCTGTTCCTTCTCGGAAGCACCCCGGGAAGGCGTAAACTTGGCTTCTTTGTGGGGCTGGCGTTCCTGCTCCTGGCCATCCTTGGCTGGGATTTTGCCCAGTGGCAGCGCACTGAAGCCCTCCGCCAGGACCAGGCCATTGTGATGCGGCCCGTGACCTCCGTCAAGAGTTCCCCCGCCGCGGAAGGCGCCAAGGACCTCTTTATCCTCCACGAAGGCACCCGCGTCCGCATCCTGGACAACGTTGGCGGCTTCTCCAACGTGGAACTCGCCGACGGCCGCCAGGGCTGGCTCCCCTCATCCGATGTGGAAGTGATTTAGCCCTTCATCCACGGCCCCGACCGTGGATCTCCGCTCACCCCGGGCGAGGTTGGTCCCCCCAGGGCAACCATTTACACGTTTTAAGCCGTTTTTGTGCATTTCGTTGCCCATTTGGTCAACGAACAACACGTTTTCGGCCCTTTTTGTGCATTTCATTGCCCGGAAGGCCGCTTGTACTTCCGGAAGTCCTTTGCCCGGAGGAATTGATTGACAAGATGGGCCGATATCCCAAGCGCATCTGCTATTGACTCCGGAGAAAGGCCGTATTTGTCTGACATAACTACACAGAGACGGCCCTTGTCTATGCCGTCCAGACTTGACAGTGGCTTGCCCTCAAACTCTGTCCTCAAGACCGAGCCAACAATTTCATTAACCTCCATCCGGTCAAACTCAATCTCCTCGCCCATCGTTCTGGATATGTTTACAAATGATTCATACTCCTTGACAAGCCTGGTCTGATAATCCTTTGGCCCCTTGAACAGTTTCCTTACAAGACGTTGATCCACAAATGAGACAGGGAGAAGGCCAAAGACAGGATGGAACTGCCAATGACCCGGGATATCGGCACGTGTTCCCGTCCATCGCGCCAATTCTCTTGCCGACATGTCTTTTGCCTTTTTCCCTTCCAGAAGGCTGCCCAGGACTGAATAATGGAGGTAGGTACTGCACCAGGGCCAGCCGCCGGGTACGGCAAACAGTTTCTCATAATGGTTTCTGGCAATATACAGGATGAGGGCACGCATCTGGTCTTTGTCCTTTACCGGCTCCAGTTTGAAACTGTATTCTTCCGGCAGGGGCCTGTATCCATCGGCCTCAAGCATCTTGTTCAATTTGCGCTTGAGGTAGCCGAAAGCCTCCAGGGCGGCCTCCCCGGTGCCGCTCATTATGATATGGATGTGGTTTGGCATCAGTGTGAAATCATATATGACAATGGAGTATTTCAGTGAAATCAGGCCGATGAGAACCATGCCATAAGCATATTGGGCGATGGTGTTGAAAATGATTCCCTCCTTCCACCCGTCTGTGCAGAAGTGATAGTATCCTTTACCTAATGTGCGGTATTCTTCCCGCGATTTCCTATATGTTTTCATACTGCAAAGGTGAAAAAAGTTATCCGTTTCAAACGTGTTGAAACGGATAATTTGCAAAACGGCCTCAGAGCATATTCCGGCCGCGTTTTTGTTTATAAAACTTTTTAAGAAGCCGCATTTTTTGCACAAAGATGTGCACTTCCGGATAAGGTCATCGGCCCCAGAAGCCGCAGTAGTCGGCGTAGACGTCGCGGACTACGTCGTCCCAATTGAGGTAGAGGTCGCGGCGGGCGGCGGCGCTGACACGGGCGTAAGCGGCGTCATCGGCCATAATGTCCATTATGGTACGGGCATAGTTTTCTTCCCCCGGGGCCGATACATACCCGTTCACTCCGGGCGTAACCGTGGCCGCAGTCCTGGCGCCCTCAAGAAATACCGTGGGAGTGCCCTGACAGGCCGCTTCAATCTGGACGAGGGAGTTTGCATCATAGAGCGACGGGAACAGGAAAAGTTTGGCGCGGGAGTAGAGTTTTTCAAGCATCGGCCTGTCCGTGAGGCCGCACATCACAACTTCTTCCGTAAGGCCTTCTGCGGCTACAACCTCCGCAAGGGCTTCCTCGTCCTGACCGCGGCCGGCAAAGAGCATACGGAAGTTCCTGAGCCCCATTGCCTTGGCCTTTGCAAGGGCCCTTACCGTAAAGTCTATGTTCTTTATGAAGTTTATGCGGCCGACGAATAGAAAAACGGTGGCATCTTCCGGTATTCCGAACGTGCGGTTCACCTCTGCCGCCGCTTCTTCCGGATTATCAACCGGCATATGGTCGGTTGCGTTGAGACGTACCTTACAGGGTGCTGTAAGGCCATATTCGGCCTGATACAACTCCTTGATTCCGGCGTTTACGGCCCAGCACTCGTCGCAAGCATTGAAAACCCGCATAATGCTGTCCAAAGCAACGTTTACGGCCGGTTTGAACTTGATCGGTTTTTCAAAATCCTGCTTGTACTGACTGTGGAGAGTTGCCACAACAGGTAGCCGGTGAATCTTGCCATACAGCACGCCGGCAAGTCCCACTGAGAAAGGTGAATGTATATGGACAAGGTCTATCCCGCTCTTTATGAGGCGGGCTTCAAACAGCGGATCCAGCGCGGGCGTAGGGACGTCGTAGTCGTTATTGATGAGCGGAAAGGAATTGCAGCGGACCACCTTGTAGGGCAGTTTCTCATCCTCCTCTTTACTGTAGCCACGGGTTTCCGGGCAGAAGACCACAACATCGCAATACTTCGTGAGCCTGCGGGCGTAATTGTCAACCACCTTTATGACACCGTCAACCATAGGGTACCAGGTGTCAATGAAAAGACCAACTTTTTTCATACCGCAAAGATACTTCTTTTTACCGGGACTGGTGTCACCTTCCGGGCAATGAAATGCACAAAAAGGGCCGAAAACGTGTTGTTCGTTGACCAAATGGGCAACGAAATGCACAAAAACGGCTTAAAACGTGTAAATGGCTGCCCTGGGGGTACCAACCTCGCCCAAGGCGGGGCAAACTGCGCCCAAGGTTGGGCAACCCCGCCCGGAATGTGCAATTGTGCTCAGAATCTTCTTGTTACTTTCCAATTATTTACGTATATTTGTATCCCGGTTAGATCTTAATCGGGATTTTTTATGTCCACATGGTTACAGGATGCGAGCCTCCGTTATGCAGGCTTGCAGGATGACACAAGTATATATCAGCTGCACTCAAGGCAGTTTTCAAACAGGTATTTCGTTCTAAGCAATGACGGGACCCGAAGGCTGATGGCTTTCCCTGAAGTCGTCGGCTATGATTCCTACCTGTCAATGCTTCCCGCCACCGTCGCCGCCCTCCGCCATCTGTTTCCAAAAGGCCAGGGCGGCGATGTCGATATACTGACTATCCTTCGCGGCGGCCTGAACTATCCCATAGAGGAAGCCTGCTACCGCTGCGGCATAAGGGCTAGGGACATTCACTTCCTCTCCTGCGAAAGGATTATCGAAGACCATATCATCACGGGTCTTGAAATCAAATACGAGAAACTTCGCGTGAAAAAGGACTGCACCCTTGTGATTGGAGACATAATTGCCACCGGAGATACCCTGAGGCTATGCCTTGACCAGGTTGTAGACCGTTTCAGGCGCCGCGGCGGAAGCATCCGGAAGATTGTCTTTTTCACAATCGGAGGAACCCGGGCCATAGAACTAATGGAAGCCAAAAGGGAGGAAATCAGGAAGGTGTTCCCGGAGTTCGAGGGCTTTGAATGCTTCTTCTACGAGGGTATCTTCACGGTCTACACCGGCACCGGAGCCACCGGCATAAACGTCCCGGACATTGACTTTGGCTGGAAGGACGGAGCAGTTTCACCGGAGTTCAGAAGGTTCGTCCTGGACCACCCCTACTCCATCCTTGAAAAGTGCATAATCTACGACGGCGGAGCCCGCCGCTATGAGATTCCCGTCCACTTCCGGGAGGCCCTGGAATATTGGGAAGGCGTCTGGGGCAGGGCCGCCCTTATCGATCCATCGGCCCTCGTTGGAGAAAAACTTGGCTATGACGCCCCGCTTAGTTTCAAGGCGTGGCTTGAACTGAACCACTTCAAAGAACTTGAAAATATCGGCCTCAAGGACCTCTGGGCCGATGAAAAAGCCCTCCTTGAGAACGCCGCAGCCCTGTCCCTTGAGACAATTGCCGGGCAGCGCATAAACGCAATCAACACAATTTTGCAGCAATATGAATAAGAAAACAGGAGCAGACATCGACTACACAAACAAGCCGGTGGACAAACAGGGACGCAAGAGCAACCTAAGTATGTTTATGGTAATGCTGGGCTTTACTTTCTTCAGCGCCAGCATGTGGGTTGGACAACAATTGGCCGCCGGCCTTGACTGGTGGGACTTCATCTGGGCCCTCCTCCTTGGCGGCCTTATCCTAGCGGCTTATACAGGTGCGCTTGGATGGATTGGCGCAGAGAGCGGCCTCTCGCTGGATATGCTCTCAAGAAGGAGTTTCGGAACAAAGGGCAGTTGGCTTCCAAGCGCGATGATCAGTTTCACCCAGACAGGTTGGTTCGGCGTGGGCCTTGCGATGTTTGCAATTCCCGTAGCCAAGGAACTCCTGGGCCTTGAAGTAACCCCCGACAGCATGCCCTGGCAGGGATATCTTCTGGTTGCAATTGCCGGTATCCTGATGACCGCCAGCGCATATTTCGGCATAAAGAGCCTTACTATAGTGAGTTACATTGCCGTTCCTGCTGTAGCCATCCTTGGTACAGTGGCAATGATCCTTGCCATCCGGCACGGAGACGCCGGCCTTGTGGAGCAGTTCGCAAAGGGCTCAAAGGACCTTGGGATCATAGCCGGAGCGGGCCTTGTTGTGGGCAGTTTCGTGTCCGGAGGAACGGCAACGCCAAACTTCACCCGCTTTGCAAAGAGCGCAAAAGTAGGCCTCTGGACCACTGTGATTGCCTTTTTCATCGGCAACAGCCTGATGTTCCTCTTTGGCGCCGTCTCAAGTATCTATGTTGGCGGTAACGACATCTTCGAGGTGATGCTGAACCTCAACCTCTTCTACCTTGCCGTGCTTGTTCTGGGCCTCAACATCTGGACCACCAACGACAACGCCCTGTACACCGCAGGCCTTGGCCTTTCCAACATATTCGGCCTCAGCAAGAAGACCATGGTCATAATCTCCGGAATCATCGGCACGGTGGCCGCCGTATGGCTTTACTGGAACTTCTGCGGCTGGCTCAACGTCCTCAACTGCACCCTGCCGCCGGTGGGCATCATCCTCATCCTCCACTACTTCGCTTCCCGCGGAAAGGAAGTCCCGGAAAAGCAGGTGGACTGGAGCGCCATAGCGGGCGTAGTCTGCGGCGCCGTGGTCGCCAACCTCGTCCACTGGGGATTCGCCTCCATCAACGGTATGGCAGTCGCCGCCCTGTGCTGGGGAATCGGCAGGCTTATCAAGAAATAAACGCATGTTGCGCCTGAACGGAATTTTTAGTATCTTTGCAGGTTAATAAAAGAATATATAACAAAGTACTAAGATATGCTATTCCATCTTCTTCAAGCAGACACCCTGGAGGCCCTCGCAGATGCCATCAATGAGGCGGCGCAGGCCCCTGTGGCAGCAGAGCCCCAGCAGATGTCAGAGAGCCTTTTCTCAATGTTCACGATGGGCGGTCCCCTTATGTGGGTGCTCCTTGCCCTCTCAATCCTTGCCATCTATCTTATCGGCCGCAAATGGTGGGTCATCAAGAACGCGTCAAAGATAGATCCCCACTTTATGAAGGACATCAGGGATTATATCACTGACGGCAAAACCAAGAGCGCCATCACCCTCTGCCGCAAGTACGACAACCCCGTGGCCCGCATGATCGAGACCGGCATCAACCGTATGGGCAGGCCCATGGCCGATATCCAGAGCGCCATCGAGAACATCGGCAACGTGGAGGTCGCACGCCTTGAGAAGGGTCTTCCCCTCCTTGCAACAATTGCCGGCGGCGCCCCTATGATCGGTTTCCTTGGCACCGTTATGGGTATGGTCCAGGCCTTCTTCAATATGTCCAAGGCCGGAAACAACATTGACATCACCCTCCTCAGCGGCGGTATCTACACCGCAATGCTCACCACCGTGGGCGGCCTCATCGTGGGTATCATCGCATACTTCGGCTACAACTGGCTCACCGGAAAGGTCAGTGACCTTGTGTACCAGATGGAAAGTTCCACAATGGAATTCATAGACATCGTTATCAACGAACCCTCAGCAACTGAGCAGTAATGGCACTGAAGAGAAACACAAAGGTAGACGCGCAGTTCTCGGTATCCAGTATGACTGATATCGTGTTCCTGCTGCTTATCTTCTTCCTTGTGACCTCTACGCTCATCAACCCCAACGCCCTCAAACTTCTCCTCCCCAAATCCACGGGCCAGGTGAACGCAAAGGCAACGGTAAGCGTGAGCATCAAGGACTGGGGAGATGATACCTACACCTACCACATCAACGGAGACACGGAGCCCACCCTGTTCCAGGATGTGGAGGATGAACTTATCGGCCTTCTTTCCCAAGAGGAAGACCCTACCTTCTCCATCTACAGTGACCAGACGGTCCCCGTTGGAGAGGTGGTCCAGGTGATGAATATAGCAAAGAGGAACCACTACAAGGTAATCCTGGCAACGCAACCGGAATAGCACTATGCAGCCATACCAGCGCACACAGAAAAAGAGCGAGAAAAACGCCAACGTGACCGGCATCCTGGTTACGCTGGGCGTTCACGCCGCCGCGCTGGTGATTTGCCTTACAAGCGGCCTCACATACCTTGATCCTCCGCCGCCGGAGCGCACATCCCTTGTGATCGAGTTCGAGGAAGAGGAGGAGATGGTAAAGCCCGTCCAGACACGTGTTGGCAGGCAGCCCCAGGCCGAGGAAGTGGACCTTGAAAAGGAAGTGGAACTGGTCCAGAAGGCGGAATCCCCCCACGTGAATCCCGTCCCCAACGTAACCCCTGCCACAAAGCCGGATCCTGTTGGAGACGTGGAGGTTCCCACTCCAAAGCAGGAGGAAGAGCCCAAACTTGACCCCAGGGCGGCTTTCCCCGGTATGAGCAAAAAGGACAACAGCGCCACCACGCCCCACAGCGCCTCTGAGGCCTCCGAAGGCTTCAAGGCCGGTCAGCCTGACGGCAACACCAAGGAAGGTAAAGTGGAAGGAGTAGCCAACGCCCACCTTCAGGGCCGGTCAGTGGTTGGATCCCTGCCCAAGCCCTCCTACGGCATCCAGGCCGAGGGCGTAGTGGTTGTCCAGATCAAGGTGGACCAGTACGGAAACGTAACGGAAGCCATCCCCGGCGCGGAAGGCACCACCGTAACAAACAAAGAGCTTTGGAACGCGGCCCGCAACGCTGCAATGAAGGCTCACTTTAATATGAAAGCGGATGCACCGGCCCTCCAGACCGGTACCATCACATATATTTTTAAACTTAAGTAACGACGTGAGTCGTAAAGTAGTGTATTATGGAAGACAATAAAAGAGGCAAGAGGCCTCGCATTTCAAAAGCAGATTATTCTACAAGCCGCAGTTTCTCAGACGGAGACCGTCCCGCAAGAAGAAGCGGTGCCCCCCAGCAGGGAGAGCGCCGTGGTGCAGGACGTAACTCCGAGCGTACCCCTTACGGAGAGCGCCGTGAAGGCGGCCGCCCCGAAAGAAGTTCCTCCTACGGTGAGCGCAGGAGCGGCGGCTCTTCATCGGCCCGCAGCGGCTATTCAAAACCCGGCAGTTCCCGCAGCGGCTCCGGATATGGCAAGCCCTACAAGAAGAGGGACGGCGCCAAGGAAGGTATGGACGCAATGCTCCGCCGTAAGCCCCAGGTGAACGGCCGTTACTCCGACAACGACACCGCACCCACCGAGATAAAGGAGGTTGTGCGCCTCAACAAATTCATCGCCAATTCCGGCGTTTGCTCCCGCAGGGAGGCCGATACAATGATCCAGAGCGGCGTTGTCACCGTGAACGGAGAGGTTGTGACGGAACTTGGCACCAAGGTGAACATCCTCACCGACGACGTCCGATTCAACGGACAGCGCCTCAAGGGTGAGGAAAAGGTTTATATAGTGATGAACAAGCCCAAGGGCTATGTCACCACCGCCAGCGACCCCCACGCGGAGAAAACCGTTATGGATCTCCTCAAGGGCTGCCCCACAAGGGTATTCCCCGTGGGCCGTCTTGACAAGAACACCACCGGCGTCCTTATGTTCACCAACGACGGAGAGATGGCCGAGCAACTCACCCACCCCTCCTACAACAAGAAGAAGATCTACCAGGTGGTCCTGGACTCCCCCCTCAAGGAAGAGGACAAGGAGAAACTCCTGGAAGGTGTGGAACTCAGTGACGGCATCACAAAGGCTGATGAACTTGAGTACATCGACGCCCACGACCACCGCCAGTTAGGCATTGAGATCCACTCCGGAAAGAACCGCATCGTCCGCCGCATGTTCGAGGCCCTGGGCTACGAGGTCCGCGCCCTTGACCGCGTGTACTTTGCCGGCCTCACCAAGAAGGGCCTCAAGAAGAGCGACTGGCGTTACCTCACCGAGGGAGAGGTGAACATCCTCAAAATGGGAGCATACGTATAATGGCACACAGGGCAGGATTCGTAAATATTATCGGCAATCCCAACGTGGGTAAATCCACGCTGATGAACGCCCTTGTGGGGGAAAAACTCTCAATTGTGACGGCAAAGGCCCAGACAACCCGTCACCGCATTATGGGCATAGTGTCCGGAGAGGACTTCCAGATTGTCTACTCCGACACCCCCGGCATCCTCAAGCCAAATTATCGGCTTCAGGAGAACATGCTCTCGTTTGTTGACACCGCCATTGGGGATGCCGATATTATCCTCTACGTGACGGACACCGTTGAAAAGGCCGATAAAAACGACGCCTACATTGAGAAACTCTCCAAGGTGGACTGCCCCGTGGTGGTTGTGCTCAACAAAATCGACCTCTCCACCCAGGAGAAGGTGGTTGAACTTATGCAGTGGTGGAAGGAAAGGCTCCCCAAGGCGGAGGTGATTCCGGCATCGGCCCAGGAGAAATTCAATCTTGAGAGCATTATGGAAGCCGTTTCCTCAAGGCTTCCGGAAGCCCCGGCCGGGGTTGTCAAGGACCAGTTCACGGACAAGAATCTCCGCTTCTTTGCGTCGGAGATTATCCGTGAGAAGATCTTCCTCAACTACTCTGAGGAGATTCCGTATTCCTGCCAGGTGGAGATAGAGTCCTTCCACGAAGGCGAGGAACGTTATGAGATAAGCGCCGTCATCTACGTGATGAGGGAGTCCCAGAAGGGCATCATCATCGGGAAGAAAGGTGCTATGCTCAAGAAGGTGGGCACCGAGGCCCGCATTGATATGGAGGACTTCTTCCAGAAGAAGGTCTTCCTCTCTACATTTGTGAAAGTGGACCCCGACTGGAGGGAGGACCGCAAGGAACTCCGCCGGTTTGGATATGAATTTTAAGCTTAATCTATGGCAGACGATTGGGACGAAATCAAAAACGCACCTGAAGACGAAGACGAGGAACTTGGAGAAGACGCTGCCGCGTCCGGGAAATTCGACCGCCTCCTCAGCGGAGACAGCCGCAAGTACAAACTCTCCGGAATGTTCAAGGAGTGGTATCTGGACTACGCTTCATATACCATCCTTGACAGGGCCGTGCCGCATATCGTAGACGGCTTCAAGCCCGTTCAGAGGCGCGTTCTGCACACTATGGCCACAATGGACGACGGCCGGTACACTAAAGTCGCCAACATTGTGGGCCAGGCCATGCAGTACCATCCCCACGGAGACGCTTCCATCCTCGGCGCCCTTGTGACGCTGGGCCAGAAGGGCCTCCTCATAGACTGCCAGGGTAACTGGGGTAACATCCTTACCGGAGACTCAAATGCAGCGCCCCGTTACATAGAGGCCCGCCTTTCTAAGTTTGCTAAGGAAGTTGTATTCGACCCCAAGGTAACCCCCTGGATGACTTCCTATGACGGCCGCAACCAGGAGCCCACGGAACTTCCCGTGCGTTTTCCGCTGCTGCTGGCCCAGGGCACGGAAGGCATTGCAGCCGGTCTCAGTTCCAAGATCCTGCCCCACAACTTCAACGAACTGATTGACGCCTCCATAGCTATCCTGAAGGGTGAGCCTTATGAGATTCTTCCGGACTTCCCTACCGGAGGCATTGCAGACTGCTCAAAGTACAATAAGGGCAAGCGAGGAGGTATGGTGAAGGTACGCGCCCGCATCAACAAGGTGGACAAGAGCACCATCACCATCACTGAAATCCCCTACGGAAAAACCTCCCAGGGCATCATAGACAGCATCATCAAGGCCAAGGAGAAGAAGAAGATCAACATCAAGAAGATTGACGATATGACCACGGACAAAGTGGAGATTATCATCCATCTTCCGGCCGATGTCTCCCCGGACAAGACCATCGACGCCCTCTATGCCTTCACGGAATGCGAGACCAAGATATCTCCCAACGCCTGCGTCATCCGTGAAAACAAGCCGGTGTTCCTCACCGTGGATGAGATCCTGGAATATGACACCTATCATACCCGTGACATCCTGAAGGCGGAACTTGAGGTGAAACTTGGTGAACTTGAGAACGACTGGCACTACAGTTCCCTGGAGCGCATCTTCTTTGAAAACCGCATCTACAAGGTTCTGGAGCAGAACCAGATGAGTTGGGAAGAGCAGTTGCAGGACATCCTGTCCCAGATGCTCCAGTACCAGGACCTCCTGCACAGGCCCATAGTGATGGAGGACATCCTGAAACTGGTGGAAAAGCCTGTGCGCAAGATTTCCAAGTTTGACACCAAGGCCCTGGATGAAAAGATCTACGCCATCGAGGACCAGATGAGGGAAGTCAAGGACCACCTTGAGCATATCACCGAGTTCACAATAGACTGGTTCCGCAGCCTCAAGAAGAAGTATGGTGCCGCCTGGCCCCGCCTTACGGAGATTTCATCCCTTGAGAATATCACCGTCACAAAGGTTGTCTCCAACAACGCCAAACTCTATGCAAACCTGGAGGAGGGATTCGTGGGTATCGGCCTCAAGAGAGACGAGGGAGAATACGTGTGCGAATGCTCCGATCTTTCAGAGATCATAGTTATCGGCCGAGATGGCAAATTCCGCGTCACGAAGGTCTCTGACAAGGCTTTCTTTGGGAAAGACCTCCTCTATGCCGGCGTTTTCAACCGCGGTGACGAGCGAACCATCTACAACGTGATCTATCGTGACGGCAAGGGCCCGGCGCATTACGCCAAACGCTTTGCCATCACCTCCGTAACCCGCGACAAGGATTACGACATTACAACCGGCGAACCTGAGTCCAAGATCCTCTGGTTCACCGTTAACCATAACGGCGAGGCAGAGACCGTGAAGATCAATCTCCGTCCCAAGAAGGGTCTCAAGAAGACTCAACTGGAGTGGGATTTCTCCGCCCTTGCCATCAAGGGACGCGCTTCCAGGGGCAATCTTGTTACCAAGAACGCCATTGCGCGCATCCAGTTGAAGTCAAAGGGCATCACCACCCTTGAGGGCAAGGATATATGGTATGATCCCGATATCCAGCGCCTCAACGAGGACGGCCGCGGAGACCACCTTGGGAAGTTCTCCGGCGAAGACCGCGTGCTGGCTATATTTGCCGACGGCTCATATTACACCACCACCTATGACCTTGTGAACAAATACCAGGGAGATGTGATCCGCATTGAAAAACTGGATACTTCCAAGGTTTACACCGTGGTGTATTGGGACAATGCCGCCAAGGCATTCTACGTGAAGCGCTTCAGCTTTACGGAGAGCAACAACAACCCCGTGGTGTTTATCTCAGACGCCCGCGGCTCCAAATTGGTGGACATCTCCTCTGACGCCTATCCTCAACTGGTTCTCACCTTCGGCGGCAAGTTCGCCCATAGGGAGCCTGAAACCGTGGACGTGGCGGAATTCATCGCCAAGAAGGGCATCACGGCAAAGGGCAAGAAGTGCTCACCGTATGACCTCAAGGCCGTGGAATTCGGGGAGCCGCTGGAAAAAGAAGAGCCGGAAGCGCCCGGAGAAGCCATAGCAGAGCCCTTTGACGGGGATGATGATATGGCCGATGATGCCGTGAACCAGGTCCAGCCCGGTGAGCCGGATGCCTCCGTGGACCAGGTCCAGCCCAAGGCGCCCGATGTCCCGTCCGCAGAGCCCTCCGATGACGCTCCTGAAGCCCCGGAAGACGCCTCAGACTCCGGCACCGTTGACTTTGACGACTGGGAGCCCACACTCTTCTAGCCAAAGACATCACTTTACCATCAAAAGGGCAGCTTGCAACCGCAAAGCTGCCCTTTTTCGGTAACCAGCTGCCCTTTGGGCCGCGCGTAACCTAAAATCGGCCCTTTTCCGGTAATCGGCTGCCCCTCCCATAATCCTTTGAACGTAAGAACTGATTGATAAGATGAATGGAAACGCCAAGACTCTCCGCTATGGATTGGGCTTTTATATTGAATTGCTTTGAAAGTTTCACGGCAAGGCGTGCCATCTCATCTTTATTCAATTTTGAAAGAGACTTTCCCTCAAAGTCCATCAGGAGTACTTGTGATACAATATCTGTCAGTTCACTGCTGCCGTATTCATTCTCTTCTCCGCATTTCCGCGCAATTGCTACAAAGGATTCGTAATCCTTGACAAGCTTGGTCATATAGTCCTTAGGCCCGGTAAACAGCTGCCTCACCAGCCTGGTATTGACAAATGACTTTGGGAGTAAACCCAGTACGGGGTGAATTTCCCAATGTGCCGGCAGTTCAATCCTACAGCCGGTCAGTGCCTCCAATTCTTTAGATCCGAACTCGGAAACACGTTTTCCGTGAAGCAAATCGGCAAACAAGGAGTAATGCAGATAACCACTTCCCCAAGGATATCCGCCAGGGACTGCAAATTCTTTTTCATAATGGTTTCTGTCCAGGTAAATAATAAGTTCCTTCATCTGCGCTTTGTCTTCAATAGGGATAAGTTTGAAGCCGTAGTCTTCAGGCAAGGGCTTGTAATGATCGGCGACAAGCCTTAGATTCAGTTTACGCTTCAGATACAGGAATGCTTCAACGGCATCATTCCCGGTGCCGCTCAGTATAATATGAATGTGGTTTGGCATCAGAGTGAAATCATAGATAACTATTGAGTATCTCAAGGTTATAAGACCTATCAACATCATTCCGTAAGCAAACTGTGCAATAGTATTGAAGATACAGCCATCCTTCCACCCGTCTGTAACTAGGTGGTAATATCCTTTTCCCATCTTGCGGTATTCCTCCCGCTGTTTCCTATAGTTTCTCATATCACAAAGTTGAGAAAAGTTATCGGTTTCAAACGTTGTGAAACGAATGAAACGGATAAAAGGCATTCTGGCTGTGTATGAGCGTCATCCTTTATATGGATTTTGCACACTTTTGCACGAAAATCCGCATTTTTATGTAATTTTGCTATATGCTGATTGTTCTTGAAGGCTTCATGGGAAGCGGAAAAACCACGGTGGGGCGCATTCTTTCGGATGCGCTTGGTTGCCCGTTCATAGACTTGGATGACGTTATTGTCCGTAAAGACGGCCGCTCCATCCCGGCAATTTTTGAGGCCGATGGTGAAGCCGCCTTCCGCCGCCTTGAAAAGAAGGCGCTGGAAGGAACTATATCAAAATACGCTGAATCAACATCCGTGTTGGCATTAGGCGGCGGTACGGTAACGGTGCCCGGTGCCGTGAAGTTGTTGCAGGAAAAGACGCTGTGCATATACCTTAAAGCATCTTTGGAAACGCTTCAGGCACGGCTTGAAGGCCAAAAGGCAGGCCGCCCGCTTGCCGGGGAGGGCCTTGAGGAGCGCCTGGCCACCCGCGAGCCACTTTATGAAGCCGCCGCCCACATAACAATTGATACAGATGCTCTGTCCCCGGACCAGATTGCCGATGAAATAATCATTGACTGCCTATGAAACTGCTAAAAATCATCATAGCCGCCGCTCTGCTGGCCATCCCGCTGAGCCTTGGCGCCCAGACCAAAGCGGAAACATCGCTTTACGGAAAAACAGTCAGGAAGTTCTCCATCAAGGCTGCCGATAAATTCCTGAAGAAGTACCCCAATTCCGTCTATGCCCCCAAGGTCCTGCATCTTAAGGACTCCGTCCTGATGGCAGAGTACACAGCGGCCAACGTGAGCACCATCTCCCCGGATGCCGCAATGGCGGTTGCCGGAGGCGCCGTGGATGCAATCGGCTGGAAGAAGGATGGCGTGGAGCACGTCCTGGCCCTTGATCCGGACCTTACTCTCCGCGTTCTGTCCCCGGATGGCACCCTTGAAGATACCCGCGTGATACCTGTGTACACCATGTCATCGGCCACACCGTCCCTTGTCACCCCCATGGAAATCATTTCCCCGTTTGGAGGCAAGCGGAAGTACATCCACTTTGCTTACCGTGGCGGCACGGATGAATACGTTGAGGCGCTCTACCTCCCGGAGGAGGACCTTGTGCATCAGGCGCTGTTTTATGGGACAGGGGACGGCACCCGCATTGAGGGCCAGAGCCCTGAAATGATAGAGGGGGTAAATATATCGGCAGAGGTAGCATGGCTGGTAGCACGCCTCCGTGAAAATCCCAACCTCATCCAAATCTCCAAGGCCGATATCCTCACCGACGATTCCATCCAGTGGTGGCTTCAAAAGAATCCCAACGCACGGACATCGGCTGCAAAATTGGTATTTGGAAAATTGGACACGGAGTCATCCATTGTTCAGACCTGCAAGAAAGCCCGCAAGGAAAAGGGCGCAGGGCGGTCTGCTGCCATATTTGACATCCGCGGCTATACCGTGATTTGCACCGTTTCCGGCGGGGAATACACCCTGGTCTGGTGTGAGCCCGTGTGCCGCAACCGCAAAACGGACGCATATATCCGCTCAATCTATTTTGACAGTGACGGCACCACTCTCAACCTCTTCTATTACAAGGGTAAAACCACATTCAAAAAGAAGATCTCACTCCCTTCACGCACTATCCGGCACTTGAAATAGACGGCACGGGCAGCTGGATACCGAAAAAGGGCCGATTTTAGGTTACGCGCGGCCCAAAGGGCAGCTGGTTACCGAAAAAGGGCGGCTTTGCGGTTGCAGGCGGCCCGGGGAGTCTGTAAGAGCGTATGATGGAATAGCATAAGTTATTTGCGGCCGGTCCCTTGCAATTATAAAGCGGAATCGCTATCTTTGTAAGACTATGGCCTTATCAGACAAACAGTGGACACTGAAACCGGCGGCCGATCCTGAGAAATCGGCCCGTCTGGCGGCGGAACTTGGCATTGACCGGGTTCTGGCGGAACTGCTTGTCCAAAGGGGCGTTGAAACCTTCGAACAAGCCCGCAGTTTCTTCCGCCCCAGCCTTGAAGAACTCCATAATCCCTTCCTCATGAAGGACATGGACAAGGCCGTGGAAAGGCTCCATCAGGCTATTGTGGGCCAGGAGCACATCCTTGTTTACGGAGACTATGACGTGGACGGCACCACCGCCGTGGCCCAGTTGTATTCATTTGTGAAGCAATTCACCTCCAAGGTGGATTTCTATATCCCGGACCGCTATGATGAAGGCTACGGTCTTTCGTACAAGGCCCTTGACTGGGCCGGAGACAACGGCGTGGACCTTGTCATCACGCTGGACTGCGGCATCAAGGCCATTGAAAAGGTGGAATACGCAAGGGCCAAGGACATTGATGTAATAATCTGCGACCACCACCTTCCGGAAAACGAACTTCCGGGTGCCGTGGCCATCCTGGACCCCAAGCGTGAAGACTGCAACTATCCCTTCGACGACCTTTGCGGCTGCGGCGTGGGCTTCAAATTGGCCCAGGGGTATGTAGAGAAGTACAATCTGGACCCCGCAATCCTGGAACCCCTGCTGGACCTCCAGGTGGTGTCCATCGCATCAGACCTTGTTTCAATGACCGGGGAAAACCGCATCCTGGCGCACTTCGGCCTCAAACGCCTCAATGAGAATCCCCGGAAGGGCCTTCTGGCAATGATAAACCTTGCCCAGTTGGAGCCCGGGCATATCTCAATAGACGACATAGTGTTCAAGATCGGCCCGCGTATCAATGCTGCAGGCCGAATGGAAAGCGGCCGCCTTGCCGTGGAACTTCTCACCGCCACGGATGACCGCACGGCCTTCCGCATCGGGGAACAGATCAACGACAACAACAACGAGCGCAAGTCCATAGACCGTGAAATCACCCAGGAAGCCCTCCTGATGGTGCAGAACGGAACGGCGCTGGAAACGGAGAACGTCACCATAGTCTACAACCCCACCTGGAACAAGGGCGTGGTTGGAATTGTGGCCTCACGCCTTGTGGAAGCCTATTACAAGCCCACGGTGGTACTCACCAAGAGCAACGGCTTTGTAACCGGCAGCGCACGCAGCGTGCAGGGCTTTGACCTGTATTCATCCATTGAAAGTTGTGCCGATCTACTTGAGAACTTCGGCGGCCACGTATATGCAGCCGGCCTTACAATGAAGGAAGAGAACCTGGAGGAGTTCTGCCGCCGTATGAACAAGTTTGTGGCGGGGAACATCACCCGTGAGGAATTAACCCCTGTGGTGGAGATTGACACCAGCCTCAACTTCTCACAGATTACTCCCAAGTTCACCCGCATACTCAAGCAGTTCCAGCCCTTCGGCCCCGGCAACAGCAATCCCGTATTCCTTACGGAAGATGTATATGATGCAGGCAATGGCCGTAAGGTGGGCGCCGGCGGCGTGCACCTCAAACTGGACCTTATGCAGGAGAGCCAGCCATACAGGCAAATTGCGGCTATCGGCTTCAATATGGCCCAGTTCTATGACCATATCAAGGCCGGCAACCCCATTGATATCTGCTATTCAATTGTAGAGAATTTCTACCGCGGTTCTTCCACCGTGCAACTCCGGCTTAAGGACATCCGGGAGAGGGACGAACTCATATAATATATCCCACTTCCTTGAAGCGGTAGCGCCTGACGGGTTTTCCCGGCGCTTCCAAATCCCAGATCATAAGGCGTCCGTCTTCCGAGACGCCTTTTATTATGCCCGTATACTCCCGTTCCTCAATGTAGTCGTGGTAGCGGGCATTCACGTCCAGATTGAAAAGACGCCTGGAATAGTGTGAGAAGAGGATTTGACGTCTGTCCCGGTCCTGAAGATACGGAAGCCATCCCTCAATAAGGTCAAGCACTTTCTCAAGGCACTCTTCCAGCGGATGTTCCTCACCGGTGAGGCTCCAGAGGGATGTGGCATTTGCCAGTTGTGGGAACTCCCGTTGATTGATGTTAAGGCCTACGCCGATGACAGATGCTGCAAGATTATTCCCGGAGAGCGCATTCTCAATGAGGATTCCGCATATCTTGTTCTTCCCCACATAAACGTCGTTGGGCCATTTTACCTTGCACCATATAGCGTGGCTCTGGAGGAAATCCGCAACGGCAACGGAAATGACGTAATTGAGCCAGAATGCGTCTGTGGCAGGAAGTGGCGGAATACCGCCATCTCCGTATTTGAGGACTAAGCTGAACGTGAGGTTCTTGCCGGGCTCCGTGAACCAGGTGTTTCCACGCTGCCCACGGCCGGCGGTCTGCTCACGCGCCGCCAGCACAGTGCCGCTCTCAAGTTCCGGCAGACGCCTCAGCGCCTCCGAATTAGTGGAATCTATTGTGTCTAACCAGATGGTGGTCACTACAGCGCGGCCATGTTGCGTGGATTGTGGATGTCCTTGCCCTCCACGGTGTAGAGGTAATCCAGAAGGCCGGCGTAATGCTCCTCAACCTTGCCACGGACTATCTTCATTGTGGAATTCATCATCTTGTTGGCAATGGTGAATTCTTCATCGCAGACACCGATGGCCGACGGTAGCCAGCGCTCAGGGAACATACCCTCGTGCTTGCCACCCTTCTTGTAGGAATCTACATCGGCCTGGATGAGATCCAGCATGAAGCGCTTGCCTTCATCGGAGGCTGGGTCCAGACCGTGCTTTGTGGCGGCCTCCGAGAGAGCGGTCTTGTCCGGAACCACTAGGGCTACGCAGAAGGGCTTCTGGTCATTGTGCAGCACGCAGGCGTTTACCCATTTGGAGGTTTCAGTGAGGTTGTCCTCAAAGCCTTCCGGGGAGTACTTTTCACCGTCTGAGGATATGAGGAGGCTCTTGAATCGGCCAACAACATAGAGGAAATCAGGGTCCTCAGGGCATATGTAGCCCATATCTCCGGTGTGGAGCCAGCCGTCTATGATTGTATCGGCTGTGGCCTTTGGATTCTTCCAATAACCGGCCATCACATTCTCACCGCGGATGACAATCTCTCCACGGGTACCGTGAGGGACTTCCTTGCCCTCAGCATCCAGGATTACGCAGTCCATGGGACGGACAATGCGGCCGGAGGAGCCGAAGCGTGCGTGACCGGCGGAGTTTGCGCAGATGATGGGGGTTGCCTCCGTGAGGCCGTAACCCTGGAACATAGGCATACCCACGGCGCAGAAGAAGCGCTGGAGTTCTATGTCAAGCAGCGCGCCGCCGCCAACGAAGAACAGCATACGGCCGCCGAAACTTTCACGCACCTGCTTGAAGAGGATCTTATCGAAGAGTTTCACAAGGGGCCAGCGGAGGACGCTGAGGCCGGTACCGCGGTTATAATACTCCTTGTTGTATGCGATAGCATTACGTACTGCAAAATTAAAGAGTTTCTCCACAAACGGGCCTTTCTTCTTGATGCCGCCCTCAATGTTTTTCTTGAAGTTACGGGCCAGGGCTGGCACGGAAAGCATCACGTGGGGACGGACCTCCGATATGGCCACAGGCACGTTACGCAGCGTTGCAAGGGCATTTTTACCGATAGGGACAAAGCCGATGGAGCCGCCGTAGGACATCATGGTGTACATACCCGCCACATGGGCGAAGCAGTGGTCAAGCGGCAGGATGATTAGCATTGTTGCGCCCTCGTGGATACTGATGACAGAACGTCCCTGCTCCACGTTTGCGGTGTAGTTGCGGTGGGTAAGGAGAATTCCTTTAGGGTCTGCGGTGGTACCTGACGTATAGGAAATATTGGCGTAATCGTCAGGGCCGATAGATTTGTACCTAGCCTCGAATTCCGCCCTATTGGCCTTCAGGAACTCATCTCCCATCTTCTGAATCTCCGAGATGCGGATTTCCTTGGGCTCAAGTTTGTCATAGTCAAAGGCTGTATCGTCAAACACGATCACTTTCTCAACACCGGGGCACTCAGGGAGGACCGCACGGATGCGGGGAAGATGGTTCCCGGACACCAGGATCCATTTGGACTCAGAGTGGTTGATACGGAAAACAAGGTCCTTGCCCTCTCCAAGGTTTACTGAAAGCGGAACGTCCGTGGCGCCTGCGTACATTGCGCCCAGTTCTGCAAGGATCCACATTGCGCGGCTCTCCGACAGAAGCGCTATGCGGTCTCCCTTTTTGAGGCCAAGGGACATAAGGCCTGCGCCGATACGGTATGCTTCATTACGGGTTTGTTCCTGGGTGAGTTCCTTCCAGGCGCCGCCAACCTTCTCACGGAGATAGGTATGATTGGGATACTTGTGAGAGTAATGCTCTACAAAATCAATGATGGTAATTCTTTCTGCCATAGCGGTTCGGGTTATTTTTCTGCGGGGAACAGGCCGTAAAGTTCCGCGTCAATCTTGTCAGTAATGTACTGGAAGTCTTCCGGATTGCTCTCGAACTTGATATTGTCAACGTCCACTATGAGAAGGCGGGACTTGTAATCCTTGATCCAGTCCTCATAGCGCTGGTTAAGGCCCGTTATGTAGTCTATACGGATTGAGCGCTCATACTCACGGCCCCTCTTCTGGATCTGGGCGATGAGGTTGGGGATGCTGGAGCGGAGGTAGATCATAAGGTCCGGAGGGTTCACCAGGGACATCATAAGGTCGAAGAGGTCACTGTAGTTCTCAAAGTCACGCGTGCTCATAAGGCCCATGGCGTGGAGGTTGGGAGCGAATATACGGGCATCCTCATATATGGTGCGGTCCTGGATGATGACTTCCTTGTGCTTGGAGATTTCCACCACGTCCTGGAAACGCTTGTTCAGGAAGTATACCTGGAGGTTGAAGGACCAGCGCTCCATATCTTCGTAGAAATCGGCCAGATAGGGGTTGAAGTCTACCGATTCAAACTTTGGCGTCCAGCCGTAATGCGCGGCCAGCATCTTTGTAAGGGTGGTTTTACCACTGCCGATATTTCCGGCGATTGCGATATGCATATTGTGCGTTTTTAAAATAATCCGTAAAGTTCTGCGTCTATGCGGTCCGTGATTTTGGCAAAATCTTCGGGCCGATTGAGGAAGTCCATATTATCGGCCTCAATGATGATTAGCCTGCCCTTGTACTCCGATATCCATTTCTCATACCTCTGGTTAAGGCCGGCGAGGTAATCGATGGAGATGGACTGCTCGTAGTCACGGCCTCTTTTCTGGATCTGGGAGACAAGGTGCTCTATGCTGGAGCGAAGGTAGATCATAAGGTCCGGCTCCTGCACCACTTCCATCATCACGTTGTACGTGTCCATATACGTGTTGTAGTCACGCTCCGAGAGGTTTCCCTGCGCGTAATTGTTGGCAACGAATATATGGACGCCCTCAAAGAGGGTGCGGTCCTGGATTATCACATCCTTGGACTTCCGGATTTCCATTACGTCGTGGAGGCGCTGCTGGAGGAAGTACATTTCCAGGGCAAAGGACCAGCGTTTTATGTCCTTGTAATAGTCCTCCAGATAGGGATTGTAGGTAACTGACTCGAATTTTGGAGTCCATCCATAATGGTGGGCCAAAAGCGTTGTGAGCGTGGTTTTGCCTGCGCCTATGTTTCCTGCTATACCTATATGCATTGGAAGACGGTCATTACATTATTACAAAGATGCAAAATCTTTGTTAAATTTGCAATTGAAAATTTCAGAGGCAGATGCTACACACAAGAATATTTACCTTCAATCCCCTTGAAACGAACTGCATTGTCCTGTGGCAGGACGGGGAGAAAGGATGCGTCATAGTGGACCCCGGAATGTCATCTCCGGAGGGCTGCGGGGAACTTACGGATTTTTTATCGGCCAACGGTATTACCCCTGAGGCCATCCTCCTTACCCACGGCCATTTTGACCACGTGTGGGGCGTGGAGAGGCTCTGCGCCGCCTTCCCGGGGCTCAAAGTCTACGAGCATCCGGAAGACAAGGACATTATGGAAAGGATGACATCGGGGAGGTTCGCCGAGGGCTTCAACTTCCTCCACCACGACTTCCCCACCCTTGATGTGGCAGATGGAGACATTCTCACCATTGCCGGCATCACCTTCAACGTGATCCATACCCCCGGCCATAGCCCCGGAAGCGTTTGCTACTACATAAAGGAGGACAATCTCCTTCTATGCGGAGACACCCTATTTGCGGGAAGTATCGGCCGAACTGATCTTGCCGGAGGGGATTACGACGTCCTTATGGATTCCCTGCTTCACAAGGTGATGGTACTGCCGGGAGAAACCGACGCCATCCCGGGGCACGGACAGCCCACAACAATCGGCCGGGAAGGAATGACCAATCCCTTCCTGGAGCCTTTCAACGACCCTTTACCTGAAGAAAATTAAAGGAGGCCTTCCGGAATTGTAAGGGTGACACAGCGCCCTTCCGGATCCATAGAAACCACAAGTTCCTCATGCAGCGGTAGCAACACCTCTCCATGGGGAGTTTCTACGTATATACAGAGATTGCCGGGGATGTCCTCGTAGCCGGAAACGATGCCGACGACAGTTCCATCGGCCTTTTTTACAGTCCATCCGGTAAGATCTTCCTCAGACTCCTCCTCAAAATAATCGGCATAGACGGAGGCGCCGGCAAGTTCGTCCGCGTCCTTCAGATTATGGACACCCGTGACGTGGACAACTGCGCGGTTATTGCCGCGGCGCGTAAACGATTCAAAATAAAAGGGAACCGGCAGTCCATCGAATTCGATGAATACCGGTTCCTGAAGGTCAATATCCTCCGGGGAGACGTCAAAGAAACTGAGAAGCAGCCCTCCGTCTGTCCCGTTGGATTTGAGAACCTGCGCAATTTTAAGCATTAAGCCTCTGCTGCGGGTTCCTCTGCGGGTGCGGCCTCTGCGGCGTCCTCTGCTGCCTTCTGTGCGGCAGCGGCCTCAGCGGCGGCCTTCTTTTCGGCGATAGCCTTTGCACGGGCCTCGTTCACCTGAGCCTCAGCGGCCTTTGCAGCCTTTGCGGCAGCAATTGCCTCATTCTTGAGACCGGTCTTCTTGGCGGCAACCTTCTCATCCTTCTGGGCCTTCCAGGCGGCGAATTTTTCGTCGGCCTGAGCCTGGGTGAGAGCACCCTTTGCTACACCCTCTGCAAGGTGCTTGCGAAGGAGGACACCCTCATAGGAGAGGATGCGGCGGGTAACCAGCGTGGGCTGGGCGCCTACCTTGAGCCAAGCAAGGGCCTTGTCACCGTCAAGGACGATGGTGGCGGGGTTGGTGTTGGGGTTGTAGGAACCAAGGAGTTCGATGAACTTACCGTCGCGCGGTGCGCGGGAATCGGCCACAACAATGTGGAAGAATGCGAAATTCTTCTTACCGTGGCGCTGGAGTCTGATCTTAACAGCCATTGTGAATCTGTTGTTTAATAATTAATAATGCGTAATTCCCCCAACTCGTGAGGGACCGCAAAGGTAAGAATAATTTTTGGGCTTTAAAAATATTTTTGGGCCGATGAAACGTTTTCCCTTAACTTTGCATCTTAAATGTGTATGAAAAAGTTTTTGATATTTATCTCTGCCGCCATTCTCACCGCCGGCAGTTTCAGCGCAAGAGCCCAGGGAAGGACGGACATCAACCTGTATATGGGCTTTATGAACGCCACCTATACATCCCTTGACCAGACAAGGGGAACCAGCCACAAGGACCTCTATTCCATATATGAGCCGTATTATACCGTTAATTCCGGTCCATCGCTTACGCTGGACGTGAACCGCCGCCTCCTCCCCTGGCTGGGAGTTGGCATTCAGGGCAACTACTCATATATGAGCGGTGAGAAGAATTATAAAATCGGCAATGCCCCCAAGAGGGAATTCAGCCAGACAATGCTGGATTTCCTCCCGCAGGTGAAGTTCTTTATCCCCAGCCCCAGGCACTTCCGCCTGTATGCCAAGGCTGCGGCCGGAATCCACCTCAACCTTGGGGAGACCATTGTGGGAGAGCCCGTCGCATTTGCCTGGGACATCGTTCCCATAGGCTTTGAATGGGGTGGCCAGTTCATCTACGGTACTGCGGAGGTCTGCGCGGGGAACGTCATCACCGGCGCAAGGATAGGTATTGGATTCAGATTCTAGGAGATTATGAAAAAAATCATCATAATTGGCGCAGCCCTTGCTTGCCTTGCAGGCTGCACAAAACATTACAGTCCCAACGGATATGAGATCGTGGGGGGAAACGAATATTATTCATACAATCCCACCAGGGAATATATGATGGCCATCGTGGACAATATGGTAACGGACGCCCTTGAAGAACTTGAAACCGCATTCAAGGTGGAAGGGCTTGGAAACGCCGCCAGCATCCGCTTTGACAAAAGCGCCGGATCCATCCTGGAGCAGGGCGTAACCTGGAAGATCACTGGCCAGGAAAGGTCCCTTCTTGGAATGACCATCAAAAACATTGGCTCCGACACCTGGGAAATGGCCTACGACGGCCCCTATTCCCTTCTTGGGGACATTTACCCCGTGAACTTCATAATGAAGGCGAAGCGCGGCTCCCTCATTTCCGGAAACCACTACAACTGGGGAGTGACCCTTAGCGGCAACCGCACGGAAAGGGAAGGCTATTCCTGCACTTATGCCACCAACAACACCGTCCTGTATATGTGCACTCAGGACAACACCGTGGGCTGGAATCACCTTGAGGGCTCTTATTCCCTGACTGTTATCCTGAACGGGCAGCCCATTGACCTTTGGGCAATGGTGTTCAAAGGAAAGCTTTCAGATACAGAATTTACCCGCGGAATATAATTTTTTCAAAAAAATTGTTGGGAATTCAAAAAAAGAACTTATCTTTGCAGTCCCAAATACTTGCGGATGTGGTGAAATGGTAGACACGCCACTTTGAGGGGGTGGTGGGCATTAGCCCGTGTAAGTTCGACTCTTATCATCCGCACGGAAAAAGACCGGCTGAAATTCAGTCGGTCTTTTTTTCATTTATTCACCAGTTGGTCAAACTTTGTGAGACGGTTTGTGATATAGTCCTTGACACGCTTCACTTCCCCGGAGTACGACCCTTCAATACGGGGATTCTGGTGCACCCACTCGTTCATTATGGGCCAGCGCTTGAAATTGAGTTGCTGTGACTCCTCCAGGAGCGTAGCAGTTTTGTCTACGTAGTCGTTCAGGCTGGAGAGGGATCCCTTGCTCTGGCTCCAGAGGGTCTTCAGGCGCTGGCGGGAGGCAGAGTCTTCCTTCACTATGCGTGTTACCATATTCCTTACGGCATCCGAGGGAACGGAACCCTTGGTGCAGTAGATGTAGTCGTTAATGTTGTTGATGGGATAGGTGCGGCCGTCGTTCTCGAAGGCAAGGTCATAGTCCCAGCAGGGGCCGGTGAAGAGCACTCCGCTTCCGGAGTCCTTGTACATATACGTGCTCCAGTAGGTGTCAGTGTTGCCGCAGAACTCTCCCACTATGAAGTTTTTAAGGTAGGAATCCACGTCCAGGTACTTCCTGTAACCGTTGACGGCGTCCTTGAAATTGGATCCGAAAAGGGCCGATTCCATCTGGCCGAAGTAGTTCTGGATGTAGGTCCTCTGGACCGATGTTATTTTATCGGCATCAGGATAATGGACGGTTACGGGCATACCCCTCGGAGAGTTGAAGTTCACATCTTCCGTATAGTTGTATGCGTCGATCTCTATGAGGTAGCCATCCTTTGCCTGAACCCTCTGACCGTCCACCTCAACCTGGTCGCAGAGTTGGTAGCAGCCCTCATACTCCCCGTTCAGGATAACGTCTACGGGCGTGCAGAAGGGGGTGTAGGCCATCCCTACCCTACGGCTCACCTCGAAGGCGATGATGTTCCGCATAAGGGTTTTGTCACCGTAGTTGTTGATAAGGGTCCAGGTGCGGTCTTTGGCAGGGGCGCCGAGGGGGCTCTGTTTATCGGCAAACTTTATCTTGTACGGCTTCTTGGGGAAGTCCCAACTGGCATTTCCGCGGCCCCTGACGCCGGTTTCGGCGGTGGAGAGGAGGGTTTTTCCGCCGTCGGAAACTATATAGAGGTTTGAACTGACATACACCTGCTTGGAGTTTATGTCCTTTGCTCCGGCGGTGTTGATCACAATGGTGGGAAGGTTGGTTAGTTGGTACAACTGGGTGTCGTTTCCGTGCCCCTCCCAGCCGTAAAATTCAAGTTCCGCAAGGTTGCAGCGGGCGTTGTTGGGGCCCACATACCGCACGTACCTTACGCCGCGGGAGAAGTTTATGTCGATATAGGACATCTGGCGGGCCGTACCTTTCTGCTTTATGATTGCTAGCGGAAGGGCGTCGGAGAAATCCGGCTGGTTGGCTCCTTCTATGAGGGCAAGTTCCACGCGGCCCTCCTGGGAGATGCGGGGAGAGTAGCCCACCTTTGTGATGACGTGCGTGGTGCCAAGGTCAAGGCCCACCCAGGTGCGGCTGCGGTCATAGGAGGCGAAGAAGGTGTCGTAATTGCCGTCAAAGACGCATTCGCGGGTGTTGACGGATGAACTGGAACCTCCGGTGTCATAGTTTACGCTTATTGCCGTGCCGATAACCGTGCCGCTGAGTTTTACCACTTCTCCGGGGACTTCCGGCTCATCGGGCTGGTCGGGTTGATCGGGGGTATCCGGAGTATCCGGCGTATCCGGCTGAGCGGGTTTCGGGTCCTCCTTCGCGGGTTCATCAGGCTTAGGCGGAATGATGCTCTCCGGCTGGCAGCACCACAGGAGAAGGACGGCGGAAAGTATGAGACACAGTTTTTTCACGGCACAAAGATAGTGATTATATCAATATGTCCTCCACCTTCAGTTTGGGAACGAAATGCGCGCCGCCCTTGCGGTAATAGTCCAGGGAGCCGCCGGGCTTGGCATCCGTGATGAAAATGCTCTCCGAGGGCTTTCCAAGGCCGATAACAGCAAGTGGCCGGAGCGGCAGGCCCAGCGCCTCCAGGAGGTCATCGGCCCTGAAATTCAGGATGAAGATACCCCCGAGGCCGGATTCAACCGCCTTCAGGAGGATGCTCTGGGCGGCAATGCCAAGGTCTATGTCCACAACCTTACTTTCCAGCACCGCCGAGCACACCACAATATAGGCCGACGGCTCCTCCCCCGGATGCGGCAGATGCTCCTCCGGGAGAGCCGCGCCAAGTTTCACCAGGGGGTGGACTTTTTCGGCTTCAGCCCCGCACACAAGGCGGTAGCGGAGCGGCTGGGCGTTCATCCCGGAACCCACCCAGCGGGTAACATCCAGGAGTTTCACAAGGTCCTCACGGGTTACGGGCCTTGATGCGTCATATCCCCGGTAACTGCGGTTCTTCTTGAGGAGAGACTCCAGCGATGGGTGCGGCCTCACTGCCTTGGGCCTTCCTTCACGTATCTCCTGTTCCCTTTTCTCTAAGTAATTGTCTGCCATAGGATGCAAAGATACAAAAATTCCCTGTCACGGACTCCCCCTGCGGGTGATGTGACTTTTTTTGGCACACCACCCGCGAAAATCGGCCTTTTTTGCGGGAGATGAGACTTTTTTTGTCACATCACCGGCAGGGGGAAGCCTTACAGCAAAGCTGCGGTGCGGGCGGCGAGGCGGGCGTTGTTGAGGACCAGCTGTATGTTGGAATCCAGGGAGTCTCCGCCGGTGATGTCCTTGATGCGGGCAAGAAGGAACGGGGTTGTGTCCTTACCTTTTATACCTTTCTCGTTGCACTCTGCTATTGCCTGATCTATGGCGGCATTGATGCGGTCAGGGTCCATTGAGTACTCTTCAGGGATGGGGTTTGTAACCAGCATTCCGCCGCGGAGGCCCATCTCCAGTTTGGCGCGGAAGGCAGCAGCCAGTTCCTCCGGAGTATCTATCCTGTAATCCACCTTGAAGCCGCTCCTGCGGGTGTAGAACGCGGGGAGTTCATCCGTTCCGTAGCCGATTACGGGGACGCCCTTCGTTTCCAGATACTCCAGGGTGAGGCCAAGGTCCAGGATGCTCTTGGCACCGGCGCAAATCACCATCACGGGCGTCATTGCAAGTTCTTCAAGATCGGCCGATATATCCATAGTGGTCTCTGCGCCGCGGTGCACTCCGCCGATTCCGCCGGTGGCGAAGACCTTTATCCCCGCAAGATGCGCTATTATCATAGTGGTGGTGACGGTGGTGGCGCCGTCCTCCCCCCTTGCCACAAGGACGGGGAGATCCCGGCGGGAAGCCTTGGTGACGGCGCGGCCCTTCTTCCCAAGGTACTCTATTTCAGCGGGAGTGAGCCCTGCCTTGAGGCGGCCGCCGATGACCGCGATTGTGGCAGGGACGGCCCCGTTTTCACGTATGGTCTTCTCCACCATAAGGGCCGTCTCAACGTTCTGGGGATATGGCATCCCGTGGGATATGATGGTTGATTCCAGCGCCACTACGGGTTTTCCCGCAGCAAGGGCCTCGGCTACTTCCGGGGACAGGTCCAGGTACTTGTTCATATGATTATGTTCTTTATTTCATTACTAACCGCATCCGGGCTCTCAACCGCGCAGCGGGCGCATTCAAGGCCCCATCGGGCCGATTCCTCCACTGACGCCCCGGGCCCGGCGTGCACAATTCCGGCAAGGAGGGCGTCCCCGCCTCCGGTGACGTTCCTAACTATGCAGGGAAGGGCCGGGAACTCATACTGCTGCCGATAACACAGATTCGCATAAGAAGTGTTCCGCCGCTTTTTGGCGGCTAACAAAGATACAAAAAATTGGGATGAATTATCTTTTTATTAACTTTGCTTAGACTTTTACCTCATTGAGTAACTATGAAAGCAAAAACTGTCAACCTTCAGGAATGGGTATCCTTCGGGGGAGGAGGCTTCGGGGAGTCATATTATAACAAGACGGACAATTCCGTAATCCTGAAACTCAACAAGACCAGCGTAACGGAAGACAAGGCCAGGGAAGAATTCCTGCGGTCCAAGGCGGTGTACGATATGGGCATTCCTTCGGCGGAGCCCTATGAGTTTGTAACGGACGGGGAACGCTATGGAATGACCGTACAGCGAATCCAGGGCAAGGAGTCTTTTGGAAAGATTATTGCCGATCACCCCGAGCGCATCAGTGAACTTGCCGGGATCACCGCAGATTACGCCAAGGCCCTTCATGCCATTCCCTGCAATACGGAGGTTTTTGGCAATATGAACCTCAGGACCAGGGAGATGATATCGGCCAATAAAACCATTCCGGAGTCTATCAAGGAAAGGCTCATTGGCTATATTGATGAACTTGAACCCGCCACCACCTGCCTTCACGGAGACCTCAACCCCTGCAATATTATTACGGCGGATGGTAAAGTGTACTGGATTGACCTTGGGGATTTCAGTTACGGAGACCCGCTGCTTGATTTCAGCATTATGGCCCATATGAGTTACTATGGCCCCAACCCCCTTCTTCTGAAACTGTTCCATATGGACAGAAAGAAGATGATCCAGTTCTATCAGGCTATGGGGAAACAGTACTTCGGCCACGTGTGGGACACCCCAGAGCACCAGGAGAAGATGGAACGCATCGCACAGATTATGGCCGGGAAGGCTATCTGCATCTGGCCATCGGCCTATCACGTCAATCTTCCCTACCTGCAGGGAAAGAAACTGAAGACGGCCCTCAACCTTTTCATCGGCGACCACATAAAGATGTAATGACTCATAAACCACATAACTATGCCACAGAATTGCCTCTATTGCCAGAACAAGGCCGCGCTGGATGCGCTGATGCTTTACCTTTTCAGGGAACAGACCCACCAGGGACGACGCGTGGTCACCATCAAGGACTAGCTGAAAGCAACTATGAAACGCGATTACTTTGAAGACGCGGACTTGGCAGTAACCGTCTGCGCAAAGGATGGCACCATCCTGGATATGAACGCCAAGTCAAAGAAGACCTTCCTCAAGCCGGGGATGCCGGAGATCATCGGGAACAACGTCCTGGACTGCCACCCGGAACCTGCCAGGAGCCTCCTGGCCGATATGCTGGAGAACCCCAGGACCAATGTCTACACCGTAGAGAAGGAAGGTGTGAAGAAACTCATCTTCCAGACCCCCTGGTATGACGAAGGCGAATATGCCGGCTTCATGGAACTCTCAATGGTCCTTCCCGAAGTGATTCCTAACAGGGTCAGGAAACCCAAGCCATAAACCGTTTTGCGGTGAGGTTAGTAGCCCAAAATCCAACCTCGCCCGCTTTAGATATAATCCGGAGACCTAGTTACTGAAGAAAAAGTACAGCGCCGCCCAGGCCAGGGGGATGCCTTTGGCGTGGCCGATGGTGTGGTAGGAGGCGTCCATCACCGTGCCGTCCTCTCTGATATGGCCGATGGTGCGGTAGGAGGAATCCATCACCGTTCCGTCAGTGCGGATGTGCCCGACGGTGCTGTAGGATGCGTTCTGGACCGTTCCGTCGCTGTAAAGGTGGCCGATGGTGTGGTAGGAGGCGTCCATCACCGTTCCGTCGCTGCGGATATGGCCTACAGTATGGTAGGACGCATCCTGGATGGTGCCGTCCTTGCTTATGTGAGCCACCGTTTGGTAACTGGCGTTAGTTATCTGCTGGGCGTAAAGGCTTCCTCCAAGAAGAAGGGAAAGCAGTATGACAAGTAATCGTTTCATAGGTTTATCGGCCGTTATTTCCGGAATCGGAGAGAAGGTCACAGATAAGGTTTATGCTGGATAGGACGGGATACAGCGTTTTGTCGTTGAAGCAGTCCCTGAGGGACACCCACGGGGCCGATGTATCGTCAATTGAGTCATAAAAGACCACCCCCGGAACATACTCGGAAAGGAGGTTCCGGAGGGTCTCCGTTTTCTTCTGGCACTGAAGTTCGAACTGCCTGTCAAAGCCTGCCTGGGCCTCTTCCCGGCACCTCTGCGCATAAAGTTCCGGGATGGCGCTGTAGATATCGGCCGTATTGATGGAGACTGAAGGCGTTTTCCCTTTGTCGTTATTCAGCACCCAGCAGTGGGACACGGAATCCGGGGCAGGTTCCAGTTTGATGGGGTCCAGGACCGTGATATTGGCCCCGTAGAGCGCAATCTTGTCCCCGTCCCGCGCAATGCGTATGCTGTCCAGTTTTATGCCGATACTCCTCTTGTCCCGGTGCCTTCCTATATAAAGGACGGTCTTATCCTTGGAGTGGAACAGCCAGTCCTTCCATTTGTCAAGGGTAATGCCCAGTTTTGCCATAAAACCGTCAGGGTCCTTTGGCTTGAACCGGGGATCCTCAAGGAGATCGGCAAGGGGCGTCTCCTTCACAACATAGTTGTCAAATGAAGGCCGGCCGATGATATACTCGCTTACCCGCTCCATCTCCATGGGGGCGCTGGCAATCTGGCCCCAGGTGCTGAGGCAACTGGACAGCTCCCGGGTCTTGTTCTCCAGGGCAGATACCTTCTCCCGCAGTTCCTCCTCTTCTTTCTTACGCTGGTATATCTCCTCCTCCTTCTTCTTCAGGGCGGCCTGCATGATGTGGTTCATGGGCTGGAACGCTAAGAACATCAGGATCACCGTGATGACGTTGGAGAGTATGAGGGCCAGCGGCGCGAGAATCTTTGGGACAAAGATAAACACGCCTATGTTGACTGCGATAAGGATGGCGCAGGCGGCAACTATCAGGTTGCTTTTCAGGAACGGTCTCATTCGGCCTCTTTCTTCCCGAAGACCTTCTCCTTTATCTCCTCGAAACCTTCCTTGAGGGCATCGGAGGCTTTTTCGGCCGCCTTGGTGACTCTTTGGTTCCACTCCTCCTGCTTCGCTTTCTTTTCCTCAGGGGAAAGTTCCTTGTACTCACGCAGTTTGTCGGTCACCTTTCCGGCGCCCTCGATGATGGCATCGGCCGCAGCGTTCACGGCTTCACCCGCTTTGTCGGCGGCATCCTTTACCTGCTCCTTGAATGATGCGTTCTTGTTTTCTTCGCTCATAGTTTCAGTAATTGTGTTTTTCAAAAGCAAATATACCCAAATCCGGGGACTTATCCAATTGAGGGCAAAAGCGTTTTGGCCCGAAACTTGTTTTTCTTGCTCCCGGAATTAATAAATGTAGTGTATTATGAAAAGATTATTACTCATTGCCGCAGCCCTTGGAATAGTCATCGGCGCAGCAGCCCAGCCGGGAGACAAGAAGTGCAAATGTGAAAAGAAGGAGAACCTTTCACCGGAGCAGATGGTCCAGAAAAGAGTGGACAGGATGGCTTCAGAACTTCAGCTCTCAGACGCTCAGGTAGAGCAGTTGAACAAACTCTTCCTTGACGACATGGCATATCGCCATGAAAACTTCAAGCGCCCGGAAGGTCCCAAACCTGAATTCAAAGGCGGAGATCACAAGAAGAGGGAGTTAACTGAAGAGGACAAAGCCAAGTTTGAAAAGATGAAGGAGTACTCCCTCCAGCAGGAGGAAAAACTCAAGGAAATCCTTGGCGATGACCTCTACGCCAAGTGGCGCGAGTCCCATCCCAAAGGCCATCGGCACCACCATCACGGTCACCGGGGCTAGAACTTGGCCCTGGCGGTTAAGTCTCTGATTACTAGCTGTTTAACGGATTCTGGTTGTGCAAATTGTACAACCAGTTTTTTATAAATCGCTGATAATCAGACAAATATCCACCAGCGGGGATGACGGGTAATTAGCCCTTCAGGGTCTTGGCTATCTTTTCTATGTTGAGGCTTCGGGCCGATGCATCTATGATGTCCTTGTAGATGCCGCCTTTCTTGTAGACTTCGTCGGGGTGTCCGGACTGCTCAACGCGGCCTTTCTGAAGGGCGTAGACCATCTCGCTGTCTATGATCTGGGAGATGCTGTGTGAGATGATTATCACGGTGCGGTCCTTCTTTATGGCCTCGATGCTGTTTTTGATCTGCTCCGTGGCAATGGCGTCGAGGGATGCCGTGGGCTCGTCAAGAAAGATTATAGGAGGGTTCTTCAGGAACATACGGGCGATGGCTATCCTCTGCTGCTGACCTCCGGAAAGATCCGACGCCTTTCCCTGGAACTGCCTGGGAAGGGCCATGATCTGGTCATAGATGTAGGATTTCTTGGCGGCCTCCACCACCTCTTCAAAAGTGGCGTCAGGCTTACCGTAGCGGATATTCTCCTCAATGGTGCCGTCAAAGATGTGGTTCTTCTGGAGCACAAGGCCGATATTTTCCCTGAGGTACTGCGTATCCCACTCCCGAAGGTCCACCCCGTCAAGGGTGATGGTCCCCACCTGGGGCTCGAAGAACTTGTCAAGAAGGTTCACGATGGTGCTCTTCCCTGCACCGGAAAGGCCCACGAGGGCGGTTATCTTCCCGGGCTCGATGACCATATCCACCCCGAAGAGAGCCTGCGTTCCGTTGGGGTAGGTGAAGTCCACACCTTTAAGTTCGAATCGGCCTTTAACAACATCCGGGCAGTATTTTCCGCTGGGCTCAACCTCTTTCTCAGAATTGAGGATATCAAAGAAGCCTTCGGCGTAGATGAGGGCGTCATTTACGTCGTCAAAGATCCTCTGGAGTTGGGTGATTGGCGCCACCACGTTGGAGAAGAGCATAACGTGGTACATTATCTTACCGATGGTCATCCCGGGGTAATCTATGAGCACCAGATAAGCCGTGAGGATGATGACAAGCACCGTCCCCACCTGCCTTACGAAACTCTTGAGGCCGTTGAAATAGAACGCAACGCGGCGGGTTTTCATCTGGTTGGCCGTGACCTGGTTCTGGATATCCAACTGCTTCTGGCCCTCAATCTTTTCCCGGTTGAAGGACTTTATGACGTTAATGGAATCAATGATGTTCTTTATGCCCTGGCTCTTGGTTTCAAGGTGGGAGCGCATCTCCCGGCGCCATCCCTTGAGCCTTTTTGCCTGCCGCACCGTTATCCAGAAATACACCGGGACAATGCCCAGGGCCACAAGCCCTACGTACACGTTTGCCGCAAACATGAGGATAAGCGCAAGGGCGGCGCTGGTGAACAGGGGCAGAAGGTCTATGAAGAAGTTCTGGACCGTTCGGGAGAGGCTGCTAACGCCCTGATCTATACGGGCCTGAATCTTGCCGGTGGCGTTTTCATCGGCACTGAAAAAAGCCATCCTGAAGGTGAGGACCTTCTCAATTACCGCCTGCGACAGGTCCCTGGACACGAAGATGCGCATGCGCTCGCCGTAGTAGTTCTGCGCAAAGGTTATAAGGGCCGATAAAACCTCCTTTCCCAGCAGCACTGCCGATATTATGGTAAGGATCCTTGCCGCCTGCGCCCAGGAGAAATCCGTGCCGATAAGGGCGTTAATTGCATCCACGGTGCGGTCCAGCACTATGGCATTCACCTGCTGCATCATTGACCCCACCAGCGTCAGGATGAGGGTTATGAGCACCAGCAGGCGGTATGGCCTCACGAAGGGCCTTATGTTCCGGAAAAGTTGCAATAGGTTCATAGACACAAATTTAATACATTTTTGTATTTTCGTGCAAGGATTCCAATATGTGTGCGTTAATAGGGTGAAAGATGGAAACTGCAGAGGAACAACTGCTTTTGGAGAAAATACGCAAAAAAGACGGCGCCGCCATGAGACGGCTCTTTGACGGTTGCGCACCTCTTCTGATGGGCCTGGTCAGTCGGTATATCCCCGATAAAGACGACGCTCAAGATGTCCTGCAAACCAGTTTCATATCGATATTTGACAATATTGACCGCTTCGTGTATCAAGGTCCGGGAAGTCTCCAGGCCTGGATGAGCAGAATTACCACAAACGCCTGCATATCTTGGCTTCGTAAAAGGAAACGGTTGAAGTTTGCGCCTCTGTCAGATGACCTGATTGACGAATCATCTTTGGAGGAGCCAGAGTATGATGCTTTATCTCAGGATGTAATATTTGAGGCCATTCGCTCTCTGCCAGATGGTTATAGAACGGTATTGAACCTCTATGTCTTTGAAGATCTCAGCCATAAAGAAATAGCAGCATTATTGGGCATAACAGAGGGAACTTCCGCATCTCAACTACATCGAGCCAAGGCTATCTTGAGCAAGAAACTTAAAATGAACGCACAATGAAAGAAAATTGGGCAAAAAACTTGAAGCAGAAGATGTCCGGTTTTCAGCAGCCGGTCGATGATTCGCTTTGGGCGGGCATTGAGCAAGTTTCGGTAAAAACAGGCATTCGCTGGTGGCCGTGGGTGCTTACAGCACTTGCTTCTGCAGCCGTTATTACAATTGTGCTTCTTTTGCAGCCGGAACCAGTTGTTGAGCCCATCATCGTCACTCCGGGGGAAATGGTTGCTACCGTGAAAGAACAGCCCATAGTGGAAGAAGAGCCCATAACTGAAACTCCCCACAAAGATAATACGCCCACATCATTCAGTAATCGGCCTGTCCGCCTGGCGCAGAACATTTCTCACAATCCCCGCATTGAAACTGAAGAGTCTTTCCCCCAAAAAAACGGGGACGAAAACGAAAAGACAGATTGCGACAGGTTTACAATACCAGATCCTGTCACCCAAGCCCAGACAGACGTTACAGACGAGTGGGCGAAGGTTATCACTGAAGAATCCGTTCCACAGCGGAACAGAGTGAAGATTACCACATCGTTTTACGCACAAACTTCCCCCTTGGGGAATCGTTATGCAGGTTCCGCTCAACGACCAGTTTATCAAGCGGAACTGCCATCAGATAATCCAAATCCAGATTATCCTCCGGAAGAAGGAGCAGATTCGGCCCCCGGAGAGCCGGATGCTGACAATGGTGAAACAAAGGTCTCGGGGCCAACTACGAAAGCAGCGCAAACACAGACGGCAACGGCATTTCCCGGATGGACTCATAGTTTCCCCCTGCAAATCGGAGCCAGAGTGGCTTTTTCCTGGAGTGAACGTTGGAGTATGGATACGGGACTGACATTTATTCATTTCAATTCCTGGAATGCCAGTAAGCAGCAGAGGATGGAGTTCTTAGGTATTCCTCTTTTTGTGAATTACAAGATTGGAAGCGCCAGAAACTTTTCCTTCTATGCGTCTGCCGGCGGACAAGCGCTCAAATGCTTCGCAGGCAATGCCCCTGATAAACCATGGCTGTTTTCCTGCGGGCTGGGGGCAGGTGCAGAATACAGTCTCTCTCCACTTATCAGCATATATGCAGAACCAGGAGCCGACTGGTATTTCCACACGGGAGAAAGTCGCCATTATTATACCGACAATCCGTTTGCATTCTCGCTTTCTCTGGGATTTCGTTTACATTTTTAACAGTTTTTGCTAACTTCGTAGGCAAGGATTGCCATTTTCCTGCGTTATAAAGATGAACACTTATTCGTACTGAAAAATGAAAAAGGCCATTATTTGTAGTATAGCCGCCTGCCTTCTGGCACTCGTTTCCTGCCAGAAGCAGATAAAAGTCACGGACCCCATAACCGTCCAGTCCCCAACTCCTACGGAGCAGATCACAAAGGTGAGTCTCACAGATACGGAGCAGGGTTATATGGCGGCAGGCAACGCTATGGCTTTCCGCGTCATGGATAAGGTATATGACGGGAATAACCTTATCATCTCCCCGCTCAGCCTCCAGTATGCCCTTGCAATGACCGCAAACGGCGCCAGCGGCGAAACCCTTCAGGAAATCATAGACTTCCTCGGGTATGGTGAGGAAGGGATAGACGCACTGAATGCCTACAGCCGTAAACTACTGGAGCAGCTTCCGGCCGTAGACCTCAGCGTGAATCTGAAACTCACGGATGCCATCCTTGTGAATGACCGGTTCCCGCTTCTTCCCGCCTTCAAGGAAACCGTTCAGTCCAACTACTACGCTGCGGTGGAAAGTAT